>Ga0256843_1000420_pt1 | contig 36373 bp, 39 predicted proteins | sample AlvinellametaG_FD_191572 | JGI IMG/M metagenome (GOLD analysis project Ga0256843, IMG submission 191572) | Pompeii worm associated microbial communities from hydrothermal vent at the East Pacific Rise, Pacific Ocean - Alvinella | ecosystem: Host-associated > Annelida > Integument > Unclassified ...
TTGCATGCTTATCTTTAAGCCCTGCATATCCGATCTTCTCAGCTGGGATATTTAGATATGTAGCAAAAGCCGCCACCATATCCCATGTTGTCATCTCTGTTTTTTGCACACGCATAATGATGTAGTTTCCCTTACCACTAAATGTGCGAGGGTTTTCATCGACGATAAAGTCCTCTTTTGTCTGTTCAAATTTGAAGTTTATCTTCTCTTGGTCTTGTAGGTATTCTCTATACACTATTTTCCTTTGTTTTTCGCGCTTTTTTCACGCTATTTTTTTAATTTCTAAAGCTTTATTTTTTATGTTTATAAATAAGTAGTAAAAGTTTCTTTTAGAGGCTCAGACCGCAGGGAGGATTTGTCCTCTAAAAGAAACTTTTACTACGATTGTACTAGCAAAAACTAAAGCTGTAGTCTTTTTAGTTCTTTGTTTGCTTTGGCTATATCTTTTTGAATCTGCTCTTTTAAAGCATCGAGAGTCTCAAACTTTTTATTCTCACGCAGATACTCTATAAAACTGATCTCCGCTTTTTCTTCACACACTACCTCACCATCAAGTATATGCGACTCAACAGCAAATGAGCCATCTGTAGTGATGCGATGCCCTACAAATGAGACAGAGGGGTGAAAATGCTCTTCATCATCAATGCGCGTAAGTGTCACATAGACACCCTCTTTTGGCATTAAAAACGCCCTTGCATTGATGTTGATGGTTGCAACCAACTCGCGTGAGCCAAGCCCCTGCCCCTGCTCTTTTTCACCGACTATAGTGTAGTTGTGCCCCAAAAACTCATTGGCACCTTTGATGTCTCCAATGCTGAGCTTGTGACGAATCTTGTGGGAGTGTACCGAGTCACCATTGTGCGTTACCTCATCTACTACTACAACCTCACCATCAAAAAGCTCTCTGAGGTCATCAAAAGAGTAGCGTCTGTCTTTGCCAAAGTGAAAATCATAGCCGACTACTATCTTGCGCAGCTTTGGAAACTTCTGCATCAAAAGTTTTACAAAAGCTTCACCATCAAGATGACGGATATCTTCAAGTTGAAAATAGAAAATCGGATACTCTGTATAACGCTCACGAAATCCATCTGGTGTTAAGTTTGCATAGCCTGTCTCTATCACTACAATGGCACCATTCTCATCTAACTGAGCAAAAAGTGCCTGATGCCCGATGTGCATACCATCAAATCCACCAATAGCAATAGAAGTAATCTCTCTCATACAGACCTCGTTTATAGTAATCTTAAATGTATTATATTCAATATTGAATTAATTTGCACCATCACGCTTTGCCAAACCAGTAACACCACTCGACATTTCCCTCTTTTCCTGCAAGCTGCGAGGGAGCTTTTTTATGCAGCTGCCACCCTTTGAGTGCAGCCGCATCTTCAAACTTCTGCATCGCTCTGCTGATGGCCTTTTTATCAAGTACTACACCGTTTTTGTCACGCTTTGCCTCACGCCCCACTTCAAACTGCGGCTTAAAGAGTAAGATGATATCGTGTGCAGCAAGACGATCTACATCATCTAAGATATGTAGCAGTGAGATAAAGGCAACATCACTTACAACAAGCTCATAAGGCTCATCACTAGCAAACTTTCGAATATCACACCCCTCATAAACGCTCACGCGACTATCCGCTCTTAGTGAGTGGTGTAGCTGATCGTGCCCAACATCAACACAGCTTACCTCACGCACCCCTCGCTCTAAAAGTACCTGTGTAAATCCACCTGTTGATGAGCCGATATCCAGCGCTCTTTTTCCACTTACATCAAGTGCTATCTCTTCTAAAAAGTGCAGCAGTTTGTATGCCGCGCGTGAGACATAACTCTTATGCTCAGCTATTACAACACTGCTCCCCTCTTCTACTTTAAAAGCAGGCTTTTTTATAAGCTTCTCATCCACACTGACAAGTCCATCTTTGATGATCTGCTGTGCTTTATTACGACTCTCACAGAGCCCATTTTCTACTAAATAATTATCAAGACGCATCTTTTGTTTGCTCCAAATTGAGTATAAAATCTATCACTTTTTTCTCTGGCATCTCACACGGTTTTAAGAGACCACCCTGCAGCTTAGGGTAGAAGTTCAGACTTATAAAGTCATTACCGCCAAGCTCTTTAGCATAGAGCTTTATGAGTTTACTGCCAAGATGTGTCTCTTTACGTAAAAGGTAGCGTCTGTTGTTGTAAAAGACATCATAGCTGCCATCTGCTAGAGCACTAAGCCTTTTGGCAAATAGCTCATTAGGCTGCACAGTGACCAATGCTTTTGAGATGCTCTTTCTCTTTTTCATAAGTTTTATACAGGTCATAAGCATTTTGCAGGTTCATCCAAAACTGTGGAGTCGTTCCAAAATACTCTGAGAGTTTTAGAGCCATAAGTGGTGTAATACCTCTTTTTTCATTATAGAGCTCACTCAAAGTCTTTATGCCGACTTTTAAATCTTTTGAGAGTTGTGCCTGAGTAAGCCCTAAAGGAGTAGCAAACTCCTCTTTTAAAATCACACCTGGGTGTGTACTTGGTCGTATCTCTTTCATAGTCTCACTCCTTATTTGTGATAATCATCTATGTAAACATCATAAGCATTAGAGTTTTCAAAACGAAAAATCACTCGAAACTGCTCATTGATTCTGATGCTGCAAAAGCCTTTTAAATCACCTTTTAAGTGCTCAAATCTATTTGATGGCGGTATGCGCAAATCACTCTCATCATATGCAGCGTGAAGCATATCTAATTTTCTTTTTCCAATTTTGTTCACTGCAGCCGAAAACTTCTTAGAGTTTTTACCATCGAAGAGTTGTTGCGTATATTTACACTTAAAAGATTTTATCATATAGATATATTATCACAATACGATAAGTTAGTCAATCTCTATCTCTATCTTTTTTCTCCTCTCTAAAAGCACTTGGTCGAAACTTATGTGAAAACTTCACCAAAGCAGCACTCATCACTCCACCACCGGGGAGTATCCACAGCAGAGACAAGAAGGTCATCTTCCCTATGTCACACAGCTGCTGTGCTGCTTTTTTATACTCTTTGTTTTTTATGTGCTTGGGTATCTCTTTTGTTTCATGATACTCCTGCTTTAGCCCATGAGCCAGTTTATCTCTAAACTTTCTCAGCTTTTTTCTCACGCAAGCATCTCCCGCATCTGCTCTTCTGTAAGAGTTTCTACGCCAAGTTTGACAGCCTTGTCATACTTACTACCGGCATCTTCGCCATAGATGAGATAGTCGGTCTTTTTACTCACGCTGCCACTTACTTTCGCACCCAAAGACTCCAGCATCTCTTTTATCTTACCACGGCTCTGGCTCATCGTTCCCGTAAGCACAACAGTTTTGCCTTTAAAAGGGTTCTCAGCTGCCTCCTCTTTTTGCTCAGGTGGCGTTGGCTGGATAATATTTTCGAGTTTTTGTACTGTCTCATAGTTTACCCGCATAAACTCCAAGTAGCTCTCCGCCATCTCATCACCGATGCCATCTATGGCTATAAGAGCCTCTTTGCTAGCCTCTTTATAGCCAAGCCCAAAGGCCTCTGCTATCATCTTAGAAGCCACTTCACCGATGTGCTCAATCCCAAGAGCATTGATAAAGCGCCAAAGTGCAGCCCCTTTGACGGAAGCGATGGCATTTAAAAGATTTTGTGCCTTTTTCTCTTTAAAACCCTCAAGTTTTAAAAGATCCTCCATCTCTAAAGAAAAGAGGTCAACCACACTGCGAACCAGACCGGCATTAAAGAGCTGCTCGACTATCTTTGTACCAAGTCCATCGATGTTGAGACAGGGTTTTGATGCAAAGTAGATGATGGAGTTGACCACTCTTGCTTCACACTCAAGGTTTTGACACTTTATAAGTACTTCTTCTTGAAGCAGTTCACTACCACATACAGGGCAGTTTGTAGGTCGCTCTACCTTTATCTCATCACCGTCACGCTCCTGCGTGAGCACTTTAACTATCTTTGGTATAACATCACCACTGCGAAGGATGATGACCTTATCACCTATGCGAATATCCATTCGCTCTATCTCATCAAAGTTATGCAGCGTTGCACGCTCAACCACTACCCCGTCTATGTCTGTAGGCTCAACAACAGCTACCGGTGTGACAGCACCAGTTCGGCCAACCTGCAAAACAATATCTTTAATGGTCGTTATCTTCTCAACTGCTGGAAATTTATAAGCTACCGCCCAACGAGGCACCTTTACAGTGTAGCCCATATCTATCTGCGCGGCTATTTCATTGACCTTTACGACCATACCATCAAGCATCATAGGGTAACTCTCACGCTCTTCTTTCATCTGCTCATAGGTAGCTTGTATCTCATCATAGCCTTTTGTTACGGCACGAAGTGGTGGCTCTTTAAAGCCAAGTGAGTAGATGTAGCTCATCTTCTCGCTTAGCAGTTTGTGAGGAAGCTCATTTACCCCTACACCGTATGGTAAGAAGACAAGGTTTCTTGCCGCTGTTATCTTTGGGTCAAGCTGGCGCAGACTTCCCGCTGCTGCATTACGAGGATTGGCAAAGGGAGGCTCACCATTTTTGATGCGCTCTTTGTTTATCTTTTCAAACTCATCTTTAAAGATAACAACCTCACCGCGTATCTCAATAAGTCCTTTATGCTCAATAGTAAGGGGAATGGAGCGAATAGTCTTTACATTTTGGGTAATAAGCTCACCCTCAACACCATCACCACGGGTAATTCCGGCTTGCAGCTTGCCATCTTCATAGATAAGATTTAGACTTGCACCATCATACTTTGGCTCACAATAAAATGTTACATTGCTATCGAGTCTGTAAGTTTTTTCAAGCCACTTTTGTAGCCCATCGGCATCAAAGATATCTTCAAGACTCCACATGCGTGAGAGATGTTTTGCCTTTACAAAGCCATCACTTACAACATCGCCGACTCTTTGTGTCGGAGAGTCTGCCAGAATCTCTTTTGGGTGTGCCTCTTCGTAAGCTACTACTTCATGGTAGAGCTTGTCATACTCTTCATCTGTCGTTATAGGATCATCTAGGACATAGTAGTGATATGCCCACTTGTTTAATGTTTCTACTGCTTTTTCATACTGCTCTTTATTCATAAGTGTAATTTTAACCAAAATATACTCTTTTAAGGTATAATTTAATGCAAATCAATGGTGGATAAAGGAATGACTTATAATCTCTCAAATATTATCAGTGACAAGCAGACTCTTTTAGAAGAGTTTATCGACACATATACTGCTTGTATCAACCTCCCAGAGAGTACAAAACTCTCACCTGTTATAGAGTACTATCAAAAAATCTTTCAACTTTTTGCAAAAGAGAGCAAACTTTCAGAGATTTTAACTGCGTTTGAAGAGCTCGCTTCTTACAAGATCTCTACAGAGGTACCATATACAATCATCTCAAACGAAATATACAGTCTTGAGAACCTGCTTATGATGCATATGCCTCACGATACAGATAACACTAAACTTCTAGAGCTAATAAAACTCTTTAAAGCGATTAATGACCGCATAGCCTATCAGTACCTCTTAGAGTATATCGATAAACTGATCTTTCAAAACAAGATTCGCCAAGCCTCTTTAAATGAACTTGTAGAGAAGAACCTCATTATCCACTATGAGTCACACCTTATCTGGCTTACAGAACTTGCCATCCACATAAAAGAGAAAAAAAGAGAGAACTTTCCCGAACTCAATGATATCGTCTGCCCTTTTGGAAAGTGGCTCCACACAGAAGCAAAAGAGTCTATTAAAAATGATGCCAGATTTAAGATCATAGATACCATCCATAAAAATCTGCACACCTTTGCAAAAAAGATCTACAATATTCTTGAGACACAAGAGTACCACATTCTTATCACCTATCTTGAGAAGTGTGAGATGATCTCACTAAGTATTGGAACAGAGCTGGCACTTTTGGACCATATGCTTATCAACAAAAAGATCTCAAAAGACTCTCTTACTGGTGCACTCAACAGAAATGCACTCCATACACTCTTTGAAAATGAGTATGAGCTTGCTCTTGCTACAAACACCTCTTTTATCTTGGCTATTTGTGACCTTGACCACTTCAAAAAGGTAAATGACACCTATGGACATGTTGCAGGAGACCATGTACTTGCGCACTTTGTAGCGATAGTCAAAGAGAATCTGCGTGCATCAGATGTTATCATCCGCTATGGTGGAGAGGAGTTTGTCATTATGCTGCCAGCTATCAATAAAGAAAATGGCTACAAAGTTTTAAACAAAATACGACACAACTTCGCTTCAAAACCGGTTGCCTTTAAAAAGCATAACATCTACACAACGGTAAGTATAGGGATGATAGAGGTGCAACCTCACCATATGTATAAAAAGACATTTGTAGATGAGTATATAATGATGGCGGACCAAAACCTCTATATGGCAAAAGAGAATGGTCGCAACAGAATAGAGTTCTACTAAAGCTTAGACTTTTGTGTGTAACCACTCTTTTTTCGAGTAGATATACCAGTAGATTATCCCTTTTATGAGTGTCTCCATATTCATAATGGCAAATATCACACCAATTCCATACCCCATTTCATACGCTATGTATGATGGAATCAGGCGAAAAACCCATAGTGAGAGCAGATTTACCTTGAGTGTTGTCTTTGTTGCACCTGCTCCACGCAAAGAGGCTGAGTAGACAAACATAATGGCAAGTGGAATCTGTGCCAGTCCAACAAGTATGAGATACTTCGACGCTACTGCAATAGTGAGTGGGTCATGTGTAAAAAAGTGTACCAAATACTCAGGAAAGAGTATCATAACAACCCCGACACTTCCCATAAATATATAGGCAATACGACCACTGATAATACCCATATCATAGGCTTTTTGTAAGTTTTTTGCACCTAAGTTTTGACCAACAAGTGCCATAGAAGCTATGGCAAAACCAAAACCTGGCATAAAAGCGATCCCCTCAACTCTCAATCCTACCTGATAGCCGGCAAGCTCTGCTGTACCATAGGCTGTAATGATGGAGACAAAAAACAAAAAGCTAAGACTTGAAGCCCCTCTGTCTATTGCCGCAGCCGAGCCGACTTTAAGCACCCTTTTTACATCTGCAAAACGGACAATAGGCAAAAAATCCAGCTTGGAGTCATGCTTTTTCTTTATAAGCAGATAATAGGCCACTATGTTAAACATATAAGCTATAACAGTAGCAATGGCAGCCCCTTCAATACCCATCGCCTCAAAACCAAAGTGCCCAAAGATAAAAACATAGTTTAAAAAGGCATTGAGCGCTGATGAGACAAGCTTTATGTAGAGTGAACTTTTGGTATCACCAGCAGCAGAGAGCGCATTGTAAAGAAGTGTATCTAAAAAGATAACAACAATACCCAAAGAGATGATGCGAAAGTAGCTGCCACCCTCTTTGACAACAGCTTCTGTAGCTCCCATCCACTCATAAAAGTGGTACGCTCCAAAATAACCACTAATAGATACAACTACAGAGAGTGCTATGACTAAGAGCACCAAAGAGTACAGCAGTGCTGAGGCTCTCTTTTTTCGGCCCTGTCCTATAAAACGGGAGATAAGCGCATTACCCCCAACAACAAAGAGTGTCATAAGTACATTGACAATCATCATAAACTGCATACTCATACCGACAGCCGCAAGTGCAGCAACACTGACACTCCCAACCATAAGCATATCTATGAGTACCTGAAGTATATCTACAAGATGCTTCAGAGCTGCCGGAAAGGCAAGAGAGAGAACCTTTTTTGTATCGGGTGAAATTATTTTTGAAAAAATTGTGCTACCTCTTGCATTGTATTTAAAAGTTCCTCTTTGGTATCAAACTCCAAAGCTATCTTGTCGCGTACATTCTCACCCGGTGGCGTATAGTCAAAAACAAGAACATAATGAAGCAATTTTACCTTCTCTCCATAGAGATCAAACCACTCCAAACTCATCTCTGCAACCTCTCCTTGCATATCGATCACTACCGCTCCATAGAGTCGCGTGAGCCCTGTGAGGGGAATCTCTTGCTCTTTGTATCTATATATCATCTATTCTCTCTTTTTTAAGTACATAATTATAATACACTCCACCTATAATAAAGCCAAAGCCTATAAAAAAGGCTACCATATGCAGTGAAACACCCTCTTGTGAGAGGTAGCCTATCATGTAAGATGTAAAGGCTGCCGTACTTAAAAAAAGCATATCGTTGTAGGCAACTATGCGTCCATAGTACTTTTTATCAATATTTTTTTGTAGAAGTGTATAGGTGTATGACCAGAGTGTCGTTGTAAAAAAACCGACCACTACACTCGCCAATAAAGAGAGATAGAACCACTCCATCAAAGATGCCCAAACCCATACGGCAAGACCCTGTGCAAAGAAGATATACAGAAGCCTTTTGTTGTTGATCCACTTCCCTAAAAAAACAGGACCAATTACAAGACCAAGTGCCCGTGAAGCATGCATAAGCCCAAGTGCTAGGGAGGTTGCAATAAAGGTAGTATAATATCTATCTACCATTAAAGCCACCAGTGCATCAAAAGCTGTCAGCCCGACAAAGGCGTGAATGAGCATCAGATGGAGTGCTTTTGGGTTTGCTTTTATATAACTCAAACTCTCACGCATCATTGTAAAGAGCGATCTCTCTGTAGCAATATGTTCTATCTGCATAGAGAGAGGCAAAAGCATAAAAAAAGCTGCTATAAACATCGCTGCATCAAAAACAAAAGCGACTTTGACACCAAGAGCATAGACAGCAAAACCACTAATGGCCATTCCGAATGTATAAGAGAGTGACCAGATAATAGAGTGCAGCTCATTTGCTTTTTGCAGTTTTTTCCCATCTAATATCTTAGGTAGCAGAGACATCTCTGTAGTAAAGTAAAAAGAAGCCGCTGCCATCTTTACAAAGATGAGCAGATACAAAAAAGGCAGCTGCGTGAGAGAATCGATATAGATTAAGAAGAGTGTAGCAACACTCTCTAGCAGTATCAAAGCAAGCATTAGTCGCTTTGGTGCTATCTTGTCAATAAGTGCACCTGAGAAGGGAGCCTGCATAACACCTGAGAGAAAATGCAGCATCGCAACAAAACCTATAATCTCTGGTGCAACATGCAACTGTAGCAAAAGTGTATAGATAGCGACATTACTAAACCATGCACCAAAATATGTAAGGAGTTGAATTGCAGAGAGCCTGCGTAAGAGAGGCTCCTCTTTTAAAAGTTGTATATATGCTTTCATAAGCCAAAGAGTAGCATAAATATGAGAGGAAAAAGAGAAATTTTTCTTTTTTTTACTTTTTTTTGTAAAGTATTTATTTTAATCGTCGATATTGCTATTAGGAATTATACTTGTTTTTAAAGGAGTAGGTCATGGATGGCATAGCAAATGTTGCACGACAACAACAATCTCAGGTGAGTCCACATGAGACACAGAGTAAAAATACAGAGCAGGCACAGCTTCACGTGCAAAAGAGTACACAGTCAAATAATGAAGATTTGATCCGTAAGTCGCAAAGAACACAACAGCAGCAACAGACAACAAACACAGAACTCTCACAAAGAGATGTCCAAGAGCTTGTTAAAAAAATTAATGAAGCAATGGCTCCACTCAACCCAGACATCAAGTTTGGCGTGGATCAAAATGATATATTTTATGTAGCTGCGATAGATACAAAAACCAACCGTATTATTCGTAGATTTCCTGCAGAACAGGCACAGGATTTTCTTCCAAAAATGCAAGAGGTCAGTGGTATCTTATTTGATTCTAAAGGGTAAAAAACTACTACCTACTCCCAAAAGAGTCTTTTTTTGAGACTCTTTTTTCACTTAGACTTTTCTTCTTGCTTCAAAGTTATTTTTCTTTTCTAAGCAAAATATCACTACTTTTTGGATATAATCGCGATACTTATTTTATTATTAAAGGTTTATGGATGAAAAAGAGTGTAAAAAAAGTTGTACTTGCCTACTCTGGCGGGCTCGATACAAGTGTTATTTTAAAATGGCTCCAAGATGAGTATCAGTGTGAAGTTGTAACATTTACAGCAGATCTAGGACAAGGTGAAGAGCTTGAGCCTGCTCGTAAAAAAGCACTTGAACTCGGCATAAAACCTGAAAACATTTTCATCGATGACTTGCGTGAAGAGTTTGTAAGAGATTTCGTTTACCCAATGTTTAGAGCAAATGCAATCTATGAGGGTGAGTATCTTCTAGGAACATCAATCGCGCGTCCACTTATCGCAAAGCGTCAAGCTGAGATCGCAAAACTTACAGGTGCTGACGGAGTAAGTCATGGTGCAACGGGTAAAGGGAATGACCAGGTTCGTTTTGAGCTTGGATACCTAAGCCAAGATGCTACACTTACTATCATCGCACCATGGAGAGAGTGGGACTTAAACTCTCGTGAGAAACTCTTGGCATATGCTGCAAAACATGGCATCCAGATCGAGAAAAAAGGGAAAAAATCTCCATACTCAATGGATGCGAACCTTCTACATATCTCTTATGAGGGTGGTATCTTAGAAGACCCTGCAGCAGAGCCTGAAGAGTCTATGTGGTTATGGACGACTTCACCAGAGAAAGCTCCTGATGAGCCAGAGTATATCGAACTTACTTACAAAAACGGTGACCCAGTAGCACTTAACGGCAAAGAGTTAAGCCCAGCTACGATGCTCAAGACTTTAAATGAGCTTGGTGGTAAGCACGGAATCGGTCGTGTTGACATCGTTGAGAACCGTTTTGTAGGGATGAAAGCTCGTGGTTGTTATGAGACTCCGGGTGGAACTATTATGCTAAAAGCACACCGTGCTATGGAGTCTATCACACTTGATCGTGAAGCTGCACACCTTAAAGATGAGATGATGCCAAGATATGCAAAACTTATCTACAACGGTTTCTGGTTTGCTCCAGAGCGTGAGATGCTTCAAGCTGCAATTGACAAAACACAAGAGTTTGTTGAAGGTACAGTAAGACTCAAACTCTACAAAGGAAATGTGACTGTAGTTGGAAGATGGTCTGATGTGTCACTTTTCAACCCAGAGTACTCAACTTTTGAAGAAGATGAAGTATATAACCAAAAAGATGCAGAAGGTTTTATTAAACTTAACGCACTTCGTTTTATCATTGAGGGTAAAGCGCGTCAAAACAAAAAATAAGGGGAAAATTTATTATGAGTATGATTAAAATCGATATGAACTCACCTGAATTTCAGGCTGAGTTAGAAAAAACGATCAAATTTACCGACAAAGTAAACAAACAGTTTGGATGGGTATACAACCCACAAGAAGAGGTAAATGAAGGCGTACAGATGGGTCTTGCTCGTAACAAGATGATGTACGGAAAAAGATTTTGCCCATGTTTTATGGTTGTAGAAGAGAACGGTAAACCAAAATCTGTAGATGATCGTATCTGTCCATGTAAACCGGCAATTGAGAAAGAGATTCCAGAGGGTGGTGTATGTCACTGTGGAATCTTTTGTACTCCAGAGTTTGCAGAGAAGAAAAGAGTAGAACTTGGTATGGAAGAGGTTGTTCACAACCACTCACGCGGCCTTACAAAAGAGGAGTGTGAAATTCTTGTAAACAAAGATGAGCTTGATGGGGACGAGCTTGTTTCACTTCTTGAAGCGCGTGAACTTGGCATGGTTAAGTTTACTCTTGTAGATGTTCGTGAATATATGGAGTGGCAGATGGGTCACATCAAAGGTGCTGACAAACTTGTTCCAACTTCATCATTCTTCCAGACTTGGGAAGAGACAAAACTAGGCAAAGATGACAACATCATCGTTTACTGCCATGTTGGTAGCCGTTCGGCACATGTTGCTCGTATCTTACAAGATAACGGGTACACAAAAATAGGTAACTTAACAAATGGAATTGTTGCGTACCCTGGCGAAATAGAAAGATAAGGAGGCAGATATGAAAGTACTTCTTATAAAAGATGTAAAAAGTTTAGGAAAAGCGGGTGAGGTTAAAGAGGTAAAACCAGGTTATGGTCAGAACTTTCTTATAAAAAAAGGTTTTGCAAAACCTGCAACACCAGAGATCATCGCAGAGCATGAAGCAGAGCTAAAACGCAAAGCCGAAGAGGAAGCTGCTGAGCTTGCACGCCTTAAAGAGATGGCAGAAAAACTTGACAAGTTAGAGATTATCATCACAAAAAAACTTGGTCAAAACGGTCACCTTTTTGGTGCTGTTACAAAAGATGAGATCGCTCACGCACTCAAAGAGCAACATGGCATCGAGATAGATAAAAAACACATTACAGATAAAAAAGTTATCAAAAGTGTTGGAGAGCATGAAGTTGATCTTAAACTGGGTCACGGCATTCATGCAACACTTCATGTAGATGTTCAAGGCGAATAATGTTTGACGCTACTACTATACTGGCATACAAAGGCAAGAACAAGGCTGTCATCGGTGGTGATGGTCAGGTTACTTTTGGAAACAGTGTTTTAAAGGGCAATGCAACAAAGATCCGCAGACTTCATCACGGTAAAATCCTTGCAGGATTTGCCGGAAGTACTGCTGATGCATTTAATCTTTTTGATATGTTTGAAGAGTTTTTAGAGAATAAAAAAGGGGATATTTTAAAGTCCGTTGTTGAGTTCTCTAAGGCTTGGAGGAAAGACAAAGTACTGCGCCGCCTGGAAGCTATGATGATTGTTTTAAACAATGACCATATCTTCATCCTTACAGGAAACGGTGATGTGGTAGAGCCTGAAGATGGCGAGATAGCTTCAATTGGTAGTGGTGGCAACTTTGCCATCTCTGCTGCACGCGCACTCAAAAAACATGCTGATATGGATGAAGAAGATCTTGTAAAAGAGTCTCTCTCAATAGCAGCAGACCTATGTATCTACACAAATCACAATATCAAAACACTAATCTTAGAGGATGACAAATAATGAATATGACACCAAAAGAGATAGTTAGCTATCTTGACAAATATGTCATAGGACAAAAAAATGCCAAAAAGACTATAGCACTCGCACTTCGTACGAGATATCGTCGTATGCAGCTAGATGCTGAGATGCAACAAGAGATCAAACCAAAAAACATTCTGATGATAGGCTCAACAGGTGTTGGTAAAACAGAGATCTCACGCAGACTTGCAAAGATGATGAAAGTACCTTTCATTAAAGTAGAAGCATCTAAGTATACTGAGGTTGGTTTTGTCGGTCGTGATGTTGAGTCTATGATTCGTGATTTGGTAGTAAACTCTATCTCTATTGTAAAAGCGGAAAAAGAGGAAGAGAATCGCGAGAAGATTGAGAACTACATCATCAACCGCATTACAGACAAACTTGTTCCTCCACTTCCTACAGGAGCGAGTGAGAGTAAAAAAGATGACTACCAACGCCTACTTGAAGCTATGGAGAAACGTGTAGAGTCAGGTGAGATGGATGATAAGATCATAGAGATAGATATTGAAAAGTCTGCCTCTGTTGAGTTTAACGACACAAATCTACCTCCTGAGATGGCAAAAGTTCAAGAGAGCTTCTCTAAAGTCTTCTCAACACTCTCAAAAGAGGACAATAAAAGAGAAGTTACTGTTAAAGATGCAAAGATGCTTCTTCGCCAAGAGGCAAGTGCAAAACTACTTGATATGACAAGCATTACAGCAGAGGCTCTTCGTCGTGCTGAAAATGGTGGTATCATTTTCTTAGATGAGATAGACAAAATTGCACTCAGTGAGAAGTCAAACGGACGCAATGACCCTTCAAAAGAGGGAGTACAGCGTGACCTGCTGCCAATCGTAGAAGGAAGCAGTGTTTCTACAAAATATGGAACAATCAACACAGACCATATTCTCTTCATTGCAGCAGGTGCATTTCATGTAAGTAAGCCAAGTGATTTGATTCCTGAGCTGCAAGGTCGTTTTCCACTCAGAGTCGAACTTGAATCACTTACAGAAGAGACACTCTATGCCATCCTCACGCAGACAGAAAACTCACTGCTGAAGCAGTATGAAGCACTTTTAAGTGTTGAGGGTATGAAGCTTGTTTTTGATGATGAGGCAGTTAGAACCATCGCAAAACTTGCACATCGTGCAAATGAGACAGCAGAGGACATCGGAGCACGTCGCCTTCACACTGTACTAGAGCGCATACTTGAAGATATCAGTTTTGATGCTGATGAGTACAAAGGAAAAGAGTTCGTTGTAACAAAAGAGCTTGTACATGAAAAACTCGATGAAGTTGTCGAAGATGATGACCTCTCACGCTACATTTTATAACAGATAAACAACTACAACAGAGATAGTCTCTCAAACAGGCTAAGAGGCTTTGTCTCTGTAGAACAAAAAAAGGTAAAACAGATGACAAAAGCTGGATTCGTCTCTTTGATAGGACGCCCTAATGCAGGAAAAAGTACACTAATGAACTCCCTCTTGGGAGAGAAGATCGCAATGGTGAGCCAAAAAGCCAATGCAACAAGAAAACGCTCAAATGCAATTGTAATGCATGGAGATACACAGATTATCTTTGTAGATACTCCGGGATTGCATGAAAAAGAGAAGGTACTTAACCAGTACATGCTCGATGAAGCACTCAAAGCGATGGGAGATTGTGACCTTATAGTCTATCTTGCTCCAGTAACAGACAACTTGGAGCATTATGAGCGCTTTTTGGAGTTAAACAAAAAAAACATTCCTCATATCATAGCACTCTCTAAAATCGATCAGGTATCACAAGAGAAACTGCTTAAAAAAATCGGTCAGTACAACAAATACTCAGACTACTTTAAAGCACTCATCCCTATTGCGATTCCAAGAAAGGTAGGTCATAAAGATCTACTTGACACTATTGCAAAGTATCTTCCAGAATCTCCATACCTTTATGACCCAGAAGATTTGACAAGTGAGTACCTGCGTGACATCTATGCAGGTTTTATCCGTGAGGCTATTTTTGAAAATATCAGTGATGAAGTACCTTATGAGTCAGATGTTCTTATCGACTCTATCGAAGAGGATCATGGAATCGATAGAATCTATGCAACAATCATCATCGAAAAAGAGTCTCAAAAGGGAATCATCATCGGTAAAAAAGGTGAAGCCATCAAGCGTATAGGTAAATCAGCCCGTCAAAAGATAGAGCGCCTCAGTGGTAAAAAAGCCTACCTAAACCTACAGGTAACTGTTAAAAAAGGCTGGACAAAAGATAAAAATTTCCTACAAGAGATCGGATATGACCCTAACAAATAGACTTACTACTTTTGCATTAGCATTTACACTAACTACCCTTGCCCTGCAGGCAAAAGAGCAAGAGATTTTAACAGAATACCGTCTCAATGGTATAGGAAATATTGAAAAAAAGCTTGACAAGAGCCTTACAGCCACATCATATTGGCAAGAGTATCTCAAAGATAAAGATACCTCTTTTGGTTTTTTAGAATCTTATGAGAATATTCTTACTTGTGACAAATCACAATCTACCCTCGCTGTCTACAAAAAAGACAAAAACGGTAAATTCACCCTCGAAAAAGAGTATAGTGCCTATACTGGAAAGATGAAGGGTGACAAGGTAAAAGAGGGAGATCTTCGTACACCTGTTGGTGTTTATGATATCGTTGATAAAATTACAAAGGTTGACTCTTTTTATGGTCCCCTGGCCTTTGTTACATCTTACCCTAACCTTTATGACAGGTACCAAAACAAAACAGGTCAGGGAATATGGATTCATGGCTTGCCACTTGAGCAAAAGCGTGATGAGTATACAAAAGGCTGTATTGCCATTAACAACAAAAATATTGAGTGTTTAGATAAAAATATTGATATTAAAAAGACCGTTCTTATTATCAATGAAAATGCTCTTGAGAAGTCTGTTTCAAAAGAGAATCTCTCTTTAATTTTATCAAATATCTTTGCTTGGAGATATGCATGGATCTATAATGATCTAAAGAGCTATCTTGGTTTTTATGATCCGGCATTTAAACGCTTTGATGGCATGAATATAGAGCAGTTTAAACAGTATAAGACGAGAATCTTTGCAAAAAATGAGACAAAGCGTATCCGTTTTACAGATATCAATCTTATCCCCTACCCTGGTACAGAGAACCTCTATAAACTTACTTTTCATGAAAACTACAGATCTGACAGTTTTCGATTTTCTGGAAGAAAAGTAGTTATTCTTAAACTACAAAATCAAAAAATCTCTATTATAGCTGAGCAGTAGATATGAAACTTATTGCTCTCTTTGTACTCTTATGTACCCTAGCTATCGCTGAAAAACTCAATATTATAAAAAAAGAGAACAGCGATTCCAATACAACCCTTTTGGTTATTGGCGGTATTCACGGTAATGAACCTGGTGGATACTTTGCTCCTGCTATTTTAGCCTCTCACTACACTATAAAATCTAAAAATCTATGGATTATTCCAAACCTCAATAAAGAGAGTATTCTAAACTATAAACGTGGTATTCATGGAGATATGAATAGAAAGTTTGCAAAAATAGATGAGCATGATCAAGACAAAGAGACTGTAGAGGCGATAAAAAAGATTATTTTACAGCCAAATATCTCACTTGTACTCAATCTTCATGACGGACATGGTTTTTACAGAAAGAAGAACCAGGGGAGCATCTTTAACCCCAATGCATGGGGACAGACCTGTGTAATAGATCAATGCCAGCTTCAGACATACCAACCCTTTGGAGACTTAAACAAAATTGCTGAAGAGGTTCGTACTAACATCAATAAAAAGCTTCTCAAAAAGCACCACAGTTTTAATGTAAAAAACACAAAAACAAAGTATGACGATGAGGCGATGCAACTCTCTTTAACATATTTTGCAGTAACACACAACAAGCCTGCATTCGCCATAGAGACGAGCAAAAACCTCTCTACTTTATCACAAAAGGTATTCTACCAACTACTGGCCATTGAAGAGTTTATGAAAATAATGCAAATAGAGTATACAAGGGATTTTGATTTAAATGAGCAAAATATCAATAAAATAATAAAAAATTATGGAACTTTAGAAATAAATCACAATATTTTGTTAAATTTAAACAATATCAAAAAATCTTTAAGCTATATTCCGATAAAATCAAAAGGTAATGTGTTTAACTTTTCGCACCCTTTGGGAAGCGTTAAAAAGCGGTCTAGTGGAGCTTTTGATATTTACATTGGAAATATTAAAATAACCTCACTACATCCTCAGTACTTTGAAATTGCATCAGATTGCAAAGAGGAGTATCTCTTTGAAGTTGATGGAAAAGAGCTTCCTGTTAAGAGAGCTTCATCATTTGAAGTAACTGATGATTTTAAAGTTATAAAAGATAAAGTTTATCGTGTAAATATTATTGGGTATCATAGTAAAAAAAGAGATGAGAGTGAAGAGAGTGTTTCTCTTGCAAACTTAAATACTCGTTATGCTGTCGATACTGATGAAAAAGTTTACAGGGTTGAGTTTTATAAAAATGATAAATTTTGCACAATGATAACGGCAAAGTTTAAATAGGATTGTAATCAATGGGTACACCATCATCTCGCTCGTTTTCATCTGTACTATCTGTTAATCCTTACAAAGAGACATACTGTAGTGGTGTCTCAAGTTTTCTGACAGAAGCAAAGGATCCAACATTTGCAAAAGATCAGTTTGTCATCTCTTACCTAAACACTAGAGATTTTATAACTGCACAGATTGAGATAAGCAAAAATATTCCTGAAGAGGATCTTTACGATGCTATCAACTCAAAAGCGTATGATGAGTTAGCACTCGATCAAGCTGTTGAGTACAATATTCAATTTATAGAGACATTTGATACACTTGATGAAGACAACCGTCATTTTCATGTATTTATTGTAAACCCAAGCGACTTAACAGAACGCTTTAAACCAGTAGTAGAGAAGATAAAATATATTGATGTAATCATCCCTGCTCCACTGCTGCTAAAATCTCTCTACACAAAAGAGCTTATTGAAGACAATGGTGTACACTGTTTTATCTATATTCAAGAGAATGATGCATTTTTAACAATCTACAGAAACCAAGAGTTTGTATATACAAAATCACTCAAATTTGCTTTAACAGATATGCATGAGAGATTTTGTGACCTCTATGGAGAGAGAATCACTTATGATGATTTTCTTGACTTCTACCAACATGCAAACTTAAAAACAACAGATAGTGAATATAAAAAGTACTTCATTAAACTCTATAAAGAGTTAATCTCAAATATCAATGATATCCTTACATATGCAAAAAGAGCCTTTGAGATTGAGAAGTTTGAACGTTTGTATATCGGTTCTCAAGAGAAAACAAAAACAGAACTTTATGAACTCCTAGAGTTTGAGCTTAATATTCCTGCAAGTGAATTTAAGTTTGATTATGGTTTTGAAATAAGCGAGAGCTACTACATAGATCAACTGCATGCACTTATGCAACTCTACACGCTTATACCTTCTGAAGAGAAGTACACATGTAACTTTACGGTATACAGACGTCCTCCAAAATTTATAAGAAGAGAGAGTGGTAAGCTTATCATCTTGGTTCTGGCATCTTTTGCTTTGGCTTTTGCATACCCTATTACATACTGGGTACTAACTTATGCTCAAGAGTTACAAGAGGATCTCTTAAAACAAGAGTATAAGAAGATTCACAACACCAGAGTAACACGAGAGGCTATGATTAAGAGCCGAGAAGCTGACAAGAAAAAGGTTGCAAAACTTTTAGAGATAGAGAAAAAAGAGTATCTTGAAAAGAAAAATACACTCATCAAAATACGTGAAGTAAAAGTTGAGTACCCAATGAAAGCAAAACTCTTAGCTCTCTTTACAAAAGATATTAATAAATTCAATGTAAACATACAAGAGGCTGAGTATAGTGAAAAAGATGAGAAAAAAGTACTCTCTCTTCACTTAGTCGCTCCAAAAGATAGACAGATAACAAAACTTGTTGAGTATATTACAGATATTTATGAAGGTAAGTACAAATTTGATCTTAATGAGATTAAGTATGATGATGAGTTTAAAACTTATCTTGCAGAATTAAAGGTAACACTATTATGAAAATAAACATAGAAGACTACCTCCATAAGATAGATACTGCTTTTCAAGGGAAAGAAAAAAGAGAAATATACATGACATATTTCATGATATTTGCAGCTATCTTTGCCTTTTCATACCTGCTTTTTTGGGACAGTTCATTTAACAAGTTTGAAAAGACTCGCAAACATGTCCAATCTCTAGAGCAGAAAATCGCTGTTGACAGACGCTACTTACAGGTAAATCCTGCCTCAAAAATCACTCAGCTAGATAGTGAGATAAAGAGCATTACAAAACAGATTGCAGATATGAAAGATACAAATGATTACATCAAAAGCAAAATCGAGACTATCTCTGCTCTTATCTATGATGAGCGTGCATGGGGTGAGTATATTGACTCTATCTCGACAAATGCACAAAAACATCATGTAAAACTCTTAAATCTTACCAATGAGTATACTAAAAATGAGAGCTCTTTTGGACATATTTTAGATATTTCAATTGTTTCAGACGGAAATTATAAAAACTCATTAGCTTTTATAAATTCATTAGAAGAGAGTGACCTTGTTGTAGATATTCACGATTTCGACTTAAAAGCAGAAGAGAATCTACACTCTGAGCTAAATATCTCAGTATGGGGGATTAGATACTAATGAAAAAGCTTAGCCTAACACTTCTATTGTCAGCGACATATCTTCTCTCTTCTCCAAATGAGTTAAAATGGGTTGATGAACAGATAGAAGCCATCAAACCTCCAAGAGTTGGTTTAGATCAAAAAGCACTACAAGCTATAAAAGATCCTTTTATCTTACTTGTAGCTGATCAAGAAGAGAAAAAAGAGAAAAAACCAAAACTCAATACAAAGAAAAACTCTCCGTATAACTATAAAAAGAAAATACGCAAGAAGAGTTATCACTTTCGTTTAACGGCGATTATGAACAAATCTGCTCTTATCAATGGAAAATGGTATAGAGAAGGTGACCATATCCATGGTTATAAAATATCTCAAGTTAATAGTAGAACGGTTACTCTGACAAATGGTCATAAGAGAATCACTCTATCCACTATTACTAAAAAAACAAATCTTAAATTTAACAAGAAGTAGGAAGTAACATGAAATTTATCAAAACATCGCTTTGTGCAGCACTCTTTACAGCAATGATCTCAACGAGTAGTTTTGCAGACTGTTCCTATGAACTTTTTAGTATCAGCTCTTCTAAAAATACCAAAATAATGGATTTTGTTGAGCACCTGAGTGATGAGTGTGGTTTTAGTATTATCATCACCGATCCTGCTGCTGAAGAGTATCTGCAGAAAAAGCTCAATAAAACCAATCTCAAAAACCTTACAATCAATGAGGTACTCGATATTATTCTTAAAGAGAATAACTTAGCCTATACTCTTGAGAACAACCTCTTAAAGATCTCCTACTTACAGACAAGAGTATTTAATATCGACTACATTCTCTCTCAGCGTAAAAGCACAGGCAGTACAGATGTAACTCTCAGTTCATCTTCTTCTGCACAGAGTACACAAACGAGTTCAAACAATCAGCAGTCAAATAACAAAAATGCAACTGCAGACAGTGGGATCTCTATTCAAAGTACTGATGAAGTGAAATTTTGGGAACAACTAGATACCGAGTTTCAAAGTATCTTAAACCGTCCAACAGACACCTATGAAGCACCTGCTCCTATTATAAATAAAAATGCAGGTCTTATTACTGTTACAGCAACTACAAAACAGTTAGAGCGTTTTGAGAAGTATCTTAAAAAGATGCAAGACAAAGTACAACTTCAAGTTCTTATAGATGTACAGCTTCTTACAGTTACAATGAGTGAAGGTAAAAGTACAGGTATCGACTGGAAACAACTCTATGCTCTACAAAACATCAACCTAAGTGCACAAGCACTGGTAAATAAAAATGTATCTAAGTGGGAAGGGGGAACGATTGATCCAATCAACATCACTGAGACACAAATAGCTGCTGGGGGTATCAACGGTTCAGCTGGACTTGTAAGTATCAGTGCAAGTGCTTCTCTTAATGAAGTCATCAAATTTTTAAAGACACAAGGGGATGTTAACTCTATCTCAAATCCGAAAGTTTTAACACTTAATAATCAACCAGCCCTCATTACTGCTGGTACAGAGTACTTTTATAAGATCAGATCTGAAACAAACCAGCAAGGGACAGGTGGTGGAGTTGCTGCAACAACACAAAACGAAGCTGTTCAATCTGTCTTTGCCGGTGTTCTCTTAACAATTACACCAGAGATTGCGGATGATAAAACAATTACATTAAAGATCAACCCATCACTCTCAGAGACAACTACCAATATGGCTACAGAGCCAAATACAGGTCGTGATATGCCACCAGACCTAACACGTCGCCAACTCTCTTCAGTTGTTACTGTAAAAGATGGTAATAGAATCATCTTAGGTGGTCTTATCAATACAAGAAACTCTAAAGACTCTAGTAAGGTACCTATTTTAGGAGACATTCCTATTCTTAGCTATCTCTTTAAATATGAAGAGGATATTAAAGAGACACAAGAGCTTGTTATCATTATCGAGCCACATATTATTCATAAAGAGAAAAACAGTGTTTCTCTCTCAGACCTTGGTTATGAGGGAATGAGCAATGATCTTTTAGATCTTGAATACTCTGCTAAAAGTAAAAATGTAATTGTAGAAACAAATAGTACAAACAGTACGACAAAATAGAAAGGGTAGATATATATGGATAATGATAGTATCTTTGTAAATTCTAAAAATGTATTTTTAGATACTGTTGATCCAAAAGATTATGTACAACTAGATCGTGTATCGACAATCTATCAATCTCTAAAGACCTCTATACAGCGTGCATTAAAGATGATCTTGCTCTATGGAAAACCGGGAACAGGAAAGAGTATGTTCCTTACAAAACTCTATGACGAACTCTCTGAGTATCGTCCTATCTTTCTCTACCAGACCCCTATTTTAGATGAGTCTGAGTTCTATAGAACTTTAGCAAAAGATCTCTGCGATATCTCAATAGAAGAGGAGATCAACTTTACACAATTTATGAAACTGCTTGAAGAGAGAAACTTTGAAGAGGTTCCTGTTGTACTTTTAGATGAAGCACAACTCTACTCAAATGCACTTATGGAGAAGATTCGTCTTCTATCAGATACTCGTAAGGTAAAGTTTGTAATAGCCCTGCATAAAACTGAAAAAGAGGATCTTATTGCAAAAGAGCACTTTCAGACACGAATCTGGGAGAGTATTGAGCTTGAAAACTCATCAAAAGCAGAGCTTAAGATCTATATTCAGAAAAAACTGATGAAAGCAAACTGTTTTGATACAGCAAGTATGTTTACTACAAAAGTTGTCAACAAAATACATAAACTGACAAAAGGAAACTATAGAGAGACGAACAAACTACTCTATACACTCTTTGCAATTTATGAGACTTATGAGAAGAATCAACAACTCCATAAAGTAAGTGTCAATCAAATCTCTCCAAAACTGATTGAGATGGCAGCAATTCATACAGGACTTATAGATGCTTAATGTTCATGAACTTGAAAAAAGATGGATCAGCTATAAAATAAAGTCCTTAGCTCCCTACATAGTAGCTTTTTTAACTGTAGTACTTTTAGGAACGAGTCTCTTTTTCTTTTTACCTGCTGATTCTACACCAAAAGATGAGACACAAGAGCTCAATAGTACTCTTAAAACAGAGAAAAAAGAGCATATTAACATAGCAGAGAAACAAGTTGTAGAACAAAAGAGTACTCCAACAAAAGAGCCAAAACTTGAACAAAGAGAAGCAATAGCAAAACAGGCACTTTACAATCCACAACAAAAAAATGACTCTCTGCCAGCAAGTCACAACAGCGTACAAAAAGAGCATGTTTTGCAACCTGAGATGGACTTTATCTATAACATTAAAAAGAGTGCTCCAAAACAGCACTATAAAGCTCCAACAAAACCAAAGCCAAAACCTGCACCTAAAAAACGAGTAGCAGTTCAAACAAACAGTGTAAAAGAGGAGTATATTGATCTTCAAGAAGAGGTAACAACGCCTAAAGAGAGACAACAAGAGGTAGTAAAAGAGAAGTCTGAAGCTGTTCAAATTACCATAAAACGCCGTGAGTCACAAAAAGATATTCAAGAAGTCATAGCACGCTTTCAAAAAAACAATAATCCGGCGCTAAGCCTCTTTGTTGCTAAAAAGTATTATGAACTTGGTAACTACAAACAGGCATATAACTATGCCCTTGTGACCAATAAGATCAATAGCCACATTGAACAGAGTTGGCTGATTTTTGCAAAATCACTCGTTAAACTTGGAAAAAAAGAGCAAGCAATCCGAACTTTACAAGAATACATTAAATATTCTCACTCTTCAAATGCACAAGTTCTTTTAGATGAGATACAAAGAGGAAAGTTCAAATGAGATATATACTCTTTTTTTTACTAGTAACAAACATCTACGCATCTGTTGAAGAGAGAATGCTCTCTTTATATCAGGAAAAAAAGTATAAAGCCTCTTGTAGACTTGGTTTTGAACACTTTTTAGAGTTTAAACAGGATGAAGCGGCAATCTCTCTGTATGGTTTTTCCTGTCTAAAATCTGACTATATCGACAGACTAGCCATTCCAATCACTGCACTGAAGTACTCCAAAGAGGCTCGTGCAAATGCAGCCTACTTCTCTGCCATTCTTATGCAGAAAAAACTGCTCTATCATGCACTTATAGACAACTACTCTCTTGCAGGGCTAAACCTCCCTACAACAGATTATGTTCTCTCAAGAGTATTTGACTTGTATGCACAGATCAAATCTCCTTCAAAACAGGAGTACTATATTTTTCAAGACCCAGCAGATGAGAAGCGTAGTTATAAGCTCTACATCATCAAAGATAGAAAAATATACAAGATGGTTATTGAAGAGTTTTATGATACAATTCTTCAACAGCGACATATATACTGGTAAGGAGTAGGTGTGGATAGAATTACAGCTGATTTACTAGCCAACGGCTCCATTATGAAAAGCCAGGTCGAGAGACTCTTAGCAAAAGGTATTGCAGAGAACCTCATCTTAAGAGATATTACCCTCTCTGGTTTTATGACTATGGATCGTCTTATACGCTTTATTGTTCAAAAAGTACGTGAGGGTGAATACGATCTAGATATTATAGACAACTATGACTATATTCAAGAGAGTGCTGTTTTACAAAAATTAGCAGAGGAGTTAGATCTTAAGTTTGTAGATCTTGACTCTATAGATATGAACTATCAGCTCATCAGCAGAGTTCCCCTCTCGCAACTCCAAAAGTATAATGCCATTCCTATCTCTATGGATGATATGAGTATAACAGTTGCTATGAATGACCCTTTTGACATTGATGCTCAAGAGGCCATTCAAAGACTCTTTCCTAAAAAGATCTTAAAAATTGCACTGGCAACAAAGAAACAGATCTCATCATACCTCTATAAAATTGCCCTTAAAGATAGTGTTAAAGACCTTATTGGAAGAATTCGTGATGAGCTTAACTCCATCACAACTCTTGAAGAGCAACAAGAGGCATCTTCGATTTTACAACTCATTGATGTAATCTTAAAGACATGTATCAACAGTCGTGCAAGTGATATTCACATAGAACCAACAGAGAGAAACTGTGTTGTAAGAGGTCGTGTTGATGGAAAGCTGACAGAGATGTTTATCTTCGAAAAAGATATCTACCCACCTCTTGCATCACGACTAAAACTGCTCTCAAATCTCGATATTGCAGAGAAGAGAAAACCTCAAGATGGTCGTTTTTCTACATCTGTTGGAGCAAGAGAGTATGACTTCCGTATCTCAACACTTCCAATTTTATATGGTGAATCTATCGTTATGCGTGTCCTTGACAAACAAAAAGCACTTGTCAAGCTCGAAGAAGCAGGTATGGATGCACACAGTTACCAAAAATTCATAAAAGGTCTGCAGGCTCCATACGGTATTATCCTCGTAACCGGACCTACTGGTTCAGGTAAGACAACAACTCTCTATGGTGCACTAAATGAACTTAGAAATGTAGAGGATAAAGTAATTACCGTTGAAGATCCGGTTGAGTATAGAATGAACCTTATTCAGCAAGTGCAAGTAAATCCAAAAGTTGGTCTCTCTTTTGCAGATGCACTTCGTTCAATCCTGCGTCAAGATCCAGATAAAATTATGATCGGGGAGATCCGTGACCAAGAGACACTGGAGATTGCCATTAAAGCAGCACTGACTGGTCACTTGGTAATTTCAACACTGCATACAAATGACTCTATCAGTGCCATTCCGCGTATGGCCGATATGGGAATAGAACACTACCTTATCAGTGGGGCTCTTGTTGCTGTTCAGGCACAACGACTTGTAAGAAAGATTTGTGTGCACTGTAAAGAGGTAGATACGCTCTCTGCTTCTGTTTTAGAAGAGATCTCTGGTAATGTTCCAGAGGGAACGGTCTTTTACAAAGGAAAAGGGTGTAAAGAGTGTTCAGGTACAGGATATATGGGTCGTGAGATGATCTGTGAAGTTCTTAATATCTCAGAAGAGCTCTCTACACTTATTGCAAAAGGTGCTTCTAAAGAGGTTATGCTTGAGCAAGCAAAAAAAGAAGGTTTTATCCCTATCTTTCACAATGGTCTCCAAAAAGCCATCGATGGAGTAACAAGTATTGAAGAGGTATTGAAGGTAGCAAAAGGATGAAGTACTTTGTAGCAACTCTCATGAGACGTGGGAAAAAAGAGTCTGTCGGCTTCTATGCTGAAGATAAAAAATCGGCAAAAAAATATATTCAGCTCAAATATGGACAAGGCAGTATTATTATTAAGGTAGTTGAAGCTACCGAACCACTCGATGAGAAGATAAAACGACTCAAATCGGAGTTTTTAAAGAACATTAAAAAGAAAAAGATCAAACAAGATGCACTTATCGCTGCTATTCGTCAACTTGCAGTTATGACAAATGCCGGTATCTCTATCAATGAATCACTCAGTGAGATAGCAGAAGCTACAACAGATCAGGCACTAAAGACTGTTTTTTCTAAAATTGCAGATGATATCAATGCCGGTAATTCACTCTCAAAAGCACTGGAGAATTTCCGTTATGAAGTAGGAAACCTCACTATTGCTATGGTTTCACTCGGAGAGCAGACCGGTCAACTCGATGAAGCACTCTACTCTCTTGCAAATATGCTTGAAGAGATTCGTGCAAATATTATTAAATTTAAAAAAGCGATGGCATATCCAAGAAATGTTATGATCGCTATGGCTGTTGCTTTTACTATCTTGATTATCTATGTTGTTCCACAGTTTAAAACCATGTTTGAGCAGCTCCATGCTACGCTTCCTCTTCCAACACAGATTTTACTCTTTTTAGAGCATGTATTTAATACCTATGGTGTCTACATCTTATCCGGTATGGCTCTATTTTACTTTCTTTTTAAATATACACTCGAACACAGTGAAGAGTTCCGTTTTAGATGGCACCAACTCCTTCTTAAAACATATCTTATTAAAAATATCATTATGTACTCAACACTGAGTCGTTTTACACTTGTTTTTGCAGAGTTGATCCGTGCCGGTATTCCTATTGCAGATGCTCTAGATACTGCTATTGGGATGATAGACAATCTACCACTAAAACAGAAACTAAGAACTGTTCGTGGAGCCGTACAAAAAGGTGATACTCTCAACAGAGGTTTAGAAGAGACCGGTCTTTTTGAAAATATGATTATTCAGATGGTTCGAGCAGGAGAAGATAGTGGTACCCTCTCTACAATGATAAAAAAAGTTGCAGAGTACTACAAGATGAAGTTTGATGCAATTATCGATGGGCTTAGTGAAGCGATTGAACCGATTATGCTTCTTATCTTAGCTGCAATGGTAATTCTACTCGCACTCGGTATTTTCCTACCAATCTGGGATCTTGGAAATGCAGTAAATGGAGGAATGTAATACAACATTCCTCTCTCCCCTTTTCTCTCTTTTAACAATTCGCTAACACAGAGCTGGTATGCTTTTAAGATAATAGTAAGTGGAATATTTTTTGCTTGCTATTAAATCTTATAAAAAGGATCTATCATGGATGTAACTGCAACGAGCAACTCTCAGCAAATGCAACAGATGCAAATGCAGATGCGTAAAATGGATGCCTCAGGCGCAGGACAAGGTCAAGGTAGTGGCATGAAAGATATCATGCAACAACTCTCGACTGAAGATAGAACTGCCCTTCAAGAACAGATGAGTTCTCTCTCTGAAACTGACCGTGCATCAATGGTTTCTCAAATGCAAGAGGTTGATGCAACAGCAATGACTTCGCAAGAGTATGCACAGACACTTTTAGATATGTTTGACCAAGAAGAGTCTACAACTACTAGTTCTGCTGCTTATGACTTCTCTGTATATGTATAGGTAACTCTACATGATATGGATTTCTTCCCTTTTTCCATATCATGTAACTTCGAACTAGTGAATATGAACTACGCGTTCAAGTTTCTTTAAAAAACTCTCCATCTGCTCTTTTGGTGCTTCTATAGTAAAGAGTGCCTTATCTTCAAAACTCTTCTCTTTTATCAAGATATCTTCTGCTTCACACTCATACTCAACCATACGCACATCAGCATAAGAAAAAGAGATCTTTTTCTCTTCACACTCTTTATACTCAAAGAGTTCAGCTTTCTCAATAACCAGATTTACAGCATCACTGTAAGCTCTTACCAAGCCACCCGTACCAAGTTTTGTACCACCAAAGTAGCGTACAACTATTACAGCTGTATTGATAAGATTTTTCCCCTGAAGAACCATTAAAGATGGTTTTCCAGAAGTCCCTTTTGGCTCACCATCATCACTACTTGACTCAACAATCTGACCATACTCGTTAAGATAACGAAATGCTGTAACAAAATGGCGTGCTTTTGGATGTTCTTCTTTAAGTTTTGCGAGGAGTTTTTCATACTCTGCATATGGAGTGAGGTGAGCAATAAACTTTGATTGCTTCACCTCTAAAGTATCTGTGTAGTGCTCTTTTATATACTGCATAGCTTATGCTAAGTTAGTATAAACTTTTTGCACATCCTCATCATCTTCAAGACGCTCTAAAATCTTGTCAATATCTGCTTGTTGCTCTTCAGTAATTGTAATAGGAGTATTTGCTATACGCTCAAGTGTTGCTTTTTTGATCTCCACACCCATCTTCTCTAAAGCTTCATTCATCGTACCAAAAGATGTAAAGTCAGCAGTAGCAAGTACTAGGCCATCTTCCTCTTCGATCTCTTCAAGACCTGCATCGATAAGCTCAAGTTCTAACTCTTCTAAATCCATACCCTCTTTGAGTTCAAACTCAAAAAGTGCTTTGCGTGAGAACATAAACTCCAAAGAGCCGTTTGTAAGCATCTCCCCGCCGTTTTTGTTTAAAATACTCTTTACATTTGCAACTGTACGCGTGTTGTTATCTGTCGCACACTCTATGAAAAGAAGTACACCGTGTGGTGCTTTTCCTTCAAAGTTTACCTCTTTCATATCAGCACTATCTTTTGCTGCTGCACGCTTAATAGCTGCTTCAATGTTGTCTTTTGGCATATTCTCCGCTTTGGCATTTAAAATTGCCGTACGAAGTTTAGGGTTAAGGTCTGGATCCATTCCACCCTCTTTTGCTGCCATAGTAATTACTTTTCCTAGTTTAGGAAACAACTTAGACATTGCTCCCCATCTTTTTAGTTTTGATGCTTTTCTATATTCAAATGCTCTACCCATAAAAATTGTCCTATATAATTTTTTTGCAATTATACCATTTTATCCACTTATTGGTATAATACATGATGAGGATAGAAAATGAATTTAGCTTTTAGAATAAAACACCATTTTTTTAATGCTTTTAGAGAGATTTTTGTACACCATCATGGCTCACTGGAGTTTCGTGCAAAACTCTTTGCACTTATCATTGCAGCCAATGAGAAACCAAAGGTTGAAAACTTTATAAAAGTCAAAGAGTTGGCACTGAAAATCTATAACAATGATGAGGATCGTGCAAACCTTTTACTCTTAACAACAAAAGAGCTTGTTGAAAAGGTAAAAAAGAACAACAACTTAAATCTTGACTACCTTATTGAGAGTATTCAAAAAGAGCTCAAGATCGTACCAAGATATGCGAACAAGATAAATATAGAAGATTTAGAGAGCTTTTTAGAGTATGCACAAAATGAAGATACCTATCTCTACCAAAAAAATATACTTGAGTTTTTAGAGAAGCTCAAAGAAGAGACACTCAAACAATAAAGGAACACAATGGATTTACAGACACTAGCACTCCATGCAGGCTATGAAAAAGATGCACAGGGAACTATGGCAGTACCAATTTATCAGACAACTGCTTATGAGTTTCGCGATGTAGAGCATGCTGCAAATCTTTTTGCACTCAAAGAGCTTGGAAACATCTACACACGCCTTAACAACCCTACAACAGAGGTTTTTGAGAAGCGCTTTGCAACACTTGAGGGTGGTGAAGCTGCTCTTGCAACTGCAAGTGGTATGAGTGCTATCTTTTTTGCTATAGTAAATGCCGCAGAGGCAGGAGACAACATCGTCTGTGCAAAACAGCTCTATGGTGGAAGCCTCACGCAGACTGCGCATACACTCAAACGCTTTGGTATTGAAGCTCGTTTTTTTGATGTACACAATATGATAGAGCTTGAATCGCTCATAGATGAAAAGACAAAAGTGATCTTTTTTGAGAGCCTTACAAATCCAAGCATCGATGTAGCAGACATTGAAGCCATTACTGCCATTGCAAATGCTCATGGAATTTTGACTGTTGTTGACAACACAGTAGCAACACCTGTACTTTGTCGCCCTTTTGAGTGGGGTGCAGACATTACCGTACACAGTGCAAGTAAATATACTACAGGACAGGGGCTTGCTATTGGTGGGATTTTAGTTGAGAGAAAAAATCTTAATGAAAAACTCAAAGAGAACCCTCGTTATGCACACTTCAATGAACCAGATGCATCATATCATGGTCTTATCTATACAGAGACAGGACTGCCTGCCTTTACACTTAGAGCCAGACTTGCCCTGCTTCGTGACTTAGGAGCTGCACTTTCACCATTTAATGCATGGCTCTTCATTCAGGGAATGGAGCATCTCTCACTTCGTATGAAAGAGCACTCACGCAACGCTTTAATGCTTGCAGAGTTTCTTGAAGCACACCCGAAGGTAAAAAAAGTAAACTACCCAGGGCTAAAAAGCAATGCTAATTTTGCAAATGCACAAAAATATTTTGAAGATGGACTTTGTAGTGGACTGCTTAGTTTTGAAGTATCATCATTGCAAGAGGCAGAAAAGATAGTAAATGCTACAGAACTCTACTCACTTGTCGTAAACATTGGTGACTCAAAATCAATCATCACTCATCCAGCTTCTACAACACACCAACAACTCTCTCACGAAGAGCTTGTTGCCTGTGGTGTACCAGAAGGGCTTATTCGTATTTCTGTTGGTTTGGAGAGTGCAAAAGATCTTATTGCCGACCTTGCACAAGCACTCGACGCGTAGTTTAAGCCATTTTTGCTAAAATTGCATTATGAATTTGAACCTGCAGACACATACTGAACACTTTACCAATCCACTCTACCTAGAGAGTGGGCGTATCTTAGAGCCTTACGACATCACTTATGAGACCTATGGCGAGCTCAATGAAGACAAAAGCAATGTTGTTGTCATCTGTCATGCACTCACAGGTAGCCACCATGCAGCAGGTACATACGAAGATGAGAGTAAGCCAGGCTGGTGGGATGGACTCATCGGCAGTGGCAAAGCGATAGATACAGACAAATACTTTGTAATATGTTCAAATGTAATAGGAAGCTGTTTTGGCTCAACTGGACCTATGAGCCCCTCACACCCTTACCAAGAGCCATATCGCTATAAGTTTCCAGTAATTAGCATCAAAGATATGGTAAAAGCACAGCGCATCCTTTTTGACAGACTCGATATACACAGAGTTCATGCAATTATTGGTGGGAGTATGGGTGGTATGCAGGCTCTGCAGTTTGGTATACACTACCCTAACTTTGCCAACAAAATCATCGCACTTGCTACCACTCACGCAACACAACCATGGGCTATCGCATTTAACAAAGTGGCACAAGAAGCGATTTTAAAAGATCCTGACTTTAAACAGGGCTACTATGATCCTGAACTCATTAAAGAGCAAGGACTTGCAGGTATGGCTATAGGTCGTATGGCAGGACATATCAGCTTCTTATCACCTGAGTCTATGCGTAGAAAATTTGGGCGTGATTATAAACTCACAGATGGTCTCTATGAGCTTTTTGGAAAATTCCAGGTAGAGTCATACTTAGAGTATAACGGCTACAACTTTACAAAGTGGTTTGACCCTCTAACATACCTCTACATCACAAAAGCGATCAATATCTATGACCTCTCACGCGGTTTTGATTCACTCAGTGAAGCTCTTGGCCGCATTAGTGCAGAGCTCTATCTTATCAGCTTTAAAAATGATCTACTCTTTAAGAACTTTGAGATGAAAGAGATTGCAGATGAGCTTGAAAAACTTGGTAGAACAAACTACGACTACATAGATATAGAGAGTGACTACGGGCATGATGCCTTTTTAGTCGAGCTTGATAAATTTGACACATACATAAAGGATGCACTCAATGGCTAAAGAGAAGTTTGAACAAAAACTTGAAAATGCAAAGAAGATACTAGAGACTTTAATGAAACCAGAAGTTACACTAGAAGAGAGTGTAAAAGCGTATGAAGAGGGTATGCGTGAGCTTCAAGATGCACAGAAGATGCTTGAAGAGGCACAGCTCAAAATCCAAGAGATAAAAGCTTCTTAATATGCGTGCAGCTGTTTTACAACTCAGCTCACAGGGGATGAGCTCAACAAAACTCTACAACTACATTCGTATTGCCCACAAAAAGGGTGTAAAACTCCTACTTCTTGGAGAGTATATACTCAACCCTTTTTTCAAAGAGCTTGAGCATATGGCACCAAGTATGATACAAGAGCAGGCACAGCACCAGATAAAGATCTTAAAAGAGCTTGCAGCAAACTACAAGATCACTATTATTGCCCCTATTATTATGGTTAAAAAGTCAAAAGTCTATAAATGCATCGCAAAATTTGCACCAGCATCTACAGCCTACTATGAGCAGCAGATTCTTATCAACTACCCACACTGGAATGAGGAAAAGTTCTTTGCAAATGAGATTAAAGAGCTCCATGCACCTCTTGTCTTTAAGGTAGATGGCTTTAAATTTGCACTCATTAGTGGGTATGAGCTCCATTTTGATGCAATCTTTCAACATCTTGATGCAAAGAATGTTGACTGTATATTAGTCCCTTCGGTATCAACTTTTGAGTCTTATGAGCGATGGAAAGCACTCATAGCTACTCGTGCTTTTACCCATAACAGCTATATCTTAAGAGCAAACAGAATTGGCGAATACCAAGACAAAGAGCATACATGGCACTTCTATGGAGACTCTATTTTAGTTGATCCTAACGGTGAACTACTCACGCACCTAGGAAACAGTGAAGAGCTTATGATTGTTGATATGCAGCACAGCGAAGTACTTCAGGCAAGAAAGCGCTGGGCCTTTAGAGAGGCTATGAACAAAAGGAAAAAGCTATGATGCAATACTTTCACCGTCAAGTAGCCCTCTGGGGAGAAGAGAAGCAAAGATCACTACAAAGCAAGCGTATAGTTATTGTAGGCTCTGGTGGTCTTGGTTCATCTCTTGCATTTGCACTTGGTGCTAGTGGTATCGGTGAGATTCACATGGTTGACTTTGATGAAGTCAGCATTCATAACATCCACAGACAAATCGCCTTTAAAACAGGTGATGAGGGAAAAAACAAAGCACGCATCAATGCTGAGCTTATAGAGCAGCGCTGCCCTTTTATAAAGGCTATTGCACATGAGTGTGACTTTGAGAGCTGGACAAAAAAAGATATTAGTGTAGATCTTATCTTGGATGCTACAGACAACCTGCCAACACGCGCACAAATCAACAGCTATGCAAAAGAGAAGCAGATTCCTTGGGTATATGGGAGTGTTGAGGCATTTCATGGACAGGTAGCTTTTATAGAGGAGTCATCTTTTTCTGATAACTTCAAAATCGTTCAACAAACACCCGCTGGCATAGCAGCGCCAATGGTGATGCACATCGCTTCATTGCAAGCAAACTTAGCACTTCGTTATCTCGTTGGTCTTAGTGTAAAAAAAGATCAACTCTACTACCTTTTCTTTAATGACGAAGGAGAGCTCATCACTCAGAAATTTGGCCTTCCAAAAGCGGATTGATCATCGCTAAGAAGTCATCTCTTGCCTGTGCATTTGCACTGGCTATGATGTAGCCTTGATGGCCTATTGGGTCTATCTCACGCCCCTCAAGATCAGTTACGAATCCACCCGCATTTTTTATAATCAAACACGCAGCAGAGAGATCCCACGGATTTGCCGACTTTGGAAAATAGGCAATATAGTTACTGTATGCACCCTTTGCCACCATACACATGGAGTAGGTTATGCTCCCACCAATGGAGGTGAGTTTTTTTACTCTATCCTCTTTAAAGAGTTGGTTTAGACTCTTGACAATGGGGTGTGAGCGTTCTGGCTTGAAGTTAACAACGGCAACTGTAGGGTTGTCTCGAAGTGGAAGTGTCAACATCCCGATGTAGGAGCGAGCACCCTTTTCTGTCTGAAAAAACTCATTTGTAAAAGGATTATAGACAATACCCACAATCACTTCGTTGTTTTCAATCAAAGAGAGGTTTATTGCAGCTGTATTTTCGTGGGTAATAAAAGCCCATGTCCCATCAATTGGGTCAATTGCCCAGTAGGGTTTTGCAGTATCTATGTCACCACAGCGCTCTTCACCCATCACCTGAATGTCAAAACTGTCTCGAAGACGCTTTGCCATATAGTCTTGTACCTGCTGGTCAATGTTGCTTATGGGTGTCTCATCATCTTTAAACTCATACGAGAAGGTATTTGTCTCACGCGCCTCTTTGATGATCTTTCCGGCCTCTTCAACAATCTGTTTTGCAATGATTAAGTAGATATTTCTCATAGGGAGCCTTTGCTTTTTGCCTATCAATGAGTTAATTTGTGGAGTATATTATAGTATATTTTGAAGGGGAAATTTATTAAGTGGTGGGTCCTCCGTGACTCGAACACGGGACCGCTCGGTTATGAGCCGAGAGCTCTAACCAACTGAGCTAAGGACCCACTTATGTTGGTAGGTCGGAATTATACTCATACAATCCTTATAAACTACTTACTTTTGCCTGCTTTGGCAGCTTCAGGCTTTAACTTCTTTTATTCTAAAAGCAACAGCATATAATAGCGGAACATATAACAAATTGAGTACTGTTGCCCATGCAATACCAAAACCAAGAGAGACTGCCATCGGTTGTAAGATCTTAGCCTGTCCAGATGCAAAAAAGATCAGCGTGAGCAGTCCTAAGACTGTGGTTAATGATGTGAGTAAAATCGGGCGCAGACGCGTCTGTGCTCTACGCATCAGATCTTCTGTATTTTTGGCATTTTTTATAAAGTCCACCATAATAAGCCCATCATTTACCACAACTCCAGCAAGCCCTACTACACCTATGAGCCCTGGCATTGTAAGATGCAGTCCCATAACTTCATGCCCCACAAGAACACCTAAAAGAACCAATGGAATGGTGCTTATTACTATCAAAGATTTCTTGATAGAGTCAAACAACCACACCAGCGTTATAAAGATCAAAAAGATAGCAATAACAGCTGACTGCATCATCTCTTTTTTGTTTTTGTTGTTCTCTTTTTCTTCCCCTTTTATCTCTACTATCAGCCCCTCTTTTTGAAACTTTTTAAGTGTAGGTGCAATCTTTTGCATCAACTCTGAAGAGGTGATGATCTTCTTATCTAAAGAGGCATAGAGTGTACGCAGCCGTTTTCCATTCTCTTTTTTGATCGTTACATACCCCTGCTTATACTCAAAGTCACATATCTCTTTGAGTGATACAAACTCCCCTGTTGCCGGAATGGCAAGTGTTACTTGAGAGAGGGAATTTAGCGTGTTGTCAAGATTGCTCTCTATCTTTATGCGAATAAGACCACTCTCTTTAAAGAGCTTTCCATACTCACCCTTAAGATAGTAGGCACGCAGCGTGTTTGAGATAAGCCCTTCATTAAAGCCAAGCTCCTGTCCATACTCATTGACACGCAATTTGAGCTCTTTTTCACCCAGTGTCGCATCATCAGCGATATTATAGACACCTTTTATGGCAGCTAGCTCTTTTTCAAGTTCATGCAGATATGGCACAACATTTTTACCCTCTTTAGAGCTAAGACCTATCTCTACATCGTGTGCTACTACACCGGCACCCGGTACTTTTACGACTAACTCTTCAAAGAGTTTTTTTCCATCTTTATCTTTGAGTTCATGCATCGGCTCAAGCACTTTTTTCAACGCTGCTGCGATCTCTTTTGAGTTGTGTGTTCTGCTTTGTACTTTGGCATCATACTCTATAGAGAGATAGGGACTTATATATTTATCAAAGAGGTTTGCAGGTGCTCGCTCATGCAAGTCTACAAATATGTGAAACATATTCTCACCAAGCTCTGCTCTACTCTTTGCATCCATTTTAAAGCCAATAACAGAGGTAACAGAAGAGACATCATCTTTATTGATATTTGCCAGCACTTTATTCTCAAGAAGTGTAACAATCTTTTCTGTATCTTCTAGCTCATTATTTATATTTACTTTTCCGTAGATATATATCTGAGTATTGTCAAAGTCAGGGAATAGCTGAAACTTTGAGTGCTTGAGCATTACAAACTCAGCACCTAAAATCACTACTGTAATAAGTGCTAAAGAGAGCAGCTTTCTTTGAAAGAAGAAGTGCAGCATCTTTGAGTACCATCTATACATTTTACTCCAGAACTCTTTTGTAAAACTCCCCTCTTTGGAGACCTTTAAGAAGTCATGTGCATGCAGTGGCAGAAAGTAAAAAGCTTCAAAGAGAGATGAGAGCAGCAGTACAGTGATCATAATAGGAATGATCTTTATAAACATCCCCATCTCACCCGTCATTAAAAGCATCGGCAAAAATGCAAAGACAGTTGTCAGTGTTGCCGTCAGCACTGCTGGAAACATCTCAACAGCCCCGACTATAACAGCTTCTCTTCGCTCCATCCCCTCTTCTAGGTGTCTGTAGATATTCTCAGCAACAACGATAGCTTCATCAACAAGCATACCAAGAGCGATGAGTGCTCCAAGCAAGGAGAGCATATTAAGCGAGTCTCCCAAAAGCTCAGTAGCAATGAGCCCTATCATAAAACTCACAGGAATCCCAAGTGCTACTA
>Ga0256843_1000421_pt1 | contig 36350 bp, 53 predicted proteins | sample AlvinellametaG_FD_191572 | JGI IMG/M metagenome (GOLD analysis project Ga0256843, IMG submission 191572) | Pompeii worm associated microbial communities from hydrothermal vent at the East Pacific Rise, Pacific Ocean - Alvinella | ecosystem: Host-associated > Annelida > Integument > Unclassified ...
ATATTCATATATTATAAATCGATATTTATGATCAAGGAGTCAATAATCTAGATATTAAAGTAAAACGAAGTTTTAGTTGCGAAGAATTGAATAGGAGAAGAAAACTTAGAAGAATTATTTTCTTCTAAGTTCTTTAATACGTGCTTTTTTACCAGCAAGATTACGTAAGTAGAAAAGTTTAGCACGACGTACGCGACCACGGCGAATAACTTTAATCTCTTCAATAGAATCTGAATAGATTGGGAAAATTCTTTCTATTCCAACACCATTAGCACCAATTTTACGTACAGTAATAGTCTGACCTGTACCTTGACCACGTTTTGCGATACACACACCCTCATAATTTTGAATACGTGTTTTATCACCTTCTTTAATTGTTACTGCTAAACGTACAGTATCACCAGCACGAAAATCTGGAATGTTTTTCTCTGCGATTTGTGCTTTTTCAAAATTTTCAATATACTTATTTCTCATAAGTTAGTCCTTAATTTTATTTCATACTTTGAAGGTTTCCCTTCTTTTACTAACACCAACATTCAGAAGAGTTTGTTGGACTAGCTATTTTTCGATAAAGTTGTATATTTTATCAATTGCTCAGGTCTAAAAAACTTTGTTTTTGCTTTAGACAAGGCAAACTTCAGTGAGCGAATTTTACTATGATTTCCCTTTAAGTATTCTGATGGAACACTTAAGCCATTATAGCACTGAGGCTTTGAAAAACTTGGTGCTTCTAAAAGTGGTGTTTCAAAACTTTCCACTTCCAATGAACCAGCATTGCCAAGTACTCCTGAAATATTTCTACTGATAGCATCACACAAAACTAAAGAAGCTAATTCCCCTCCAGTCAATATATAATCTCCAATAGAAAAAACCTCATCGGCAAACTCTTCTATCACTCTTTCGTCTATACCCTCATAGCGCCCACTTACAAATGCAATGTGCTCTTTTTGTGCAAGACGTTTCGCATCATTTTGTACAAATGGTTTTGCAACTGGTGTTACAAATACTATATGCACATTTTTATCATCTTGTTTTAAAGTTGTCAAAGTATCAAATAGTGGCTGTGGGTTCATTACCATTCCAGCACCACCACCAACAGCTGTATCATCAACTTTTGCATGTTTATTTGTAGAAAAATCTCTTGGGTTAATATAATCAACCACTATTAGCTCTTTTTCCATAGCCCGTTTTAATATAGAGTCACAAAAATAACCCTCTATCAATTTGGGAAATAAAGTAACAAAAGTATACTTCATCAAGAAGCCTCTAAAATATCAAAAGCACCTTGCAGTACAATTGTTTTCTTTTGAATATCAACTGCAACTTTAAATGGTTCTATAAAAGGAACTAAAAATCTTTTAGCATATCCTTGTTCAACCAGTTTTTTATCAGTTAAAATATTAAGATAATTTGTTGATGCTATTCTCTCAACATCATACACTTTACCTAATCTTTTTTCATCTTCAAAAACTTCACAGTCTTCTAAATCAAAAAAGAAATATTCACCCTCATCTAAAAAACAGTTTTTTCGTGTCTCTTCATAAGTAGTAAATAGCTTTGCATTTGTATACTTTTTCGCATCTTCAGGAGTTGTTACACCTTCAAGACGAATCAGTCCTTTTTGCATATCTATTTGTGCTATAGAAACACTTTTATTTTTAGCAATTTTAAATGATGCTCCAGGAACAAACTGCTCAGGAAAATCAGTTTTGCTATGAAACTTCATATCACCTTTAAGCCCCACACTTTTACCAAGTGTCGCTATATGAAGTAATTGTTCATTGTTAGATTGCTTCAACATTTATCCGATAACTCATGCCATCTTTTGCTTTACAGCCAGAGATAACAGTTTTTATTGCACCAATCATCTTTCCACCTTTGCCAATCAATTTTCCAATATCTTCTTGATTTGCATATAGGGTGACTTCAGTCATTTCATCACCTTCATCAACAACAACTTTTATATCTTCAGGATGAGAAGCTACAAGTTTTGCAAATTTGGCGACAAAATCAGCAACCATGACTAACGGCCAGTAATCTTTTTAACGCGATCACTCATTTGAGCACCAACGCTTAACCAATAATCAACTCTTTCGTTGTCAACTTTTAATTCTTTTGTCATTGGGTTATAATAACCAATAAGCTCAATCCAACCACCATCTCTACGTTTACGGCTATCTGTTACAGCGATACGATAAAATGGTCTTTTCTTTCTTCCCATACGAGTAAGTCTAATTACTGTCATCTACTATCCTAAAATTTAAATTTCCCAAATACTGGTTATTTCTATACATATACAATGAGGGGTAAATAGTGTGGAAGAAAATATTTGTAGTAGTTAAATATAATATTTTGTTCCCTCTTACCATCTCTATAGTTGGATGTACACATATAACCAGTATTTGGTTACAAAATCTTCTTATCACAGAGGTATTGTTTAAGAAGATTGTTTTGAAGTCGAATTATAGCTTTTTTTTTCTAAAAAAGCAACAACATCTATAAATTATCTTGGTAAACCACCAAGTCCACCTGGTCCACCAGCTTGTCCCATAAGAGCTTGGAGCTGTTTCATACCATTTTTACCAGAGAGTTTTTTTGCCATTTTTGAAGCATTTTTAAACTGTTTTAACATTCTATTTACTTCAACAACTTCAAGCCCACACCCTTTTGCTATACGTTGTTTACGAGAGTTGTTTAACAGATCTGGATTTTCTCTCTCTTTTGGAGTCATTGAACTTACCATTGCTTTGATATTTTTAAGCTCTTTAGAGTTATCAAAATCAAAATCTTTTACAGCTTTTGCCATACCACTGAGTCCTGGTATCATTCCAACCAAAGAGCTCATAGAACCCATTTTTTTCATTGACTCCATCTGTTCAATAAAATCATTAAAGTTAAACTTCCCTTTTTGGATCTTTTTTGTAAGTTTTTTTGCTTGTTTCTCATCTATAACTTCAGCAGTTCTCTCAGCAAGTCCTTCAATATCTCCAAATCCCATTAAACGATTAATAACACGGTCTGGCAAGAACACTTCAAGATCTTCCATCTTCTCACCCATACCGATAAAACGTAACGGTACTTGTACTTGAGAAGAAAGTCCTAGTGCAACACCACCTTTTGCATCACCATCATATTTAGAAAGAATGACACCATCAATACCAATTTTTTCTTTAAAAGTTGTTGCTGTACGCACTGCATCTTGACCAGTCAACGAATCAGCTACATAAAAAATCTCATCTGGTTGTGCAACCTCTTTAACATTATGTAACTCTTCCATAAGTTCATCATCAATTGCCAAACGACCTGCAGTATCTATAAGTACCACATCAAATATTTTATTATTTGCATATTCTAATGCTGAACGAACAACCTCTACAGGATTTTTTGTTGCTTCGTCTTCATAAAGTTCTACATCTATTTGTTGTGTAATTTGACGTAGTTGTTCAACAGCTGCCAAACGTTGTAAGTCAGCAGCAACAATAAGCACTTTTTTCTTTTTATTTTTTAGGTATAAAGCGAGTTTTCCCGTTGTCGTTGTTTTACCTGAACCTTGTAAACCTGTCATTAAAATAACAGTTGGTGGATTTGATGCAAAAATAAAACCTTTATTTCCACCAACATCTAAAAGTTCATTGAGTGTTTCTCTGAGTGCTTCAAGGAATTGATCTTTCCCTATCCCTTTTGCTTTTGTACGTGTTTGTACTTTGGTAATAAGTTCTTTTACAACTTTATGATTTACATCAGCTTTTAAAAGATTCTTTTTTAATTCTGTTAATGCTTTTGTTAATGCTTTATCATCATCATGAAAGCGAATCTTCTTTATTGCACTTGTAAAACCATCTGTCAACGTACTGAACATAAAAACACCTCTTTAATAATCATCTTTATAAATTTTTCGAATTGTAACTAAGTTTTTCTTAATTATTCAAATGTAACAAAACTCTTTGGTTCAGGAGCGATAAACTCCATACCTAATAATCGCACTTTATGTGCATGAAGCATTACCCTTTTTGCACGTCTACCACCATAAAGTTCATCACCAACTACAGAATGTTCAATATAACGTGCATGAACACGTATTTGATGAGTACGACCGTTATGAATAATAATTTTTGCTTTAGTTTTTTTACCACTTACAATATCTGGGTAAAACTCTGTTTTTGCTTCTTTTCCTTTTGGAGAAACATTTGAGTACGCTTTATTATTTTTCTTTTGTGTTAGTATAGGTTTATCAACTACTACTGGTTCACTTAATACACCTTCAAGCCAAGCTATATACTCTTTATAAACTTTATCTTGTGCGAACTCTTTTATAGCTTTTAGACGAAACTCCTCATTTTTTACCAACATCAACACACCACTTGTTTCTCTGTCAAGTCTATGAAGCAATTTTGTTCCTTTAAACATTCGCTCAATCTCATCTGAATTTACATACGGTGGTTTATCAACTACCAAAATATCATCATTTTGAAAAATCACTGTTGGCTTTTCAATCTTTGTTACTCTAAAAACAGTGCGCTCATCTATCTCACCACGAGCAATCATCACTTTTTTATTTCCTACATAAACAAGTCCTCTGTCTATCATAGACTTTGCCTGAGAATTTGAAATTCCCTCTTGTTTTGCCAATAATTTATACGCTTTTTCTGTTGCCATATTACTTCCTTTAGTATTCCATTTTTTCTTTTATAATATCTACAATCTTTTCAAGATCAACACGCTCATCCACTCGTGAAGGTGGAAGTTTTTTTGCATTTTTTAATGCAAGAGTGATCGCATCTGCATCACTATCTACATACTGTCCATTTTTAAGATATTTAAAAAGCTCTTTTTGATGAAAATAGTATTTACCTGTTATAATCTTACATCCAAATGTTGCAGGTTCTAGAGGATTGTGTCCACCAACATCATTACGAAAAGCACCACCCAAAATCGCTATATCACTAATTTTATAAATATTATTGAGTTCTCCCATCATATCTACTAGTACCATTTTGGTTTTTAATGATTTATCTTTCGAAAAACGGCTTAAACTCCATCCATACTTTTGCGAATAACGTTGCATAAGTTGATACACCTCTTCAAAACGTTCAGGATGTCTTGGAACGATTATAAGCTTTGCTTCATCTTCATTATCTTGTTCATACTTTACAAATGCTTGTAAAATCATCTCTTCTTCATCTGGGTGAGTACTTCCAGCAACAATCACTTGCATCTCTGGCTTGTGATACTCTTGTGTATGTGTAATTTTTGCTGCGAGTTTAATATTTCCAACAACTTCTACATTTTTTGCACCAAGAGCTAAAAAACGTTCTTTATCTTTTTCACCTTGAGCTAAAACAATAGCAACTTTTGCCAGTATTTTTTTATAAAACCAACGAAACTTCATATACTTATGAACACTATTATCAGCAATTCGTGCATTAAGCAAAATAATAGTACTGCCTTGTGCAAATGCCACACTAAAAAGCATATACCAAAATTCAGCCTCAAGTACCACAAGTACTTTTTGTTTTTTAATCCAAAAAGGTAGCCACATTTCATACGGTAGATATCGAACCTCTGCATCATACTTTTGTGCTTGATTGTAACCCGTTTGTGTTATAGTTGAAATTACAATTTTCTCATCTTTTAAGTGTTCTAATAAAGGTTTAAGAGCTACAGACTCACCAAATGAACATACATGAAACCATAATTGCTCTTTTGCTGAAAATCGTGGATTTTTAAAAAGAAAAAATCTTGCAGGTATTGAGTATCTATATTTTTGTTTAAAAGAGAGATAAATAAGTAAAGGTAGTGCCAATAAAAACAGCACTACACTTATAAAAAAATAGAAGATGCTAAAAAGCAAAAATAACTATGCCTCGTGAGGTTGAACGTATAAGATACGACCACAATGAGGACATGTTGTTATATCTTCACCACGGATTACGTCAGAGTACACTTTATCACCAATTAAGATATGGCATCCCATACACGCTTGATCTTCTACAGGAACAACCGTTGTATTTTTAGCCCAACGACGAATCTTTTGATAAAAAGCCAAACCTTTTTGATTAATCTGCGCTAAAAGTTGCTCTTTTCTTTTGAATACTTCTTGACGTTCGTTGTTAATAGCAGCTAATTGTTCATCAACTTCAGCTTTAACACTCTCAAGTTTTGCATTCAATTCTTCTATCGATGCCTTTGCAGCTTCTATTTGCTCATGTTTTGCTTCTATAATCTTTTCAAGTCTCGCGATCTCTTCATTTGCAAATGCAATCTGCTCTTTTGCAATCTCTTCTTCTAATTGTAAAGATTTCATTTCACGTTCAGTTTTTACTTCAGAAGATTTTTTTGCGATCTCTTCAAGTTTTTGAGAGAGCTCTGCTAAATGAAGCTCATTTTTAGATTTTTTAAGTTCTTCTTCTTTAATCTCTTGAGTTAAATTTTCAATATCAGCTTCAATACTTTTTGTTTTTGCAAGAGCTGCTTCATATTTATAGTTTGCTTCTTCGATTTGAGGTTCAAAAGCATCAATCTCTTTATCTATGATAGATAAGTCGATAAGTTGCTGTAAGTGCTTGTTCATTGGTGTCCTTTGGATAGTTACTTGTACTCCATTTTGTACTCTTACGCTTTATAAATAGCTAAATGGATTTTCTGATGATGCAATTATAACTTTTAAACCTAAATTTTTCAAATGTTTTGCCAATATTTCACCAAAAAATTGCTCACTTTCATAATGTCCTATATCAATAAGCGATAATCCTAGAGATTTTGCTTCCATTGCATCATGGTATTTTATATCACCTGTTAAAAAACAATCAACATCATCAAGAGTTTTCATAAGTGATGCACCACTTCCTGTTGTAAGGGCTATTTTTTGTATTTTTATGTTGCTAGAATCTGCAACAACACGCAGATGTTCTAAAGAGAGTTTTTCTTTTATTAATGCCACAAGATCATATAGGTGCATATCAACTTCACTATAGATAACAAAAGGTTCTTGTTTTATAGGTTGCAACTGTAAAACCTGTGTTGCAACATAATAGTTAAGATCTGTTTGATCAAAATTTGTATGCATCGCAATATATGTGATATTTTTTTGTATCATTTTGTGTAAAAGATTTGTTGGATATGTAGCATAATTGAGTTGTTTGATACCACTAAAAATAACTGGATGATGGGTAATAAGTAAACTCCCCTCTTCTATCTTCTCTACAAGAGCTTCGTCAACATCAAGACTCAGTGTTATCGATGTAACATCGTGTTCGAAATTCCCAACTAACAATCCAGAGTTATCCCAAGACTCTTGCAAAGAAAATGGTGAAATCTCATCAAGATAGTTATAAATATCTTTTACTTTCATACTTTCTCCTGGAGTTTTTCAAGTTCCTCTTGTGCCTGAGTTAAAGATGGGTCAAGTTCTAATGCTTTTTGGTACATTTGTATAGCCTCTTGATACTCTTGCATATCTACTAGTACATTACCATAGTTATAATAAGTAACAGGATTACTGCTTTGAAGTGCTAGTGCAATATTAAGATGCTCTTTTGCTTTTTCATACTCTTTGAGCTTTCTATATACTGATGCTAGTGCCTGATGGATATATATATTGTTAGTATCTAGTTGCACTGCATCTTGAAGGTATTCAAGTGCTTCATCATCTCTGTCTTGTTGCATAAGTGCATAACCCATTTTAAATAAAATATCTGGATCATTTTGTTTTTTATAATTTGCTTCACTATATATTGTTAATGCTCGTACAAAATCCCCATTGTGGAGTTTTTCATCAGCTTCTTCTATAAGTTGTTCAACACTCTCTTGTTGCGTGTTTTGTGCTGGTTGTTGTTTATCCACATTCTCTTCAACATCTTCTAAACGCTCTACATGTTCATATATTTTATATGCGAAGAATGCTGCTGTTGCCAACATAAGTAGTTGTACTACTGTCATCTATTTTCCTTTACTATATAAGTATTAAATTTTTCTATAAAATCTAATGGATCAACTAAAACTCCATCTAATCGTACACCAAAATGTAGATGTGGTCCAGTTACTCTGCCACTTTTACCACTTAAACCGATTATATCGCCTTTGTGAACCATTGCCCCTTTTTTACAAGAGAATGAACTCATATGAAAATAGCATGTATAGATCCCTTTTCCATGATCTATAACAACTGTTCCACCTGAATAAAATCTTTTTTTCACTAATACTACGCGCCCATCATTACTCGCTTGTATTGGAGTACCAATTTTTGCTCTAAAATCTGTTCCTCCATGATACCCTTTTAACGAGTTATTGTATAAACGTGCTTTTCCAAAACTACTTGTTATTTTTGAATCTATTGGAAGAATAAAAGGTTGATCTACCAATAATTTTTTTGTTTTTGTATTATATATGCCTATTGCTTCTTTATACTCTTTTGCTATTCGTGCATGGAGTTTTTTCCCTTTTGGATGCACTTTACTTTTACTTACATGTATCTGCTCTTTTTGGTATTTTCCCACAACAACACGCAAGGTATGTGATGTTACAACTGTTTTCTTATGTTTTTTGTATACAACATCAAAAGATTTTTTACCAGGTTTTTCATAATAACTCACAGGAATAAGTCCACAGCTCTTTTGTGAATGTTCTTGTAAAAAAGGGATCTTCTTTTTATGAAAGTGTATATATAACAGTTGTTCATTTTGCTCTTTTTGCACACAAACAACAGCTGTTTTTCCATTTGCAACTGATGACGTAACATCTATAAACTCTAACCCAAACACAGAAGAAACAACTATAAAAAATAAAAAGATTTTTTTCATTAATACTCCTTCATTGCACGAGCGATATCTCTTTTTTGATCTTTCTCTTTAAGTGCATGACGTTTATCATGGAGCTGCTTCCCTTTTGCAATAGCAATTTGTAATTTCACAAGATTTCTGTCATTAAAATAGAGTTGCACTGGTACAATAGTATACCCATCTCTCTCTACAGCTTTTTTAAGTTTTGCTATCTCTTTTTTATGCAGTAACAATTTTCGTGCACCACGTTCTTCATGCCCATAATAATGGTGTGTTGTATCTAAACGTCCAATGTGTGCATTAAATAAAAATGGTTCATCTTTTACAAAACGGATAAAACTATCTTTTAAATTTACCCTTTTTGCACGAATACCCTTGACTTCACTCCCTTGCAATACCAAACCAGCTTCAAATTTCTCTTCAATAAAATAATCATGATACGCTTTTTTATTTTTTGCTATAGTCTCACCCATTATTTTCCATCCTTATGTACTCTAAAAAAGCTACTGCCACTACCACTAAAAAAATATCCCTCTTTATGTTCAACACGCAACAAAGGATAAAGCTGCATCGCTGGTGCGAAAAGATCATTTGCTTCTAAAGGGGTATACTTTTGCATAATTGCTAATGAGGACATCGATGCAAGTTGTTGTTGCGTGTTAGCATCAATAGGATGAAAAAAATGTTCTCTGTAAACACCATATACCTTGGGTGTACTAATCTCAATATCTGGCGTGTAAATATCCAAAGGTAGTACATCTTCTTCAAAAGGTTCGATAATCTCACCTATACCACGCACATTTGCACTTTGATATCCTGAAAGGAAAAATGGCACATCTGCACCAACACGCACCCCTATCTCCATCAATGCACTTGTGCTTAATCCAAGATCTAAAACTTCATTACACATCATCAGATATGTTGCAGCATCACTGCTACCACCACCAAGACCTGCGAATGCTGGAATAGATTTTTTTACAACTATTGCGTGTTGTTCCATCCACTCTTGTAATGGTTGTGAATGTGTATACTCTAAAAGGTGTGTATATGCTTTATATATAGTATTTTGTTGCGTCGAACAACTAAAATCACCCTCTAAAACAAACTCCTTTGAAGGGGAGAGTTTTTCTTTAAAATATAGAGTATCAAAAAGGTTCTCTACCCTCATAAAACGGGAGAGTATCTCATGATAATTATTGCGTGTTCCTGTAATCTTTAAAAAGATATTAACTTTTGCATACGCTTTGTATTGCTTCATTCCACCTCTTTATTTTTTCGTAAACATTGCACTAAGTGTTGAGATATCAGCAGAGTTGTAATCCTCTACAGCAGCTTTGTTACTCGCTGTTACCTCATCAATAAGTTCACTTCGTATAATTGCTACATCTTTTGGAGCTTCTATTCCAAGTTTTACACTGCCATTTTCAACAGCAACAACTTTTACTACGATATTTTCACCGATCACTATAGACTCATCAAGTTTTCTTGCTAAAACTAACATATTATTTTTCCTAATTGGTATTGTACTTTTTTGGCTTTTAATGTAATAATAGAGATAAACTCTCCATTATCAAGCCAGTATGTTCCATCCTCTTGGATTGTAAAATCTTCATAAGCAAGAACTCTTCCATATTGAATATTTTGCTTATCTCCTGTATAGAAGTTTTGAGGAATATTCAAAGATTTTTTAATATCTAACTCTTTTTCATTTTCATATACAAACTGCCCTTCACTTAAACGTTCAAGCATACTTAAACTTCCACACGCAACTCCAAGCTTTTTAGCAATCATATCTCCTAAAGAGCGTATATATGTCCCCTCACTTACTAACGCTTCAAATGTTATATAAGGGTGACAATAATGAAGTAGTTTCATCTCATAAATAGTTGCATGTACCGTATTGAGTTCTACTTTTTCACCTTTTCTTGCCAAATCGTACGCTCTTTGTCCATTGATCCTTTTTGCACTAAAAATAGGGGGTTTGTAACTTAGTTCACCTTCTAAAGAAGCTAATACTTTTTTAATATCGTCAAGCTTTTGTGGCTTGATATTTTGTACTTGTTCAACCATCTCGATATCCAACGAGTCACTACATGCACCAAGCCACAATGTAGCTCTATAACGTTTTGGAGCTTTATTTAAAAAACGAAACAGTTTTGTATGACTTCCAAGTCCAATAAGTAAACACCCTTTAGCAAAAGGATCTAGTGTTCCTGCAAAACCAGCTTTTTTTGTTCCATACTTCTTTTTAATAGTATATAAAAACTTATTACTCCCTATGCCACTTGGTTTATATGCGACAAAAAGTTTATTCATAAACGCTCCACAAAAGAGGCTAATATATCTTTTTTCATTCCAGCAAAATTGATCTGAAGTTTAAACTCACGTCCAGCTTTACTCACACCTAGCACACGACCTGTTCCAAAAATTTTATGTCGAACAAGATCACCTTTTTTAAATGCTGTATTTTTTTCAACTATCAACGATCCTTTACACAATCCTGCTTCATTGATAAAACGACTTTTTACTAGATCACTCCGTTTCCCTTTGTAAAAACGACTTGATGTATGAGAAAGTGTTAGCGTCTCTTTTGCACGAGTACACGCAACATATCCCAAACGTCTCTCCTCTTCTAAATCACTGCCATCTCCGACAAGTGGTAAAAACCCTTCTTCAAGACCAATAACAAACAGATGTTCAAATTCTAACCCTTTAGAAGCATGGATACTCATCATATATATCGCTTCTCCCTCTACTTGATCTTGTTCACTCTCTAATGTCAATTCATTTAAAAACTCATCAAGTGTTGCAGAAGGGTTATCCTTAACAAAATCTCTAAAGAGTCCGTAAAATTCATCAATATTAAGATTTCTTTCTTGTGCATCTTGCGTGTTTGCATAGATATTTTTTAGATGAAAATTCTCCTCTAGCTGATCTATAAAATCGTATGTTGAATCTTCAGCACTTTGTGCAACACTCAGCATTGTTTCTACAAACTCTTTGAGTGTTTGTGCATTTTTCTTTTTTACCAAGTCTATAAGTTCTTGAAGTGATGCTTTTTGTAAATAACTAAATAATGAGCACCCTTTTGCGTGTGCAGCAAGTTCAATCTTTTCTATACTTGCTTTTCCTAAACCTCTTTTTGGTTTATTAATGATACGTTTTAATGAAAAATCATCATGTGGATTTGCAATAACACGCACATACGATATCACATCTTTTACCTCAGCTCTATCATAGAAACGTTGCCCACCTACAAGTTTATATGGGATAGCTGCGCGATTAAGCCCTTCCTCTATGGAACGAGAAAGAACATTTACCCGATATAAAATAGCGATCTCTCGTGGTCGCACCCCTTGATCGAGTAGTTGTTGTATTTTTGCAGCTATTTTTCGTGCTTCTTCATTTTCATCATTTGAATTAAGTACAACAACATCCTCTCCTCCACCACGTGTTGCAATAAGCTTTTTGCCTAAACGTGAACGGTTATGCTCAATCAGTGCATTTGCAACATCTAAAATAGGTTGTCGTGAACGATAGTTTTGTTCTAGCTTGAACACTTTTGCGCCATCAAAATCCTGATCAAATTCCATAATATTTCGAATATGAGCACCACGCCAACCATAAATACTTTGATCATCGTCACCAACAACACAAATATTTTTATGCTCTGTACACAATTTTTGTATCAGTTTTAGTTGCAATTCATTTGTATCTTGATATTCATCGATCATAATATATTGATAACGTTGTGATGTTTGGAGTGCTAGTTGTGGATTTTGATCAAGCAGTTTATATGTAAGAGCCAACAAATCATCAAAATCAACTAAGTTATTTTCTAAAAGATATTTTTCATACTCCCCATATATTTCAGCTATTTGCTGATACTGAAATAATTCAGCTTGTTTATACGCTTCATCTGGATCGATCAAAGAGTTTTTATAACGTGAGATCTCACTTGCTACCAAAGGTAACGGTAGATCATTAATCATCTTTTTTAAGATCCTTTTTTTATCATCTGTATCGATAACAACAAAATTGTTTTTTCTATTAAGAAGATGGATATGAAATTTTAAAAAGAGTAAACCAAACTTATGAAATGTACAAAGTAATGGTGGGTATTGAAGATTTTCCACCATTACTAAAGCTCGCTCTTTCATCTCTTTTGCTGCTTTATTTGTAAATGTTAATGTTAATGTATTCGATGCCGGAATACCAACAACCTCAATAAGGTATGCCAAACGGGATACTATTGTAGTTGTTTTTCCACTTCCTGCACCTGCTAAAATCAAAACAGGACCTTCTGTTGCTTTTACAGCTTCTTGTTGTGTTTGGTTGAGTTTACCAAGAATCTTATCCATAATCTCTACTTTTTGTATAAACTAACTATATTATAACAAAAAAAGCTAAAATCCTTCAAAAACTATTGCAATAATTATAATTATGAGTTATAATTTTATAATAATTATAAGTTATAGGAATTTTTATGTTAAAAGATTTTGCAAAATTACATACATTTATCACTGTTATTAAGGAAAAAAGTTTTTCAAAAGCATCAGCAAAACTTGGGATCTCTCAACCAGCTGTTACACAACAAATAAAATTTATAGAAGAGTATCTCGACACTAAGATTGTTGAAAGAAAGAAAAATGGTATCGTTTTAACCAAAGAGGGTGAAGATCTTTACAGAATTGCTACAAAACTTGAACGCTCTATCCAAAGTGCTGAAAAAGAGCTGCTTAAAATCATCAATAAAGAGTTCACATTTGTTATGGGAGCTTCTTTTGCCATAGGAAACTACGTTTTACCTAATTACTTAGGTGAGATCAAAAAACGGATCAATAACGAAGTTTTTATGAATGTTGATGTTTCTGCTCATGTTATTGAACAACTTGAAAACAAAAAAATCGATGTAGCACTTATAGAGTCTCCTATATTTAAAGAGGATATCATCTATAGAGAATGGGTTGAAGATGAACTTGTAGTTTTTTCAAACCAACCTATTAAGAAGCATCTTGTAGCAGAAGATCTCTTTGAGTTTGACTGGATCTGTCGTAATGAAGATTCCCATACAAGAAAACTCACAGCTGAAACCTTTGAAGAGATTGGTGTGCAATGTAGTAACTTTAACGTACTTGGTGTTTTAGAATCACCAACAGCTATTAAAGAGACTATTATGAATGCTGATCCACACAGTGAAAGACCACTTGTGTCTATTATGTCACGCCATGTTATTAAACATGATGTTGAGCATAATCGCCTCTATGAAGCACGTCTCAAAAATCATAAAATAACACGCAACTTCTACATCGCATATTCAAAAGAGAGAAAGCATGACGCATTTGTAGATAATGTAGTAAACTATCTACTTTCACTCCATAGAGTATAGTACGCTATTTTAAAAATTTTGCGTTTTCTGGATTGTTTAAAAACAACTCCATTGACTTTTTCACACCCTCTTCATCTATTGATGGGGCTGGTGTTTCTTCCTCTTTTTCTTGCTCTGGTTGGTACGATGCCACATTGATAAGTACTGGCGTTTCATCAATAATAATTTGCAGTATACTTAAAAGTGGTACATACACAACACTTCCAAAATTCTCTTGCCCAAAACCAGCTTCAAAAACTAACATATCATTCTCTATACGTGCAGTCTCAAACGTATATCCTGCTAAAAAGAAGAGTGTAACAGGACGGAATGCCTCTGTGATCTCTTGTGGAAGTGGTGGATCAAAACTCACATCTTCAACTTGACATAAAATACCAAAATTATGCTCTTTTTCAAAGAACAAAACAATCATATCTGTGATCGTTTTTTTCATTATATTTGCAAAATTTTTATCGTGAACTATATCTTCTAACACACTATATCCTTTAGATTCTCTTGTGCAATTATATCAAAATCTATCATCGCATTAAGCAATGCAAATTTTTTATACTGATGAAGTGATTCAAGAGGAATATCTTTTGTTTTAAGTACTCCATCATTTATATATCGTTGGCGTGTTGTACCTGCTAAGAGTGGCGTTTTTGGTGTCCACCACTCCACTCCATCAAAGAGTGCAACATTAGCAATAGATGTATCAGTTATAAGTCCATTGCGTGTTATAAGGATATCATCACACAACCCTTTTTGTGCAAACATTTGCATCAAGATCTCTCTGTTTTCATATTTATATTCATAAGAGCAATGAGGATTTTCTATATGATATAAACTGGTAATAGTTTTTTTGTGATATGGAATATACTCTATATTTTGTATACCCTCTATAGTGTATACTATGCGACATCTATAGAGTGTTGTTGCCTCTGGTGGATCGATATACTCTTGTAAAGCAAAACATTTTTTTTGCGCATTAAAAGAGCGAAATACACTTTCAACACGCCACTGATGATACTCAAGATGACACGCAATACCATTTTCTATGCGAATTGTTTCTAAAAAACTATGCATCAAAGAGTTCTGTACTCATATATCGCTCTGCTGTATCACACAATACAGTAACTATCGTTTTATTTTTATACTCTTTTTGTTGTGCGAGTTGTAATGCTGCGTGTACATTTGCTCCAGATGAGATCCCAACAAGTAAACCCTCTGTTTGTGCAAGATCTTTTGCCATCGCTATAGCATCATCTTGATCCACTTGCACAACACCATCTATGAGATTCATATCAACAATCTCTGGGATAAATCCTGCACCTATACCTTGGATCTTATGTGCACCTGCTGGTTTGTTTGACAATACTGCTGATTGTTTTGGTTCAACAGCATAAAGCACGATATCTGGTAACTCCTCACGCAACCTGCGTGCTGTTCCTGTAAATGTTCCACCTGTTCCAATACTTGTTACAAATAGATCTACACAACCATCAGTTGCATCTAAGATCTCCTGAGCTGTTGTGTCATAATGAACTTGTGGATTTGCCTTGTTTGCAAACTGATGCAGTACAACGCCACCCTCTATTTGCTTTTCGAGTTCATTTGCCTTATCGATAGCACCTTGCATCCCAAGTTTAGCAGAAGTCAGTACAAGTTGTGCACCACAATGTGCTAAAAGTTTTCTCCTTTCTATACTCATCGACTCTGGCATAGTAAGAATAAGCTTGATCCCAAGAGCTGCACAATTTGCAGCCAATGCTATGCCTGTATTACCACTTGTTGGTTCAATAATAGTACTATTTTCATCAATCACACCATCTGCTATCCCTTGTTCAATCATCGAAACACCTATGCGATCTTTTACTGATGATGTAGGATTCATAAATTCACATTTTGCCAAGATTGTAGCACCTGATTGTTCTGAAAGCTTATTTAAACGTATGAGTGGCGTGTTACCTACGATTTGAGTAATATTATTTGCTATTTTCATCTAATGCTCCTGATTGTATTGCTTTTAAAAGATTTTGTACTGCTGTATCTATCATATTATATACCTCTTCAAAACCACTAAATCCTTCAAAAAAATATGGATCTGGAACATCAGCTCCATCAAAGCCAAAATCTCCAAGTTTATATAAAGAGGTTGCACCCATTTTTTGAAGATCTTGATAATTACTACTGTCAAGTGCAATGATAAGATCAAAAGATCTAAGATCTTGATATCTAATTTGTCGTGCACGCAACATCGAAATATCTATAGCATGATTGCGTGCTACAAGAATAGAGTTCGCACATGGGGCTTCTCCTATGTGCCAATCCCCTGTTCCACACGAATCCACCTCTATATCTAATCCCATCTGTTGCACATAATGGCGTGTTATACCATCAGCTAATGGTGAACGACAGATATTTCCCAAACACACAAATAACACTGAAGTGATCACAACAACCCTTTTTTTGATACAATTATACTCAAACTATACTAAAAAAGGTGCGACAATGGCTCTGTTTCAAAGTGATGGGAAAAAACTACTCGATGTTGAGTATGACACACTTGTAGAGGTTGGTGATGTAGTCGATGGGATGCGTGTACTCTCAATACAATCACGAGGTGATGAGTATTGTGCATTTTTACTCGATCCTCTCTCACGTCAAGTTACATGTTACGTTTTTGATGAAATTTATATTATTGGTCGTTCGCCAATGTTTGAAACACTCAATGAAGCTGTAGAAGCATGGTTGAATGATGAGATTTAATGAATTTATATTATTTTAAGCTGTCATTTTGTTTATAATTGTTAATATTTGATTAACAATACTTGAAAGGGGGAGGTAATGAACACCATTTCATTCCAACAAGAACCTGTTTCTTTCAGTAAAGAAGAAAATACAGATCTTCAAATACTGCGTGATACGAACTTTAACCTTAAACAGTATATCCAAGCACTTGATGTACTCAATGTGGGTATCTTTGTTGTTAATGAGGACTTTACCATCGCGTATATGAATGAAACCATGAAAAAATGGTTTGGTGATCAAATGCAAAAAATTTGTTATAAAACAGTTGCAAATTTAGATACTCCTTGCCCTTATTGCCAACTCAATTCTGTTATTGCATATAAAGAAAAAGTCCATTATAAGCCTACGACCCCAGATGGAAGAACATTTGAAATAGTTGCGATCCCCATACAAAACAGTGATGGAACAACAAGTAAAATGGAGATTATCAAAGATATAACTCAAGAGCTTAAAACTCAAGAACTTTTAGAAAAAGAGAAAGAACAACTTGCTTTTGCTGCACAACATGATCTTTTAACTGGACTTCCAAATAGAACACTATTTCAAACACACCTCAACCGTTCTTTACATCTCGCACATAGAAACAACACGCAACTAGCACTCTTTTTTATAGATTTAGATCATTTTAAGATAATAAATGATACTTTTGGGCACGACGTAGGTGACTTAGTTTTACAACGTGTTGTAGAACAGATGCAAGAGGTGATTCGAAAATCAGATATTCTTGCACGTTTAGGTGGTGATGAATTTATTTTACTTATTGATAATGTTACATCCAGGGATGATTTAATGAATCTTGCAAACAAACTCCTTTTTGCTATTTCTCAACCCATTTTTATTAATGAATTGCATGATATTTATATTGGTGCTAGTATTGGTATTAGCCTCTATCCTGATGATGCACAAACATCGCAAGAATTACTCAAACACGCAGATATGGCTATGTATTATGCAAAATCAAAAGGTCGTAATACTTATAAGTTTTTTTCATGAAACCTTGTAGAGTTTATCTTATTTTCTCACTTATCTACACCATCTCTTTATGGAGTGCAACTCTCAAACCATTCACACTATTTGACAACTATACTCATCCACAAATCGATTCAATAAAAATTTTAGATGCCAAAGAGCTTATCCCTTCAAAAAAAGAAAACTCTTTACATGAACTCTCAGGAATGGTATATAAAAATAATATCTTGTACGCAATAAACGATCAAGGAAGGCTATTTCGATTATCTTTAAATATACAACATGATACTATTGCATCATTACAACTCAATGATAGCTTTTCTTTACGTAATACAAAAGGAAAATTATTAAAACATCCACAACAAGATGCAGAGGGTTTAGCCTGGTATAACAATCATTTGCTTATCTCATTTGAACGCAATCCCCGTATTGTTGAATATTCTCTTGGTGGTATCGCTTTACATAGTATAAAATTACCAAAAAAACTTCGAAAAAAGCGTAATTATCAAGGATCGAACAAGATGCTAGAAGCTCTGGCATATCTTCCAGAATATGGTTTTATTACTGCACCAGAAAAACCTCTAAAAAAATCAAAAAAATCATTACATACCCTCTATGCAGAAGATAAAATCTGGCACTTTAAAGCACAAGGTGATATTACCGGACTTGAGGTGATCGATCAAACAAAACTACTTATATTGTTACGTCATTACTCTTTTTTTGGTAAAAGATTTACCTCTTTAGTAACACTGTATTTAGATAGATGCGATAAAAAACGGGTATGTCAAACACAACTACTAGCTCAACTCAATGAAAAAGATGGATGGCATATAGATAATTTTGAGGGGATATGTAAAGTTGCACCAAACAAGTATCTTATGGTAAGTGATGACAATAACAGTTTTTTTCAAAAAACACTATTTGTGCTTTTTGAAATTATGAATTGATCTGATCTTTTATAGTTCGAGCCAATGTTGCACACGCATCTATTTTTTGTGTATTGTTGCGTGTTTCATCAAGTAAAATGTTAATAAAAGCACTTCCAACAATCACACCATCAGCACCTTGTACTTTTTGTTTTGCTGTTTTTTCATTTACACCAAAACCAACAAACACAGGTGTTTTTGTATACTCTTTTATAGAAGCTAAAAATGGCTGAAGATCCTCACTTGCACCAGAACCAGTAATCCCCGTATATGCAACCATATAGATAAATTTTTGCGCATCTTGAACAATCGTTTCTATACGCTCTTTTGAGTCTGTTGGTGCAACAAATGAGATGTTTGCCAAGTTATTACTTATAAAAAGATCTTTATATGCTAGAGCTTCTTCGTGTGGTAAATCAGGGATAATCAAACCATTAACACCCAAACTATTAGCCATTGGCAACAGTTGCTCTAAGTTTTGTTGGTAAAAACTATTAAAATATCCCATCCATAATGTATCAACACGTGGAGCAACCTCTTGAGATATCTCCAAAAGATCACTGAAACGAAATCCGTTTGCTAAAGCCTGATGATTTGCTTTTTCGATAGCAGGACCATCAGCCACAGGATCAGAAAACGCAACACCAAGTTCAAGTGTATCTACCCCATTTTCACCAAGTGCCAATGCTAAATCTATACTAAAACTCTTTTGTGGATACGCCGATGTTATATATGCTACTAATTGTTTCAAACTTTATCTTTCTAAATCTGGGATTTTTAATAAGGAGTAACTTATTTTACTCAAAGTGGCATCATTTTGCAAATCTTCTTGCCATTGTGCGAACATATCGCTGATTTGCAAAAGCCAATCTACAGTATCTTGTGATACAGGGGGTTGTTTTTGTCGTAAAACTTCTAATACATCTTCAACAAAACCTGCTAATTTTGCCATAGGTTGTATTTTAAGATAGGTTGTTGCTGATTTGATATTGTGAAACACACGAAAAAGTTCATGAACACCACGCTCATACATAGCATCTTTTGTTAAGTCTAAGACCATAACTTCCATGCTTTCAACCATCATTGCATAGTGATCGAAAAACTCATCAACAATCTCAAAATCGAAGTTTGCTTCTAAATCACTTCTTATCCCCATAAAATAATTCTCCTGTATAGGCAAATTATATCAATTTTTAGTTAAAATAGTGTTATAGTTTTAAATATATAAGAGGAAAAAGAGTTTTTCAATGGGTAAAAAATTAACGATAACAGCGATACAAAAAGCTAAAGGGGTACAACCTTTAGTAATGATAACAGCTTATGATGCTCTCTTTGCACAATTGATGCAAGAGAGTGCTGATATGATTTTAGTTGGTGATAGTCTCAATATGAGCTTTGCAGGGAAAAAAGACACCCTTAGCGCAACACTTGATCAGATGATCTACCATACAAATGCAGTCTGTACAGGAGCACCTGATACATTTGTTATATGTGATATGCCTTTTGGTACTTATACAGATAAAAAACAAGCACTTAAAAATGCCTTGCAAGTGTTTCAAAACACTGATGCTGATGCTATCAAAATAGAAGGTGGCAAAGAGAAAGCTGATATTATCAAACATTTAACACGCAACGGTATAGCTGTATGTGGACATATTGGACTTTTACCTCAATCAGTTCGTGGTGAGGGTGGATACAAAGTCAAAGGAAAAACAGAAGCACAAGCACAAGAACTTATTAAAGATGCTCGTGCTGTTGAAAAAGCTGGTGCGTTTTGTATTGTTATCGAAGGGACAAAAGCTGATGTAGCACAAGCAGTAGCACAAGCTGTTTGTGTACCTGTTATTGGTATTGGTGCAGGTGTTGAAGTTGATGGACAGGTTTTAGTTTTTTCTGATATGCTAGGACTTTTTGAAGCATTTACTCCAAAATTTGTCAAAAAATACCTCAACGGTGCAGATCTTGTAAAAGCTGCATTTGCCAACTATGCACATGAGGTTCAAACGAAAGCATTTCCACAAGAGGAACACACTTACTAATGGAGCGAGTTGTTGATATAGAAACGTTCAGCCTTGATGATGCTTCTACCGAAACGACCCTTCGCCCTGATGCGTGGAGTGAGTATATTGGACAAGAGCAGATCAAAAAAAATCTTGGAGTATTTATTCAAGCAAGTAAAAAACGTCAAGAAGCACTCGACCATGTCCTTTTTTATGGACCTCCTGGTCTTGGAAAAACAACTCTTGCACTTATTATTGCTCATGAGATGGAAGCAAATATTAAAGTAACAGCTGCTCCTATGATAGAAAAAAGTGGTGATCTTGCTGCGATCTTAACAAATCTTGAAGAGGGAGATATTCTCTTTATTGACGAGATTCATAGGCTCTCACCTGCCGTTGAAGAGATCCTTTACTCCTCTATGGAAGATTATCGAATCGATATTATCATAGGGAGTGGTCCAGCCGCACAAACAGTTAAAATAGATCTTCCTCGCTTTACACTCATTGGAGCAACAACTCGTGCAGGGATGCTCTCAAATCCGTTGCGTGATCGTTTTGGTATGAGTTTTAGAATGCAGTTTTATACACCTGAAGAACTTGGAAAAATTATTACACAAGCATCTTTGAAACTTGAAAGATCAATCGATGAGTTAGCAGCACTAGAGATCGCAAAAAGATCTCGTGGCACTCCACGTATTGCATTGCGTTTACTCCGTCGTGTTCGAGATTTTTGTGATGTTGCAAATGAAGAAAATATCACCCACAAACGTACACAATATGCACTTGATGAATTGGGAATCAATACACACGGATTTGATGAGATGGATATCCGTTTACTCAAACTCCTTGTGAGTGCTGGAGGAAAACCTATGGGGCTTAGCACTATTGCTGCTGCACTCAGTGAAGATGAAGGAACTGTTGAAGATGTTTTAGAACCTTATCTTATTGCAAATGGATATCTTGAAAGAACTGCAAAAGGGAGAAAAGCAACACCAAAGACATATGATGTTCTTAATCTTAACCATATAGATCATGAAGGGAGACTCTTTTAGATGAAATCACAATATTTCGTAGCGATCCTTTTTGGTATGGCTCTATACTGGATGTATCTTTTATATGAGCCATTTTTACTAGTTATGACCATTGCAGCCCTTTTAGCTATTTCAACTGCGAGTGTTCAAAGCTATTTTGAACAACTCTTTGGATCAAAATTTTATGCAGCTATGCTCTCAAGTATACTTCTAGGCTTACTCTTTTTCGCACCACTTGGATATTTTTTAGCAACTATCACAATAAAACTCAACTCCATTGATATGGATACTTTAATAAAAATTCAAGCATTTATTAAACATCTTATAGAAAATCCACCTGAATTTCTTAACTTTTTAAAACCCTATTTAGGGGATTCTATGGGAGATATGCATATAAAAGATATTAGTGCAGCAGCACTTAGCATTGCTGCAAAAATAGGAGCATATAGTGCTGGATTTGTCAAAAATGCTGTTTTAGTCGTAATATTTTATTTTTTCTCTCAATATTATGGAAACACTATAGTTACATTTTTAAAACGTATTGTTCATATGTCAGCTAGAGAAAGTAATATTCTTTCTCGAGAGCTCTCTTCGGTAATGAGTGTTGTATTTTACTCTATCATTGCAACGGCTGCATTTGAAGGAGCACTCTTTGGTTTGGCTATCTCATATATGGGGCAAAATGGTTTGTTATTTGGAATTATGTATGGTTTTTCATCACTTATCCCAATTGTAGGTGGTGTACTTATGTGGGTACCATTTATGATCTATGAATTTGCTATTGGAAACAGTTCTAATGCGATTTTTATTGCTGTATACTCTGTAATGGTTATTGCTATTATTGCTGATACATTTATCAAGCCAATGATTATCAAAGAGATTAACACCCGTTTACTCGATGAAGATGATGCCAAACTCAATGAACTTGTTATCTTCTTTGCTATTTTAGCAGGGTTGAGCACTTTTGGATTTTGGGGTATGATCTTAGGCCCTGCTATTACAGCTTTCTTCCTTACTATCCTCAAACTTTTTGAAGCACGTTCAAACGAATGTGATGGAATTATTTAGCATAAATCTCAGGTTTATCATTTTTCCATCTTCTATGGAGCCAAAACCAAAATTTTGGCTCTTGTGAAATGATCTCTGTAAGCCAATCAGCTTGTAGCTGTGTTGCTTTTTGAATATCTGCTTCTTGATCTTGTGTTTTTTCAACAACAATTTCATCATATATTTTAAGTGTATAATGCTCTTCATCATCTGTAAAAATAGTAATTGGAACTATTGCTGCATTAAATTTTCGTGCCAAATATGCAGGTGTTGTTGTTTGTCGTATAGGTTTTGAAAAAAAGTTTACAATTGTTCCCTCTTTTTCATTGATATTAGTATCAATTAAAATACCACTTGCGTGTTGTTGTTTAATGAAACGAATAAGAGGTTTAATCACATGTGTTTTTTCAAGATTAGTATTTCCAAAACGTGCACGTGCACTCAAAAGCCATGTTTCATACTCTTTTTGTTTTAACTGCTTATATACTGCAGCTACAGGTTCTATAAAAGCTCCAACTGCTGCAGCACCAAGTTCCCATGAACAATAGTGACTTGTTACATAAATAACAGCTCTGCCCTCTTTATGAATGGCATCAACTATCTCTTTGTTTTCGATGGTAACTTTACGTGCCAAATCCTCTTTACTTATATGTCGTAACTCCATTAAATGTAAAAAATTTAATGCAAGATTTTTAAAGCTGTATCGTGTAATTTTATCTATCTCTTCATCGCTAAGTGTTTTATCAAAAGCATAATCTAAATTTGCACGCACAATACGTCGATATTTTGGAAGGAGATAATATGCTAGTGAAGCTAGTCCTGAAAAAAAACCTTTTCTTAAAGATGCAGGTAATGCCATAAGAATCTTTTCTAAAAGTAATAATAGTTTATATCCCATAATCTAACAGTTCCTTTGCATGTTGTATTACTGTTTGAGGTGGCAACTCTTCTAAAGAGTAATCCTCTTTATTTATAGAAAGTATATCAACGTGTGATGGTGAATGAAGTGCTTTTGTGTAAGGTGTTTGAAAAATCATACGTTCATTTGTAGGACCAAAAAGTACTATTGATGGAACATTTTGTGCCCAAGCAATATGTGTTGGTCCAGTATCGTTTCCAATAACAAGATCACATTGTGTAATAAAAGAGACAAGTTCACTTAAACTCATTTTTGGAGCAAGTTGCGTGTTTGTCGTCTTTGCAACTATCTCTTGTGCCATTATAAACTCTTCATCATTACCCCAAATAATATGGCATGTTGCATCCAAACTAGCACACACGCAAATAACATGCTCTACAGGATAGATTTTTGACTTCCATGATGCGCCAATAACACACGCAACATTTTTCCCTTTTGAGAGCTCAAACTTATGACGTACTTGAAACAATGGTTTTTTATCTAAAATCATTGCATCACTAATCTCAAACCCCAAAGGATCAGCTACTACAAAAGCGTTTCTTTTTACAACACTGGTTTCATATGAAATAGTTGATGTTGTTTTATAAAAAAAAGAAGCAAGTGATTCTCTTGTGGAATCTGCATCAAATCCATGAGTATTTTTCCCTACTAATCGGGCAACTATTGCAGACTTGATAAGCCCTTGCATATCAATAATAAGGTCAAACTCCCCTAGATTTTGCAAATGTGCAATAGTATCACGCAAAAGCGAAAAATTTTTTGTTTTTTTGATCTGTTTAATATCTACCGTATGAATCACATCAAGGTCATAAGCATCTTCTAAAATAGGTGCAAAAACTTTTTCAGTAATCCATTCAACTTGAGCATCCGGATAATGTTGTTTTATAAACTGTAATACAATTGCACTATGCACAATATCACCAAGTGCAGAGAGGCGTACAAGAGCTATTTTTTTGATATTATATTTCATAAACATATTATAGCAGATTTAAAGATTGTATATAAAATGGAAAGTTCTTTGTTTAGGGGGATTATAAATGGTGCGCCCGAAGAGATTCGAACTCCTGACCGCTGGTACCGCAAACCAGTGCTCTATCCAGCTGAGCTACGAGCGCACATATTCTCTAATTGAGAGGGTGAAATTATAGCAATTTTTTCTTATAGTTTTCTAAAACTATACTATATTAGGAGATTTTTTCTAAAATCTCCCCAATCTTCTTTTCTTGTTTATATAAATCATGTGTTTTTTTCACATATGCATGAAGAATTGCTTTTGAGTCGTTATTGCCTTCCATATTGAAATCCTCTTCCATATGTTGAAGTAAAAACGCACCAAATGCGTCATCTACATCAAGATTAAATTGACGACCACCTATATGTATACCTATTTTTGTACTCAAGATCTTAACCTATCATAAGTTCAATTTTATTAACAACCTCTTCTATCTCCAAATCTTTCATTGCGTTTGCTTCTTCAAGGCGTTTGATCTCCTGATCTTTTAACTCTTTTTCTGCTTTCAATGAAACAAGCTCAGTTTTCATCATCTCATTTGCTTCTTTTAGTGTTTGAAACTCTTGAAGCATTTGTGATACTTTTTCATTCAATTTATCAAGTTGTGATGTTTCGTTTTGCATCCTCTAAATCCTACCTATAAAATTTTTTATAATTTTAGCATAATAAAAGTATATACAAAATCATTATCTCTAATTTGTTATAATTTATCAACTTTGTGTACTTTAAAAATAGGACAAACATGGCAACAAATATAGAACTTGAGTTAGACAATGAGATTATTGTTCAATATCCAAAAAGATATAAAGTTTTTTTACTTAATGATGATTACACTTCAATGGAGTTTGTTATTGATATTCTTATAAGTATTTTTCACAAAACATATGAACAAGCTCAAAATATTATGCTTGATGTGCATCAAAATGCTAAAGGGCTATGTGGTATATATACATATGAAATAGCACAAACAAAAGTGATGCAAGTCATCAAGCGAGCTCGCGATCAGGGATACCCACTAAAAGCTATAATGGAAGAGGAGTAAACTCACTATGATTAGTGCACAACTAAATGAAATTGTTCAAAAAGCACTGCAATATGCAAAAGAACAACGACATGAATATTTAACTATCGAACATATTTTCTATCAGATTCTTCTTTCTGATGAGGGCGCTTCTATCATCCAATTATGTGGTGGTGATCCTGATAAAATGCAAGAACAAACACAAATATATATTCAAAAAATGATTGAACCATTACCAGAGGGAATCCAAAGTGATCCGTATGAAACACAAGCACTCTCGCGTGTAATTGATAATATGATCCGTCATATTCAGTCAGCCTCAAAACAAAATGCTGAAGTTGGAGATCTTCTTGCAGCACTCTATGAAGAAGAACAAAGTTTTGCAACAATGCTTTTGCACCACTATAATATCTCTCGACTCGATATTTTAGAAGTGATTTCACATAATACACAAGAGATTCAACACAACAACACTCAAGATAGTAGTTATTTAGCGCGCTACACTATTGATCTTTTACAAAAAGTTCGTGATGGAAAGATAGATCCTGTTATTGGGAGAAAAAAAGAGATACAACGTGTAATACAAATTTTATGTCGTAGAAAAAAGAATAATCCAATATTAGTAGGAGAGAGTGGTGTTGGAAAAACTGCAATAGCAGAGGGACTTGCTCATAAAATAGTTGAACAAAAAGTACCAGCCCTCCTTCAAAATACACAACTCTTTGCACTCGACCTAGGAGCACTTTTAGCTGGAACAAAATACAGAGGTGAATTTGAAAAACGGCTCAAGGGTGTTATGGATGAACTACTACAAATACCTAATGCGATACTCTTTATTGATGAGATCCATACTCTTATTGGCGCAGGAAGTACTAGTGGAAGTATGGATGCAGCAAATCAACTCAAACCAGCACTAGCAAGTGGAGCACTTACTTGTATGGGAGCAACTACGTACGCAGAATATAGAAATGGATTTGAGAAAGACAAAGCATTAGCAAGAAGGTTCTCAAAAGTTGAAATAAAAGAACCAGACTATCAAACAACATATAAAATTCTTAAAGGTTTACAACATAAATATGAATCTCACCATGATGTGCACTACACCAACAAAGCACTTCATAGTGCAATTGAACTCTCTATGCGATATATTAATGAAAGATTTTTACCCGATAAAGCGATAGATCTTATAGATGAAACTGCTGCTGCTTTACATTTGAAAAAAAAGAAAAAAAATAAAATCACAGCTTCTGATATACAAAACACAATAGCATCAATGTTACAAATTCCTGCACATACACTAAAAAAAGATGACACGCAAAGATTACAAGAGCTTGAAAGTAAATTACAGTTGCGTGTTATTGGTCAAGATCATGCTATCAAAACTGTTGTTCAGTCAATCAAACGAGCAAAAGCTGGTTTGCACCCTAGCAATAAACCAATCGCTTCTTTCTTATTTTCTGGCCCTACAGGAGTTGGAAAAACAGAATTAGCACAATCACTAAGTGATATTTTAGGAATCAACTTTGAAAAATTTGATATGAGTGAGTATATGGAGAAACATGCACTTTCCCGTTTAGTTGGTGCACCTCCAGGGTATGTCGGATATGAACAAGGTGGACTCTTGACAGAAGCTATCAAAAAAAATCCTTATACAGTCTTACTTCTTGATGAGATAGAAAAAGCACACCCTGATCTTGTAAATATACTACTACAAATTATGGATAGTGCATCACTGACTGACAATAATGGATATACAGCAGATTTTCAAAACGTCATCCTTATAATGACATCAAATTTAGGTGCAAATGCACGCAGTGTCATGGGTTTTGCAAAAGATGAAACATTAGCACTAAATGAAGAACTCAATGATTTTTTTACACCAGAATTTAGAAATAGACTTGATGCCATTATCCCATTTAATGCTTTATCTATAGAAATAGTAGAAAAAATTGTTCATAAACTACTTCAAGAGTTAAACCAAGATCTTAAGAAAAAAGGGATAACTCTTGAGTACTCTACACAAATTTTACATTTTATTGCACAAAACGGATACGATAAACAGATGGGTGCACGTCCATTGAAACGTTATATTCAAGAGCATATTACCAATCAATTAACAGATGCTATTTTATTTACACCATTACAAAATGGTGGTACCGTCACAATCGATATAGTGGATAATGAAATAACACTATCAATACAAACGGAACAAACATGTATATCAAAGAACTCAACAAGTACTCACTAACATTTCCTCATCCTAATGATGCAAATGAAGATGGGATTGTTGCATGGGGAGGTGACCTTAATCCTTCCCGATTGATACGAGCATATCAAAATGGAATTTTTCCTTGGTACTCACATAATGATCCAATCCTTTGGTGGTCTCCTGATCCACGTTTTATTATGGAACTTGATGATTTTAAACGCACAAAAAGTTTAAAAAAAAGCATGAAAAAATTTACATACTCATTTGATACACAATTTAAACAAGTGATCCAAAACTGTGCAACTGTAACACGCAAAGATCAAGAAGGAACATGGATAAATGATGATTTAGTAGAATCTTTTTGTGTTTTACATGATATGGGGATTGCTCATAGTGTAGAATCATACTATGATGGTAAACTTGTTGGTGGATTATATGGGGTCGTTGTTGGAAAAGTATTTTGTGGAGAATCAATGTTTTCCTATAAATCAGATGCATCAAAATCAGCATTTGCGACATTAGTAGATCATTTAAAATTATGGGGATATGATTTTATAGATTGTCAAGTTCCAACACAGCACCTGCAATCTCTTGGAGCTAAAGAGGTAGCACGAGAATACTTTTTAATGCGTTTACATAAAGTCAATATGCAAACAATAAAACATGAGTGGAAAATAGTTGAAAGTGATTTATAGGCACAAGCCTATAAATCTACTACTTGTATCTATAAGTGATACGACCTTTATCAAGAGAATAAGGTGTCAGTTCAAGTTTAACACGGTCACCTGGAAGAATCTTGATATAATGCATACGCATTTTACCTGCAATGTGACATAAGATCACATGCCCATTATCTAATTCAACACGAAAAGTCGCGTTTGGCAATGCTTCAATAATCTTGCCGTCAACTTCAATAACATCTGCTTTAGCCATTTTAAGTCCTTTTAAAAGTTTTAACTCTTACGCAAGAGATAATATTTCAGCCTTACCGTCTATAACAGCGACAGTATGCTCGTAGTGTGAACCGTGTAAACCATCGGCACTAACAACATCCCACCCATTATCCAAAATAATAGGTTTTGAATCTTTTTGACATATCATAGGTTCTAAACAAAAAACCATACCATTTTTGATTTTTGGACCAGCTTTTGGCTTGCCACTCTCTAAGTAGTTTGGTATTTCTGGTTCTTCATGAGGTTTTTTCCCTATTCCATGACCACAAAAGTTTTTCAATGGAACAAACCCTGCATCTTTGATAGAGTTTTCCAAAATCAATGAAAGTTCTTTAAAACGCATACCCTCTTTTATTTCAGAGATAGCATGATAAAGTGTATCTTTGGCACATGCTATTAAACGTTTATCAACTTCACTAATATCCCCAACACCAACAGTAATAGCAGCATCACCAAACCAACCATCAAGTTCTGTTCCTATATCGTATCCTATTACATCACCCTCTTGGAGTTTATAATCAGTTGGAATACCATGAATAATAACTTGATTTAAGGAAGTACATACTGCATTTGGAAAGCCATACAAACCTTTAAAAGATGGACGAGCACCATGACTTCGGATATAATCCTCTGCCATAGCGTCCAATTCTTTTAGGCTCATACCAACCTTTGTGTTGTTTTGGAGTAATTCAAGAGCACCACCAACAATCTTGTTGGCAGCGCGAAGTTTATCGATCTCTTTAGGTTTTCTAAGCGCAATAGCCATTGCTATAGACCAACTGCACTAAGCGTTTCATATTTGCTCATATAGATCTGAGCTTCTATTTTTCTCATTGTATCAAGTGCAACTTGAACAACAATTAATACTGCCGTTCCACCAAAAAAGAATGGAACACCCATCCCTTTAATAATCATAAATGGCAATGTTGCAATAAGTCCAAGATACAATGCACCAGTTACTGTTAAACGACTTGCTGTTTCATTTAAATACTCTTTTGTTGAGTCACCAGGACGAACACCTGGAATAAAACCACCCTGACGTTTTAAGTTATCTGCAATATCTTTCGCATTGAAAGTAATACTTGCATAGAAAAATGCAAAGAAAATCACAAAAACAAACGTTAAAAAGTTAAAAAAGTAACTATTTGGATTTAAAAAATCAGCTATAGCCTGAACTGTCGGGTTTGTACTGCTTGAAAGAACTGTCATTGGAAACATCAAAATAGCACTAGCAAAAATAACTGGAATAACACCAGCTAAGTTCACTTTAATAGGGATATAGTTCATAACCCTTTTATTTTGATTTTGCATCATTGTTTTTTTCGCATATGTAATAGGAATACGACGTTCACCAAGCTCTACATAAATAATTACACCAACTGTTATCATAACAAGAAGTACTATACCAATAACAGTTAAGAAACTCATAGCACCAGTATTAACCATCTCTACAGTTTGACCAATTGCTCTTGGAATTGCAGAAACAATACCAGCAAAAATGATAAGTGAGATACCATTACCAATACCACTTTGTGTAATCTGTTCACCAATCCACATTAAAAGCATTGTACCTGCTAACATAGAAACTGCTGCAAGGAGAATAAATGTATTGTGATCAGCTAAAATTGCACTGTTACCACTTGGTCCAGTTAAACTTTGAAGTCCAACACTTACACCAATAGCTTGAATAATTGTAATAACAATAGTAGCATAACGGATAATCTGCATATATTTCACCATACCATCACGCTCTTTTTTCATCTGACCCAAAGTAGGGAAAGTTGCAGCTAAAAGCTCCATGATAATTGAAGCTGTGATATAAGGCATAATACCAAGTGAAATAATTGACATACGTTGAATAGCGTTTCCACTAAACATATTAAATAATCCAAGTGAATCTGATTGGTGAGAGTTAAAGAAAGAAGCAATAACAGCAGTATCTACGCCTGGAACTGGCACATAAGCCAGTAGGCGATAGATAAATAAAAACCCGATAGTAATAAGTATCTTATTTACTAGATTCTTATTCACAACTAGTTACCTGTTGTTGTAACGTTTTCGTCTTTAATTTTCGATGCTAAATCTTTTGCAGATGCACCTACTAGTTTGATCTTAGTAACTGAAGAAGCTACTTTATGAACACCACGGATACTCTCCATTGTGATCTCTTCTAACTCAGCTACTGCTTTGATTTTCTCTACATTGATTACATATGGTTTTACATTTTTAGAATGAAAACCAATTTTTGGTAATCTTTTTGCAAGTGGTTGTTGACCACCCTCGAAGTTACGTTTTCTTTTGTAACCTGTACGAGATTTTTGACCTTTTTGACCACGAGTAGCAGTTTTACCCATACCACTACCTTGACCACGACCAACACGCTTACGAGAGTGTGTTGAACCCGCAGCAGGTGTTAAATTTTCAATACCCATTTTCTATCCTTTAATACGAGAAAGTGCTTCAACTGTAGCACGAACTAGTGTGTTTGGATTGTTAGAACCGATAGATTTTGTAAGTAAATCTTGAAAACCAGCAAGCTCAAGAACAGGACGAGCCGCACCACCTGCGATAAGACCTGTACCTTCTGAAGCCGGTTTTAAAAGGATTCTACTTGCATTATACTTATGCTCGATATCGTGAGCAATTGTAGTACCTTTAATCTTAACAGTAGTTAAGTTTTTAAATGCATTATCAACAGCTTTACGGATAGCATCAGGAACCTCTTTAGCTTTACCTACACCATATCCAACAGTACCATTTTTGTTACCAACAACAACTAGAGCAGTAAAACGGAAACGTCTACCACCTTTAACAACTTTAGTTACACGACCAATATTTACAATTGATTCTTCAAATTCATCTCTATTGATTTCCATCATAACCCCTAGAACTTAATTTCGTTTGCACGAAGAGCTTCACCAAATGCAGCGATAACGCCGTGATATTGGTAACCATTACGATCAAAAACAATCTCAGAGATATTCGCTTCTTTTAGTTTAGCAGCAAATGCTTCACCAAGAGCAGCAGCACCCTCTTTGTTTGCTTTATGACCAGTAGCCTTAGAGTGTAGAGCACATAAAGTTGTTGCAGTTGCATCATCAATAGCTTGTACACTTAGGTAACGGTTTGATCTAAATACAGAAACACGAGGAAGTGTAGCACTACCAGATATTTTTGCACGAATACGACGCTTACGTTTTAAACGGTTAGCGATTTTGCTTCTTAATACTTTAGCATTCATTCTATCTTCCTCCCTTATTTCTTAGCAGTTTTACCGGCTTTACGCACGATATGCTCATCAATGTATTTAACACCTTTACCTTTATATGGTTCTGGTGGACGGAAAGAACGAATTTCAGCTGCAACTTGACCTAGAAGTTGTTTATCATGACTTTTTAAAGTGATAACATTTTTCTCAACTGAAGCTTCAAGACCTTCTGGTAAATCATAATTGATATCATGTGAGAAACCAAGTTGTAAATTAAGAACTTTACCTTTAACAGCAGCTCTGTAACCAACACCATTAATCTCTAGTTTTTTCTCATAACCAGTAGTTAAACCAGTAACGATATTTTGTGCTAAAGATCTAAAAGTTCCCCAGAAAGCTCTATGCTCACGAGAGTCTGATAAATTTTTGAATGTTAAAGTATTTCCTTCAACTTCAAAAGTAACATACCCTTTTGTATCTAAATCAACACTTGTTTTACCTTTAGTAAAAGTGATAACATTTCCATTTGTAGCAACTTGAATATCGCTACCAAATTCTACAGGATTTTTTCCAATTCTTGACATGCTATACTCCTACCATACCGTACACATAACTTCACCACCAATACCAAGCTCAAAAGCTTTGTCATTTGGTAGTACGCCATGTGATGTACTTACTATAATAGTACCGTAACCATTTTTGAAACGTTTGATATCATCTCTACCACGGTAGATACGACGACCTGGTTTAGATACTCTTTTTAGTTCATTGATTACACACTTACCATTTTCATCATACTTTAATGCAACTTTGATAGTCTTTTTCACACCATCTTCAAGTACATTTGCAGACTCAAGGTAACCTTTTTCTACTAAGATATTAGCTACAGCTTCAACAGTTTTAGAATGAACTAAAGTTGTTGTAGCTAATCTTCTCATACCAGCATTACGAATACGTGTTAACGCATCTGATACTAAATCATTAATTGCCATTTATATTTTCCTTAAATATTTGCGAGTCTTTCGACTGCTACTGTTAGGAGTTTCTATCTTTAGAAACGCTTTTAGAAGTAATTCCAGAAGCTTACATGCTTTTTGGAGTTACTCTCTAAAATTGTTTACCAAGAAGACTTTCTAACACCTGGAATCATACCTTCATTTGCCATTTTTCTAAAACAGATACGGCAAATTCCAAAATCACGAATAACAGAGTGTGGACGACCACAGATCTGACAACGAGTATATGCACGAACTTTAAACTTTGGAGTTCTTTTCGCCTTAGCGATCATAGACTTTTTAGCCATTAGTTATTTCCTCCCTTAGTAAAAGGCATACCTAATTTCTCTAAAAGAGCAAACGCTGCCTTATCATCATTTGTAGTTGTAACTACTGTGATATTCATACCATGAATTTGCATAATATCATCATAGCTTACTTCAGGGAAAATAAGTTGTTCTTGAAGACCAAAGTTATAGTTCCCACGACCATCAAAACCGTTTCTTGGAACACCACGGAAATCTTTCACACGAGGAAGTGCGATAGAAACGAGACGATCAAAGAAGTTATACATATTTTCACCACGAAGTGTTACACGAACACCTACTGGCATACCTTCACGAACCTTGAAACCTGCAACAGATTTCTTAGCAATTACCGTTGATGCTTTTTGACCAGCGATAGTTGTGATAGTATCTTCAATATTTTTGATAAGCTTATTATCTTTCATAGCAAAACCAGCACCAACAGAGATAACTACTTTTTCTAATGCAGGAATATCCATTACATTTTTAATACCTAAATCTGCTTGAAGCTCTGGTTTAAGTGCTAAATATTTTTCTTTTAAACGAGCCATCTAATTATGCCTCCACTTTACGTACATTTGAAATATCGATAGGCATCTCTTTATTGATATGTCCACCTTTAGTATTCTCTTCAGTTGGTTTAACAGCTTTTTTCGCTATTTTACAACCCTCAACGATAACTTTGTTTTTCTTTGGTAATACAGCTAGTACAGTTGCTTTTGTACCTTTATCATCACCAGCGATGATCTCAACCATATCACCTTTTTTAATTTTTAACTTTGCCATTAAACAACCTCCGGAGCAAGAGATACAATTTTCATAAATCCTGCGTAACGTACTTCACGACCAATTGGTCCGAAGATACGAGTACCAATAGGCTCTCTCTTGTCATCAAGTATTACAGCTGCATTATCATCAAAACGGATTAAAGAACCATTTTCACGTTGGATCTCTTTATGAGTTCTAACGATAACAGCTTTTACAACTTTACCTTTTTTAACTTTAGCAGTTGGAATCGCTTTTTTAACAGAAGCAACAATTACGTCACCCACTGTCGCATAACGACGTTTAGAACCACCAAGAACCTTAATACACATAATCTCTTTAGCACCTGTATTGTCAGCTACATTTAAACGAGTAAAACTTTGAATCATACTACGCTCCTTTTACAACTGACTTAAGTCTAAAAGATTTAGTTTTAGAGAGTGGGCGACACTCAATTGCAACAATCTCATCACCAACTTTACACTCATTACGCTCATCATGTACTAAGTACTTTTTGAAACGCTTTACAACTTTATGGTAACGAGGATGCATTACACGGCGCTCTACTAAAACAGTCACTGTTTTGTCACCAGCAATTTTTACAACATTACCTTGAATTTCACGTTTATGTGTCATCGCTCGTCCCCTACTTTGCTACTGCAGCAAGTGCAGTATTGATTCTTGCAATATCTTTTTTAGCAACTTTAAGTTCGCTAGTATTTTGTAATTGCATCATTTTTTGTTTAATCTTTAGAGTAAACAGCTCAGTTTTTTTCTCTTTAAGCATTGCTTGTAGCTCAGCTGCACTTTTATCTGCTAAATCAGAATATTTCATTGCTCATCTCCGCAGTAATAATTTTTGTTTTGAATGGCAACTTATGCATTGCTAATGTAAGTGCTTCACGAGCTAAATCGTGTGGAACACCACCCATTTCAAATATAATACGACCTGGCTTAATATTCATAACCCACTTATCAACTGCACCCTTACCTTTACCCATACGAGTTTCAAGAGGTTTAGCAGTTAATGGTTTAGCAGGAAATACTCTAATCCAAATCTTACCATTTCTTTTAATGTGACGTGTAGCAGAGATACGAGCCGATTCAATTTGACGAGAATTGATACGACCAGCTTCTACTGCTTTAAAACCGATGTCACCAAAAGCTAACTTGTAACCTGAACGAGCGTAACCTCTGTTACGACCTTTCATTACCTTACGATATTTTGTTCTTTTTGGCATTAACATGATTATTCAGCCTTTTCACTATTTTCACGGCGTGGTTTTCTTGAACGACGCTCTTTTTTCTCTTCTTTTGCTTCTTGTGGAATACCTTTTGTAAGTACCTCACCTTTGAAGATCCATACTTTTACACCGATAATACCGTATGTAGTATTTGCTTCAGCGAAACCGTAATCGATCTTAGCACGAAGAGTATGAAGAGGAACACGACCCTCTAAGTACCACTCAGTACGAGCCATTTCAGCTCCACCTAAACGACCAGAAACAGAAACTTTGATACCTTTAGCACCTGAACGTTGTGCACCTTGCATAACTTTTTTCATAGCTCTACGGAATGCTACACGACGCTCTAATTGAGTTGCAACATTTTCAGCTACAAGTTGTGCAGAAATCTGAGCTTTTTTCTCTTCTTTAATATTTACAGAGATTGGTTTCCCTATAAGTTTTTGAAGAGTTGCTTTAAGTTTTTCGATATCAGCACCTTTTTTACCAATGATGATACCAGGACGTGCAGCAACGATAGTTACACGAAGACGTTTTACTGTTCTTTCAATGATGATGTTAGAAACACCAGCATAGTAAAGTTCTTTTTTCAAAAATGTTCTGATCTTGTGATCTTCACCTAAACTTGCCGGAGCAGTTTTGAAGTTAGGAAACCAACGAGATTCCCAGTTACGGTTGATACCAAGACGTAAACCAATAGGATTAACTTTTTGACCCATACTATTTACCCTCTACTTCTACTAAGATATGTGCTGTTGGTTTTCTAATACCTGAAGCCATACCACGAGCA
>Ga0256843_1000422_pt1 | contig 36279 bp, 54 predicted proteins | sample AlvinellametaG_FD_191572 | JGI IMG/M metagenome (GOLD analysis project Ga0256843, IMG submission 191572) | Pompeii worm associated microbial communities from hydrothermal vent at the East Pacific Rise, Pacific Ocean - Alvinella | ecosystem: Host-associated > Annelida > Integument > Unclassified ...
GGGTACATCATGATATTCCGGGTGCCCAGGCGTTTTCGAACCAAATTGTCTGAAGTTTTTCAAATCTTCAAGACCGATATCATATCCCCATAAATGCAACAAAGAATAGATCATCGCACTGATGTGCCCGCCACTAAAAACCAATCTGTCTCTATTGAGCCATTTTGGATTTTTCGGGTTATGTTTTAAATGCAACCCCAGCACAGTAGCGATATCTGCCAATCCCATTGCTGCACCAGGATGCCCACTGTTAGCTCTTTGAACCATATCCACCGCCAAAAATCTAACAGTATTGGACATCAAAGTTAACATTTGCTTATCTTCCATTTTTATGTATCCTTATTATTTTAAGTAGTATTCAATCAAGTCGTGTAAACTTTTTCGTAGTGTATCTTCTAAATCATAAAGTTTTGTTTCAATTTCCTCAACAATCTTCGCTTTTTCCGCTTTTGCACCCTCTACACCCAGTAAATTGGTAAAAGAGTTCTTTGCCATATCGTTTTGCGTCGGTTTTCCCGCTTCTTCCGTACTAAGCGTAGCATCGATAATGTCATCCTGTATCTGGAAAAGCAATCCGATTTTCAAACCTATTTCATATAAATTATTCTGTACATCAGTTGGTAAGTCTACAACAATCGCACCCATTTTTAAACTGGCTGCAATAAGTTTGGCTGTTTTATTGAGATGTAAAAAAGTAAGTTCGTCAATAGAGAGTTTCTGGTTTTCAAAAAAACAATCTATCGCCTGTCCCAGTACCATCCCCTCAGCACCACCGTTGATTGCCAACTCTTTAATCAAAGCAACTTTTTGATCACTGCTAAGAGGAGCATTGGCTATCATATAAAAACTGTGTGAATTTAATGCATCACCGACCAGTGTCGCTGTAACTTGATCATAGAGTACATGAAGTGTAGGCTGCCCTCTTCTTAAGTCCGCATCATCAAATGTCGGCAAATCATCATGTATCAGCGAATAAGTATGTAGCATTTCAATCGCAGCTGCAATATGATTTGCTGCAGAAAGCAAAAGCGGTTCGTATGCATTTACCACTTCTAAAAGAAGTTGCGGACGAAATCTTTTCCCTCCTGCTTTGAACATATCGGATAACGCTTTGTTATAGTGCGGATGAAAGCTCTCTATTTGAGGGAGATTGTTTTGTAGAAATATTTCAAAATCATTGAGTAGTTTTTTGCTTCTTTTTTGCAAAAATAGTCCTAATTATGTAGTTTGGTCACTCTTAAAATTTACCGGCAAACCCACCGAGTCCACCAAGCATTTTCGATGCGGCAAGTTTTTTATCTTCTTCGATCATTTTATTGACGTCGTTAATAGCACTGATAAGCAATATTTGCAGTGCTTCTTTGTCTTCCAGTAAAGAATCATCAATATCGATATCGATAATCTCACCTTTACCGTTTCCGGTCACTTTTATCAAGCCACCACCGCTTTTTGCAGTAAACTCTTTTTGTTCACTCTCTTGTTGGAGCTTTTGCGCCTCTTCCTGCGCTTTTTGAAAAAGCTCCCCCATTTTATTGAAATCCATATTTTCAAACATAGTCTTTAATCTCGTCAATATTATTGGATTGATCTAACAGAACAATATGTGGTTTAAAATGATCAGCTTCTTCAAAACTCATCGAAGCATAGGCGATGATAATAATAACATCCCCTATCTCCGCCTTTCTGGCAGCTGCTCCATTCAAACAAATATCACGTTTGCCTCTTTCTCCTTCAATCACATAAGTAGAAAATCTTTCACCATTATTGATATTGACGATATCGACTTTCTGACCGACTCTGAGTTTTGCAGCATCCATCAACTCTCTATCGATAGTGATGGATCCGACATAGTTGAGATTGGCATCTGTTACAGTAGCACGATGTAACTTGCTATATAACATTGTGATATTCATGAAGTTATCTACCAGCCATCTTCATCGCTTCCATCGGAGAAAGCGCTTCATCCCAAAATTCATCCGGAATCAAATACTCTTCAACAACTTTTCCACCGATAATATGCTCATCGATGATACGTGTAATTTTGTCTTTGTCCAAATTTACATACATATGATGTCCCGGCTCAACCAACATAACTGGTCCTTGCTGACAACGATTTAAACAAGCTGTTCTTACTGGTTGTACTGTAGCGATCAAACCTTTTTGCATCAAAGTTTGTCCTAAGTGTTGAAACAAATCTCTCGTTTGATCATTCACGCAGCTTGGTTTTGGCATCCCCGGAGGTGATGATTGTTCGCATTTAAATATATAAAATGCCGGTTGTGGTATTCCCATTGTTTTCCCCTATTTTTAGTTATTTTATATAGTTCCCCTATATTCAGGCGACCTATTTTATTCTATTATCTATTAAATTTTTCTTTGACAATTTGTCTAATTATCTCGCGATCGTCAAAAGGTATTTTTTCCCCTGCAATTTCCATATATTCTTCATCACCTTTACCTAAAACGAGCAAAATATCTTCTTCTTCCAATTCTTCTATAGCTTTACGAATCGCTTTTTGACGATCAGGTTCGATAGTGACGTTCTCTTTTTTTTCTATACCTGCATAAATATCTTCGATGATCTCCATCGGATCTTCATCACGAGGATTATCGTTGGTCAAATATATCTTTTTTCCATAGCGGTTGGCAATACGCCCCATTTGCACTCTTTTTGTTCTGTCTCTGTTACCGCCTGCACCAAAAACAACGGAGAGTTTCTTCTCTTTTAACGAATCCAAAACTTTATCCATCCCATCCGGTGTATGTGCAAAATCGACGATAATCAAAGGACGATCCGAAACGACTTCCATTCTACCGCTTACACCGGCAAAATTTTCAACGACTTGGCAAATATCAGAGAGAGAATAATCTGTTATAAGCTTTACCGCACCAATAGCAGCTGTTAGGTTATAAAGATTGAAAAATCCATATAACGGAGAAGAGAAACTCTCCTGCTTGTCGAAGTGCTTGATGGCAGCAGTTATACCGTTATTTAACGAATACGCCGTAATATTAAAAGACGCCGGAACATCTAAAGCATAAGTATAGGTATTTTTAATTTTAAAATCTATTTTCTTAGCATCTTTGTTGATCAATTTCAATGTATCATCGTTGAAAAAGCTGCTTTTGACTTGCCAGTAAGCTTCAAAACTTCCATGATAATCCAAATGATCCTGCGTAATATTTGTAAAAATCTTTAAAGCAAAAGGTATACTCTCAATTCTTTTTTGTGCAATGGCATGAGAGCTCACTTCCATCACAAAAAAATCCGCATCCTTCTCTTTTGCTGCTTTCATATGTGCCAAAGTACTTAAAATAGAAGGTGTTGTTAAACTCTTACCTTCAACACGCTCATCATTTATATAAAAACCTCTTGTTCCCTGAAGAGCAACACTCTGTCCAAGATCCAACAAAAAAGAATAAATCGCTGCAGCAGTTGTTGTTTTGCCGTTGGTACCTGTAATACCAATAACTTTCATACCGTCAAGCGCAAAGATGTTATAAAGTTCATCAGGGGTTATAACAAGCGGTGTACCATTCTCTTTAGCAGAAGAAAGATATTGTTTGTTTTGTTCTGTTAAAAGAAAAGCTGTTTGGGGGTCACATTCGGATGAATTGTCCGTAATGTAGGGTATATTATTATGATTAAATGCAAATTTCAAACTTTGACTCACTCCACTTCACGTAAAAGATCATAAAAAAGGCTATCGTCAGGATAGATAGAAAGTGCCATTTCTATATAGTTATATGCCATATCAGTATACCCATTTTCCAATAACATACCAATCAATTCAACAAAATCTTCTTTCTTGTAAATGATAATTTTGCTTGAAAATATTAAATCTTCCAAAGCAATTTTCACATTTTCACGGCTTGTAACATGAGCGATAAATTCATCATATAAAATACCGTCATCCATTATACTGATATGCTCTTCAATTGCCGAGAGAAGATTATAAAGAGGTTCTTCACGCTCATCAACATTTTGGATGATACGCTCTATCGTTTTATCGGCATTTTCTGCATCAATCGCTTTTGAAACTTCATAGTACTCAAAAAGCGCTACTGCTTCATCCTCTTTTTCAAATGCCATATCAGAAAGCAATGCACCTATTTTCGCTTCTTTATCATTTGGCTCCTCTTTGAGTGCCAACGAATAATTTAACAAGGCACGCTTATAGTCGCGTTTAAAAAAGCTGTTATTTCCCAGATCTTTAAATTTACTCATCGTTTTAACTGTTCGCAATTTGATCCATCAGATGCTCACTGCCTTCAGCGAGATTGATTACTTCAAGTTCAGGATGTATATCCATACGTAGCTGTCTTTCTATGCCGTATTTTAGTGTTTGATTACTTGCGGAACATCCGACGCAAGCGCCTTGCAATTGGACAAAAACTTTTCCATTCTTCACACCGAGCAATTTCATACCACCACCGTCAAGTGCAAGCATTGGTTTTACTTTTTCCAACGACTGCTCTACAACCGGTAACAGTTCTTCATCTGTAAACGGAATCATGTTTATGCCTTTTATTTTTGGTTTAATAATTAATTTCAATTATTCTGTTTAACTTAAATTGTATCGAAAAAAGTTTAATAGGAGTCAAATAAAAAAAAGATAGATGCAGAATTAGGGAGAGCGTAACCTCCCCCTACAAATTTGTAATTATACTAGCTCGATAAAAGCCATTTCAGCCGCGTCACCACGTCTGATTCTTGTTCTAATGATTCTTGTATATCCACCATTACGGTCTTTATATTCAGGAGCAATTTCATTTACAAGTTTTTTAGTGCTCTCTTTATCCTGAAGTGCAGCAAAAACAGCTCTATGTGCATTTGCATCACCAACTCTAGCTTTTGTGATAAGCTTTTCAAAATAACTTCTAAGCTCTTTTGCTTTAGGTACTGTTGTCTCTATCTTACCGCTTTTGATCAAAGCAATAGACATATTTTTCAATAAAGCTTTTCTGTGGCTTGAAGTTCTGCCTAATTTTCTATATCCATGTTTATGTCTCATGTTATGCCTCTTGCGTTTGTGATTTTAATTCTTCTAATTTTTTCTTTAAAACCGCTAGGAAATCATCATCGAATTTATATCCTACCGGGAAACCTATAGATTCCAATTTGCTTGTAATCTCTTCAAATGATTTTTTACCGAGGTTTTTCAAACCTTTAAGTTCAAGTTCACTCATAAGTGACAACTCTGCAACGTGTTTGATATTTGCGCGGTCAAGACAGTTAAAACTTCTTGCGCTCAAACCTAAATCTTCCACATTTTGCAACAGTTTTTTCATCTCTACAGAGTTTACATAGTCATCTTGCGGTGCAGCAACATCGATATCAATCGCTTTTGAGAAAATAGAAATTTGCTCATTTAGTGCTTCAATCGCTTCTTTAAATGCCTGTATCGGTGGAATTTGACCATCTGTTTCAATATCGAAGACAATCTTTTCAAAAGTCGGATCATCTTCAACCAACATATTTTCGATATTATATACCGCTTTTCTTACCGGAGTAAAAAATGCATCTATACCAATATACTCTTCTGGTAAATTGTCTCTTAACTCTTCACTAGGAATATATCCGATACCTTTCTCGATAATGAGTGAAAAATTCAACTCAGTATCTTCATTGATAGTAGCGAGATGAACATCCGGTGTTACAACTTCAACACTTTCATTTTCAAGATCGCTACCTTTGATCTCTTTATATCCTGTGAAGGTATAGTTCACTTCTACTTTGTTAGCGTCATCTTTGATTTTAAATCTAATATTTTTAAGATTTAAAATAAACAAAGAGACATCTTCCAACATTCCGCGGATGGAGTCAAACTCATGTTTAACCCCGTCAATTTTGATTGCGGTTACAGCATAACCCGCTGAACTACCAAGCAGAAGACGTCTGAGTGGATGTGCAACAGTTACCGCAAATCCACTTTGAAAAGGGTAAGTATAAATCTTTACCCTATTTTCGTCGACTTTTTCAATCTCGATTTCATGCGGCATATACAAAGATGTTGTAATCTTTTTCATCTTTTAATCCCCTATGCTTATTTAGAGTAAAGCTCGACGATGAGTCTCTCTTCTACTGGTATGATAACTTCTTCTCTTTCTGGAATTCTAGTAAATATGCCGTATTTTTTATCAATCTCTACATCAACCCATGGTGCGATACCTGTTTGCGCAGTCAATTCGCCTGCACGAACAATTTGTGGGTTTTGTTTAGATTTTTCACGGATTTCAATCTTTTGTCCCGGTTTAACTCTGTAAGATGGAATATCAACTTTTTTACCGTCTACCAAAATGTGACCGTGTGTAACAAGTTGTCTTGCAAATGCTCTTGTTGTTGCAAATCCCATACGATAAACAACATTGTCAAGTCTTCTTTCAAGAAGTGCAATAAGGTTCTCACCTGTGTTACCTTCCATTCTGTTCGCATCGGAGAACAATCTTCTAAATTGTTTCTCACTTACACCGTACATAAATTTCGCTTTTTGTTTTTCACGAAGCTGAAGTCCGTATTCGCTGATTTTACTTCTTCTTTGACCGTGTTGTCCCGGAGGATAAGGTCTTTTATCTAAAGCACTTTTACCTGCTAATCTTCTTTCACCTTTGAGTGCAAGTGAAACTCCAAGTCTTCTTTCGATCTTTTCTACTGGTCCTCTATATCTTGCCATCTCTTACCCCTACACTCTTCTTCTTTTTGGAGGTCTACAACCATTATGAGGCAATGGTGTAACATCTTTCAAATATAAAACTTTGATACCTTCAATAGCACCAACACTTTTTACAGCAGTTTCACGCCCTGATCCAGGTCCTTGTACTTTGATACCAACTTCTTTGATACCATGTTCCATAGCTTTTGCCATTGCATCTTCAACAGCTTGCTGTGCAGCATAAGGAGTTGATTTTTTACTACCTTTGAACCCTAGTCCACCAGCACTGCTCCATGCGATAGCATTACCCATCTCATCAGTGATCGTGATCATTGTGTTGTTAAATGTAGCAGCGATATGTACAATACCTCTGGCAATATTCTTTTTGACTACTTTTTTTCTTGTTGCTCTTCTTTTAGCCATTATTTACCCCTACTTCTTAGCTGCTGAACCGACAGTCTTTTTACGACCTTTTCTGGTTCTTGCATTTGTTTTTGTTTTTTGACCGCGAACAGGTAAACCTCTTCTGTGTCTAAGTCCTCTGTAACTTCCAAGATCCATAAGTGCTTTGATATCCATAGCAACTTTTTTACGCAAATCACCCTCTACCTGGTAATTGTTTTGGATCTCGTTTCTGATTGCCGCAACATCGTCTTCAGTTAGTTCATGAACTCTTTTATCGAAAGAGATTCCTACTTTATTTAAAATATCTCTTGAACTTTTTAGTCCAATACCATAAATATATGTAAGAGCATACTCGATTCTCTTTTTTTTCGGTAAATCTACACCAGCAATCCTAGCCATTGATTATCCTTGTCTCTGTTTATGTTTAGGGTTTACGCAGATCACTCTTACTGCACCTCTACGTTTGATAATTTTACATTTATCGCACATTTTTTTAACGGATGGTCTAACTTTCATCGTTATCTCCTAAAATACTATCAATCCAGTCTATAAATATAGACACCACTTTTTGACACTTTCCACTTGACAAATAACGAACGAATATGGTTTGGCGAAATATTTCCAAACCAGTAGTTGCAAAAACAGTGGGCTTTTAGCAACTACTCTTCATGTAGTTTCGTCATTCGATAAGGAGCCGGATTATACCGAAATAAAAATAAATTTCTACTTATATCTAAATGTGATACGCCCTTTATCCAGGCTGTACGGTGTCAATTCCACTTTTACTTTATCACCAAGCATGATCTTGATATAGTGCATACGCATTTTACCGGCAATGTGGCACAATACTTTATGACCATTCTCAAGTTCAACCATAAAGGTTGCATTTGGTAACGCCTCTATTACTGTTCCGTCTACTTCAATTACATCATCTTTTGCCATCTGTTCTCCTTACTCTATTATGCTTTTATGCGATTGACAATATTTCTGCTTTATTGTCAATAATCGCGACTGTATGTTCATAGTGACTACCACGAAGACCATCTTCACTTCTAACAGACCATTTATCTGCTTCATCCACCACTGCAACACCACTTTTCTGGCAAATCATCGGTTCAAGACAAAATACCATACCATTTTTTATTTTCGGACCTTGCTTGGGATTTTTCCCTTCAAGATAGTTTGGAATTTCCGGTTCTTCATGAGGTTTCTTACCAATCCCGTGTCCACAAAAGCCACGAAGCGGTACAAATCCTCTTTCATGAATAAACTTTTCAAGTTCAAAACTTAACTCTTTAAAGCGCATCCCCGGTTTGATGATCGATATGGCATACATCAGTGCATCTTTCGAACACGCGATCAATCGCTCATCCTCTTCACTGATTGAACCAATTGGCATCGTAATCGCCGCATCACCATACCAGCCATCTTTTTCAACCCCTATATCCAATCCAAGAATATCACCTTCCTTGACAACAGTTTCAGAAGGCACACCGTGAATAATCACTTCATTCAGGGATGTACAAACACCCGCAGGAAATCCGTATAAACCTTTAAAAGCTGGTCTTGCATCTAACGATGCAATAAATTCTTCGCCCATTTGGTTTATTTCATGAAGTGTCATACCGGGTCTTATGTAAGTTCGTAAGTGTTCAAGTGTTTTTGCTACGTATGAATTTGAAACCCTTAGTTTTTCAATTTCTAAGGGTTTCTTGATAGAAATCGCCATAACTACTACAGTCCTAGCGTATTGAGAGTATTATACTTGTTCATATAAATTTGTGCTTCGATTTTTCGCATTGTATCAAGGGCAACTTGCACAACGATCAGTACTGCCGTACCACCGAAATAAAACGGTACACCCATAGTCTTTACCAAAATCCAAGGCAAAGTGGAGATTAAACCTAAATAGATTGCACCCCAGAAAGTCAAACGACTTGCTACTTCGTTGATAAATTCCTCAGTACTTTTTCCCGGTCTTACACCAGGTATAAAGCCACCCTGTTTTTTCAGGTTTTCAGCAATATCTTTCGCATTAAACACAATAGATGCATAAAAATAAGCAAAGAAGATAACGCCTAAAAACATCAATACATTAAAGAGATAACCATTCGGGCTTAGCAAATCGGCTATTTTTTGCACATAAGGATTTTGACTACCTGACATAAGTGTAGACGGCATCATCAATACAGCTGAAGCGAAGATCGGAGGAATAACACCACTCAGATTCACTTTAATCGGTATATAGTTCATCACACGTTTGTTCTGATTTTGCATCATAGTCTTACGTGAATAGGAAATAGGTATGCGTCGTTCAGCCAATTCCACATAAATGATCACACCGATAGTTGCCAAAATAACGGCAATGATACCAATGACAACCAAAAAGTTAAGTTCACCGGTGTTGATTAGATTGACCATTCCGCCGATAGCAGAAGGGATCCCCGAAACAATACCTGCAAAAATAATCAGTGAAATACCGTTACCAATACCACGCTGCGTGATCTGTTCACCAATCCACATCAACAACATTGTCCCTGTAAGCATTGAAAATGCTGCAACAGGTATAAATGTAGACATGTCGATCATGATCGCACTTTGACCGCCGCTACCCATACTTTGCAGACCCATCGATACACCGACTGCCTGTACCAATGTAATTGCAACAGTAGCATAACGTATGATTTGCATATATTTGGTCATTCCGTCACGCTCTTTTTTCATTTGACCAAGTGACGGAAAGGTTGCTGCAAGAAGTTCCATGATAATAGATGCTGTAATGTAAGGCATAATTCCAAGTGAAATGATACTAAGTCTACTTACAGCATTACCACTAAACATGTTTACCATTCCAAGTGCATTGTTGGAGTTGGAATCAAAGAAAGCTTTGATTACTTCAACATTAACACCAGGAACGGGTATATAAGATAAAATCCTATATGCAAACAAGAAGCCGAGTGTAATCAGAATCTTGTTTGTTAAGTCTTTTCCCATCGTTATTTACCGCTGGTTGTAATGTTTTCGTCTTTGATTTTAGATGCTAAATCTTTTGCACCTTTACCAATCAATTTGATTTTCTTTACACTTCCCTGTACTTTATGTACAGATTTGATTGTTTCAAAAGTGATTTCATCCAAAGCAGCAACTTTCGTTACTTTTTCGATATTGATAACATAAGGTTTTTCAACTCTTGATGTAAATCCTACTTTTGGAAGTCTTCTTTGAAGTGGTTGTTGTCCACCTTCAAAACCTCTTTTTCTGCTGTAACCTGTTCTACTTTTTTGTCCTTTGTTACCGCGAGTGGCTGTTTTACCCATACCACTACCTTGACCACGACCTACTCTTTTTCTATTTTTAGTAGATCCGGCTGCCGGACTTAGATTATCAAGTGCCATTGACTATCCTTTTTTATTGTTTGATCTTGCTAAGCGCCATGACTGTCGCTCTTACAAGGTTGTTAGGATTGTTAGAACCCAATGATTTTGTCAAAATATCTTTGATACCTGCCAACTCAAGAACTGGTCTTGTCGCACCACCGGCGATTACACCCGTACCTTCACTAGCTGGTTTTAACAAAATTCTACTTGCATTATACTTCAACTCAATATCATGAGCGATTGTAGAACCTTTTACATTGACTTTCACAAGGTTTTTAAATGCATCATCGACACCTTTTTTGATAGCATCAGGAACTTCTTTCGCTTTTCCCGTACCAAAACCGACGATACCGTTTCTATTACCTACAACTACAAGAGCAGTAAATCTAAAACGTCTACCACCCTTTACAACCTTTGTTACCCTACCGATATTTACGATAACTTCTTCAAATTCTTCTCTGTTAATATTTTCCATTATCATTGACCTTATAGTGTTATTCCGTTTTCTCTTAGTGCTTCTGCAAATGCAGCTACAACACCATGATACTGATTACCGCGTCTATCAAAGACAACTTTTTCAATACCTTTTTCTTTCATACTCTCTGCAAATACTTTCGCAACTTCAACAGCTGATTCTTTATTTGCTTTCAATCCGAGTTTTTTCCCATCAACACTTGCCAATGTTACAGACTTTGTATCGTCAATAGCTTGCGCGTAAAGGTGTCTGTTAGATTTAAAGAGAGCAACTCTAGGCATATCTTCCGTACCGAAAATCTTACCTCGGATTCTTCTGATACGTCTTGCTTTAAGTGCGTTTTTCTGTTTCAATAATTTAGTTCTCATACTTTACCCCTACTTCGCTGCTGTTTTACCGGCTTTTCTGATGATAACTTCATCAGCATACTTGACACCTTTACCTTTATATGGCTCCGGCGGTCTGAAACCTCTAATCTCTGCTGCAATTTGTCCTACAACTTGTTTATCATCACCTTTGATAGTAATAAGGTTTTTCTCAACTGCTATAGATACATCTTTCGGAAATTCATAGTTGATCGGGTGAGAAAATCCAAGTTGTAATTCAAGAACATTTCCTTTAACAGCGGCTCTGTAACCAACACCGTTGATTTCAAGTTTTTTCTCATAACCCTGAGTCAAACCGATGATGATGTTGTTTGCCAAAGATCTGAAAGTACCCCAAAATGCTTTAGATTGTCTATCGTCATTTTTTGGCGAGAAAACGATTTCGTTGTTTTCCACTTTTACATTTACATAATCTTTTGTGTCGAGCAGTTTTTCAACATTGCCCTTTTTAAACGAGATGACTGGACCATCAAGTTTTACCTCGATTCCCGCAGGAATCGCTACCGGTTGTTTACCAATTCTTGACATTTTTTTCCTTTTTACTTGTCTACGATGTATAAATCGAATGCCGTAAAAAACATTGACCTACCAAATACTACAGATAACTTCGCCGCCAACGTTTTCTTTATAAGCGACATCGTTACTTAGTACACCTTTTGAAGTACTTACTACAATCGTTCCGTAACCGTTTTTAAATCTTTTGATTTCAGATGCAGGCTTGTATACACGACGACCTGGTTTAGAAATCTTTTTGACTTCGTTGATTACTTGATTACCGTTGTCATCATATTTTAAAACAACTGTAATGAATTTTTTGTTTCCGTCTTCTTTTACATTGTATGATTCAATGTACCCTTTTTCTTGAAAAATCTTTACTACAGACTCTACAAGTTTAGAGTGAAGAAGTTCAGTAACTTCCAGTTTTCTCATAGAAGCATTTCTGATTCTTGTCAATGCATCTGATACGAGATCATTTACCATCTTCTTTCCTTACCAACTTGATTTTTTGATTCCTGGCAATTTGCCTTCATTTGCCATTTTTCTAAAGCAAATTCTGCAAATTCCAAAATCTCTGTAAACTGAGTGAGGGCGCCCACAGATTTGACATCTTGTGTACGCTCTTACTGCAAACTTAGGCTTTCTTTTCGCTTTAGCGATCATTGATTTCTTTGCCATTATTCACGACCTTTTGCAAATGGAATTCCGATTAGTTCAAGCAACTTGAACGCCTCTTTATCGTCTTCTGTTGTAGTAACGATTGTGATATTCATACCGTGTGTTTTGATGATATCATCAAATTTTACTTCAGGGAAAACAAGCTGTTCGTCAAGTCCGAAACTATAGTTACCATGACCATCAAAACCATTTCTTGGAAGACCTCTAAAGTCTTTCACACGAGGAAGTGTGATCGCAATCAACTTATCAAGGAAAGTGTACATACGATCACCTCTAAGTGTTACTTTCACACCAATAGGATAACCCTCTCTAAGTTTAAAACCTGCAATCGATTTTCTCGCTCTGGTTACTACTGCGTGTTGCCCGGCAATCAAAGAGATAGTATCCTGAATATTTTGAAGGATTTTGGAATCCTTCGCTTCTTCACCGGCACCAACACTGATAGAAACTTTTTCAATGCCAGGAATCTGCATAGGGTTTTTGATATCAAATTCACTGACAAGTGCAGGTCTGATATCGTTTGTATATTTTTCTTTTAATCTTACAACCATCGTTTACCCTTCAACTTTAGCTACATTAGAAATATGAATAGGCATCTCTTTGTTGATAAACCCACCTTTAGGATTCTCTTCTGTAGGTTTTACCGCTTTTTTAGCAATTTTGCAACCAGCAACAATTACTTGTGATGTCTTAGGCATAACTTTCAAAACTTCACCTGTTTTACCTTTGTCATCACCAGCGATAATCTTTACAGTATCACCTTTTTTGATTTTAAATTTTACAGCCATTACAATACCTCCGGCGCAAGTGATACGATTTTCATAAAACCTGCATATCTTACTTCACGACCAATCGGTCCGAAAATACGAGTACCGATAGGTTCTTTTTTAGAATCCAGAATTACCGCTGCGTTTTCATCAAATCTGATCAATGAACCATTTTCTCTTTGTACTTCTTTTTTAGTACGAACGATAACAGCTTTAACAACTTGACCTTTTTTTACTTTTCCGTTTGGAATCGCTTTTTTGACTGAAGCAACGATAACATCACCAACACTTGCGTATCTTCTTTTAGATCCGCCAAGTACTTTAATACACATGATCTCTTTGGCACCACTGTTGTCAGCAACTGCCAATCTTGTAAAACCTTGTACCATTACTTCACTCCTGTAGCAACAATCTCTTTTAATCTAAAAGATTTTGTTTTTGAAATAGGTCTGCACTCGATTGCAGTGATCGTATCACCGACGTTGGTTTCGTTTCTTTCATCATGTACAAGATATTTTTTAAATCTTTTTACGATTTTATGATATCTTGGATGTACAACTTTTCTCTCTACCAATACAGTAGCCGTTTTGTCACCGGCTTTTTTTACTACTGTTCCTTGAATCTCTTTTAAAGCCATCTTCTATGCCTTAACTTCATTTTTAAGTGCAGATAATGCAGTTTTGATTCTTGCAATATCTTTACGCACTTCTTTAATCTCATTTGGATTGTTTAGTTGCATTGTCTTTAGCTTAGCTCTAAGCTTGAACAGCAACAACTTCTTCTCTTTTAGCAACTCGTTTAACGCTTTTGCGTCTTTACCTTCTAAATCAGTATATTTCATTTTCATTCTCTCGAGTTATGATTTTTGTTTTAAAAGGCAATTTGTGTTTTGCAAGAGTCAACGCTTCTCTAGCCAACTCTTCGCTTACACCTGCCATTTCAAAAATAATTCTTCCGGGTTTAATATTCATAACCCATTTGTCAACCGCACCTTTACCTTTACCCATTCTTGTCTCAAGTGGTTTTCTAGTCAAAGGTTTGTCCGGGAAAACACGGATCCAAGACTTCGCTTGTCTTTTAACGTGTCTTGTCATTGCAATCCTTGCAGCTTCAATCTGACGGGAGTCAATTCTTCCGCCTTCTGTCGCTTTAAGTGCAATTTCACCAAAGGCGATAGAGTTACCTTTATAAGATTTACCTCTATTTCTACCTTTTTGCTGCTTTCTGTATTTGGTTCTTTTTGGCATCAACATGGTTATTCACCTCTTCTTTTTCTTGGCTTAGAAGCTTTAGGCTCAGGTGCAAAACCTTTAGCAAGTACTTCACCTTTAAAGATCCATACTTTTACACCGATGATTCCGTATGTAGTATGTGCTTCTGCAAAACCGTAATCAATTCTTGCTCTTAATGTATGCAAAGGAACACGTCCTTCAAGATACCATTCAGTTCTTGCCATCTCAGCACCACCAAGACGACCTGCAACTTGAACTTTGATACCTTTGGCACCACTTTTCATTGCTGCCTGAATTACTTTTTTCATTGCACGTCTGAAAGCAACACGTCTTTCAAGTTGTGTAGCAACGTTTTCAGCCGCAAGTTGTGCCGAAGTTTGTGGTTTTCTCTCTTCTTTAATGTTCACGTTAACATTTTTACCGATAAGCTTGTTGAGTTTTGCTCTAAGCTTTTCGATATCCGCACCTTTTTTACCGATGATGATACCAGGTCTTGCAGCTACGATAGTAACACGCAATTTTTTGGCAGTTCTTTCGATAATGATTTGGCTTACACCTGCATAATACAACTCTTTCTTGATGAAAGTTCTGATTTTATGGTCTTCACCGACATTAGCCACAGCAGTCTCAGAAGATGGATACCATCTTGAATCCCAGTTTCTGTTTAGCCCAAGTCTTAGACCAATAGGATTAACTTTTTGACCCATCTTTAAGACTCCTTCCCGTTATTTTTGATAAGCTCTTTCGCTTCATTTTGCCATGTATCTTCGATTTTACCTTTGATACCAATCTTCGCATCCAACTCAGCGATTTGCTCTTTAGTCATCTCTGCAATCTGATTGATTGAGGTGATACCCTCTGCATTGAGTTTTTTCTCCATTGCCGGTCCAACACCTGAAAGCAATTTCAAATCATTCAAGTCAACCGCTTTTGCTTTAGCAGCTTTTTTTGCAGGTGCTTTTTTCTCTTCTTTTGCAGGTGCTTCTTTCTTTTCAGCTTTTTTAGCTTCTTTTTTAGGAGCCGCTTTTTTCTCTTTTGTCTCTACGACAGTACCTACTTCTACAAAAATATGAGAAGTTGGTTTTAAGATTCTTGAAGCACTACCTCTAGCACGTGGTCTGAAACGTCTAAGAACAGGACCTTTGTCTACTCTACAAGAAAGGATTGTTACCTCTTCTGGCTCATAGTCACCGTTTGCTACTGCTGATGCAATAACTTTTGAAATGATTCCTGCTGCTTTGTTCGGCATAAACTCCAATGCTGCCAAAGCGTGTTCTGCATTCATACCCTGTACTTCTCTAGCGATAAGTCTCGCTTTGGTAGGGGAAAGTCTGATAAATTTTAATGTTGCTGTACTCATCTTCTACCCTTAACCTATTTTCTTTTGTACAGAGCCTTTATGACCCTTAAACGTTCTTGTTGGAGCGAATTCGCCAAGTTTATACCCAACATGGTTTTCAGTGATATACACAGGAACGAAGTTTCTTCCGTTGTGTACAGTGATCGTCAAACCGATCATGTCAGGAAGAATCATACTTCTTCTTGACCAAGTTTTGATAGGTTTTTTGTCGCCACTCTCTTGCGCTTTGATCACTTTTTTCATCAAGTGATCATCAACAAATGGACCTTTTTTTAAACTTCTAGCCATCTATCTTCCTTTTTTTCTAGAAATAATGAGTTTATCACTAGCTTTTTTACGTCTAGTTTTATAACCTTTAGTAGGCATACCCCATGGAGATACTGGATGTCTACTCGCATTGGTTTTACCTTCACCACCACCATGAGGGTGATCAATTGGGTTCATCGCAGAACCACGTGTTTGAGGTCTGATACCTCTGTGTCTGTTACGACCGGCTTTACCGATAACTACGTTTGCCCAGTCTTCGTTACCAACTGTACCGATTGTTGCCATACACTCAGCAAGAATTTGTCTCATCTCACCGCTTGGAAGTCTGAGAACGACATATTTCTCTTCTTTACCCATAAGTTGTGCATAACCACCGGCACTTCTTGCGATTTGACCACCTTTACCAGGTTTCATCTCGATGTTGTGGATGATTGTACCAACAGGGATGTTTTTAAGTTTCATCGCGTTACCAGGCTTGATATCAAGACCAGCTTCTGCCGCTTCGATTTTATCTCCAACTTTCAAACCTGAAGGTTGAATGATATATCTTTTTTCACCGTCTGCATAAGTGACAAGTGCAATTCTACAGTTTCTGTACGGATCGTATTCGATCGCTGTAACAGTTCCGGGGATATTGAACTTTCTTCTTTTAAAGTCGATGATTCTGTATTTTTTCTTCGCACCCGCTTCTCTGTGGCGTGAAGTGATTCTACCGTTGTTATTTCTACCCGCGCTTCTTGGAAGTGTTTTTAAAAGACTTGGTACACTTGGTTTACCAGTAATATCACTAGAATCAAGTCCAGTCATATATCTTCGTGAAGGCGTATAAGGTCTGTATGATTTAATCGCCATCTTATACCTCCAAACTTTCTATTTTAGCGCCTTCAGGTAGTTTTACGTAGAATTTTTTATAATCTTCACGTTTACCTTCGACACCTCTGAATCTTTTTACTTTTCCGCTCATTCTCATTGAGTTCACTTTCAATGGAACAAAACCGAAATACTCTCTTAAAACTTCTTTCAAACCGTTTTTAGTCATTCTTGGACTTGTTTGTATTACTACAACACCGTCTTCTTGAAGGCCTAAACTTTTCTCAGTGTATAAAATTGATTTAATATCTGTAATATCTGCCATCTTAGCCCTCTTTCGTTAATTGTTCAAAAACACTTTTTTCAATCACGATTGCATCAAAAGCACTTGCTGTATAAGCGTTTAGTTCATTTGGCTCTACCAAATACGCACTTGGAAGGTTTCTAAATGCATAAAAAGTTTTCTCGTCGATCAAATCTTTAACAACCAATGCATCTCTAACACCAAGTGTTTTGATGATTGCCGCTGCGTCTTTTGTTTTACCGGATTCAACTGCAATATTTTCAACTACAAAAAGCTTTCCATTGTTTGCTTTTTCAGCCAAAGCGCACTCTAGTGCAACTCTTTTTTGCTTTTTGTTGATTTTTTGATTGTAGTTTCTGTTGTTTTTAGGTCCGTGTGATACACCACCGCCTACCCAGATAGGAGATCTGTTAGAACCGGCACGTGCGCCACCTCTACCTTTTTGCGCCCATGGTTTTTTACCACCACCGCTGACTTCAGCTCTTGTTTTTGTCTTAGCAGTATTTGCTCTTAAAGCAGCCTGGTAAGATTTTACATACAAGTACAAGTTGTGAGGATTTGCCTCAAGAAAAGCAGCCGGAAGTTCTACTTCACCGCTTTTGCTAAGATTATTATCTAGTACGATTGCTTTACTCATTTTACTATCCTTATCTTACCTAATGCTCCGTTAGCACCCGGGATTGCACCTTTAAGCGCTACGATACCCGTTTCAGGATCAAAAGAAACGATTTCATTTTTCACTGTAATTTTTGTGTTTCCGTAGTGACCAGGCATTTTTCTACCTTTTTGTACACGACCAGGCCATTCCGCATTACCGATTGAACCAACACGTCTGTGGAATCTTGAACCGTGCGCACCAGGTCCACCATGGAAACCATGTCTTTTGATCGCACCACTAAAACCTCTACCTTTAGAGTTGAAAGTTGATTTCACAACTTGCGCATCAGCCAAAGGAGCAGTGTCTAAATCACCTGCTTCGCTATTTGCTACTGTTAAGGTCATGAATTTGTTAAACTCTGATGAAAGGTTATACTTTTTTTGTTGCCCGGCAACCGCTTTGTTTGTAGACTTACCATGGCTATACGCAACGATAGCTTTTTTATTTTCGTCTACTTCACATACTTTTGCTTCTACGATTTTTACAAGCGTTACAGGCACTGCAGGTACAGTCACTGTTCTTGTCATTCCGATTTTTTCTACTATATATTCCATCATCTATCCTTATTTCATCGCTCTGACTTCGACATTGACTTCTGGAGCCAAATCAAGTTTCATCAATGAATCAACCGTGTCGGTTGTTGCTGAAACGATATCGATAAGTCTTGCATGCATTCGCATTTCAAATTGTTCGCGTGAATCTTTGTTTACATGAGGAGATCTAAGTACTGTGTACTTTTTGATCTTAGTAGGTAGAGGGATCGGACCTCTGATTTCTGCACCTGTTCTCTTGACAGCATCAACGATAGCTGCAACAGATCTGTCTAAAACTCTATGATCATAAGCCTTGAGCTTAAGTCTAATTTTTTCCATCAATTTCCCTTAAAAGAACTTGTCAGACGCTAATCTGACGCAAATTTGAACCGGGAGTATACTATATAAAAACCGGAAAGTCAATAATTTAGGGCTTTTTTTGATCCCGGATCCCATTTTTTGTTCCTTCTAAAAAGGAAACTAGGAAAGATAAAATGAAATATATTGAATAAGATAAAGTTAGAAATATTCAGTTTTCTTTCATGAAATTATGGATGTGGTATTTTTACTTTGGAATTTAGTAAATACGCAATCACGACTACAAACAATAAAATCACATAAATATTTGATATCACATGATAACTATATAAAAGATACAATACCCATAACAATATTGCACCAAGTGGTGTCGGTACACCTTCAAAATATTTTGTCACACTACCCGCTTCGCTTTTGAGATTGAACTCTATCAAACGCCGTAATCCACTGATGATATAGTAAATAAACGCCATACCTGCCACAAAAGTCTCAAAACCGCTACTCTTTTCAAGTGCATAAAAGAGCAGAAATGAAGGCATCACCACAAAAGAGATAAAATCCGCAAACGAATCCAACTGCACCCCAAACTCACATGAGAGATTGAACTTTCTGGCAATCTTACCATCCAAAATATCAAAAGCCCCCGCAATCCACGCAAGAATGATAGCCACAAAGAAATTCCCCTGTTGAATAAAGTACATCGCAACAATCCCCAAAGAGATATTTGCAAATGTAACGATATTGGCTAAATTAAATCTATTTTCTTTATCAAATAAGTCCATGAAGCTACCTTAGTCGAATTGATGGCTAATTATAGCAAAGTATTCGTATGATTTTTGATATAAAATTATTCAACAGTATATTTATGTACTAAAGGATCTTAAAAATTATGAAGTTCTATTTTCCAGTTTTTTATAAAAGTTTTCTCTTGAAGCTACCATATAATAAAAAACAATTTTATTCTCGTTTATCACCTCATATGCAATACGGTACTGCACAGAGTTTTTTGAAAAATGGTAAGATTGTATGTGGGAGAGTTTACCTTTAAGTGTAGGGTTTACAAATGGATCTTTCAGAATATTATCTATATGTATATTTTTGATCTCTTTAACAACACTTTTATCTATACTTTTGAGATCATTTCTAAATTTAGGATGAAATGCTTCAGCATAATCCATCAAAAACCTCTTTACGAGATATAGCCTTTATTTTTTTATTTTTTATTTCATCGGAGCGTTTTAAAAGTTCCTTCTCATCAAAAAGTGTATCATCAGAAATAATCTGATACTTATCAACCATACTACTTTTTAACGCTTCTATCAATTCCAAAAAAAGTTTTGCTTTTTCATCTTTAACAGATATTTGTAAAACCAAATCTGACTCCTTATGACAAACTACTGTTGCTCTATATATTGTAAGAAGCATTATACCACTATTTACATCTGTATAGGTAACAGAAGCTATACAGATGTAAGATTTTCTACATACTATCTGCGATTTCGATCATCTCACAAAAGTTTTCCACATCCCAACTCGCCGTACCGATCAGTACGCCGTCGCAGTTTGGAAGTTGCAGGATCTCTTTGGTGTTTGCCGGTTTGACACTTCCGCCGTAAAGCAGGGGTGCTTTGATCTTTTCGCGAAGTTTGACAAGTGTCTCTTCAATCTGCTCCGGTGATGCAGTGAGTCCCGTGCCTATCGCCCATACCGGTTCGTATGCGACGATGAGTTTGTCGTATAAGAGGTCGATGCCTTCAAGTTGTGTTTCATTGTAGGCGATAACCGCGTCGATACCCTCTTCACGGACTTCTTTAGGTTCACCTATGCAGTAGACGATTTCAAAGCCCTGTGCTTTGAAAAAGTCATACTTCTTCGCACAAAGCTCTTGTGTTTCATTCATGATATGTCGCCTCTCACTGTGACCGATAAGAATGGTTTTAAGACCAAACTCATCGATCTGTTCCAAACCGATTTCACCCGTAAACGAGCCTTTTTCGACCGGATAAGCGTTTTGTACGCCTACTCGGATATTTTCTGCAAGCTCAAAACTATCCAAAGCGGTGGCAGGAGGGAAAACCAGTACTTCCTGTTTGCTGCCACTCTCTTTGACAAATGTATCCAGTGTTTGTAAATAGTGCTTCGTACTCGCTCTGGTGTGATTAGTTTTAAAATTTGAGGCGATGATCATCTTTTTATCCTTTTTTTACTGCTTCGATACCCGGTAGCATTTTACCTTCAAGAAGCTCAAGACTTGCACCACCACCTGTAGAGATAAAAGTCATCTCGTCGATATCACCCGCACGCTGTACAACATCTGCCGTATCACCACCACCGATGATTGTCGTTGCATGTGACTCTGCTATGTAGTGACTCATCATGATAGAACCTTTAGAGTATTTATCCATTTCGTATACACCCATCGGTCCGTTCCACAAAATAGTCTGTGCGTCGTTAAGCGCTTCTCTGAAAAGTCTGTTAGTCGCAGGACCTATGTCCAGTCCCATCCAATCTTCAGGGATCTCCTGAATAGGCAAAAACTTTACAGGTGCCAATTCGCTAAGTTCCGGAGAAACTACCAAATCCACAGGCAGATAAAGCTTAACTCCTCGTCCCATCGCACGGTAAATGATCTTTTTCGCATCTTCGATCAAATGATCTTCTACCAGTGACTTTCCGACTTCATACCCCTGTGCTTTGAGGAATGTAAACGCCATACCACCACCGATAACCAGTTTATCGACTTTGTCTACAAGGTTTACAAGTGCCTGAAGTTTTCCGGAAACTTTACTACCACCCACAACCGCGATAAACGGTCTTGTCGGATTCATGACAGATTTGTGAAAAAAGTTTACCTCTTTTTGCATCAAAAATCCCGCCGCTTTATGATCTTTGTCAAAAAACGCAGGTAAGGCATAGATAGAGGCGTGCTTTCTGTGACTCGCACCAAATGCATCATTTACATAAAAGTCCGCCATAGAAGCAAGACGCTTTGCAAATTCGTCGTCATTTTTAGTTTCACCTACATTGTAACGGAGGTTTTCCAAAAGGAGTATTTCACCCTCTTTGAGGTTTTGCGCTTTTGCGATAGTCGCATCTCCGACAACGTCATCTGCCATCTCGATATCCATCTTCAATAAAGAGTGCAATCTTTTGGCAACAGGTTTTAAAGAGTCTTTCTCTTCGTTCCATTCACCCGGTTTCGGACGACCGAAGTGACTCGCAAGAATGATCTTACAGTCTCTGTCCAGACAGTAGCGAATCGTAGGCAAAGCCGAACGAATACGTCTGTCATCGGTGATATTTCCAAACTCATCTTTAGGCACGTTGAAATCACAACGAATGAGTACTCTTTTCCCCTCTAAATCCAAATCTTTAATCGATAACAATTCCATGCTAATCAACTTCCTTTATGATTTTGAAATATGTGCAGCCATGTCGATGAGTCGGCAACTGTATCCCCACTCATTGTCATACCATGCCATCACTTTGACAAAGTTTCCATCTACAACCTGGGTCAAGTCCGCCGCCACGATCGCACTGATAGGGCATCCAATAAAATCGGCGGATACACGTTTGTCATGATCGACAAGGATATAATCTTTCATTTTTCCGTTTTGTGCCGCTTCAAACGCTGCGTTGACTTCCTCTTTCGTTGTCTCTTTTTTCACGATGACATTAAGATCAATCATAGAAACATCCGGAGTCGGTACACGGATGGATTGTCCGTTAAGTCTGCCTTTTAGATGAGGCATCACAAGTCCTATGGCTTTTGCTGCACCTGTAGTGGTCGGGATCATATTCACAGCAGCAGCACGCGCACGGCGCGGATCTTTTTTGTGTTTTACATCAAGGATATTCTGATCGTTGGTATAAGAGTGTACCGTCGTTACCAACCCTTTTTCTATGCCAAAGACATCGTCAATCACTTTGGTAACCGGTGCGAGACAGTTGGTCGTACAACTTGCGTTGGAGACGATTTTCTGTCCTGCATATTCATGTTCGTTGACACCCATCACAAAAGTAGCTGTCTCTTTATCTTTCGCAGGTGCGGAAAAGAGTACCTTTTTGATACCGTTGTCGATATACGGCTGAGACTTTTCCTGTGTATAAAATGCACCCGTACACTCTAAAAGTACTTCGGCTCCATACTTGGCAAAGTCAAGGTTTTTCGGATCTCTGTCATTTAAGAATTTGACTTTTTGCTTACCGATTTGCATATAGTCATCTTCCAAAATCTCTACAACATCGTCAAACGTACCGTGTACACTGTCATATTTGAGAAGATATTTTGTCATCTCACGATCTGTCGTATCGTTTACCGCTACCAGTTCAATGTCATCACGATCATTCAAAATTCTGGCAACACACCTGCCTATTCGCCCAAAACCTGTTATAGCTACCTTTAAAGCCATTCATGCCCCTTCTATAGTAAATTTTTTGTATAATTGATGTAAAGATTAAAAATATCGTCAAGAATATTTTATATTAATATTTTAAGTTAAAAAAGGTTTTAAACAGTTTAAATGAAGGCAGCTATTTTTGGCGGAAGTTTCGATCCTCCACACATCGGACACGAAGAGATCATTCAAAAAGCACTCGAAAATCTCGATATAGACGTACTTTTCGTTGTACCGACTTATCTCAATCCTTTTAAAAAAAGTTTTTTCGCACCTCCAAAATTACGTTTTAAATGGGTAGAAAAGTTACTTTTACCGTATAAAAATGTTAAAATATGCGACTATGAACTGCAACAAAACCGCCCTGTACCTACCATCGAAACTGTTATGTATCTAAAAAACAAGTATAAACTTGATAAAATTTACCTTATCATAGGAGCGGATAACCTCCCTTCTTTGCAAAAATGGAAAGATTACGAAAAGCTAAAAGATTTGGTTGAGTTTGTTGTAGCGACACGAGACAACACACCCATTCCCGAAACATTCAGGCAACTGCACATCCGTCAGCCTGTCAGTTCTACACGTTTGCGGGAGAGGATACAAAAAGCCTATTTGCCAAAATCTATAGCAGACGAAATCATACACTATTATCAAACACAAAAAGACAAGGAAAAGAATGAGTCAGAAAATAGAAACGATCGTCAATCTACTCGATGAGAAAAAAGCGGAAAACATTCAAGCTTTCGATATGCGTGGAGATGACTACATGGTCGATGACGTGATCATCGCAAGTACACTGGGTCAAAAGCACGGTGCAGCACTTTTGGATTATCTCAAACCGGTTATCAAACAACTTGGAGAAAAGATACTGCATACCGATGAAAGTGAAGAGTGGATCGTCATAGATCTTGGAGATATGCTGATTCATCTTATGACACCTGAACACAGAAGCAAATACAACATCGAAGAGTTTTTGACAGAGCATAAAAAACAGAGAGCTTTGGCACAGGAAGAGTCACTCAGTCACCTACAGTAACAAAGAGAGGCTATTTTTCAAAACCTACCACCTGAGTGTTTATATTATTTTGAAAAAAACCGAGTTATGTCATAGAAAAAATGACATAACAAGGCTTTTCATGAACGCACAACTCAAATACCCCGCACCACACACACTTTATGCTATCGTTGCGGACAACAAACCTAAAAACTATCTTTTCGAAGAGAGAGTACAAACACTCATCACACCCAACAGTGACAAAGTCACACTCCACCCTAAAAAATATCTCCTCATCAAAACCGATGCAAGAGGTTATATCGAGTATGCCAACACTTACTTTTTAGAAGCCACAGGCTACGATGAAAAAGAGATACCGGGGATGCACTTTAGTATCTTTTGGCATCCTAATGTACCCGAGACTATCTATACCTACTTCAGAGAGAAGTTACAACAAAAAGAGAGTTTCAGATTTATCCACAAAAATCTGGCTAAAAACGGCGCTTACTTCTGGACACACACCGAAACACACATCAAAGTCAACAAAGCATCCAACCAAACCACCGGATACTTTTTTTACGCACGTGCCCTGCCAACCTATGCCCACAAGCAGATAGCCTCTTTTTACGAACAACTCCACACACTCGAAGAAGTAAGAGACATCCAAACTGCCCTGCACTTCATGAAAAGTCACTTTGCACAAAAAGAGACCACTTACGACGACTACGTAGCAAAACTCTCTCAGCCGAACACTTTTGCCGACAAACTGGTAAGTTTACAAAAACTCTTTTCCAAAGAAGAAGAGAGTCTGCTTACTACATAAGAAAAAATATCCTTTATGCTATAATCGCCACTTACATTTCTTCCAACAAGGAACATACGTGGCGATTATGGCAAAGAAAAAAGAGATTGAAGAGATCAAAAAGCGTTTCATCGAACGCTATAAAGATGCACAAACCGAACTTGACTATAAAAACATCTACGAACTGCTTATAGCCGTGATGCTCTCCGCACAGTGTACCGACAAACGGGTCAACATCATCACCCCCGCTCTCTTTGAAAAATACCCCACTCCTCAAGCACTGGCAGAGGCGGATCTTGACGAAGTCAAATCTTTCATAAAAACCTGCTCTTTTTTCAACAACAAAGCCAAAAACCTCATCAAAATGGCACAAAGTGTCGTCGAAAACTATAACGGTGAAATACCGCTGGATGAAAAAGAGCTTGTCAAACTGGCAGGTGTAGGACGCAAAACCGCACACGTCGTGATGATAGAGTACACCAAAGCAAACTTAATGGCAGTCGATACCCACGTTTTTCGCGTCGCACACCGTCTGGGACTTAGCGACGCCAAAACCGTAGAGAAAACGGAAGAGGATCTTGTCAAAGCGTTCAAAGACGATCTCTACATACTCCATCAGGCGATGGTACTTTTCGGGCGTTACATCTGCACCGCCAAAAATCCCAAATGCGACACAGAGTGTTTTATGACAGATCTTTGTAAAACAAAAGAGAGTTTCAAGGCAGGATGATGAAAGGGAAATTTTCTTTAAAAACCATTTTACTGGAAGTTGTCAAGTTTGCTATTCTTGCCTTTATCGTTGCAAATGTCGTCAGCTACATCCGAAAACCGGATCTTGCTCAAAAGAGTTTACCAGATCTTGAAGTTACGCTTTTGGACGGTTCACAAAAAAAACTCACCGACTATAAAGGTAAACCGCTTGTGCTCTACTTTTGGGGGAGCTGGTGTCCCATCTGTAAGATGAGCTCACCCGTCATCAGCGATCTGGCAAAAGAGTATCAGGTACTAACCATTGTAGTCAACAGCGGTAGCAGCGATGAGATCAAAAGCTTCATGCAAACACACCACTTAAGCTTTCCTGTCGTAAATGACGGAAAAGGCACACTTGCACAAAAATTTCATGTACAAACGTTCCCTACAACGTTTATCTTCAGCGAAAACGGCATCAACACCTTTACCGATGTCGGTTACACATCCAAGTGGTCACTTAAACTCAAGTTGTGGTTAAGCCGTTTTATGGACTGACTTAGCCTCCCGGATAAACCAACACATCGATATCCGCTTTTTCCAGGATATCATTCACGGCATCACCCAAAAGCGTATCCAGGTCCAACGGGGCTAAGACTAAAAGATCGACTTGCTCTTTTTTTGCAAAAGCGAGGGTATCTTCGTCAATACTACCTTCTCCTATTTCAAACGTTCCCTTAAGCCCCTGCTCTTTACAAAATACTTCAAACGCTTCACGTTTGGCTTCTAAAAGCTCTGTGTAGAGTGTCGCATCCATACCCACATCCAAAGGCTCTACCACCGGATCGACAGCGGGAATAGGCACAAACTGAAAATCCTGGTACAAATGCAACTCCACACCTTCAAAGTAGCGATGCATAAACGTCAGACACTTTTTAGGAAGTACTGCATCTAAAGCAACCACTGCCTTTTCATAGGTATGCTCTTCTGCTTTTAGAACCAAAACCGGACACTTTACTTTTTGCACAAGATCAAAGGTGATATCTTCCACATAGTGTGTGAGCACGAGGGTATCGTGCTCTTTCTCTACCTCCAGAGCCACACGAACAGCCGTATCGTTTTCATAAATAAAAATCGCAGCTTCATCGATACCCGCACTTTTGACTTTCTCTAGCAACTCTTCTCGTATCTTCTGTATGTCGACCGCTACCTCTTCACTAAAGATGGGTAGCTCGAAAAGTTCATGTTCATGAACAAACATCAGCGTCACACCCGCATCGTGTTTTTTTGCCAACTCCGCCGTTTTATGCAACACTTCACCACACTTGTCAAAATCGTTACAAACTGCCAGTATCCTGTTAATCCCTGTCATCTCTCCCTCCTTTGTTTATGGAAATATTTTCCCCTCTTCAAGCGCTTCCATCGAAAATGGGAAAACGATATCGTTGTCATAGAGTAGTTTGCTCTCATCTTTACCTTCATACTCTACTGCGGAAAGAAAGTGTTTCATGACATTGATACGTGCCTCTTTTTTACTATCGGTATGGACAATCACCCATGGCGCATAGACAAAGTCGGTTTTAACAAACATCTCGTCTCTGGCTTTGGAGTATGCATCCCACTTCTCCTGTGCCTTTTCATCAATGGGACTGATTTTCCACTGTTTGAGTGGATCTTTACGTCTGGCATCCAGTCGTCTTTTCTGCTCCTCTTTGGAGATATCAAGATAGTATTTGAAAAAGATCATTTTTGAGCGGGTAAGCAAATGTTCAAAATCTCCCACCTCTTCCATAAAGAGTTTATACTCTTCATCCGTACAAAAACCAAACACCTTTTCCACACCTGCACGGTTGTACCAACTGCGGTTGAAAAAGACGATCTCCTCCCCGCTTGGCAAGTGCGGCACATAACGCTGAAAATACCACGACATTCTGTCCCTGTCGGAAGGTTTTCCAAGTGCCACGACACGCATCTCACGAGGGCTCAAATGTTCTGTAAAACGTTTGATAGTGCCATCTTTACCCGCCGTATCACGCCCCTCGAAAATCAAACACACTTTTTTTTGGTTGGCAATGACATCTCTTTGAAATTTGACCAACTCCACCTGCAAGTCGTACAACTCTTTTTTGTAGGTTTTTTTATCCATCACATATCCTCGTACTATTTAAATCATTTGCTACTATTATAGCCAAGTTCACAAAAGCAAAAAAGGCGATAGATCAAGTCACGCTTCTGTTTCCTGCTCTTTTTTACTCGCTTCCTCCTTACGCTCCAAACGTTTATCCATATATTCACTAAGCGGTTCATGATCACGATAAAACCGGTAAAGGTAACTAAATACAAAGGAGCTGACCACCACAACCAGCGTCGAAACCAAAGAAGAGGGATTGTGTATAAAGTTATATCCCACTAAAACGACTACCGATGCCAGACATGCCAAAAAGGCGACAAACGATATCCGGCGATTAGAATTTGTCTCTTCATGAAGTATAAAATTTGCCAAGTTGACCAGTCCGAAAATCGTCAAAAAACCGAAACTTCCCGCAACCGAAATATTTTCAAGATTGAACATCGTCGCAAAGATGATCGCCGCCAAGCCGATGATGATCATCCCCTCATATCCGTTTTTGATCTTCTTTTTAAATCCTGCCGGAAGTTCACCATACTTGGCGATGAGATAACTCACACGCCCTCCACCGTAAAGTGTTGCATTGATTGCCGAGGCTGTGGAGATCATCGCTGCAATAGCGATGACAATAAACCCTGTCTTTCCAAAAAACGGCTCGGCAGCGATAGCAAGGACATAATCTTTGGCTTTAACAACTTGTTCGGGTGTCAGGTTTCCAACCGCCACCAAAGCAACCACTACATAAAGAACAATCACCGAAAAGACCGACCAGAAGAAAGCTCTTGGTATATTTTTTTCAGGATCTTTGATATCCCCCGCTGTATTGGCGATAAGCTCAAACCCCTCATATGCCAAAAAAATAATCAAACCACCCGTAACGATGGAAAGAGGAGATTTCCAGTTTTCCAAAGAGAGTTTGGCAGGATCGATCGTAAAAAAACACGCCACACTGAAAATAATCAAAATCGCCAACTTGATAAAAACCATGATATCTTCCGACTTTCCCGTCATCCAGGCACCCATCAGGTTTATCCCCACAAAAAGAGACAACACCAGCACGATAAGCAACTGCTCCACCCACTCCGTCTCTTCACCCATAATCAACGCGGAACCGTAACTACCAAACGCATAGGCATAAAGCGCCAACATAATGATATAGCTTACCAGTAAAAGGGTGTTTATCCAACCGGCAAAGACCGTGTTCCCATATGCCTGTACGATAAACTCTATCGTCCCGCCTTCACTGGGATAACGCAAAGAGAGTTTGATATAGGAGTATGTCGTCAAAAGCGCTATCAGCCCTGCAACCAGAAAAGATACCGGCGCACCACCTCCGGCAAGAGTGATCGTCAGACCAAGCACGGCAAAGATACCGCCGCCGACCATTCCGCCCACACCGATACTATACGCTTCTAAAAAACCGATCTTTTTTCGTGAAAACATATTTTATCCTTTGTACTGCTCCTGCAACTCTTTTCGTAGTTCTTCAAGTTTTTCATGATAGTGTTCATCACCATAGGAGACAAACTTATCATAATAGCGATGACGGTATGCGATCTTTTTGGCGTGCTTGATAGGACACCAAAACTGCTCCGTACGTGCGGCAACTTCCCCCGCATACGCCATCAAACCGTTAAAATAGCTACAATAAAGACAGTTGAGTTTCTCGATGAAGTTCAGATACCCCAGATATTGTCGGTCAAAAATGATATAGTCACTTCTTTTGACCGGAGGGATTTTGTAGACTCTGAAGTTGATAGTCTGATATATCGTCACAAAAAGGTCCAGAAACAAAGCGGGAATCACCACAGCGTAGATAATAGGCGCTGTCAGGATATAGAGGAAGTTAGAACTTTTGATATAGTGATAGACATCGATCAATGCCGCTTTTTGACGCTGCAATATCTCTTTATCGAACCAGACTTTCCCTTTTTCGATGGTAAAGGGAACTTTCACCTCTTCTTTTTCCAACTCCGCCTTAAGCTCCTTCTCCAACGCCATAATCTGAGAAACCAGTTCCTGGACTTTTTTGTTCATGAGATATCCTTTTTTCTTCATGATATCCCTTATCCAATAAAAAAAGGGAAGAGAGTATCAAACTCCCTTCCCTTTCACTCAAATGCGTAGTTTTGTAATCGTTGCGATTACTTGACTTCGATCTTTTTCTTTTTCTCTTCTTTTTTCACTTTAGGCAGTGTGATTTCAAGCACACCGTCTTTAGACTCGGCTTTGATCTCTTCGTCATTGACATCTTCCGGTAGTCTGAAACTTCTTTCAAACTTACCAAAGCTGCTTTCTACTTTGTAGTAGTCTTTTTCTTTGGTCTCTTTTTTGAACTTTCTCTCACCGGAGATTGTCAAGACACCATCACTGATATCTACATGAATATCCTCTTTTTTCACACCCGGAAGATCCACTTCGATGTGATACGCTTTTTCATCTTCACGTGTGTTTACCGTCGGCATCCAGCTTGTAATCGTATTTTGTGCCTCTGCCGGCGCAGGATACGCTCTGAAAATTCTATCTTCCAATCTTTTGATTTCTGCAAACGGATCAAATTTTGTTACCATCATTGTTCGCTCCTTTAATTTTATTTTTCATCTTTCTTGATAGCTTCTCTATCAAGTTTCATCAGCGTTATTATATATATTTTTTTACAGTTTGTCAAGAGGTTTTAAGATTTTTTTTATAAAAAATTAGAGTTAAAGCGGGTTTTTGGGTGGCTAAAAACCTAAGCAAAGCACGGTAGTATGGGTCTTAAAAAGGGATTATTTACAGATGGCTGTAAAAAAAGTGCCCAAAGTGCAACTCAAACCATACAAAAAAGCATGGAAAACGTTCTGGGGTTCAACGTTATCTATGCTTAAGGTGTAAACACGTATTTTCTTCAAAAAGACGACCTAAACAACTTCAAAAAGTTCTTTTTACCGACTATTTCTATCACCGTTTTACACTTAGGGAACTTGCGCTAAAACATCATCGTGATAGAGAGTGGATCCAGCAACAGATCCATCAGTATGAACCTCCATTATTTTCTCCAAAATCCAGAACGGTAACTCTTGTCATAGATGCAACTTTCTTTGGAAAGAGATCCGATAAGTTTGGATTGATCGTAGCTAAAGATACGCTGACCATGCAACCTGTCTGGTACCATTTTGTCCAAACAGAGAGCCTGAAAGAGTATGCTGCAATGAAACAGTCATTATTGGCTCATGGCTTTAACATACAGGCAGTGACAATGGACGGGAAACGTGGCTTATACGGCTTGTTTGCAGATATTCCTGTACAAATGTGTCATTTTCATCAGAAAGCTATCATCACCCGATATTTGACACGGAAACCAAAAATGCAGGCATCAATCGATCTGAAAAAGATTGTCTCATATCTTGGTAAAGTCAGTGCTTGTAGATTTCACTATATGTTAGCTGCATGGTATCAACGACATGAAGCATTTATCAATGAGAAAGTGGAAGATAATTCCAAAAGAGGTTGGCATTACAAGCATAAAAGCTTGCGCTCAGCCTATCGGAGTTTAAGAACTAATTTTAAGTATCTTTTTACTTACAAATATTTCCCCGATCTCAAGATACCTAACACAACAAATGCTTTAGATGGAGGACTCTTTGCTCCCATGAAAATGCTACTTAAAATTCATCGTGGAATTGGCATTGATATGAAAAAGAAATTGATCAGGGATTATTTGGGAAAACAGCTAAAATAGCCACCTCTTTTCCCGCTTTAACTCAAAAAAAATGTTGTTTTTTGGATAGGTTGTCTGTTTTTTATAGAATATTGAAAAAAGAAGTAGTAGGTAGTAGTGTTATTATAGTAGCTACATGAGAGTAAATACCCTCATGTAAAATGAAAAAATATCAGCGTTTAAAATCATCCTCTATGCGGACAATATCATCTTCACCGGTATATTCCCCGACCTGTGCTTCGATAAGTACGACAGGGATTTTGCCTTCGTTCTCAAGACGGTGTACTTCTCCCATTTTGATGTAAGTAGATTCATTTGGGCGAATCAACTTGACTTCATCACCGACAGTTACTGTAGCCGTTCCGCTGACAACGATCCAGTGTTCGTTTCTATGAAAGTGTTTTTGCAAACTCAAGCGTTTACCAGGTTTTACCACGATACGTTTGATTTTATAATTATCATGATCTAAAAGCACTTCATATGTTCCCCACGGACGATGTGCCAATGTGTGAATATGCGTCAACTCTTTATCTTTTTCACTCTCTTTGAGTTTTTCGACCACTTTTTTCACTTTTTGAGAAGAGCCTTTTTTGCTGATCAAAAGTGCATCAGGCGTATCCACGACAATCAAATCATCAATATCCACCAAAGCGATCTTCTTTTCATGAGAGAGGACAAGATTGTTTTTCGCATCGATGTCGATCAAATTCTCGTTTTTGGTGTTACCATTTGCATCTTTTGGCAACTCTTCATAAAGCGCATCAAAACTTCCCAGATCACTCCAGTCGATATCGCTTGGAACGACTTTGACATTTTCACTCTTTTCCATCACGGCATAGTCTATAGAGTCAGAAGGGATACGAAGCATATCTTCCGGTGTGATACGATACTGTGCAGCGGCAATCTTCTGCGCATTTTTAAGTGCGGTTTGCGAAGCTTCGTAAATTTCAGGAGAGTGTTTTTGCAACTCTTTGAGAAATTCACCCGCCGTAAAACAGAACATCCCGCTGTTCCAGTAGTAGTTCCCCTGTGCAAGATAGCTCTTCGCCGTTTCAAGATCGGGTTTTTCCTTAAAGCTGCGTACATCTTCACCGTTCGCTTCGATATAACCGTAACCTGTTTCAGGGTAAGACGGCGTGATCCCAAAAGTCACCAGCGCACCCTCTTTTGCCAACTCTTCCGCCCTTTTAACCACATCTTGATATGCCGCCTCATTTTTGATCAAATGATCCGAAGGTGTTACCAAAACCACTTCTTCCGGATCGAGCATCATACACGCCAGAGCGATAGCCGGAGCGGTATTTCTTCCCACCGGTTCGAGTAGATAGGTATTGTTTTTATATCCAAGCTCTTCTAGTTGATCCAAAGCGATAAAGTATTGATCCTGGTTGGAAACGATGATCTGTTTGTTGCAAAGTTTACTGTTTCTGTCGATAGTCAGTTGAAAAAGAGACTTTTCCTCAGTACTGCCATCGGAATGATCACCGGAAAAAAGTTTGATAAACTGTTTTGGCATCAACGTTCTGCTGATAGGCCAAAGCCTTGTTCCACTGCCGCCGCAAAGTACGATATTTGTCATGAAGTTCCTCTGTTACTTTTGAAATCATTACTGTTTTCATTTTATCTTTTTAAACTTAAAAAATAAATTTAATATTTCATAAGCAAAAGATGAACCAAGTCAAGACTAAGTGCACAACAAAACCGTTCTAAAAGTGATAGTTTACATAGGCACGGAGGTTTTCAAAACTCTCCCATCCCTCTTTTTTGTTATTCACATCACTGTAAATCAAATCATACGTCAGCATCTCATCGGCTTCATAACTCACCACAAAATCAACCTCATCCGCTTTGACCTGATTGTCGCCGCGCATATGAAAATAAGACAACATGAAATTGACACCATCCATACCGAATTTCGCACTGTTTAACGCACATGAGAGTAAAAATGTTTCGCCGTTGATACCCGCTTCCGCAGGAGTAAGATGTTCCGCTGCCGCGAAAAACGGACCACCACCCCACAAATTGTCCGCACCGATACCGTCAGAGTCTGTTTTATTGTAAGCAAGTGAGAGTAGTATATCGTTTTTATCCCAGCCGATATCTGTACGAAAGCCGTAGACATTTGCCTTCTCATCATTGTAAAAATCTTCAAGGGCATATTGCATGGCAAATGAAAAACTTCCTTTAGGGTGTCTGTTTTCATACTTGGTTTCAAGGTAGGTCACTTTGACAAGTTCTTTTGCATAATAGTACCAAAGGCTGGTATGCATATTTTTCATCCCCTCATACATAAACCCTGCCATTTGCAAACCGTTTCCGGGATTTAAAGAAGAAAAAGATGCAGGATCCTCGGCATCGACACCCGCCCATTTGACAATATGAGAAAACATTACTGTCGTGTTTTTCACATCTGTATTTAAAAGCGTATAAGCTTCAAAGATATTGGGAATCATCCCTACATCGTCACTATTGACAAAAGGGGTGTCGAGTATCTGTCTTCCTAGAGTGATTGTGGTGTTTTGTAGATTTTTTTCAAGATAGAGTTCACCTAAAAGTGTATAACTCTTTTCATTCGCATCAAAAAACGGGATGGCGAGATTTTCTTTGTTCCCTACCCCTTGCACGGTATAAAAGGTGACTCTGGCATCAAACCCTTTATATTCCGCTGTCTGATACTGTAGCTTTCCTCCAACTGCGGTGCTGTTTTTACCATCCTGATGCTCATACCCTAAGCGAATACTACCCTCATAACTTCCCTGACGCAACACATCATGTAAACTTGTAGCCTGTGAGGTTGTCACAAATGCTGCAAAAACAAAAATACTACGTTTCATGATCGTCTACTATTCTTTCCACTTCTATCTTGTCCATCTCACCTTTGCGCAGTGCTACACGGGAGCGTCCTACCTCTATCTCTACATTATTCTTTCCCAGTGAAAAAGCTTTGACGGTAAACTCTACACCGGGATAGATACCAAACGATTTCATACGCGCTTTAAGCGTTTTTCCCGCATTGATTTTGACAATACGCGCTTTATCGCCGACTTTTAGATGATAGATGTGCATCATGATAGAAAAACTCCTGCTAATTTATAAGCTATGAAACTAAGTACCCAAGCGGTGGTGGTTGTAAAAAGGAAAAGATACCCCAGGTACTTCACCCCACCCGCTTCTTTGGTAAAAACCGCTGAAGCTGCAAAACAGGGCAGGTAAATCATCACAAAGACTATAAACGCGATGGCAGTAGGCAAAGGGATATTTTTTCGTATCTGCTCTTTGAGCCCTTCGGAATTTTCATCCCCCTCCCCTAAAGCGTAAAGTACGCTAAGTGTCGAAACCACCACCTCTTTTGCCGCCAGTCCTGCTTCTAAAGAAACACCCAACTTCCAGTCCATCCCAAGTGGTGTAAAAAACGGTTCGGTCGCTTTGCCTATTTTACCCAGATAACTCTGTTCGAGCAATTTTGCCTGAAGTTCGTTTGCAAGTTGCTGCTTTTGGGCAGGGTTTTGTACCTGTTCTATCTTGCTTTGATAAGAAGCTTCAAGATCCGGATATTTTGGGTAATTACTTGCAAACCAAACCAATACTGAAGCAGCAAGGATATAGGTTCCCGCTTTTTGCAGATACATCCACGCTTCCGTATAGACCGTATGCCAAAGCAGTCGCAGACTCGGCCAACGATATTTTGGCATCTCCATCACAAACGGTTCATCTTCACCTTTAAAGACCAAAATATTGAGAAGCTTGGCGGCAAAAAGCCCGATCATCGCACCGGTAATATAGATAAGAAACAACATATTTCCTGCCACATCCTTTGCAAAAAAGGCAGAGGTAAAAAGTACATAGATAGGAAGCCGCGCACCACAACTCATAAACCCTATGATAAACAGCGTCAAAAGACGATCTTTCTCATTTTTCAGTGTACGCGCCGCCATATATGCAGGAACGGAACACCCAAAACCTGTTACCAGAGGGATGAAACTTTTTCCATGAAGTCCGAACTTATGAAAAAAACCATCCAACAAAAACGAGACACGACTCATATACCCCGTCGTTTCCAGTAAAGCGATTCCCAGAAAAAGGATGATGATATTTGGCAAAAACATGATCACCGCACCAACACCCGATATCATACCATCAGCGATGACAGAACCAAGCGCACCGGTTCCAAAAATATCCTTCGCTTTGTTTGCCAACGCTGTAAAAAACTGATCGATATACTCCATAGGCAGAGAACCGAACTCAAAAGTCAGTTGAAAAAGCCCCCACATCAAAAATAAAAATATAGGAATACCAAAATACTTGTTGATCAGGATATCATCTATCTTATCGGTAAGGCTTTTCTCTTTGCGAGGATCGATCTTCATCACTTCACGTGCAGCACCTCTGGCAAAAGCGATACGTTCATCTTCAAAAATCTCTTCCAGATCTTTCGTACCGTAATGTATATAGATATGATTGAGCGCTTCACGCACAATGGGTTGCAACTCCAGCCAAATCGGCTCGTCATGTAGATAGCGGTAAATCTCTTTGTCTTCTTGCAAAAGTTTGATCGCCACTTTATCCCACGGGATGCGGCACTCAAATTTTTTCTCCTGAAAAAACTGCACAATGCGCTGCTTTTCCTCTTCGATAACATCGGAGTAGACGATTTTGGATTCGGTTTTGGGTTTTTTATAAACTTCGATAATCGCCTGCTGGATCTCTTTGATACCCTTTTTCTCAGCCGCAGATGTCGGGATGACAGGAACACCGAGTATCTCACTCAACTGTTTGACATCGATGTGTATCCCCTCTTTTTCCGCCTCATCCATCATATTTAAAGCGATGACCATCCTACGCCCTGTCTC
>Ga0256843_1000423_pt1 | contig 36266 bp, 34 predicted proteins | sample AlvinellametaG_FD_191572 | JGI IMG/M metagenome (GOLD analysis project Ga0256843, IMG submission 191572) | Pompeii worm associated microbial communities from hydrothermal vent at the East Pacific Rise, Pacific Ocean - Alvinella | ecosystem: Host-associated > Annelida > Integument > Unclassified ...
TGTAATTTGGTGATTTTTATGGGAGTAGACTAAAATCATTTTAGGAAGAATTAAATCTAGATCGGGAGTGTTCAGTTCATCCTTGAGGTTATCCATGCTTGAACCTAGCTTTGGTTCAAATACTTTGACCATATCGTAGCCGATATAACCTATAAAACCATCTACATAACCAACTTTTAATTTTTTTGTTGCTTCTTTATAGATGCTAGTATCTATCTTCTTATAGTACTCTTTTAGAAACTCAAAAGGGGAGACATCTTTTTTTTCTCTCTTTCCTCTTGCATCAGTATAAAGAGTCTCTTCATTTATGTACTGAAGTCTCTCCCTTGCCCCAATACAGATGAAGCTATAATTTCCTTCACTACCACCAGCACTTTCAAAAAGGTAAGTAACCTCACCTTGAAACATCGCTTTTAGTTTTAAATAGACTGCAATAGGCGCAAGCTGATCTTGTGTAAATTGTTTTGAGTATATCAAGTTATGTTACCTGTCTTTTTATAATTATAATTTTACTAAAAAAGCACCAGGTTCAACTTTTGAACGAAGAACCCGTCTTGCACTTTTTGCTTCTTTAGCTGTTTTGAATGGACCAACAACAACTTTATTAACACCATTTGCTTTATGATATTTGTAGTTAAATCCAAGTTTTGTTATTGAGTTTAAAAACTTTTTATTTGGTTCATACTTTGAAAATGAACCAACTTGAATATAGTAATTACCCTTTGCTATAGTTTCTACTTTTTTAGGAGTTACAGCTTTGGTAGGCTGTTTTTTTATGACTTTTTTAACAACTTTTTTAGGAGTTACTACCTTCTTTTTCTCTGTAATAATAGGAGTTTCTACGACAACAACTTCTTCTTCTAAACTTTCTTGTTTGAGTCTTTGAGCAATCTTATCTAAATCTGCATCACTGCTATCAGCTTCCTCTTCAACTTCTATATCCTCAAAGAGAGGCTCTTGTTCAATTTCACTAACAGCTTGTGTCTGTGGCTCAGGAGGGAGAACAGCTTGAGGTAAATTATCAGTACCATTTGAACTGAGTGAGTTCATAAGCATGATGACTATTATTAAAACAACACCGAGTGTTGCAACAGCCAATACAATTTTTTTATTAGAATTTGTTGACGACCCTTTATTTAAGATAATATCATTAAGTTCATTGTTTTCGTTCATTTTGTTTCTCCTGAATTGGTTAATCTTGGGTTGTTTTGTTTAAAGTTAGAAATACTTCGCAGTCGATGCTTCGCATATCTCCTTTGATTCGAGCCTAAAAATGCCAAGAAATTGGCATTTTGTTCACGGCTCTTACATATGTTTTGACCAAGAAGCTCCACGCTCTTTTGCATAGACTTCATAGGGAATAGTAAGTATATTATACTCTTCTGGCATATCTGCATTTGGAAACATTCTCCACTGCTTTGGTTGTTTCGCAGCAAGCTTCATACTTATCATCTTTCCAAGTTGAATAGCCTCTTGAAGAGTAGTATGCCCTTTATGAATATAAACATGAAGATGCCCTTCTGTTTTTGTTTTATATGCAGTAAAATTAATGTATCCCTCTTCACGAAGAAGTAGTTGTGTTTTATGATAAAAACGTTCAGGGTCCCTACCATTATAGTCAATAACAATGTTCTCAACCTTGTTATGTTTATTTACAAGAGAGTGTGCAACAGTTATATCACCTTTAAGGTGTTGGTTTATAACTGACTGCGATAGAGTAGCATTCACTTTTTCAAATTTATTAAAAAAAGTTCTACCTTTAAAACTTAGCTTTTCAACTACAGTATCTCTTTTTATCCAGTAGTGGTCACTCACCATTTTAATAAGTTTTAGATCCATAGAAGTCATAGCTAATCCTCTTCTTTAGTAAGTTGCTTGATTATAAATAACAAACTCTTGTGCTAAAGCTTTCATCTCTTCTTTAATAGTTGCTTGTAGCTCAGTGTTATTAATATCATCGAGCACATCAGCCATTTTATTAGCGATAATTTCAAACTCTTTCTCTTTCATACCACGAGATGTAAGAGCAGGTGAACCTACACGGATACCTGAAGTTACAAATGGACTTCTTGTTTCACCTGGAACAGTATTCTTATTGATAGTGATACCTGCATTTCCAAGAGCTGCATCTGCATCTTTACCAGAGATATCTGTCCCTACGAAACTCACAAGAACTAAGTGATTGTCAGTTCCACCAGAAACTACATCATAACCACGTTTTACCATAACTTCTGCTAGAACATTAGCATTTGCTTTGACTTGTTTTGCATACTCTTTCCACTCAGGAGATAAGTTATATTTAAATCCAACAGCTTTTGCTGCAATAACATGAACAAGTGGACCACCTTGAAGAGCAGGGAAGATAGCAGAGTTTATTTTTTTTGCAATATCTTCATCATTTGTCATAATCATTCCACCACGAGGACCAGCTAAAGTTTTGTGTGTAGTTGTTGTAACAACATGTGCATGAGGGAATGGGCTAGGGTGCTCACCTGCCGCAACTAAACCAGCGATGTGTGCAATATCAGCGAAAAGAATAGCACCAACTGCATCAGCAATCTCACGAAATTTCTTGAAGTCAATTTCACGAGCATAAGCAGAAGCACCACAAACGATGATTTTAGGTTTTACAATTTGAGCGATATCTAATACTCTGTCGTAATTAATACGACCATCAAGTTCAACACCATAAGTGAAACTAGAGTAGTTTTTACCAGAAAATGATGGTTTAGAACCATGTGTTAAGTGACCACCATGACTTAAGTCCATACCTAGAAGTTTGTCACCAGCTTTAAGAAGTGCTGCATAAACTGCACCATTCGCTTGACTTCCGGAGTGTGGTTGTACATTTGCATAGTTACATCCAAAAAGCTCACAAGCACGATCAATAGCTAACTGTTCAACTCCATCAGCATACTCACATCCACCATAGTAACGTTTTTGAGGATAACCCTCAGCATATTTGTTTGTAAATACCGAACCCATCGCTTCCATTACTGCTGGAAGTGTAAAGTTTTCAGAGGCAATCATCTCTAAATGGTCAGTTTGACGCTCTAACTCTTTTTCACATAAATCATAAACTTCACTATCATACTCTTTTAAAAAACTCATATTGTAAAATTCCTTGTTAAAATTGCAGTGATTATACTAAAAAATTAATAATAAAATACTGAACTTAAAGACTCAAGTATTTATCTATAGAAGCATTTACTCTTTTGAGTTCTACTTCATACTCTGCTATTAACTCTGGAATCGTGTCATATTTTTTAAGTATAATCTTTTTAATAATTTCTGTAATAAGTTTATGAATATTTTCCGCTCCAATGGTTCCACTAAGACCTTTTATATCTAAACATAAAATTCTAAGTTGTTCGTATCTAAAGTCATTAAGAAGTTTTTTAAACTGCTGATCACTTGTCTGGTAAGCATCTTTAAACTCTATAAGAATTTCTTTATAAAAAATTTCATTGTAGGCTGATTTGGATATACCAAGTTCTATATTTAGTCCATCTAATTTACTAAGTGTATTGTTATCTGCTTCTATGTCTTTTGCATGAGGTACCGTTGTATTCTCTATAAATATAAGAAAAACAGTGAAAAGTATCTCTTTTTTTAGAGGTTTAGCTATATATCCATTCATTCCAGAGGTAAACATTTTTGCTATTTCATCATTAGAAGTAAGTGCACTTAGTGCTACGATTGGGATATCATCATATCTTGCCTCTTCTCTTATCTTTTTTGTTGCAGTATATCCATCCATTACTGGCATATTTATATCCATAAAGATAATGTCAAAAAATCTATCTTTTTTCAAAATATCGAGAGCCTCTTGACCATTGTTAGCAACTTCTATAGACATTTTTGATTTACCAAGTATGCCTAAAAAAACTTTTTGGTTAATAAGATTATCTTCGACTAAGAGAACTTTTTTATCTTTAAATTGCACAAATTTACTAAGAGTTACATTTCTTGTCATCTGAAATGAGTTTCTATGAACAAGGACATTTCCAGAGTTTACGACAGCTCTTTTCGCTTTCAACTCTTTATCAATTTTATCTTTTGAGAGTTCTTCTAATATATCTGAAAGTTGCCAAATAGTAAGAGGTTTAGAAACTTTCATATCAGCAATTTTAGAGTTTTCAAACTCTTGAGCTTTTTGAAAAATATTATAGGTAGCTACAATTTGAGTTTCAATTTTTTGCAGTTCCATCATAGCATCATCTGCAAAGAGGTTTTCTTCCATAAATATGATGTCATATTTATGGAAAATCGGAAGGTCAAAAAGATACTCTTTTTGATTGATGACTTTAACTCTATTGTTTAAATGAATAAGCATATTTTTAATATGCTCAGCAGATTTTTCAGAAGACTCTATTACTAAGATGTTTTTAATTTCTGGTTTTTTACCATTTTTTAGTGATTTTTCTTTATGTAATAGACTCTCTTTATAGGGAATGTTGAAAACAAATTCTAAATTATTATAAGCATCATTTCTTGCAATTAAGTCACCATTCATAAGTAAAGAGAGCTCTTTTGCTATAAAAAGACCAAGACTTTCATAAGAATCAGTCTCTTCATTGTATTTAGAATCAAAAATATTATCTTCACTCTCTGCATCAATTTTAAGATGAGAATTGATAGTAAAAAAGAGTTGATCATCTTTTGAAAAAACACTATTAAGGTCTATATCTAGTGTAATATACTCTGCATCTTTTTCTACACAATATATAAGTATATTTGTTAAGATTTTACTTAGATTCAGAGTATCAGAAATCATATATTTTGATAAGTCAGAATTTATGTTATAAAGAAGTTCTAGCTCTTTATCTTTTATATTTGACTTCAGAGTTCCTGAAACATCATTGAGGAGATTTGAGATTTTTAACTCTTCATTGACAATAGTAACTTTTTTAGATTTTATTTTGAGAAACTCTATAAGATTTGTTGTAATTGCTAGAAGTTGTGTTTCTGATTGTAGAGATTTTTTATCTTTGGCTATATCATATATATCTTCACCTATTTTAGAAATAAGGTTATCTTGGGCTTTGTGTGCTTCTTGTTCCTCTTTTTCCTTCTGTTCATACTTCTTTTTAAATGTTTGTGTCTGTTCTGAAGATAAAAAAAGTGCAAAAAGACTTACAAGACCAAGACCAAAAAGAGCAATCCACATAGTAAAATCTTCACTATCAGTTGCTACATTTTCGATGCTTAGATCTATACTAGCAAATAAATTTATCTGGATAAAAAATATAGATAAAATAAAAAATAATATTTTAATACGCATGACAAAACCCCTTTGTGAATAGTATACATTCTTATTATAAAAGTAATTTTATGATAAGAAATTTTTATATACTATTTTTTTCAGATGTTACTTTTTTTCTTGAAGAGGGGATTCTTATTCCTCTTCACTTTTTTCTTCTGTTGAAATTGGTTTCATAGCGGGAAAAAGAAGTACATCTCTAATACTATGCTCATTTGTAAGAAGCATAACTAGTCTATCTATTCCTATACCTTGACCAGCAGTTGGTGCCATACCATAACTAAGTGCTTCAACAAAGTCGCTGTCCATCTCATGTGCTTCATCATCGCCACTGTCTTTGGCTGCCATTTGACCCTCAAAGCGATCAAGTTGGTCAATAGGATCGTTAAGCTCACTAAAGGCATTTGCTATTTCACGACCAGCAATAAAAAGTTCAAAACGCTCTGTTATGGCTGGATTTGTATCACTTCTTCTTGCAAGTGGAGAGATTTCAACAGGGTACTCTGTGATAAAAGTAGGGTCAATGAGTTTCTCTTCAACAAATTCATCAAAAAGTTCACCTTGAAGTTGTCCTAGATTCATACCTGGTTTTACTGTTATATTTTTAGAGTTAAGATAAGAGATAATTGACTCTTTATCATTACAAGAATCAGCTGGAACACCACCGATAGTAGTAAGTGACTCTATAAGTGGAATCTCTTGAAAATTATCAAAATTGACTTCCATATCTCCATAAGGTAAAATCGTTGGAAGATTTAAGTGCTCAAAAAGGTACTGAAAATACTCTTTAGTGATTGCTATTAAATCTTTATATGTTTTATAAGCCCAGTAAAATTCTATAGAAGTAAATTCGGGGTTATGCGTCGCATCCATCCCTTCATTTCTAAAGTTTCTATTTATTTCAAAAACAGCTTCAAATCCACCAACAATTAAGCGTTTTAGATAGAGTTCTGGAGCTATTCTTAAGTATCTATCTATACCAAGAGCATTATGATGTGTAACAAATGGTTTCGCATTTGCTCCACCTGCTATTGGGTGCATCATTGGTGTTTCAACTTCTAAGAAACCTTTATCTTCAAAAAAGCGACGAGTTAAGCTTATTACTTTTGAACGAGTTTGAAATGTTTTTCTTACTTCTGAGTTCATGATAAGGTCAAGGTATCTTTTTCTATAACGAATCTCTTTATCTGTAATTCCATGGAATTTCTCAGGAAGAGGACTAATTGCCTTTGTTAAAATAGTTAGACTATCAGCATGAAGTGATAATTCACCTTTACCTGTTACAAAAGGGTATCCACCAACTTCTATAATATCTCCAACCTCAATGTTCTTTTTAAACATAGTGTTATAAAAATCTTCAGGAAGATTATCACGTGCTACATATATTTGTAACATACCGCTCTCATCTTCTATCTTTACAAAAGAAGCTTTCCCCATAATACGAAGCAGTTTAATACGACCACTCACAATGTAGTGACGGTTCTCATCACGCTTATCTTCTTTTTCTGCTATATCTGAATTGACATTCAGATATTTGTCTATAGTTGTGTTTCTCTTCGAATCATTTGAGTAAGGATTATGTCCCGCCTCTTTAAGAAGTTTTGCTTTTTCTATTCTTTGTTGAATAAATTTATTTTCAAAAATCAATAATTTTCCTTTATTTTTTAATTTTGGCACTCTGAGCAGACACCATATATCTGCATTGAGTGATCACTCATTTTAAAGCCAAGTTGTTCAGTAATAGCATGTTGTCTCTTCTCTATCTCATCATCTACAAATTCAGTTATATCTCCACACTCTGTACAGATAAGATGATCATGATGCTCTTTTGCTCCAAGCTCATACTTTTTACCTTGTGCTCCAAAAGATAAAAATGTTACTACATTAGACTCTTCTAAAAGAGCTAAGGTTCTATAAACTGTAGCTATACCTATCTTTAAATTAGGTTGTTTGTCTTGAATAAGATGGTGTAGACCCTCAGGCGTTAAATGTTCATCTGAGTTATAAAGTGTCTCAAGTATTATCTCTCTTTGAATTGTAAATTTTAGATTGTTTTTTTTTAGTAGTACTTTAAAGTCACTCAAAAGTTGTTCATACTCTATTGTTTTATCGTTAAAGTTTGTATTTATATCTGACATATTTATTTCTCTTTTACCTGTTTTTCTATATTTTTGGATAACTCTTTTTTAATCTCTTCTATTTGCTCTTTTGTTGCACTGTTTGCAAGCTCTTGAGCCTGTTTTTTTAAGGTCTCTTCACCTTTAGCAATAGTATTATTTACAGTTGTATTTAAATCTGCAGGATCCATTTGAATGATAACTCCTCCCGTTTCTACCATTACAGGAAAGAGTACACTTGTTTCTAATGCCGAATCTAGAGAAGATTTAAGGGCTTTTATATTTGAAATACTATAAGCTAGAATTGATGCAATAAGAAAAAATTTACTTGCTCCAATGATAAAACCAAAAATTTTATCTAAAGGCCCTAATCCACTTAATGAACTTAGCTTTTTAAAAGCTTGACCAAGAAGAATCATAATGATCCAAAAGAGAGTAAGTGCAGTTAAGAAACCAAGAAATTTTACAGCAGCAGGACTAGAAAAATTAAATATAAGATTGTTAAGATATTCACCTACTGTATCACCGACTCTTGAGGCTACAAAAACACCACCAATTATGCCAACTAACCCAAACACTTCCTTAAAAAAACCGTTGAGTATACCTTTTAATCCTAGCAGTAAAATAATTACTGCACTTACTAAGTCAAAATAGTTAATTTCCATTCGTTTTAAACTCCGAATTCATTTGATTTTTACCACCATTTTTTGATTTATAAAGAGCTTTGTCCGCTCGGTTGATGATAGTTTCTGGCGTGTCGCCTGAATGGTACGATGTTGTACCAATACTTATAGTTACATTTAACGAATTACCTTTATAAATGAGTTGGTTTGAACTAATAAGCTTGAGAATTCTATGTGCAATCTCTTTACATGTAGCGTTATCTATTCTGTTGAGTATTACAATAAACTCTTCACCACCATATCTAAAAATTTTATCTCCATCCCGAAGAGTTTTTCGTAAAGTATTTGTTATAAAAATAAGAATCTTATCACCAGCAATATGCCCATAAGTATCGTTAATTTTTTTAAAATCATCAATATCTAAAAGTAGAAGGTGTAGTTGATCTGTTATATTTTTTCTTTCACATAAAGTATCTAGATATGTTGTTAATGCTCTTCTATTAAAAACTTTTGTAAGTGGATCAAGATTAGATGTTCTCTCTAAATCTTTTACTTTAAGACTAAGGTCTGTTATGACTTTATTGGCACGTAGTACCTCTTCAGACATTTGATCTTGAATAAGAGTAAATTTTTCAGTAATAGAAGGGAGATCAATATGAATTTCACTACACTCTTGAAGGGTTTGTTGATGTATCTGTGTGAGCTCTTCAAAAACTTCATTTGTATCTTTATAGGAACTTAGACTCTTTTCAGCTATCTCTCTGTAAGCATTTATAAAAGCATGTTTAGCATGCTCAACAGAGTCAATTTGATCATTCGTTATGCTGTAAATAGTAGAAATAGCATCTTGAAGAAAAGTGACAACCTGTTCTTTATTTGCTTCTTCTTGAGAGTCAATATTATTGATTAACTCTTCGTACATCTGTGTTACTAGAGATTTTAAGTCTTCTTTTTGCATAAAGATTCCAATTAGAGTTATGATATTTCGTAATTATACTGTTTTAAGCATAAAAAAAACTTTTGCAATATCTTTCTTACAAATACTTATATATAATGGCAATTTTATCTCTTTTTAGATAGTATTTCGAAAAATATAATATATAAGGTTTTAATATGAGTACGTGGAGCCCACAAAGTTGGAGAGAAAAACCGATTTTACAACAACCAACTTATCCAAACCAAGCTGAATTAGATAGAGTTTTAAGTGAACTTAAAAACTATCCACCCCTTGTTTTTGCTGGAGAAGCTCGTTCTTTAAAAGCACAACTTGCAAATGTTGCAAATGGTGAGGGATTTTTACTTCAGGGTGGAGATTGTGCTGAAAGTTTTAGCGAATTTCATGCTGATAACATCAAAGACAGCTTTAAAGCAATGATGCAGATGGCTGTTGTTATGACTTATGCAGGTGGTCTTCCTGTTGTTAAAGTGGGACGTATGGCAGGTCAGTTTGCTAAGCCTCGTTCAAGCAATACTGAAACTTTTGGTGATATAACTTTAGATTCATATCGTGGTGATATTATCAATGGTTCTGAGTTTACTCCAGAGGCACGTGTTCCAAACCCAGAACGTATGATAAAAGCTTATAACCAAGCTGCAGCTACACAAAATTTACTTCGTGCTTTTGCATCAGGTGGTTTAGCTGATTTACATCAGGTTCATAAATGGACCTTAGATTTTGCACATCAAGGTGATGTGACGAAAAAGTATGAAAAACTTGCAGAAGATATAGAAAAATCACTGAAGTTTATGGAAGCGTGTGGTGTTACTTCAAAAACATATAGAACCTTAAGAGAAACAGATTTTTATACATCTCATGAGGCACTTTTACTTCCTTATGAAGAGGCATTTACTCGTAAAGACTCTATAACTGATGAGTGGTATGATACATCTGCTCATATGTTATGGATAGGGGATAGAACACGTCAACTAGATGGTGCTCATGTTGAGTACTTAAGAGGTGTAAAAAATCCAATAGGTGTAAAAGCTGGTCCAAGTATGGATCCTGAAGACTTAGTAAAACTTTGTGCTACACTTAATCCTGAAAATGAAGCTGGGCGTTTAAATGTTATTGTTCGTATGGGTGCTGGTAAAGTGGGTGATGGTCTTCCTTCCCTTATTAAAGCAGTGGAACGTGAAGGTATGAAAGTAGTATGGTCGTGTGATCCAATGCATGGAAATACTATAAAATCTTCAAACAACTACAAAACTCGTCCTGTTGATGCAATACTTACAGAGATGAAAGAGTTCTTTCAAGTACATCGTGCTGAGGGTACTTTTGGTGGTGGTGTTCACTTAGAAATGACAGGTAAAAATGTAACTGAATGTATCGGTGGTAGTTTTACTGTAACTGAGGAAGATTTAAGTTCTCGTTACCATACTCATTGTGATCCACGTCTCAATGCAAACCAATCTCTTGAACTTGCATTTTTAATAGCAGACAGTTTAAAAGAAGCAAAAAAGTAGAGTTTAAAAAAACTCTACTTCTTCCTTTTCTTTATCACTATTTTGGGGCATAAGTGTCATTTGAATTTGTGCGATACTACTCAGTAATGTTTTGTCTAAATAGTGAATATCTTCTGCTTCTTTCGTTGTAAAAATGGACACTCTCCAAGCTCTTAAATCACTTACAATTGCTTTTAGATAAATCTCAACCATATATTTTGTTTCTTCATCTAATGTATCAAAACCAACTTGTCTTAACATATCTGAAAGAAGTGTTAACGTGTAAGCTAACTCTTCAAATTCATATATCGTATTTAAAACAGTCGCATATTTTTTAAAAAGATTTGAGGACTCATCTAAAGAGTTTTGATCTAAATTTTCACAGGAATCAAGAGCATTGAGTGTATCTGATTCAAGCTCATTGAGCTCTTCGATTATTTCCATATCAATATGTACCTCTTGAAGATATATCTCTGCTGAAGTTAAACTCTCTTGTTTTATAGTGTTTTCTTTAAATTTTTTTATCTCCATATTGTTATTTTGCGGATGATTATCCTGATAGTAAAGACTAACATACTCAATTATGACACCTTCAAAATTATAATCCATAAGCATAGAGAGTTCTTTTATAGTATCATGGTTAAGTATGGAGTTTTTATAAGCAAAATGGAGGAGTGCATTTTTTAAATGTACACAGATAATAAAAACATCACTTAGAGGAATATTCTTTTTTTTAAAGAGCATAAGCATTACACCGATAACAGGGCAATTTCCAGTTTTATTTTCATGTTTAATAACACTTATAGCAAAATCAAAAACTTTTGAGGCAAATTTAGATTTGAAAAAATCAATATTTATACTATTTCTAGTAAGTCTATTTTGTACTATGTCGTAATGCATCCATAGAGTAAGTATCTCTTCTTTTGATTCTTGTAGTAAATCTATATTTTTCAGTACATATTTAAACATTATATTACTTTCCTAGTTATTATTAAGTAGAATAATATAATATCATAAAAAATAATTTCTTATATAAAGTCTATAATTACATTATAAATTTAATATTTCTTCCTCTTTCTCTTGAATTGTCAAGAGTTCTTCTACCTTTATCTCATACTGCTCTTCTATTTTTGCTAGCTCTTGTGCTAGAGCTGTAATGCCTATCTCTTCGTAACATTTAGGGTCTGCTAAACACTCATTTTTTTTCTCTATTAACTCTTCAAGTTCTTCTATCTCTTGAGGAAGTTTCTCTAAAGCCATTTTTTCTTTAAAAGTCAGACGAAGTGTTTTAGATTTTTCTTTTTGTTTCTCTTGCTCTTTTGGCTTCTCTTGAGTGGCAGAGATTTCCATCGCATCAAGTTCTTGTAACTCTTTTTCAAGTTCTAGATACTCACTATACTGTTGATGCGACTCCTCTATGGTTTTATCACTTTTAAAGATAAAAAGCTTTTTTGCAATCTTATCGACAAAGTATCTATCATGACTCACTATGATGACAGCACCTGCAAAGTTTGTAAGTTGCTCTTCTAAAATGTTAATGGTTGGAATATCTAAGTCATTGGTAGGCTCATCTAAGATGAGAATATCGACATCTTTAGTAAAGAGTAGGGCGAGTGCTACACGGTTTTTCTCTCCACCACTTAAAACTCCTACTTTTTTATCTAAAAACTCACGAGGAAAGAGAAAGTTTTTTAAGTAGCCATAGACATGAAGGTCACTTCCTCTTACTTGTACTCTATCTCCACCATGAGGACAGAAAGTCTCTATAAGGTTTTTGTCATCATCGAGCATTTCACGATGTTGATCAAAGTAGCCTACTTTAAATTCACCTCTTTTTATCACACCCGTTGTAGGTTCGATGCGACCAAGAAGTGCTTTTAGTAGTGTTGATTTTCCACTTCCATTTGGTCCAACGATGGCGATGACATCTTTTTGGAGTATGCGAGTCGTAAAGTTTTTAAGAAGCTCTTTATCTCCAAGTGTAAGACCAAGGTTTTCTACTTCAAAGAGCATCTTCTGTTTGTTTATGCTTTTGTCACGGTTGAAGTGTTTAGCTTCACGCTGGAGTTCTACACTCATTTTACGAATCTTTGCAGGGTTTGTTTTTGCCTCTTCACGAAGGTTCATAAGACGCTCTTTTCTTCCCTCATTTCTTTTAAGTCTTGCACGAACACCTCTTGCAAACCACTCATTTTCACGTTTTAGTACACCTAAAAGATTATCATGCTGTTTCTGAAGTGTTCGGATATACTCCGCTTTTTGTGTAAGATAGTTTGAGTAACCACCACTATACTCTTTTAAAGTACAATCATCCACTTCTACAGATTTTGTTGCAATTCTATCTATGAAGTATCTATCGTGAGAGATAAAAACAAGGGTGAATTTCTCTTTTAAAAGTAACTCTTCTAAGAACTCTACCATATAAACATCTAGGTGATTGGTAGGTTCATCAAGAAGGAGGACATCTGGTTTTTGGAGTAGGAGTGAGGCAAGGGCAACACGACGTTGTTCTCCACCGCTTAGAAGGTCAATGGGTTTATCTTCATAACGTTTTAAATCAAAGTGCTGAATAATACGCTCAATTTTATCATCTAAGTTCCAAGCATTATGATGCTCTATATAGCGAGAGAGTTTTTCATGTTCATCTAAAAGCGTTTTATTTTCAAAATCATCCGCTAAAAGGAGTGAGAGTTCATTGTAACGCTCTTTTGCAGCATTAAGTTCATGGAGACCATGCTCCACAGCTTGGCGAACATTATGACCCTCTACAAAGTTTGGACGCTGGTCGAGCATCTTCACTTCAAGGTCATTTTTGGTGATGCGTCTTCCACCATCTTGCATCAATGTTCCATTGACTATCTTCATAAGAGTAGATTTACCACTCCCATTTTTTCCGATGATAACGATACGTTCTCCCTCATCAACATGGAAGTTGACTTCGGTAAGAATCTTTTGAGCTGAGTAATGTTTTGAGATGTTTTGTAGGTCTATGAGTGCCATTATTATTTACTTGTTTTAGTTTTTGGCATCATAGCAGGTAAGGGGTTAATTAGGACTTTATTTTTAAATATCCTTGATGTAAACCTATACTAACAGTACCAATGAAAAGACCAACTAAAAGTTCACCTAAGATACTTGGCATAAAATGCAATGCATCATGGATTTGATGAACATTATGCATAAAAATACCACCTGCAACTAAAAACATAGCAAGTGTTCCTACAAAGGTTAAAAATCTGATAACTTTTGGAAGTGCAAGTACTAAAAGTTCACCACTCTTTTTTAGAAGTGGTTTTTCATCTTTTGCAATCTCTATAAGTTTAAAACCAAAATCATCCATACGTACAAGAAGTGCCACAATACCGTAAACCCCTATGGTAGCTAAAAATGCTACAAAGGTAACAACTATTATCTGAATAGGAAGAGTCTGATCTATCACTGTTCCTAGAGCCATTATTACTATTTCTATGGAGAGTATAAAGTCTGTGAGTATGGCAGATTTTACTTTTGCTTTTTCAATTTGGAGTATTTCCTCTTCTGTTTTGTGCTCTTTTTCACTATCTTCGGTAGCCTCTTGATGAGGGACAAAGTACTCAAATACTTTTTCTGCACCCTCGTAAGCGAGATAAATACCACCTAACATAAGTATGGGAATGATAGCCCATGGAGCAAAAGCACTGAGTATAAAGGCAATAGGTAAAATAATAAGCTTATTTCTAAACGAGCCTTTTGTGATAGCCCAAAGAACAGGAAGTTCACGTGAAGCTGCAAAGCCAGAAGCCTTTTGGGCATTCACTGCTAAATCATCTCCAAGTATACCAACTGTTTTTTTAGTAGCTATCTTACTCATAGCAGCTGCATCATCTAATAGTGTTGCAATATCATCAAATACCGCGAAAAATCCCATAGACATCTACTCTTCTCCTATCTCTATACAGAGTTCTCTTGCTGTAAACCAGTCAGCAATTCCCTTGTCATTGTAGTTATACTCTTGCTGTTTTTTTGGAATGACACTGTTTCTCATATAGGATTTAATAATCCCCATAATCAGGAAGCTTAGTAGAAAAGTAGCGATACCTATAAAGTAGTCGTATAAATACCAAGTAATAGCTCCTATAACATATATACTATATTGTAAAACAATTCTAAGTAAAAATGAAATTATTTTACATTTTTTTGTTTTTAGTTTTGGTGTTGCTTCTATCATCTCTATAAAATTTGTTTGCATGGAATAATAATAACTAATAATTACTTCTTTTATCTTTAATTGAAAATAAACTAAAGAAACCTTAGTCGTTTAGACTAAGCTTTATTGATATTATTTGCATTCATTAACTTTTTTTTGCTATTATTTTGTAAATTTAAATAAAAAGGATTTAATTATGGCAAAACATCAGTTTCAAACAGAAGCAAATCAAATTTTACACCTAATGATTCACTCACTTTACTCAAACAAAGAAATATTTATTCGTGAGTTAGTTTCAAATGCATCGGATGCACTTGATAAGTTAAATATGTTAGTTTTAACAGATGAAAAATATAAGGGAATTTCATTTAACCCAAGAATTGACATAGTGATAAACAAAGAAGCAAAAACTTTAACTATTAAAGATACAGGTATAGGTATGAACGAGGAAGATCTTATGAATAACCTCGGTACTATCGCAAAGTCTGGTACAAAAGCATTTTTAGAAAATTTAACGGGAGATCAAAAAGAAGATTCTAACCTAATTGGTCAGTTTGGAGTTGGTTTCTATGCTTGTTTTATGGTTGCAGATAAAGTAGAGGTGACAACTAAAAAAGCGGGTGAAGAGCAAGCTTATATCTGGACAAGTACGGGTGATGGTAGTTTTGAATTAGAAACTGCTACTATGGAAGGACATGGTACTCAAATAGTGATGCATCTCAAAGATGGTGAAGAGGAGTTCTTAGAAACACATAGAATCGAATCTATCATTAAAAAATACTCAAATCACATTCCTTTTCCAATTTTTATGGACAAAGAGAAACATATTCCAGCTGTAATGGATGATGAAGGAAAAGAGGAACTTGAACCTAGTCGCACAGAGATTGAAAATGTACAGATTAACCGTGCAAATGCTTTATGGACACTTCCAAAGTCTGAAATAACAGATGAAGAGTATAAAGATTTCTATAGCTCTATTGCTCACTCTAGTGAAGAGCCTCTTGCATGGATGCATAATAAAGCTGAGGGTGCTATTGAGTATACTACACTCTTTTATATTCCATCAAAAGCACCTATGGATCTTTATCGTGTAGATTATCAAACAGGTATTAAACTTTATATCAACCGTGTATTTATTACAGATGATGAAAAAGAGCTTATGCCGACATATTTACGTTTTTTACGTGGTATCATTGACTCTAAAGATCTACCACTTAATGTATCTCGTGAGATTTTACAATCAAATGCAGTTATGGCAAAAATTAGAAAAGCATCTGTAAAAAAAGTACTTTCAGAACTCTCTAAAATGTTTAAGAAAGATAGTGAAAAATATGATCTTTTCTATAAAGAATTTGGAAATGTTCTTAAAGAGGGTCTTTACAATGACTTTGATAACCGTGAAAAGATTTTAGAACTTCTGAAATTTAACACTTTAAACTCAGATGAACCTGTAATGATAGAAGATTTTGTTAAAAATGTAGATGAAGAGAAAAAAGAGATTTATTATCTTACTGGTAAAACTTCTTTAGCAATGTTAAAAGCTTCTCCAGCATTGGAACGTTTTAAAGCAAGAAATATTGATGTACTTATTTTAAATGAAGAAGTAGATACTATCATTTTCCCAATGGTAACTGAATATAAAGAGTATAAACTTGTTCCAGTTGCTGATGCAAAATTTGAAGAGAGTGAAGAGGAGAAGAAAAAAGAGGAAGAAGTTGCAAAAACTTATGAAGGTTTAGCAAAAGAGTTTAAAGAGACTTTAGGTGAAGCTGTAAAATCAGTAGAAACTACGACAGAACTTGTAGACTCTCCTGTTGCTATTAAAGTAGATAAAGAAGATCCAGCTTATATGATGGCACAGATGATGAAACAGATGGGACAAGGTGGTGATACACCAGAACCTGCTCCAATCCTACTTATCAATCCAAATAATGAGCTGATTCAAAAACTCAATGAATCTTCTGATACAAATTTAGTAAATGATGCAGCACATGTTCTTCTTGATCAAGCAAAACTTTTTGATGGACAAGAATTAGATGATACAGCAGATTTTATTGCAAGACTTAATAGAATTATTACGAAAGCTATATAACAAATATTTATGAGTACCCTAGTGGTACTCATCTATTTTCTTTACTTTTCACTCTTTTTTTATCTTTTTCTATTCCTTTTTGCTTCCTTTTATATAAATAATGTTACCTTTTCAGCATGAAAGAAGAAAGACGAAAGCAAAAGAACTCTGAAGTTCGTGAACTTTATGCTAAAGCAGACAAATTATGTGCCTCTTTTTTTGATGAGGGGTATAGATATAGTGATGTTGAAGCTGTTGAAGAACTCGGTCTTGATGAAGAGTTAATACATCAGCTTATTGAAGACTATATTAGTCAAATTATAAAATCTATTGTTGTGTTTGAAGAGATGTTGTATACTTTACAGTCTAGAGTCGATGCAAAGCAAGAACTTGACTATACTGAACTTCGAGAACTTGCACATAAAAACTTAGGTGTTGCAAGAAATCTTAGAATTAAAGATGCAGAAGTTCTTTTGAATGATTTAATGAAAAAAGATGATTTGGAGTATCTTTTCTTATGCATAGAAGTACTTCGAGCATGTACTATAAAACTAAATCCTGAATATGCGTTCAATGCTATAAAACTTATAGAGATAAAAAGTACTTTTTAATTTTTATTTTTTAAGGGAGTGTGAAATTATCTCTAGCTTGTTTTTTGGTTTTTTAACATAAACACTCTCCTTCTTTTTGATAGGAAGAGCAAATGTAAGCAAAATGAAAATAAATGAAAAAACTACTCCTCCCAACATACTAAGAATGAGTTTTAGTTTAAAGTCACTCATTTTTATGCCTCTTCATGCTCGTGTGTCATATATATCCAAAACTCTTTATGTGAATATCCACGATTTAAAAAATAGAGTTGGAGTATAGTTACTCTATAGAGGGTAATGAGCATCTTAGCATAGGGTATAAAAAGACTAATTTTGACTAAAAGAGACTGTTCTTTATTCCCCTTTGATGAGATCATCTCCTGCATACCAATATTGTTTGAGAGGTAAATTCCGAACAAAATAGAAAACAGAAAGTTTAAAATGAGTCCAAAAATCATATATGCAATAAAATCTTGTTCAAACATTCCAGCTATCATTAATAAATATCCTATAAATTTTAAGTTACCACATTTTACCTAGAAAATCCTTTTATTATGATTATTATCTCTTTGATAAACGATGTAATCAAAAAGTAACAGTTCTAGAAAATCTAAAGATATAAAAGATGAGAAAACTTTTTTTAAACATCTTTGTACTATACTAAATCCGTCAAATTATGAATAAAGGTAATTTATGGAAACTAACCTCGTAATAGAAGGGTTTAAATTTATGGGATTAGGAATGGGAACGGTTTTCCTCTTTCTAATTGTTATGATTTTTAGCATGAATATAATGTCTAAAGTCATCCATAGATTTTTCCCTGAACCACAAGCAGATGTGAATGCACCAGTGGCAGCACAAAAAGATAATAAAAAAATAATTGCAGCGATAACAGCAGCAATTACTCATCATAGAGAAGGTTAAGGATAAAGATGGCTAAGAAATTTATAGATGTAATGGATACAACTTTTAGAGATGGCTTCCAATCAGTTTATGGTGGTCGTGTACTAATGAATGACTTTTTTCCAGCTGTTGAAGCTGCGAAAATGGCAGGAATAAATCACTTTGAGTTTGGTGGTGGAGCAAGATTTCAATCTCTTTACTTTTATTTAAGAGAAGATGCTTTTGAAATGATGGATAAATTCCGTGAAATTGTTGGACCAGATGCAAACCTTCAAACACTAGCTCGTGGTGTGAATACTGTAATGCTTGATACTGGTAGTAAAGAGCTTATAGATCTTCACGCAAAAATGTTTAAAAAACATGGAACTACAACTATACGTAACTTCGATGCATTGAATGATGTTGAGAACTTAAAATACTCTGGTGAAAGAATTGTACACCATGGTCTTAAACATGAAGTAGTTGTAACGATGATGGATTTACCACCAGGATGTACAGGTGCACACACTGTTGAGTTCTATGAAAAAACTCTTCGTGATATTTTAGATAGTGGTATTCCTTATGATAGTATCTGTTTTAAAGATGCTTCAGGAACTTCAAATCCTCAAAAAGTTTTTGAAACTATTAAAATGGCGAGAGCTTTAGTTCCAGAAGATACACATTTACGTCTTCATACACATGAGACTGCTGGTGTTTCCGTTTCGGCTTATATGGCAGCTTTAGAAGCTGGTATTGATGGTATCGATATGGCTGCTGCTCCAGTGAGTGGTGGTACAAGTCAACCAGATATTTTAACTATGCTTCACGCAACGAAGGGAATGAACTTTGATCTTGGTGGATTAGAGATTGGTAAGATTCTTACTTATGAAAAAGAGTTACAATCTTGTTTATCTGATTACTTTATGCCACCAGAAGCAACGATGGTTTCTCCAATCATTCCTTTCTCACCAATGCCAGGTGGTGCACTTACTGCAAACTCTCAAATGATGCGTGATAATGATATCATGGATAAATTTCCAGAAGTAATAGCAGCAATGCAAGAAGTAGTTGAAAAAGGTGGTTATGGTACATCTGTAACACCAGTTTCTCAGTTTTACTTTCAACAAGCACTTAACAATGTTATGCAAGGTCCATGGAATGCTATTGCTCCAGGTTATGGACGCATGGTTCTTGGCTATTTTGGAAAAACACCAGTTGCTCCAGATCCAGAGATTGTTAAAATCGCAAGTGAAAAACTCAATCTTCTTCCAACAACGGAAAAAGCTCTTGATTTAGCAGACGCTGATCCAACTAAAACACTTCAAAACTGGATAGATAAGCTTAAAGAAGAAGAGATAGAAATAACTGAAGAAAATATTTTTATTGCAGCAGCTTGTCAAGATAAAGGTATCGCTTTCCTACAAGGAAAAGGCGAATTAAACGTACGTAAAATATCAGAAATGAAAAAAGATTGTGAGGAAGGAAGTTCAATGGGTAGTGGAAATTATACAGTAGTAGTAGATGGTCAAAAGTTTAGTGTTCAAGTTGCAGAAGGTGACGCGAATATTCAAGTAACAGAAGTAAATGGTGAAGCAACTGCAACACCAGCTGAACATGTACCAGTATCAACTGGTGATGGTATAGAAATCAAAGCACTTCTTCCAGGAAGCGTTTGGAAAATTACAACAAATCCAGGTCAAAGTGTAAATGAGGGTGATGTTATTATGATTCTAGAGTCTATGAAAATGGAGATAGATGTAGTAGCACCTAAAGGTGGGGTTCTTAAAACTATTAATGTAGCTACAAATGATAAAGTTGTAGAAGGTCAAGTCGTAGCTGTTATAGGATAACTGAATGAAAAATATTGTACTTAAATTTCTTGCACTGTTTATGATTTTTTCATTTACAACTGCATCAGCTAATGAGCATGCAACAGCAGGTTCAGAAGCTATGTCAACTCATAAAGAAGAGACATATCAGTCTAAGCCATTTTCTGAAATGATAACAGGTTTCTTAGAGTCAACAGGTATTGTAGCACTGATTAATCCTGATCCTAATGAGTTAAATGCTAAGGGTGAGAAGATGAGCGATTTCCATAAGGGAGCCGGTCGTGTTTTAATGATTATTCTTACATTTTTTCTCTTTTGGTTAGCTATTGCTAAAGGTTTTGAACCTTTACTCCTACTTCCTATTGCATTTGGTGGGCTTTTAGCCAATATTCCTGTTGCAAATATAGCAGGTGCACATGGTTTCCTTGGTGTTATTTATAGTATGGGTCTCTCAAATGAGATGTTTCCTATTATCATCTTTATGGGTGTTGGTGCTATGACAGATTTTGGTCCACTTTTATCAAATCCTAAGACAGCACTTCTTGGTGGAGCTGCTCAGTTTGGTATCTTTGGAACACTTGTTGGTGCAGTAGCACTTTCTCAAGCTGGATTTGTTGATTTTACTCTTCAACAAGCATCAGCTATTTCAATCATTGGTGGTGCGGATGGTCCGACATCTATCTTTATTGCAACAAAACTTGCTCCTGAACTTTTAGGTGCTATTGCTGTTGCGTCATATAGTTATATGGCTATGGTACCTATTATCCAGCCTCCAATTATGAAGCTTTTTACAACAGATGCAGAACGTAGAATAAAAATGACAACACTTCGTCATGTTTCTCGTTTAGAAAAACTAGTGTTTCCTGTACTTGTTTTAACTCTCGCTATTTTAGTTCTACCAGAATCTACACCACTAATCGGTGCATTTATGTTTGGTAACTTCTTAAAAGAGTCGGGTGTTGTTGAGCGTCTTAATGATACACTTCAAAATGCTTTAATTAACATTACAACTATTTTCTTAGGTCTTGGTGTTGGTTCTAAACTAGCAGCTGATCAGTTCTTAGTTCCTGATACTATGTTTATTATGGTACTTGGTATTGTTGCATTCTCAGTAGGTACTGCGGCAGGTGTATTAATGGCTAAACTTATGAATCTATTTCCAGGTCATAAAATTAATCCACTTATCGGTTCAGCTGGAGTTTCAGCAGTTCCAATGGCAGCTCGTGTATCTAACAAAGTAGGTATGGAGTATGACCGTTCTAACATGCTTCTTATGCATGCTATGGGTCCAAATGTTGCAGGTGTTATTGGTTCAGCAGTTGCTGCTGGTGTACTTATTTCACTTTTCCAATAAGAAATAACTTTTAAGTAGCGACGCTTTTGCGTCGTTACATCTTCATTTTATATTTTCATTTTATATTTTTTGATTGTTACGATAGATAGAAGAAGTAGTGTTATAGTAACTATTTCATTACTGAAATAATTAGTGGTATAACATTATGGCTTTTTGTTTTATCGATGAAACCACTCGCACCTAGAACTTCAGCTTCTCTCTTATTATTTGCTCCTGTCATAGAAGAGTTAACGATGATAGGTATATCTTTACTATAAGGATGTGCTTTAAGAGTCTTGAGAACAGTAAAGCCTGACATCTCAGGCATCTCTATATCTGTGATAATCGCTGGAATATCTGCTGCTTTTTCTTCAAGATCAAAGACATAATCCACAAGTTTTTTTCCATTGTCAAAAAGTTTCATATCAAGACCTGCATTCTGGAAAATTTGGATCAAATGTCTTTGTGCAGTTTTTGAATCTTCAGCGATAAGTACAGTACCTCTTTTGAGCCTTTGTGGAATAGCAATTTCTAGTAGATTTGCAGTATCTGCAACAACATCAACCATTGCTTGAGGTATAACATCTGCTAAAAGTTTTTCATAATCAAGAATAAGACATAACGAACCATCTTCAAGTCTTGTATCATTCATAACAACACCTTCATCCTTGAGTCTATAACTATCTGGTGCATGCATATCATTCCAGTTTTTCTTTATAACTCGAAAAGCAGACATAATTCTGAGACCGATAATAACACCATTAAAGTCACATATTAAGATATTTGAATTTTTAACCTGCTCTTTTGAAAGAGTTGTTCCTAACCATGAAGGGAGGTTTAAAAGTGGAATTTGTAAACCACGAAGCATTATAGTTCCCTCAAGTAGTGGATGAGAAGATGGAATTTGAGTTAAAAAATGGTTTTTTGATTCAACAACCTCTCTTGTTTTAAAAACATTAATGGCATAGTATGCCGAATCTTCTTTATCACTAATTCTAAAAACTAGAAGTTGGAGCTCATTATTTTTCGCTAGGTTGGTTGCAGCATCTACATTATCTAAAACAGACATTCAGGGACCTTTTTATTACAGAATATTGTGTCATAATAGCTAAAATACAATGAAATATTCTTGAATATTAGTAATGAAATGCTAAAATAGGTATATTTATTTTAAAGGAATTTTTATATAATGAATATTACAAGATTATTTATACTACTCTTTTTCTCTCTTAATAGTTTATATGCAAATGTTTACTACTCAAAAGTAGAACCTTATGAAGTAAGAAAAATAAGTTCTAATGTTATGGGTGTAGTACTTGAGATAAAAGAAGATTTACTTGGAAAAAGTTTGTCAACTGAACCATATTTAGTAATAGACTCTGAACTTGATAGGGAAGAGTTGAAGTATCTTAAAGAGAAATTAGAGTATTTAAGAAATACATTAAGTGTAAATGAAAAAATAATTCTTAATTTACAAGCAACACTCTTAAAGAAACGTGCTAATTATGAGAGAGTGAAAAATTTAAAAATAAAGTCTAGTGTTGAAAAAGATAGAGAGTTTTATGACTTAGTCAATAGTGAGAATCTTTACCTTGCAAAAGAGAATGAAATAAATAACTTAAAAGTACAGATTGCAGATTTAGAACTTAGAAGGGCACAACTTTTAAGAAGTGTAAGTGATAAAAATCTTGTAGCAGATGGTTTTGTTCTCTACTCTCTTGATGTAAAAGTTGGGCAAGTCGTAAATAAGGCAACACCATTAGCAACTGTAGTAGATACAAGTCGTGCAATTCTTACACTTTATCTTGATGAGAAAGATGTTGACAATGCTTTTGATAGCATAATTTATATTGATGGTAAAGAGACAGCATACAAAGTCGATAGATTGGTAAATATCGCTGATGCTCAAAATATTTCTAAATATAAGGCACAAATAATTATAAAAGCACCTAAACTATTTTCAAAATTAGTGAAAGTTGAATTAAAAAAGGGTAAAAATGAAAAATAATATTACTGCTTGTCCACTAGACTGTTTTGATGCATGTTGTATTGAGTATAAAGATGGAAAGCTTAAGCCTATTCAAGAGGGGCATACACAAGGTTTTTTGTGTCCTCATTTAAATCATTATGAATCTTATGATGTGATAGAGTCTCCACGCTATAAGGGTGAGACAATCTCTTTAGAAGATGCTCTTTTGAAACTTAAAGAGATACTTACATCGACACTTAAAAGTGAAATACTTCACTATAGAGGAAATGGTAACTTTGCTTTAATGCAGGAGGTTACTGACCATTTTTTTGCACAATTAGGAGCAGTTCTTACTGATGGAAGTTTGTGTGATGGTGCTGGTGAAGCGGGTATACTAGAGGGACGTGGTTCTAACAAAAATATGCCTATGTCTGAAGTAGCTAAGAGTGAAGTAGTAATCTTTTGGGGAAGAAATCCTCATACGACCTCTTCACATCTCTTACCTCTTATAAAAGATAAAACCATTATCGTTATAGACCCAGTAAAAACTAAAATAGCAAAAATAGCTGATTTGCATATTCAGATTAAACCTCATACTGATATCTATTTAGCAATGTTACTTGCACGATTTTTACATATAAATGATGTTTGTGATGATGCATATTTAGAAGAGTTCGGAAGTGAGTTTGAGGAATATTATGAACTAACTCAGACTATTCGTATTAAATCTATGCTTGAAAATATGGGTATCTCTTTGGGTGAAGTTGGAAAAATAATAGAACTTGTTCAGAAGAAAAAAGTGGCTATAGTTTGTGGTGTTGGTATACAGAAGTATAGAGATGGTGCGGATGTGATACGAGCTATCGATGCATTTGGTGTAGCATTGGGACTTTTTGGAAAAGAGGGCTCAGGTGTTGCCTATTTAGGAAATTCAAAAGAGTGTATAGAGTCCCCATTTATAACTAAAGCAAAAAGGATCTCTAAAGTGGATACTGCTTTTGATGAGTTTAAAACTGTTTTCATTCAAGGAGCAAATCCACTTGCCCAAATGCCAGACTCTCAACGAGTAAAAAATGCTATAGCTCACACAGAAAATGTAATCTATTTTGGACTCTATGAAAATGAGACGAGTGAGATAGCGGACTTGGTTATACCAGCCAAAACTTTTTTAGAAAAGAGTGATATTCGTACATCATATTCACATAATACAATGTTAATGATGCCAAAACAAATTGAGAGTGTAAGAGGTATAAGTGAGTATGATTTAGCTGCTTATCTATCTAGAGAATTTGAGGTTGATTTAAAGAGTGAGTCAGAGTATTTGACTCACTTTCTCTCTTTTTCACAAGAGAAAGAAGATGGTTCATTTACTGTAAAAGAGAGAGATGAGATACCTTATATAAATGGTTTTGATACTGATGATGGAGAGTTTCTTTTTTTAGAAGAGATTGAGATAGACAAGGGTGCAAATAAAATAGTGCTCACAAAAAATAGAGACAAAAAGAAAAAGAAAAATAGTAATGAACTTTTTTTAATTACACCAAAATCACAGATATCACTCAACTCTCAGTTTAAAAGAGATGATGCCCTCTATGTTCATAGTGAGTTGGGATATACGGAGGGTGAGAAAGTAATAGTACGTTCACAAATTGGCGAAGTGACACTAGAAGTAAGACATAATGATGATTTACGGGTAGATTGTGTTCTAATATACAGCGGTACAAAAGGTGTCAATAATCTTACAACTGCTTTACACTCTTATGAGGGTAAGAGTGCTGTGTTTCAAGAGATACGAGTTTGGATTTCCAAACTAGATTCATGATAAAAAAACAGCTACTTTTTCTTTTTCTTCTTTTCGCCTTCTCTCTTTATGCAGGAGAAGAAGAACCCCTCTCGGATACTGTATCTTCTAAAAAAAATTATGAAAAAATTTCTCTTACCCCCTTTGAAAAAACTTACTTAAAAGCAAAAAAAAGACTCCTCATTTGTGTCGATCCAGATTGGCTTCCTTTTGACGGTATAAGAGATGATAAACATGTTGGTTTAGCAAGTGACTATATGCAGATTATGAGTAAACTCATTGGTATACCAATTATTTTAAATAAAACTACTTCATGGAAAGAGAGTATTGTAAAAGCTAAAAATAGAGAGTGTGATATGATACCAATACTCTCAAGGACTCAAGAAAGAGAGTCTTATCTTGATTTTACTTCTACATATCTTGATGTACCCATTGTTATAGCAACACAAAATGATAAAAAATTTATAGATAGCATAACAGAGATTTTAGATAAGAAACTAGCTGTTGTTAAAAACTATTCTGTTGGTATTTATCTTAAAGAAGATTATCCAGATATTAAACTTATAGAAGTAGATTCTATTTTAGAAGGTTTGAAAAAAGTTGAGAAGGGTGAGGTATATGCTTATATAGATAATTTAGCATCTATAAATTATGAATTGAAAAATAATTTTATAAATAGACTAAAAGTTTCAGGCAGGTTAAATAGACGTATTACTTATCAAATTGCCACCAGAAATGATGAACCTCTTTTAAATGGTATTATGCAAAAGGCTATTATAGCTATTGATGATAAAGAGAAGCAAGATATTTATAACAGATGGATTTCTAGTATTGTAAATCAAAGTATAGATTACTCTCTTATAGGGGAGATACTTTTTGTTGTTTGTATCATTATACTTCTTTTTCTTTACAGACAAAGGGAGCTGAAAAAATATAATGCTACTTTAAAGGAGGAGATATCATTAAAAGTGATGTATCTTGATGAGAAGAATATTCAACTACAAAAATCAGTAGATAATTTTCAAACAATTTTTGATTTAACTATGGAGACAATAGTTCTCTCTGATGAGAGTGGAAAGATTGTAAGTGTCAATAAATCTGGCATCAATATGCTTGGTTACAAAAATGCATCAGAAATTATAGGAACACAAGTTAGTAGTTATGTTGTTCAAAAGTATTTACCAACTTTGAAAAAATCCTTGACTGAAAGTTCGTCATTAGAGTGGGAAATGGAGTTAATACGTAAAGATGGTAGTACAATCTATGTGCTAGCAAGTGGAAAATATATTGAGTACGATGATGAAAAGTTGAGAATGTCTACTATCCTTGATATTAGTAGTACTATTCAAAGAGATGAAGCTGTTCATGCTTCAAAGTCTAAGTCAGAATTTTTAGCAAATATGTCACACGAAATTCGAACACCACTCAATGCAATTATGGGATTTATAACACTTTTAAAAGAGGAAACAAAGAATCCAAAATTTCAAGAGTATCTCTCAATTATTGATAGCTCAAGTAAGAATCTTTTACAAATTATCGAGGATATTTTAGATTTCTCAAAAATAGAGAGTGGTAAACTTGAAATAGAGAAGTGTAATTTTAATGCTAAGGAAGAGTTTTCTGTGATTACTCGTCTATTTGAACCTAAATGTGAAGAGAAAGGGATACGGCTTATTTTAAACATCGATAATTTACCAACTTATTTAATGAGCGATCCTTTAAGAATAAAGCAAGTTATCTCAAACCTAATAAGTAACGCAATTAAGTTTACATCAGCTAAAAAGAAAATAGTAGTTTCAATCTCTTATAAAGACTCATATCTTTATGTAAGTGTAGAAGATGAGGGGATAGGAATAGCAGAAGATAAACTTCAGCATATTTTTGAAGCTTTTTCCCAAGAGGATAGTTCTACTACAAGAAAGTATGGTGGAACAGGTCTTGGTTTAAGCATAAGTAGTGCTTTAGTAAAACTTTTAGACGGTGAATTAAAAGTTGAGAGTGAACAAGGTAAAGGGAGTAAGTTCTATTTTTCACTGCCTACAGAAATAGGTAATAATATCGTATCTATAGAGGATGATTTAGAAAATATAAGCTTTCAAAACAAAAAAATTCTTGTTGTAGAAGATAATAAAGCAAATCAAATGTTTGTGGAGATAATGCTTGAGACATTAGAGGTAGAGTGTGATATAGCTGATGATGGAGTAGAAGCTATTAAATTGTTTAGAAAACATAGTTATGATCTTATCTTAATGGATGAAAATATGCCCAATAAAAATGGTATAGAAGCAACCCAAGATATTTTAAAAATAGAACAAGAGGAGAACCTAGTACATACTCCTATTATTGCTTTAACAGCAAATGCAATCAAAGGAGATAGAGAGAGGTTTTTGGAAGCTGGTATGGATGAGTACCTTACAAAACCTATAAGTAAAGCTGTATTGGCACAAATGCTTGCCAAATTTTTAAACAGTAATTAAGATATAATTTCAGAAAAATATTTGGATAGATTATGAATATACAAGAGTTAGATAAAAAATATATACTACCAACTTATGGTAGAGGTGCTGTAGAGTTTCTAAGTGGAAAAAATGCTACTTTAGTTGATGCAGATGGGAAAAAGTATATTGACTTTACATCTGGTATCGGTGTTGTAAGTGTTGGTCATGCAAATAAGCGTGTTAATGATGCAATCTGTAAACAACTGGCAAATATTACACATACTTCAAACCTTTATTATATAGCACCACAAGCAAAAGCTGCTCAAAAAATAGTTGAAGCAAGTGGATATGATATGCAGTGTTTTTTCGGAAATAGTGGTGCTGAAGCAAATGAAGGTGCTATAAAAATCGCTAGAAAACATGGTGAGCGTGATGGTGAGATAAAAAGATATAAAATTATCACACTCCAACACTCTTTTCATGGTAGAACGATTACAACAGTAAAAGCAACAGGACAAGAGTCTATGCATAACTACTTTGGTCCTTTTCCTGATGGTTTTGTTTATGCGGATGATATGGATCAGATAGAGTCACTCTTAGATGACCATACTGCTGCGGTTATGATAGAACTTATACAAGGTGAGGGTGGGGTAGAGCCACAAGATAGAGAAAAAGTACAGACTCTAGCAAAACTTTTGAAAGAAAAAGAGATACCACTTATAGTAGATGAGGTACAAACGGGTGCATATAGAACGGGTGAGTTTACTGCATCTCAGTTGTATGGCATCGAGCCTGAAATCATCACACTTGCAAAAGGTGTAGGTGGTGGTGTTCCTGTTGGTATTGTTATGACAACACTCAAAGAAGTTTTAAGTGCTGGTGATCATGGTTCTACTTTTGGTGGAAACTATCTGAGTGCTACTGCTGTCTGTGAGGTTGTGGATATTTTAGATGAGTTGAAACAGAGTGGTGATTTAGAGATTACTTCATTGATGTTTAACAAAGCACTTGATAACTTTTATAATGCACATAGAGATATATTTACGCAAAAAGTAGGTATAGGTATGATGTGTGGTCTTCGTGTAAAAGATGCAGACACCTTAAGTGCTATTATGTCAAATGCTAAAGAAAATGGGGTAATGGTACTTAAAGCTGGAAGAAATACACTGAGGTTTTTGCCACCGCTTACAATTACAAAAGAGGAAATTGATGAAGGTTTTAAAGCTCTCAACACTGCTATGTCTCAGCTTTAGTACTCTTTTACTCTCAAATGAGAACAATGCCTCTTTTGATAGGTATATATCAGGCTTAAAAACAAAGCAGTTTATGTATGACTATGAAAAAAATGAGGCGGAGGGTTCTAAGTTACGTGATTCATGGATAGCACCGCTTAATATTAGTTATAGTTACTCAAGAAGTAAGCCCTTTGAAGAGGAGCTAACAAATCAAAATGCAGCTATTAAAATGGATCAGCCAATTTTTCAAAGTGGTGGTATTTACTATGGTATAAAGTTTGCAAATGCGAATAGACTCTACTCAGATTTAAGTGTAGATGTTGCAAAACGTAAGATGATAAAAGAGACAATTAGTGTTTTGATGCAGATAAAGCAGACGAACTTAAAAATAGAAGCACAAAAGCTTCAGATTGAGAACTCTGAGATTAATCTTGCTCAAAAAAAAGAGCAGTACCTAAATGGTCAGCTTGATTCTGGTTTTTTAGATAATGCAATCATTCAACGAAACATAGTGATTCAAGCGCTGTATGATATAGAGACAGCAAAAGAGAAGCTTATTAATACTTTTAAATCTTTAAGTGATTTAGAGTACCAAAAGGCAAGGGTCCCACATTTAGAAATTATTACTATTGACTCCTTTATTAAGAATAATATTATTCTTAAACAAAATCTTGCAAAGATAGAGAAAGATAACTACTATAAAGATGTGACAGTAGCTAAATATCTTCCAAGAGTTAGTTTTACAGCAGGATATAACTGGAGTAAATCTGAACAGCAGTTTGACGCTGCTGTTGGCTTTAAAAATGATTTGAGTTACTATGATTATGGTGTTCGTGCATCAATGCCTTTGGATATTAATGTTTTTCGAGATATAGAGTCTGCAAGAGTGGACTTTTTGAAATCTCAGGTACTTAAAGAGGATAAGCAAAGAGAGTTGGAGCTACTTTTTAGACAAGTGATGAACAATATCAAAAATTTTGATAAAAAAATTACCTTGAGTAATGAGAACAAAGATATATATAGTAAATTACTTTTAGATACAAAGAGTCTTTATGAAGCTGGGTATAAAACAAAATATGATGTAGATACATTACAAAACTCTTTAGAGATACAAACAATAAATAGTAAAATATATGAAATAGACAAACAGTTAGAGCTCTTAACGCTTTATGAAATGTATGTTAATAGTGGAGAGTAGATGAAATTTAGTGAGTATATGGGTGAGTGGCTCTATGGTGAAGATGGTTACTATGCTACGTATAAAAATATAGGAAAAAGTGGAGATTTTTATACAGCAGTCAGTACAAGTAAGTTTTTTGGTGGAACGATTGCTAAACATATCATATCTCTAGTAGATGAGGGTTTTTTGGAAAGTAATGCAACGATATGTGAAATTGGTGCACACCATGGATACTTCCTTGCAGATGTATGTGAGTTTCTTTATACTTTAAGACCAGAGTTATTGAGTAGTTTTAATTTTGTCATTATAGAGCGTTTTGATGATTTGCAGAGACACCAAAGAGAGTACTTTAATGAAAGTTTTGGAGATGCTGTCTCTCTAACACACTACAAATCTCTTTTGGAACTTAAATGTAGTAATGCTTTTTTTATTGCAAATGAAATCTTTGATGCTTTTCCTTGCGAGCTCTACTACAAAGGAAAAACAGCGAGAGTAGAGAATCACAATGTTGAGTTTGATGTGGATGATGCAGAAGTGGATGCAAAAGCAAAGAAGTACTTTAAAGATAGAGGTGAGATAGCTATTGGTTATGAAGAGTTTGCAAAAGAGATGGCAAACTCTTGTGAGAAGTTTGAGTTTATGAGTTTTGATTATGGTGAGATGTCTGCAAGACCAGACTTCTCTTTACGTATCTATACAAAACATAAGGTTCTACCATTTTTTATTCCAGAGGATAATGAAGATTATATACCACGAGAAGAACTTTTTGCAAAGAGTGATATAACTTATGATGTTACATTTGCTCATGTAAAAGATGCGTATGAGGAAGCTGGGGTAGAGTTTGTTTCACTCAAAGCACAAATGACAGCACTCATAGATATGGGAATTCTTGATCTGCTTGAGATGTTAAAAGAGAATGTTGAAGAGAAACTCTATAAGCAAGAGCTAGAAAAAGCAAAGATGTTAATACTTCCAGACTTTTTAGGAGAACGTTTTAAAATGGTTAGGTTTCGTAAAGGAGAGTAGGTGTTAGCACCTACTCGAAATATTTAGAGATGTTCTATAAGTTTCATTAACTCTTCAGGTCTGTTAGAGTTTTTGATAGCATTTTCTTTTGAGATAGTATTTTTTTGTAAAAACTCCATGATCTGTTGTGTCTGAGTTGTCATCTTTGTCTCTTGCTGATTGAGTTGCATTTGAGAGTAGATTTGATGTACTTTATCTTCACGTATCTGATTTTGAATAGCAGGGTTCGTGATAAGAATCTCCTGTGTTGCAACTTTACCTCCACCAACTCGAGGAATTAATGTTTGAGATATAACTGCAACAAGTGATGATGCAAGTTGTGCACGAATCTGAGCTTGTTCTTCACCATCAAAAACATCAATGATACGATTGACTGTACCTGGTGCCGAGTTTGTATGGAGTGTACCAAATACTAAGTGACCAGTCTCAGCAGCAGTGAGAGCAGCACCAATAGTTTCAGCATCTCTCATCTCCCCAATAAGAATGATATCTGGATCTTGACGAAGTGAGTACTTCAGTGCAGCTGCAAATGAGTCTGTATTACTCCCTACATCACGTTGAGAGAAAAGAGATTTGTTATTTTTATGAACAAATTCAACTGGATCTTCAATGGTGATAATGTGACGACGTTCCGTCATATTTATCTCATTAAGCATTGATGCAAGTGTTGTAGATTTACCCGAACCTGTTGGTCCTGTTACCAAGATAAGCCCTTTCTCTTTTTTGATAAGCTCTTTAAAAATAGGAGGGTTTCCATACTCATCAAGAGTAGGAATATCAATAGGAATCATACGAAAAGCACAAGCAATCCCACCAATCGTTCTATAATAGTTCGCACGAAAACGACCAACGTTTTCTAACTCAAACGAGAAATCGAGTTCATTATGCTCTTCAAAAATCTTTTTCTGTTTATCTTCGATAAGAGAGTAGGCCATCTCTTCTAAATCTTTTGCATTAAGAACAGGTAAATTAAGAGCACGTAACTCTTTATCTATTCTTATTTGTGGTTCACTTCCAACAACTAGGTGTAAGTCAGATGAATTAAAAGCTAAAACACTCTTTAGTAACTTTTTAATATCTAAACTCTTTTTTTCTGTTTGAATCTGTCCTTCAATCTCTTCACTCATAGGAAACTCCTTGTATAGTTTTCTTCATTAAAGCCAACGAGTAGCTCTCCATTATATTCAACAACAGGTCTTTTTATCAGAAGGTTCTCTTTACAAAGCCACTCTTGTTGCATCTTTTCATCTAAGTTTAACTCTTTTAGTTTAAGATTTCTATATGTTGTACTTCGTGTATTAAAAAGAGTTTTTATATCTGTTTTTTCAAGCCACTCAGCTATTTTCTGGCAAGGAAGCTCTTGGCTTTTAAAGTCAAAGAGTTCATAAGCTAAGTCATTGTTTTTAAAAAACTTCAGGGCTTTTTTAACACTATCACAGTTTTTAATTCCATATACCTTTATCATTGAACTACTCTATAATTTTAGGAACGATAAAGAAATTGTCTGCACTCTTTGGGGCGTGAGCAATGATATCACTGCTTATCGTTGGGTTAGAGTTTACCACATCTTCTCTAAGTGGTGTACTTTGTGCAGTCATAGCAAAGCTATCATCTACTCCATCTGTATTTAACTCAGATAAATTATCAACAAAACTAACAATCTCTGATAGTTGTCCTATAATCTCTTCACGCTTATCATCACTAACTTTTAGAAAAGATAACTTCTCTAATCTCTGTAATAGTGCATCATCTACTTGCATAATATATCCTATATTTATAATTTATCTGTAAGATTTTATCATATAAAACTTAGTATTGCAAAGGTGTTTGATAAAACTTTAACAAAATATGCGATAATATTATAAACTTTTTATAGATAAGGATAATTTTTGAGTTTAAAGAATGATATAGAGATGGTAAAAGAGGAGCTCTCTTCAGAAGAGAAGTTTTTTGAAAAAGCGGTAGTTACAGAGAAATTTGTAAAAAAATATAAAAAAGCTTTAATAGGCTCTGTTGTTGTTATAGTCCTTTTAGTGGCTGGAAATATTACATATAACATAAGTGAGCAGAATAGGATTAGTGAAGCAAATGCAGCTTTAATGGAACTTCAAGAGAAAGGTACTAATAAGGCTACTTTAGCACGTTTAAAATCTTTAAGTCCAGCTCTTCATGATGTATGGCTGTACTCTAAGGCTGTAACAAGTAATGATATTAAATCTTTAGAAGAACTCAAAAGCTCAAAAAGTTTTCTTATCGGTGATTTAGCTTCATATGAGGTGGCACAAGAGAAAAATACTCTCCCTGAATTAAACGCATATAGCTCAAAAAGTGATGCAATCTATGCTGATTTGGCAAAAATTGAAGCAGCTGTACTTTTAATTAATGAGAAAAAAATTGAAGAAGCTCATTTAAAACTGAGTCAAATTAGCTTAACTTCCCCTCTCGCTCAAGTGGCAAAAACACTTATGCATTATGGAGTGAAATAGTATCTTGAATAGTCTTAGACATAGATATACTTTTCTTGCAACACTTCTTGTACTCTTTTTGAGTGCTTGTAGTACAAAAGAGGTTTATGAACCAACAAAACTTGATGTGGAGTGGAATAAATATGAGAGCGAAAAGTATGCTATTATAGATACTGCTTTAAATATTGCCCTCTTAGATACTCAAAAAGTTTTAACGAAAGAGGGTGTTATAGATGTTGAGATAAGTAAGAATAAAAGGGTTATTTCTCAAAGTTCTGGTTGGATTATAAGTGCTTCAATAGATGGTAACCTTACTCTTGCATCACAAAATGATGCAAATAGCACGAGGGAATTTAATCTTAAAAAAACAGTAGCTTCTGCATCTGTAAAAGATAATTACTTAGCTGTTGTATTTGCAGATAATGAATTAGCACTTTATGATATTGACTCTAAAGAAGTTTTATTTAAAGAACAGGGTGCAAAGTATGTTGCTGTTGACTCTCGTATAGAAAATCCTTACTTTATGAGAGGACTTGTTCTTTTTCCTACACTCGATGGAAAGATCATTTTTGTAAACGCAAAACTTAGAAAAAGACTACGTACTGTTATCGTATCAAGTGAAGAAAATTTTAATAATATTATCTCTTTAAATGTACTAGAAAATAAAATTATAGCAGCCACAAGTTATAAGATACTCTCTATGGCAAAAAAAGAGGTTCGTGTAAAGTATGAGTTACGAAACATCATTTACGATGAAAAAGAGATTTTTATCGCTACTAAACAGGGTGAGATTATCTCTTTGACTCCATCTCTGCAAGTAAACTCTAAAGTAAAACTCCCTTTCGCTCACTTCTTTGCGATGACTTTAGTCGATGATAAGCTCTATATACTTGAGAAAGAGGGATATATGATAGTCCTTGATAAAAATACATTTGACTATACCGTTCATGAAGTAGATTTTGATGATGATGGGTACATTTTTGTTGCAGGAAAAGAGTTTTATGTCAATGATGAGAAGATATTAACGAGATAATGTCAAATGAACTTGAAGCATTTTTGGAGTATATTACTGTTACAAAGATGCTTAGTAAAAAGAGTGTAGAAGCTTATAAAAGTGACTTGCTAAGGTTAGAAGAGGAGTCTTTAAAACCTCTTATATCCCTTGACTCACAAAAGCTTCTTTCTCTTCTCTCTCTGTATAAAAATAAACGAACACTCAACCGAAAACTCTCCTCCGTCAATGCTTTTTTTGATTTTTGTTATAAGCAAAATTTTAGTGAAAAAAGTAGTAAGTTAAAGTTTGCAAAGATTCCTAAACTTCTTCCTAAATTTCTCTCTTATGAAAAAGTAAAAGCTGGACTCTCTCTTATAAATCAAGAGACATGGATAGGAAAAAGAGACTATGCTCTTATACTATTTCTCTATGCAAGCGGAGCAAGAATAAGTGAGTGTTTGGAACTCTCTTTCAATGATATAGAGGGAGAGTGGTTACATATTCGCCATGCAAAAGGTGAAAAGGAGCGTATAGTACCACTTGCAAAAGTTGCTATAAAGGCTATAAATGAGTACATAAACGCCATGCCTTTTGAAAAAGATTTTATCTGGTGTAATTATCAGGGAACAAAACTGAGTCGTATTAGTGCTTATAAAATAACACAGAAGTACCTAGGAGTTTCACCCCATATACTTCGTCACTCTTATGCTACTTCACTTATTACTGGTGGAGCAGACTTACGGGTTGTCCAAGAGCTCTTAGGACATGCTTCACTTATGACCACACAGATATACACACATATTCAAAAACAAGATTTAAAAGATACGGTAGATGTCTATCATCCTATGAGAGGGGAGAAGTTTTGAGTGAAATAAATAACTCTATTTTGAGTAAGCCATTTTTAGACTCCCTCCTTTTTACTCAAAACAAGTGGCATCAGCATGGAGTTTTAGTACATACTTTGAGAGTGACATACTACGCTGTAAAAGCAGAAGGTTTGAAGTTCTTAGCCGCAGGGTTACTTCATGATATAGGGAAACCATTTACAGCATTTAAAAAAGATGAAGAGGATTGGGAGTTTGATGAGTGGAGTTTTACAGACCATGAAGAGCGAAGTTATCAGATTATTAAGAATTGGTTTTTTATTAGCGAGTATACTAAGAGAATAGTTAGGTACCACTACCTTATAAGAGATATTAAAAAATCTCATAAAGAGGATTATGAACGTTACTTGCAAAAGCAGGCTATTTGGGAAACACTTGATGCAGATATACAGGAAGATTTAAGAAGATTTCTTCTTTATGATGATGCAGGCAAGGGAAAAAAAAGAAGAGAGTAGTATAATTACAAAATGAAACAATTTACACCTATCTTTATAGTTTTACTCTTTGTTGGTATCATTGTTACGCTTTTTTTATCTCTTGGTAAAACACAACAGATGGTTGTTATAAAAGAGGGAAACTTACAACGAGTTCCTTTAAAAATGCAACTACATAAGTATCAAGATAGCGATTGTGGTATGGTTATAGAGGATATGGCGTATGTATCACAAGTAGTTGCACCAGATGGAAAGACTTGGTTTTTTCATGATCATGGTGGTTTTGTGCACTGGCTTGAAGATAAACCCTTTAAAGATGATGCAAAAATTTGGGTGATGAGTCGAGACACAAAAAAGTGGATAGATGGACGAAAAGCATACTACTCACTGAACGAGATAACGCCTATGGGATATGGATTTGGTGCGTATGAGAAAAAGCAAGATGGATTTGTTACTTATGATGTGATGCGACTCAAAATGCTTCGGGGTGAGACTATGAATAAC
>Ga0256843_1000424_pt1 | contig 36256 bp, 33 predicted proteins | sample AlvinellametaG_FD_191572 | JGI IMG/M metagenome (GOLD analysis project Ga0256843, IMG submission 191572) | Pompeii worm associated microbial communities from hydrothermal vent at the East Pacific Rise, Pacific Ocean - Alvinella | ecosystem: Host-associated > Annelida > Integument > Unclassified ...
TATACGGCCCAGTCCGTTAATCGCTATACGTTTTTTCATTTTTTCTTTCCTTTATTGTTTTTATCATTTTGTAACTCTTTGGAGATGGGAATGTAAAACTTGCGTAGATAGTCTTTCATCATCCTTCTCGCGCTGAATGCCGGAGGAATGGTACTCATCGCCTCTTTCATCTTCTCTATCCAACCGTTTGGAACACCATTGTCATCTACATCGTAGTAAAGCGGTACGATCTCATTTTCCAGCAGATCATACAGGGCATCGGCATCGGCTGTTCTGTCTGAGGGTTCTGAGCCAAAGCTCCAGCCGTTCTTTCCGTTGTAGCCCTCCGGCCACCAGCCGTCAGGGACAGAGAGGTGCAGCGTACCGTTGAGTGAAGCCTTCATACCGCTGGTACCGCAGGCTTCCATCGGAATTTGCGGATTGTTCAGCCAGACATCCACCCCATGCAGCAGATACTTTGCCACATTCTCGCCATAATCCTCTACAAACGCAATACGCCCGTGAAATCTTACATCCTGCGCCGTCTTGAAAATATGCTGGAGTATCTTTTTGCCTGTCATATCTGCGGGGTGTGCTTTCCCTGCAAAAATGATCTGCACCGGCTTGTCTCGGTTGTTGAGTATCTTCTCCAGTCTGTCCAGATCTTCCAATATAAGGTCTGGACGTTTGTATTCGGCCATACGGCGTGCGAATCCTATGGTCAAAATATCAGGATCAAGCAGTACCCCTTCGGCAATGGCGATCACCGGGTCTATCCCCTCCCTGGCATACTTGATACGCACACGCTCACGAATAAAATTTACCATCGTTACTTTGGAATTCTGGGAAATACTCCAGAGCTTTTTGTTTTTGATCTCTTTTATGAAACCCCACAGTGCCGCATCATCCTGAATGAGACTCCACTGTTCTCCCAGTGAGGTGATCAGCGTACTTGCGAGTTCATCACCAAACCAGGTCGGCAGGTGTACACCGTTTGTTACATGGTCTATGACCGCTTTTTTCCCGTTGCTTACAGGCAAAACATGCTGCCAGATCTCTGTGGCAACTTCACTGTGTTTCTTACTGACAGCATTTCTGTTGTTGCACATGTTCAGCCCGAAAACCGTCATATTGAACCCGGCATTGGGGTCATCGGGGTTGATCCCAAAACGCATGAACTGCTCTTTGTCCATACCAAGTTTTTCCCAGTAATCTTTGAAAGAGGCACTCATCATATCAAAATTGTAAACATCCGTAGCAGCCTGAAGCGGGGTATGTGTGGTAAATACAGAAGTCTGTTTGACCTTCTCTATGGCATCATCCAGACTCAAATTCTCTTTTTCCATAAAGCTCCGCACACGTTCAAAGAGTGCAAATGCCGGATGCCCCTCGTTCAGATGCAAAATGGAGTACTCGATGCCAAGTTCTTCAAGCACCCTGTATCCGCCGATACCCAGTACGATCTGCTGACGCAGCCTCTGGCTGATATCGGGAGTATAGAGTCGTGATGAGATCTGTCTGTCCCAGGGATCGTTCTTCTCAATATCCGTATCCAGCAGGTAAAGTGTCACCCTGCCGACATTGATCTTCCAGATACTGGCATAGACTGTCGGTTCGATGAACGGTACTTCTATGGTAAAATGGTTATTCTCTTCATCAAGTACCCGTTCAATGGGTGCCACATCTTTTTCTATGGGCTCTTCCGCACTGTTCTGCCAGCCGTCACTGCCGATGAACTGACGCACATATCCCTGCGGATACATAAACCCGATACCCACCATGGGCAGTCCCATATCGCTGGACTCTTTTAAAATATCACCGGCAAGAAATCCCAATCCGCCCGAGTAGATGGGTACGGAATGATGCAAACCGTACTCTGCACAGAAATAAGCCACCGGCAGAGGCTCATCGGCGTAAATATTGCTGTCGTTAATGTACATTTGGAACATATCGTAAACATAATGGTACTCACGCATGAAGGCTTCATCTTGACATACGGCATCAAGCTCTTTTTGAGACATACTGTTGAGCATAGCAATGGGATTGTGCCCACTCTCTTTCCACAGATAGGCGTTAAGCCGTTTGAAAAGGTTCTTTCCGCGCGGATTCCATGTCCACCACAGATTCAGCGATATCTCTTTGAGACCGCTGATCCCGTCAGGGAGTTTGGGAATGGCTACATTGACTGAGGGGTCACTGTTCATCATCTCCAACCCCTCTATTTCCAGGTATAGATCGCTTCCTCTTCCAGAAGCATCTCTATCTCAAGCAGACGGTTGTATTTGGCCAGTCTCTCACTCCGTGAGGCAGAACCGGTTTTCAAATGTCCGCCGTCCATCGCCACGGCAAAATCTGCCAGGAAGGTATCGGCTGTTTCACCCGAACGGTGGGAGATGAGATAGCGCCAGCCGTTGTCACGGCACATTCTGACCGCATCGACCGTTTCGGTCACCGTACCGATCTGGTTGAGTTTGATGAGCGAGGCATTGGCACTCTTCTCTTCTATGCCGCGTGCAATAAATTTGGTATTGGTAACAAAAAGGTCATCTCCGATAATCTCTATCTTGTCTCCAAGCTCCGCGGTAAATCTGGCAAAACCTTCCCAGTCCTCTTCGGCAAGAGGGTCTTCCCAGAAGATGATGGGATATTTTTCCACCCACTCTTTGGCAAGGGCAATGAGGTCATCACTGCTCTTGTGCCCGGCTCCCGACCACTTGAGGTCATAGTTTCCTTTTTTATCAGAGCAGAAGGAAGTCGCCGCAGAGTCAATACCTATCATAATATCTTTCCCCGGTTCAAACCCGGCTGTCTCGATCGCTTCGATAATAAGCTCCATCGCCTCTTCATTGCTTTTAAGGTCAGGTGCAAATCCGCCTTCATCTCCTACAGATGTGGCAAGACCTCGGGAAGCAAGTATACGTTTAAGCGCATGAAAGGTTTGTGCCACATAGCGCAATCCTTCACTGAAACTCGGTGCCCCTACCGGCACCGCCATGAATTCCTGAAAGTCCACACTGTTGTCTGCATGTTCCCCGCCGTTAAGAATATTCATACAGGGTACGGGAATACGTCTGGCATCGGCACCGCCGAGATACTGGTAAAGTTCCAGTCCGCTTGAAGCCGCAGCAGCCTTTGCCGCTGCCATGGAAACCCCCAGAATGGCATTGGCCCCAAGGTTCGATTTGTTCTCCGTACCGTCAAGCGCTATCATTGCCCTGTCTATTTTTGCCTGCTCTGTTGCATCCATCCCGACCACAAGCGGTGCGATCTTTTCATTGACATTGGCAACGGCACCCAAAACACCTTTTCCGTCATAGCGTTTGGGGTCATTGTCTCGAAGTTCTACAGCTTCATACTCTCCGGTACTCGCACCCGAAGGTACAGAAGCCGATACTTTGGTACCGTCTTCCAGTGACATAAGCACTCTGACCGTCGGATTGCCCCGTGAATCAAGAATTTCCAGTGCTTTGATACTTTTAATGATTGTTTTTTGCATTTTTATCTCCATTTGACATTGGTTCTGAGAAAGACATAGCCTTTCATTTCAGACGCTTCATTGGAGTGACACAGATACACTCTGGAAAAGTATAGCATTTTTTGGTATCTGAGATATGTTAACAGGTTAACAAAACCGTAATACTTTTGTTATATTTTAGGAAGAAACAGAGAAGATTTTACTGTGGGAAACATGCTTTAAAAGAAAATGATCCAAAAGGAGGTATGGAGCACCTCCTCTTTTGGCAGACTATAACGTTTTATCTTGAATATCTTTTTTCTTTTTCTCTTTGTCAAGAATATAGGTGAACATCGGCACATAGATCAAGACTGTAAAGGTTAAAAGCCCACCGATACTCACATCGGCAAGCGGACTCAAACGCTCCAGTCCGACCGCCTCTTCAAGTGCAATCGGCAACATACCCGCAATCGTACCGAACGTGGTCATCATGATCGGTCTGAAACGTACGCGTATCGCCTCTTTGGCACTCTCGAAGGGTGAATCCCCCTCGGCCTTGTACTCCTGGTAGAAGTCCACAAAGAGTACGGCATTTTTAATGACAATACCAAAGAGCAGCAGTATCCCAAGCATACTTGGCAGACACATCGGTTTGTCAAAGAAGAGCATACTCCATGCCGCACCGGTCATCGCTAGCGGCATTACCAGTATCATCACAATGGCAAGTTTCAGTGAACGGTAAATTGCCATCAGGGTCAGCACCAAAATGACCAGACCTATCCCCAGGGCTTTGCTCATACGGTGGAAACTGTCATCGATCGAGACGATACTCCCGGCCTGCACAATCCTGACATCAGTCAAATTATGATCTTTGATCATCTTGTTCGCTGCATCGGTCAAGTGGGTAATAGGCTGTTTGGAACGGTAACCGTTCAAGTCCAGACTGTATGTCATCTTGTCACGCTCAATCTTTGAGTAGGTCAAGTGCCGCTTGATCTTTGCCATCGCTTCAAGCGGTATCTCTCCAAATTTGGTCGAAATGGGAAGCAGACGCAGCGTTTCAATATTTTTGGAAAATTTCCCTTTCAGATCAAGTCTGACATACTGGGCATTCATGGAAGCCAAACCGGAGTTGATACCTATGACCTGCCCTTTGATCGGAAGTTGCATAATGATCTGATAGGGAGTCACTCCGTAACTGAGTGCCTTGTTCTCGTCAATATCAAGGTTGACTTCGGTAAAGTCCTTGTCCCAGCTTGCCGAAATGGAGGTCAAACCTTTGATCTCATGCATCGATTTCTCTACCTTGTGCGCATAGGGAACCAGCCCCTCCAGTGTCGGAGACTTCAAACGAAGCACCAGTGGTGCATTAATGGTGGAAACCGCGGTCGCTCCAAAGTCAAAGACATCGTTACGCTTGACACCCTCAAGTTTGGAAATTTTCGCTCTTAAGATATCTTCAATCTCCCAAATAGTCTTCTTACGCTCAAAACGGTTGACCATATTTACCGTAATGGTCGCTTCTGTGGGCAGATTTCCCGAACCAAGGCTCAATACTCCAGGCTCCGTACCAAACGCTACCGAACTCATGACAAACCAGGGCTGCTCTTTAAGCCACTTGAGTACCGGTGCTATCTTTTTCTCTGCACTGTCTACCGTATCGTTCACACTGAACATGATCTGCGCTTTGATGATCCCCGTATCCATCGGCGGCATGGAGTCACGCCCGAGTGTCGGCATGACATTACGCAGTGACATCATCATAATGAACATCCCGCCGCCTATGAGCACCATCCGTCTGAGTATACGCAGCTTTTTACCGTTTGTAAAGTTCAAAATAGCCAAAAACGGTGCAATGAACCTGCCAATGGTATTGGGGTAAAAGCGGCTGATCACCTGCTCCACTTTTGTTCTTTGTGTTCCGTTACGGTAGAGACGCTCCGAAAGGATAGGAATGAAGGTGATGGAGAGGAAATAACTCACCACCAGTGCCACGATCAGCGTAGAGATCAGCGGGAAAAAGATCTTTTCAGGAAAGCCGCCGATGAACATTAGCGGAAACAAAATAGCAATGGTCGAAAGGGTTCCGGCAAAGACAGGCTTGACTACTTCTTTGGTTCCGTTACGTATGGCAGTTTGCAGATCCTCCTTGCCTTCATTGAGGTGCCGTTCAATGTTCTCAAGCACCACCACCGCATCATCGGTAAGCATTCCCAGAGAGAGGATGATCGCGGTATAGACCAAAATATTCAACTCTCCGCCTGTAAGCCAGATAATGGCGATGGAAGCAAAAAAGACCATCGGAATGGAAGCACCCGCTGCCATAATGGCACGGAAATTTCCCAAAAAGAGCATGATCACGATCAAGGTGTAGATAATGGCATCTTTAAGCGCATCGAGCATATTGCTGTTGGACTGCTCAACCAGTGTACGCTGGGTATCGCTGATCTCAAAATTGATGTTGGGATATTTGGCTTCAAGTTTTTTCATCTCTTTTCTGGCAGCCGTACTGACATCAAGCACACTGCCTCCGGGAGCTCTCTGCACTGCCAAAGCAATGGCATCTTTTCCGTTCCCGATGTATCCGCTGGTTCTTCGCTTGTAGGACCACTTTACATCGGCAATATCCCCCAGTCTGACATTGGGCATAATTTGAAGCTGTTTGAGCTTTTCGACATTGTCTTTTTCTCCGTAGAATGTCACCGTGTAGAAATCATTGTCGCCCTTGATAAACCCAATGGGCATATCCCGGTTAAGTGCACCGATGGCTTTGCTCACCGTTTCAAAATTGACATCGTACTTCTTGGCTTTGAAAGGATCGACCTCTATCTCGATGGCACTCTGATACCCTCCAAAGACTTCCACATTCCCGATGGCATCGTTACTCAAAAGTGCAGGCTTAATGAAACTGTCTGCGATCTTTCGGATATCTGCAAGATCAATATTGTCATTTTTTGGACTCAAAGCAATGACATCCACAGGCAGAGTAAAGGCCCCTACCGTATAGACAGCCGGATTGGCTTTTGACGGCAGTTTTGACTTGGCAATGCTCAGGGCATTGGAGACATCGACCGCTGCGGCATTGAGGCTTTTGTCATACCCGAAAGTCACCTTGACAATGGAGTAGTTGGCAACATTCACACTGCTGACATCGGTAACGAGACTGAGTCTTGAAACCTCCTCTTCTATGGGTTTGGAGACCGTATTGGCAGCTACCTGTGCCGTGGCTCCCGGAACAGAGGTGATTACTACTACTTCAGGCGGATTGGAGTCGGGAAAGAGGTTCTTTGGAAGAGAGAAGAGACCTACCACTCCCATCATGAAAAAGATGGCAATAAGCGCATAAAGCACATAGTGGCGTTTATAGAAAAAGTCAAACATCTTCTACTCCTCACTCTTCAAACGATAGCCGCTGAGGAGTCTTAAAAGAATATCCGGTTTGGCTTCCACAAGCTTCTTCCCTGCAAGGTTCTCTTTCACCACAGCCCCCTGCTCGGCACTCTGGACAATATGTACTTCTTTGGGAACAGCATGCTCTTTCTCCATAAGAAGCACATAACTTTTACCGTTACGGTTCAAAATGGTATCAAACGGCAGCAGTGCCGCGGCTTTTTCAAAGACCACTACATCAACCTCCAGTCTGTCTCCGGCAGTCAGATTTCGTTCATCGACAAACGCTTTATATTCATTGAGACCATGAAATGTTGTTTGAAGGTTGTGCAGCGCATAGTGTTTTCCGTCAAAAAGAACCGCTTTTGGCTTCAAGTCCTGAGGCACACGCACCAGCAGACTGAAGTTACTGTTCGCACTGACCTGAAGCAGCGGTTTACCCGGCATCGCCATATCACCCGGCGCAGCGAACGCCTTGGAGACGGTACCGGTTACCGGTGAGGTAAGCGTGGCATATTCCAGCTGGTTTTTCAATACCTCCAGTTCTGCTTTCATACCGGCAATGGCAGACTGCTCTTTTTGAAGCTGTTCAATGGAAGCACCTTTGACTTTAAAAAGATCTTCCGTACGCTTATGACTTCTCTGCATGTTCAAAAGCGCTACTTTCTTTGCACGTATTTTTGCAAGCAGATCGGTCGTATCAAGTGTTGCGACCATCTCTCCTTTCTTCACATGGGTACCGCTTTTTTTGATCTTCTCAATACGCGCAGCAATACGTGAAGAGATCTTGACATCCGACTCGTTCATGCTCAGTGCCAGATACGGCAGGGTCAGAGTCACATTAGAGACTTCGGGAGTAAACTTTTTGACCATAATCGGATAAATCGTTGCCGGAGGGGTCTGGGCATTGCGTGCTCTTCTCTCCTTTAACGTACGAATAGAAACCACAACCAGCGCCGCAACAGCAATCAGTATTAAAACTGTTTTCAATATTTTCTTCATTTGACAATCTCCCTTAAATCATTTCCGTAAATAACAGCCAGTTTGGCTCTGTCTTCCCATACCTTCGCCTCAAAATTGTAAAAGTTCGCTCTGGCATTGGCCAGTGCATTTTCATAGCGTAGGTACTCCTCTTCGGTCATACGTTCATCTTTAAATGAAACTTTGGCAATTTTCAAAAGCTTTTGCTGTTCCACAACACTCTTTTGAGCCAGCTTTAACGACTTTCTCAACAGAACAATCTCTCGTTCAAGCTGTTTTGCCTCTACCTTCAGAGTATGTCTTGTCTGATCCAGTGCCGTTTTCTCTTTCATGTAGTCCACTTTCGCCATTTGGGAAGCTGTACTTTTGGAGTGGTCAAAGATCGGCATAGAGAGATAAATCCCCGCCATACCGAAATTTTCTCTGACCGCATTGCCGTTGTTGTAGGCATTGGCCTGAGAATAGCTGTAGTTTCCTTTGGTCACGATACTCGGAATGTAGGCTTCATCTGCCGCCTGTATCCCTTTTTTACTCGCTTTAACCTTTGCCTTCAGCGGTTTGAGGGCAAAAATCTCCCCTTTTCTTACATGACGTTTCAGTCTCAGCGGCATACTTTTTTTCAAATGTACTGCGGTCAATGTTTCAATCTTTGATTGCAACAGATTAATATGCTGTGCGATTGAATTGAGTGCAATATCAATATCGTTAATATGGCTGTTCAGTACAAAAAGTGCGCTAGGAGCGGCACGTCCCTTCTCTACCATTATTTTAGTCGTTACAGATGTCTGAAGAATAGAGTGTTTCTTTGCCAAAAGTGCCTTTCTCAGAGACTCAAGATAACGCAACTGTGCCACAGAACCGACAACCACGGCCTGACGTTCTATGAGGTTGAGTTTGTGCTTCTCTTTGGAGGCGAGATGCAGCAGTTTTGCCTTCTCTTTGAGTGTATAGATCGACTTGACGAACAGCGGCCAGGTAAAAGTAACCCCTTCCCGTGTAATATGCTCACTGAAAGGCTGGCCGATACTCTGGTCCTGTACCATTTTGATCAGCTCATTGGGAGCAACAGGAAGCAAGCCGTTGGGGGAACTGTACACTTCATACCCTGCAAAAAGGTCTACCGTAGGCATCAGTTTGTCACTGAGTACCTGCTCCCCCAGAGCACTTTGTTCTACATTCAGCCGGTCCAGCCTGTTCTCGGGTCTGTGTCCCAGAGCATCAAGCAGTGCAGTAATGGTCATAGCCTGTACAAAAAACGGAATAGAAACAAGCAACAATGTTTTCTTTAGCATGAGAGAGCCTTTAGTATTTTTTCTGAAAGATTTTCGATCACATCATCCACATCCGGATCGAGTTTTTCACGATGTTCGGTCAAGACCAGAGAAACCCTTCTTCGGAGATCTTTTGTTGTCAGATATGCACTCAGAGTCGTTACCACCATCATCTGTATCATGAAAGGATTTTCACAATGAAAAACCCCTTTCTCCTCCCCTTTCTCAAGAATCTCCAAAAGACGGTTCAGTGTTTTGGAAAGTTCTGCAATACAACTGTCAGGAATAGATTTTGCATCATTGGCGATCTCCCGTGAAAAAATGGCGGAAAAAGAAGGAGTTGCGATCAGATAGTTTCCAAATGTTCTGATATACATTGAAAGATTTTCTTTTGGATCGGCAGAAAGTGTATTTTCCTCTATAGCATTTGAAAGTTCTGAAAAATGCTTGATCAGTACCGTTTCATAAAGTGCCGCTTTGTCTTTAAAATGGTAGTAAATAGCCGGCTTGCTGATATGACACTCCTTGGCAATGGCTTCCATATTGCTCAGCTCATAACCATATCGTGAAAAATGTTCACCGGCAACCTGTATGATCAATGCTTTGGTAGATATTTTTTGTATCATCTATTATCCTTACTGACTGGTCAGTAATTATATTGTATTTAAAAATATATGTCAATTATAAAATGCGAAAAATTTAAAAATAGAAATTTGTTCTAAGCAGACAAGAGTAAAAAACATCTACAGCTATACTGGAAAAGATGGAAAAATATTATCTTTACTACGCTTGGACAGGCAGTCTGAATATTTCAGATAAAAACAGGAAAGTTCCCCATTCTAATTTCATTTTGCAGAGGGATCAGAAGGAAGCAATATGGTAAACTCTGCACCGTCTTCAACATTGGCAACACTCAAAGTACCGTTCATATTATGTTCAATCATATTTTTGGCAATATTCAATCCCAATCCTGATCCCTCTTTTTTAGTGGTCATATAAAGATCAAATATCTTGTCAAGAAGCTCATCAGGAATACCTCCGGCATTATCCCGTACACATACACATACCAAATCTCCCCTCTTTTCAACTTTAATCAAAATATACATATTTTCATGTTTATTATCCATAAAGGCATCTTTGGCATTGGCTAAAAGAGAAAGAAGTACCTGATTGAATTCATTGGCATAACCGTATGCCAAAAGTGTATCATCACCTTCTGCACGCAATGCAATATTTTTAAGTCCATATTCATACCCTATCAATTCAAATACCGTATGGATACTTTTAAAAATATTAAATACTGTTTTCTTTTTTGAAGGTTTAAAAAAATGTTGAAAATCACTGACTGTATGATTCATATGCTGGATCTGGGCAAGAATATCATCCAGTTTATTTTCAATTTTTTCTTTTGAAAATATTTTTTCCTGCAGATTTATTTTCAATACATTTGTAATGATCCCAATGACATTCAAAGGCTGTTTCCACTGGTGGGTAATCATACCTATCATTTCACCCATCTGCGCATGACGGGACTGTAACTCCATCATTTTCTGTTTTTCCAGATTTTTTTTGATTTCTTTTGCCACCAGTATCTGCATCTCTTCATTAAACTGTTTTAACTGTATATTTTTGGAGGAGAGTTCATCAAGAAGCAGGGATTTTTCATTTCTTTCCTGAACAAGGCTCTGCTGGGCAACAGCCATACTCGTTATATTTTCAAAAAGTATAATAACGGTTTCATACAAATATCCGTTTGAAGAGATACAACTATTTTTTCTACCCGGATGTATATGAATATGGACATACTGATCGGGTTCTTTAAAAATATAGGGAAGTGTAAAAAGAAGCTCTTTCCCCTGTAGTATTTTCTCTATCTCCGTTTCCATTCCATACAGTTCAGGAACCAGATCGGTAAGCTTCATATTTTGACACTCGGGATCTCTCCTTACACACAGCTCAAATACTTTATCAGAATATTCAATAATTTTAAATCTCTCATTGATAACCAGATATTCATATATATGGTTGGCATAGATCGCATTAAAAACTTCCTGTATATGCATTTACTGTTCCTTATTCAAGAATGCAACGGGCTGTAATATTGAACATCTCTTCAACATTTTCCCCACTCTTTGCAGAAGAGAGGAAAACAGCATCTGTCTGTTCAGCATATTGCGCCGATACACGTGTAAACAATTGCTTTTTATCATCGTCATCCAATATATCAGATTTGTTCAGTACCAATATAAAGGGAATTGACGGGGAGATACTCCGTACAGTCATAATATAAGACTCTATATGGGCAATGGTCTCTTCCCTGCTGCTATCGGCAACAAGAATACAACCGTTTGCACCTTTAAGGTATGTCTTGTTAACAGGTTTTGTATCCGTGCCCCCTTCAATATCCCAAATAAGTCCCTGTAGCGTAATATTGTCAACTTCAATCATTTTCTTCGATATCTTCACACCGATTGTACTCATATATGTATCACTGAACTGATTATCTACAAAACGGCGGATCAAACTTGTTTTTCCAGTTGAAAAATCTCCTACCAAGATAATTTTTTTAGATATCATCTGTTGCTACACCTTTATACATAATTACCTTTATTTTATATCTTGACAAAACAGTATGAATTCTTTATGAATTATATATGGCAACTACAAATGTTAACATATCATGTTCTTTGAAATATTATATAGAGAGTATTTTTTTTATTTCAGCAATCTCGTCTATACTGTTTTTTTCATTTCTTAACTCATTCATTTTGTCACCCGCACTAATATTTCCCATATTGTAGAGCAAACCTTTCAAAGCATGCAAACAATCATTAACCCTTCCAATATCTACACCATCTTCTTCTATCAAAACCCTCAACTTCTCTATCTCTTTTTCAAGATCTTTCTTTCCTGAAAGTAGAAGCTGTTCTACCTGTTCCTCTTTAAAACCAAAATCTGCAAACTTTTTAGATGCAAGCTGTAGCGTTTCATCAATAAGCACTCCCATTTCTTCACCCTTTTCTTTATCTTTTGTGTTTTATTATACAGTAATTGCTCTTGTTTTCCTGCAAAGTACAGTTAAAGAATAAATGATGTATAGTTGTTTAAAGTAACAAAGTGTAAGAAAAGAGGGATGTTAGATGATACAAATTGCCATTGCAGATGACCATGAGATTGTACGCAATGGACTTACCATGGTTATCAATGCAAAAAAAAATATGAAAGTATGCATACAGGCTTCTTCCTATGCAGAACTTATAGCGCAATTAAAAGTGATACCCATAGATATTCTTATCCTCGATCTTAATCTTGGTGATCTTAATGGACTCACCTCACTTGAAAATGTACTTAACCTTTACCCTTCTCTTCCTATTCTTGTTTTAAGTGCCTATCCTGAAGAGGCCTATGCCCTTCGTGCATTTAAAAGTGGTGCTTTTGGTTATTTGAACAAAGCTGTGGTTTCAGCAGAACTCATCAATGCGATCCATACCATCACCAAAGGAAAAAAATATATAAGCACTTCTTTTTCCAACAGTCTTGAATACGGCACTTCTCTGGAAAAAGAAGAAATTGAACTGACCAATCTACTTTCAAAGCGGGAATTTGAAGTATTGTCTTTAATAGCTTCAGGAAATACATCACAGGAAATTGCAACCAGATTAAAACTAAGCCCAAAAACTGTATCAACCTATCGTACACGCATTATGGAAAAACTGATGCTGGACAATGCTTCTCAACTCTCACGGTTTGCCTATGAAACATTGGGAGTATCTTCCTGAAAAACAGGAAATACCAATTTGAAAATTGCTCCCTGTTTACCGTTTTCCACTTTTATTTTACCATTACAATGCTCTTCAATAATAATTTTAGACATATATAAGCCCAATCCTGTACCGTCTGAATTCTTTTTTGTTGTAAAATACGGATCAAAAATCTTTTCCATAATCGTCTCATCAATTCCACCGGCATTATCTTCGATTTCCAATATACTATTTGTTCCGTCCCCCATCGTTTTAATTGTTATTTTGGGATTGGGAACATGATTGATAAGTAATGCATCCTCAGCATTTTTTACTATATTTAAAATAACATGCTGAACTTCATTGGGATAGGTATATACAGTACAGTAACAACCATACTCCACATCAAGAGTAATATGTTTACTTTCCAGTTCACTGCCTACAAGCTTCAGTGTATTTTTAATAACCCTGGCAAATGTCAACTCCTCCTTCTCCCTGTCAAGTTTGAAAAAATTCCTAAAGTCATCGATAGTTGAAGAAAGATGCTGTACATATTCTCCTATTGCATCTATTTTATTTGTAACAAAAACACTATCATAATCATCTCTTGCTATTTTTAACTGCATCGTTGCAGTAACTGTGGAAATTGCATTTAACGGCTGCCTCCACTGATGTGCAATCATGCTGATCATTTCTCCCATCTGTGCATATCGCGCCTGTCTGAAAAGCATTTTTTCCTGTTCTCTGTTCTGTTCTATTTTTTCTTGAATTTTCTTTTCAAGATTTTTATTGAGAGACTGAAGTTCACGGGTCTTTTGCTCAAGTTCCTGTGTTTTCTCTTTGACTTCATCAGAAAGAAAATTTTTTATTTTTAAAAGATTCCGTTTTGAATCATCCTCAATCTTCGAATACCATTGGGAGATCATTAAAATAATCAGCATATTCATAAGCCAGATTAGGAAATCATTAATATTGAGATGGAAATGGCCGGGAGTAAAAAGATAGGTTAAAACCAAAACAATACCAATGGCTTCTACCCAAATCACCGCCTCTTTTCTATCAAAAAGATAAAATACAATATAGATATTGGTAGCAAACCAGATAAAACGCATAGGGTTGTCCGGATGATAAAGAAGAATAAACACAGATGTAGCCACTGCTGCAAAATAGACAATACGTGTAATCATCTTATATTGTTCAGAATCTATAGTTAACCGGTAATATGCAAACAGCAGTGTAAGCAAAAAGATCATATCTACCAGAAACTGCATGTATTCCTGCTCTGCCAAACGTACTATGGACATGGTGCCTACAACGATAATCAATACTTGAAAGATTTTTAAAAGTAAATTTATTTTTTGATGTGAGAAATAATCTTCTGAATGAAACACCGCTGTAAACCTTTAACTTTTTTGTTTTTCAGAAAGATACAGAAGACGTTTCATTGTCTTTAAAAGTGCTTCAGGATCAATCGGTTTGGATAGGTAATCATCAAACCCTGCTTCTATAAAACGTTCTCTGTCTCCCTGTAACGCATTTGCCGTCAAGGAGATAATCGGCGTATGCGGCTGTTCTCTCTCTTTTTCAATTTTCATAATTTCTCTTGCCGCATCTATACCACCAAGATTTGGCATATTTTCATCCATCAAAATCAAATCGTACGTTCCCTCTTTGAATTTCTCAATCGCTTCCACGCCATCATGAGCCATATCATATGTTAAGCCGGCATTATCCAAAATAATACTGACAAACATTCGGTTTGCCTCATAATCTTCAACGATTAGAATATGCCCCTTTAGGGAAAGATCTTCTTCCTGAGTCTTTTTTTCCTCTTCTCCCAGAGGCATAGGAACAGAAAGTCTGAAAATACTTCCCCTTCCCTCTTTGCTTCTCAATGTGAGTTCACCATTCAACAGTCTGCTTAACTCCAGACTGATAGTCAATCCGAGTCCGGTTCCTCCATACATTCTTGCAGTAGAACCGTCCGCCTGAATAAAGGGCTCAAAAATACTTTTTTGCTTCTCTTCACTGATACCTATACCGTAATCTTTTACAACAATGTTCAAATAACCGTTCTTATACCATATAACACACTTGACAACAGAATCTTTGGGTGTAAACTTAATAGCATTGGAAAGCAGATTGGTAAAGATCTGTTTAATTCTAAGCGCATCTCCAAAAAGTATTTTTGGCATATCACTGTTATATTTTATTTTGAAATCAATATTTTTTTCTGCTGCTTTTGCCTGAAAAAGTTCAGCAATCGTAATCAGATCATCATAAGGATTAAAATTATACGGTTCAATTTTGAGTTTTCCGCTCTCTATTTTACTAATATCCAAAATATCATTAATGATCTGTAGCAGGGAGTCGGAAGAATTTTTTATAATATGCAGATATTTCAACTTTTTTTCATCAGTCTCATTCTCTTCAAGAAGTGTAATAAAACCGGTAATCGCATTTAACGGTGTTCTGATTTCATGGGACATATTGGCAAGAAACTGGCTTTTTTGTTTCGTTGCCTCTTCTGCAAGACGCTTGGATTCCGCTAAATGGGCATTCATACTTTTAAATTGTCTTTTCTGCTGAATAATTTCTACAACATGTGAAAAAACTTTTTCAAAACGCTGAATATCAATAGGCTTTAAAATAAAGTTGCTTACTTCAAGGTCAATAAGTTTAAGAAGATAACTTACTTCATCATGGGCAGAGATCACAATAATATCCTGACGTTCCTGAAGTTTTTTAATATGTTCTATCATCTCAATACCGTTCATTCTGGGCATATTGATATCTGTCAGGACAATATCGTAAAAGGTATGGTTATCATTATAAAACGCTTTGTATTTTTCCAGTCCTTCTACTCCATCTTTTGCAATATCCACATGATCAAAAAAAAGCTGTAGCAATTCAAGCGTATTCTCTCTTACTGCACTGTTATCCTCTACATAAAGAATTTTCAAGTCATCGGATTCTTTTAACAGTTCATGAAGTAAGCGAGGCATCTTTTTCTTCCTTTTCTTATTTACAAAAATATAAATTATATTTTTTTATTATAGCAATGATAGGCTTTGTTTCTGAGAAAAAAAGAGATGTTAAACAATATATTATCTGTCTAGAAGCTAATGACAAAAGATTCCCTTTCTTTAAGCTAATATCGCTCGAATTTGATTTGGAACATAATACTGAAATTGTTTAGGGTAAATAAAAAAGTCAAGCTCTCCTTTTACCTCGTCAATCTCACTCCAATTTTCAATATCAAAATTAATTGCCACTACACCCATGGTAGGAATCTTTGAAATATGTTCATCAATAAGCTGATTGGCCATATCTGTCACTTGAGGATTGTGCCCAATTAGAAAAATTGTGTTAACTTCATCTTCCTGTATGCTCAGAAGTTCTTGTAAAACCTCTGTATCGGTAAAATATAATTCACGTAAATATGCAATAGAACCGTCAAATTCCAGTTTTTCAGCCAGAAGGTCCGCTGTTTCCTGAGCCCGTAAAGCACAACTGGCCAGAATAATATCGGGGGAAATCCCTTTAAGTTTCAAATATGAACCGATTGTTTCAATATTTTTCCGGCCTTTTTTTGTCAATCCACGCTCAAAATCGCTTGCATCTATATCTTTCCAGCTAGATTTGGCATGTCTGATTAAGTATAATGTTTTAATAATAATACCTTTTATGCTATAAACATATTTTCAGAACTTATAATTGTCCCAGATCTTCCGACATTGATTTAGATGCTTTATCCATAATCATTTTAGCCAAAGCCACATTCCCGTCATCTCTAAAAATAGCAAAAACATTTATTTTTGAAAAGTTGTCCTGGGAGAGCACCCCTGCGCTGTTAATCAAAAATACATGCCCGTCAAGGGTCTTAGCCTCAATAGAAGAGGCTTCAGAAAAACCTACATCCAGAGAAGATTCTGATACCATTCTGTAGGCATCATTAAATATACTTGCAGAATATGGGATATCTGTACCCGTATTATCATTATCCACATACAGTGTTTCACCCGAGTAGTTCAGTACTGCTGAACCCAGGTAACCGTTTACCGAACGGAGTCTTTTCATTGATTTATCAAAATCGATCATATATTATCCTTTTATTTGTATTATTTGTTGAGTTGTATCATAAATTCGTTAAAAGTATCAAAATTCTGCCCATTTTCTACAAGAAATGCTTCCAATGCTTTTTCGGATGCCTCTACACTCTCATCCTGCTCTATTTTCAACAGTTTGGCATAAAGATCACTAATTACCGTTTTGGCACTCTCTGTAATGGATTTTCGTGTAGAAACATAGTTTCGAAAGGAGCCATCCGGATTTTTGGCCATTCTAACCTGTGCCAAAATCCAGTAATAACTACCGTCTTTACAAAGGTTTTTCACATAGGCATGCACCTCTTTTCCCTCTTTGATATTCTCCCATAGATATTTAAATATAACTTTTGGCATATCTGGATGACGAAGAATAGAGTGCGGTTTATCTAAAAGTTCTCCTTGTGTATATCCGGAAATTTTCATAAAAATAGGGTTTGTATAGGTAATATTTCCTTCTGCATCTCCCTTTGATACAATCATATCAATACTTTTTACTTCACGTTCCACATCTGTTGGTATAGGTCTTTCCATAGTCTTAATTCCTTCTATAGTCTATAATCAAAATAATATTTATTAGATGTAATCTTAACAAAAATAATATTTTGTGTATGTAAGATTTATCCTACACATATTTGAGAATAATTTGACTATAATTCCTAAAAAATGATACTAAGAATTGGAGACAGTAAAGGAATGAAAAGACCTGATACAAATGATCTAAAACAGTTAATACGGGAAACCACATTAAAACTAAAGACTGTCAAAGACAATTTTGAGACCAATATATTGGTGGAAAATCTTATCAGAACTGTTATGAATACTGAATTTGCCTCACTTTGGATATTTAACAAGCAAGATGCTACTTTGGTACGGGAACGCAATGACGGAACACTCCGTGAAATATCAATGCTTGGACAACACGGTGTTCTGGCAAAATGTTTTTTTACTCTCAGCAGCGGTGTTTACAACTATCTTGCCAGTGAAAAAGAGTATCTGCCGGAAGTAGACAATCCGGACAATATCAGAATTAAATCAAAAATTATTGTTCCCATTATTGACGGAGAACATTTTCTTGGTATGGTAACTGCCTACTCTTCCATTATGAAAATAAAAAACTTTACGCAAGATGACCTTGATATCTTAGAGGCACTGGTACCGTTTTTAACCAATGTAATCTATACCATGTATCCTGAAATGAAAACCAAAGAGCTGACAGATGTCTATATCAGTGATCGCCTTCTAAAAGAATCTGAAAGCGTTGTCGAAAAAGTCGAAGAGATACAGCAGGAACAGCAAAAGACTGAGAGTGTAGATACTACGCTAAACTTTCTTGCAAATACTGTACATGATATTCGTACACCGGCTAATTCTCTTTACGGATTTCTTGAACTTCTGGAAGATCAGCTTGAAGACAAAAGACTTTTGCAATATATTCATAATGCAAAGGAAAGTGCTTACTTTATCAATGATCTTACCACATCCATTCTAGACAGAATTTCTTCACAAAGAGAGAGAAACAAGGCAAAACCAATTGCTCTGAATCCAAGAAAGTTCTTTGCAGACATTGCAGAAACTTTTTCTGCAAATATGTATAGTAAAGAATTTACTTACAATATTTATATTGATCCCAAGATACCCAAAGAGGTCATTATAGAAGAGATGATGCTCAAGCGTATACTTATGAACCTTCTTAACAATGCTTACAAATTCACACCCTCCAAACAGACGATTACCCTAAGTATTCAATATGAGCAGGAGGAAAAAAAGATCAAAGTTTCTGTGGCAGATACAGGTATAGGTATTGCCAAAGAAAAACAAAATGAAATATTTAAAGCCTTTACTCAGGCAGAAGAAGACACCAAACTCAATTACGGTGGTACAGGACTGGGGCTGACGATCTGTGCAGAATATGTTAAGGAATTAGGGGGACAACTAAAACTCAAAAGTGAACTTGATAAAGGAAGCAACTTTTATTTTACACTGCCTCTTAACATTACTGATGCTGAAACCATGTTGGCCCCTGTCTCCGGAGAGTATCTAAATATCGGAATCTGTTTTGATAAAAAAAATATACCAAGCAGTAAAAACCTTACCCGGTACCTTCTAAGAATGGGTGTAGGAAAAGAACAGATCAAAGCCATAAAGAACAATGGTTTCATTGATAAAACCATCACCCATATCATCTGTTTTCAGGACCAGTTAAATCAAAAGATCATTCATTCTGCCAAACAGCAAAAAGTTCCTTTACTGGTGATAGAAGAAAGATTTATGTCCCTGCTTGGCAGCGAACATACAGATTTTGATATTATTTCCCAATATGGATATTATGCCGATACACTTCATAAATTTTTAACTGATACACGACCTATGCGTATCTTGGTTGCAGATGATGATAAGATCAATATTGCACTAATCAAAGCGATCCTTGAAGATGAGTTCTGCCAAGTTGATACTGCAACAGATGGCCAAACTGCGTTAAAACTACTTAAAGAGGGTATTCAGGAAGGGTATCCATACAGTATAGTCTACCTTGATAAATATATGCCGATACTTTCCGGACCAGAAGTAATCAATACATTCAGACATTATGAAAACACACAAAAGACCAAGCGAATATTCGCCATTTCTATTTCAGGAGATGAAAACAGGGAAGATAAAGGCGGAAGTATGTTTGATATGTACGTAGGAAAACCCTTTAATAAAAATGCTATTAAAGAAACTATAGAGCTGGCAAGAGATTTATAAATCTAACGCTTTGAACAATGCATTTTGTTCAAGTGGCTTGCTGTATAAATACCCTTGTACTGTTACATCATCAAAGCGTTGAAGTACTGCATCTTCCAAATGGTTCTCTACACCCTCTGCAATAATTTTCATATTTAATGCTTTTGCCATATCTATGATTGTTTTAAACAGTAAAAATGTTTTTTTATTTTTATCTATATCTGTTACGAAAGATCTGTCTATTTTCAAACAGTCTATAGGAAAATGCATTAAATATTTCAAAGAGGTATTTCCTGTACCATAATCATCAATAGCAATACCGATTCCCATTTTTCTTATCTGTTCAAGTAACATAATAAAGGTATCCATATTTTCAGGAATGGTATCTTCCATAATCTCAAAATGCAATTTTCTACCGGAGAGACCATACGCTTCCATCAGGAACCGAAGCATATCAAGAAAGCCGTTCTCCATTAATACAATGGGAGGAATATTTACAGACAAAGAAAAATCTTTTCTATTTATTTCATCAAGCATCAAAAATATTTTTGATGCCTCTATTAAAAGCTTGGTTGTCAAAGGACCTATCATCCCACTTTTTTCAGCCAAAGGGATAAAAGTACCGGCCGAAACTTCTCCATAATAAGGATGCTTCCAGCGTGTAAGTATCTCTGCACCGATAAATTTCTTTTCACTATGGGAATACTGAGGCTGATATACAAAATAGAGTTCATCATTGTCTATGGCAGCAGGTAAATCCTTCATTAGATGAAGTTCCTGTTTTAAAAAAGGATTTTTTTCTTCTGTATAAAATCCTGTATAGTTTTTACCTTTTTTCTGTAAACATCGCATTGTATTTTCTGCATCTTTTAACAATCTGTAAGCATAAGTATTTTCACTTGAAGAGAGGCTCATACCTATTGTCGCAGTAACATAAAACATATTGTCACCGATATTAAACGGTTCACGCAGTAAATTAATAATTGTATCTGCTGCTTTCTTCAATATTTTTTTATCAGCATTTTCCAAGGCAATTGCAAACCGATAGGTACCTACTCTTGCAAATAATCCATTTTCCAGAACCGTAGAGATACTTTTACTAAGCTGTACCAATAGTTGATCATCAATATCAAAACCAAAGGTATCATTAAAGCGGGCCAGTTCATCAAATTCTATATATAACAAACCTACCGGTAAAAAAGAAGAGGAAGAAAATTTTTCTGCAAGAAGAGAAAGAAATGTATCTTGAATATAAAAACCTGTCAAAGAATCTGTTTCTATTTCACAACTGTTTAAGCTATTCGTATTGGCAGCCCTCATATCTTTTACCTTCTATATCATTAAGGTAACTGTAAAAGACGTATAAAATTTTGTTTAAAAGAGTCTAACATAATGGGCTTTTTAAGAAAAAGATCAAAATAAACACGTTCTTTTTCATATTCATTCGGATAAATTGTAAGTGCCGCCAATCTTGTTTTCTTACTTTTCTCACGAGCTGTTTTTGCTATTTCAACACCTGTCCCGTCAGGAAGATTCATATCGATAATCATGGCATCATATACATCATTATCATCTATCATTTTCAATGCTTCTCCCACATTGTGTGCTTCATCTATCTCTATATTAATTTCATATTCTTCCATTAAAGTCCTGATAAGCTTAGATTCAAATTCAATATTAAAATCCACATCATCTACAATTAAAATAGTTTTATTCATTTTTTTATTTTCCTTCATTATGCTTGACATTGCAAGACTTCATTTTAAATTATACCATCATGGAACTTATTGCTCCCCTCCCAATATAAATAGTTTTATAAAAAATTTATTTTTCAACAGCAAAACAATAATGTTGAAATGGTATTTTTATAGCCTAAAGAATATCCCGTATGATCATCGCATAGTGGAGTACAAAAAGGTTTAAAAAGAAGATCAGCATAGAGGATGCACGTGAAATCAGATGTTCTGCCCGCGTACGTTCCCGGTTGTTGGTTTTAAGCGCTATTGTAAAATGGATAACCGTGACGATCAGCAATATCAAAACGATCCAGAGTTTGGTACGCAAAGCATCTATTACGGGAGAGTGGTAGTCGGTAAAGAGAAGTTCTATCAGTCCGTAGTCTGTGATCATGTAGGAACCTGTCGCCAGAAGAAACATCAGTGCCACCACTTCAAAATAACCGAATATCGGCCCAATATGAGGATAGACCGCTTTTTGTGCCTCTTTGTCACGCATGCTTATTCCCAAAGCAAACATGAAAATGGAGCCGCCTATCCAGGCGATCGCTGCGATGAGATGAATGTGTATTGCCCAACCCATTCCCATCTTAGCTGTCCAACTTCAAAACAGCCATAAAGGCTTCCTGCGGTACCTGTACTTTACCAATAGCTTTCATCCGTTTTTTACCTGCTTTCTGCTTTTCAAGCAACTTGCGTTTACGGGTAATGTCACCACCGTAACATTTTGCCGTAACATTTTTACCCATCGATTTGACATTGGAGCGGGCGATCACATTGTTTCCGATACTCGCCTGTATCGCTACTTCAAAGAGCTGTCGAGGAATGAGCTCTTTAAGCTGTGCCACAAAAGCAAGCCCTCTTGTCCGTGCTTTCTCTTCGGGAACAATGATCGAGAGTGAATCAACCACTTCTCCGGCTACGCGAATATCAAGCTTGACCAGCTGCCCTTCTCTAAATCCGATAGGCTCATAGTCAAAACTCGCATACCCTTTGGTAATGGATTTGAGTTTGTCATAGAAATCCATCACGATCTCATTCATGGGGATGTCATATTCCATCAACACACGGGTTTCATTCAGATAATCCATTTTGATCTGAATACCCCGGCGGTCATTGAGCAGTTTAATGAGATTGCCCACATACTCCTGCGGTGTCAGGATGGTCGCTTTGACATAGGGTTCGTAAATGGTATCGATCTTTTGCGGTTCAGGCAGTTCGGAGGGGTTTTGTATCTCTATCTCTTCCCCGTCTGTCTTTTTAACCTTATAGACAACCGTCGGTGCGGTCGCGATAAGTTCCAGGTTGAATTCACGCTCCAGACGTTCTTTGACCACTTCCATATGCAGCATACCCAGAAAACCTGTTCTGAAACCCGAACCCAGCGCCATAGAACTCTCAGGCTCAAAGCTCAAAGAGGAATCATTGAGTTTCAGTTTGTTCAGTGCATCCCGCAAATCTTCAAATTTATCTGTTTCAATAGGGTAGACACCTGCAAAAACAAAAGGTTTTGCAGGTTCAAACCCGCCGATAGCCTCATCTGTAGGATTTTTGGCATCGGTAATGGTATCACCCACCATCAGTGCCTCAACCGTTTTAAGTCCGGTGACAACAATACCCACTTCACCCGTTTCAATCGACTGCGTTTTAATAGGCTTGATAGGGTTGGGGTACATCAGATCAAGTACCTGATGCTCCTCTTTGGTACCCATGATCTTGATCTTCTGTCCTTTTTGAAGCTTGCCTTCAAAAACACGAACCAGTGCAAGTGCACCAAGGTAATTGTCAAACCAGCTGTCATAGATCAGGGCTTTGAGCGGTGCCTCTTCATCACCTGTGGGTGCCGGAATACGCTCAACGATCATATCGATCAGTTCGGCAACCCCCTGCCCTGTCTTTGCGGAGACAAGTGCATGTTCGGTTGCATCAATACCGATAGCCTCTTCCAGTTCACTCAGTACCCTGTCAGGGTCTGCGGCGGGAAGATCGATTTTATTGACGACAGGCAGCAGTTCAAGGTCATTTTCAATCGCAATATAAACATTGGCAATGGTCTGTGCCTCAACGCCCTGTGCAGCATCGATAATGAGCAAAGCCCCTTCACAGGAAGCAAGAGAACGGCTCACCTCATAGGAGAAATCCACGTGGCCCGGAGTATCAATAAGATTGAGAATATAGTGCTCTCCGTCTTTGACGTAGTCCAGACGGACAGACTGTGCCTTAATGGTAATACCACGCTCTTTTTCAATGTCCATTGTATCCATCACCTGTGCAGACATCTGTCTGTCGGTCACTGCACCGCACTCTTGAATAATACGGTCAGCCAGAGTTGACTTTCCGTGGTCGATATGGGCGATAATGGAGAAGTTGCGAATATTCTTCTGTGGTACTTTTTTTGACACGGTTTTCCTTTGTTGCCGGATAATGCGGGCAGCCGTAAGGGACTGCCCCTACATCCCTTCAAACTGTAACAATTATTTTATTTTACGTAGGGGTATCCCTTGTGGATACCCTTTAAGAAATCTAATTCGTTTCAAAGAGTGAGTTGACACTCTCATTGTTATGTACTCGTCTAATAACCTCTCCCAGCATGGAAGCAGTAGAGAGCATTTTTATTTTTGTACATTCTCTGGTCATAGGGATGGTATTGGCAACGACCAGTTCATCCAGTTCACCTTTTTCTATACGGTCAAAAGCAGGTCCTGAAAGTACCGGGTGTGTACAGCAGGCCATTACGGAAGTTGCTCCCAGATTTTTCAGTGCAGCTGCCGCTTTAACCATGGTACCTGCTGTATCTACCATATCGTCAATAAGAATAACATCTTTCCCTTTGACATCACCGATAATGTTCATCACTTCAGACTCATTTGCCTTTTCACGGCGCTTGTCTACAATGACCATATCAAGACCCAGCTTGTTGGCAAAATAGCGTGCTCTTGCCACACCCCCAATATCGGGAGAAGCAATAATAGGATTTTCAAAATTCTTTGCTTTGATATAGTCCATAAACAGGATCGCGCCGTAGAGATTATCTACCGGAATGTCAAAGAAACCCTGTATCTGGGAAGCATGCAGGTCAACTGTGACCATACGTGTAATACCTGCTGTCTCCATAAGGTTTGCTACCAGTTTTGCAGAGATCGGTACTCGGGGAGCCGCTTTCCTGTCCTGTCTTGCATAACCGTAATACGGCACAACAGCCGTAATGGACTTGGCAGACGAACGCTTGAGCGCATCTGTCATAATAAGCAGTTCCATCAGATTGGCATTGGCAGGTGCAGAGGTAGGCTGAACGATAAAGACATCTTTACCACGGACACTCTCTGCGATCTGTACAGAAATTTCACCATCGGAAAAACGGTTTATTTTCGCCTGCGAAAGAGGCATTTCAAGATAGGTAGCTATCTCCTGGGAGAGTTCAGGGTTCGATGTTCCGGAAAATATCATATATCCGCTCATAAATTGTACCTTCATGTGGAATTTTGTACGCGTATTTTACACAAAACTTGATAAAAAGGGGATTTAAAGCTCCCGGATACTAAACTAATGCAAATAATTTATATAAGTAATCAAATGATACGAAAAGTTTTTAGAAAGAAAAAAAGTGCTAATGGGAAAGAGAGCAAAATTGACGCTTTTTTGCAAAAATACAATCTTCCCAAAGACTATCTTGGTATTAGCAGACGTTCGGTAACACGGGGTGTAGGCATTGGACTCTTCTGGGGATTCATTCCCATGCCTATGCAGATGGCTGCGGTACTGGCCACAACACCCTTTATACGTTTTAACGTACCCATTGCCATCTCCATGGTCTGGCTTAGCAATCCGTTTACCATGCCGCCGATGTACTACATGGAATACCTTACGGGAAATTTTCTGCTTGGCAGAGAAGGCATACACAATGTGGAGCTGACGGTAGAATGGTTCAAAAACAATCTTGGAGATATTTTTGTACCGCTTTATGTCGGTACGGCTTTCTACTCCATTGTTGTATCGGGTCTGATCTACCTTGGGCTCAACTGGCTATGGATACACTCCGTCAGAAAGGAGAAAGCCCAAAAAGACCATGCACGCAAAGAGCGTAAAAAAAAAGAAGTAACAGAAGCAAAAAAGCACTACCCTCCACATAAAAAAAAACTTTTTGAGTTCATGCCTTCTCAGGAACATGAGGTTAATACTTCAATAAAAAAATAGTACTCCGGTCAAAAAGGATATCAGCAGATCACCCCGCCGCCAAGCAGTCTGTCAGCATCGTAAAATGCAGCGATCTGCCCTTTGGCAAGACCGTAGACAGGTTCTTTCAACGTAACGGATGCCTTTTCACCTTCTATTTTGACATAACAGGGAACCGCTTTGGTACGGTAACGCACTTTCACTTCACACTCAAATGCCGTCAACTCTTCAAAAAGGTTGATCTGTTTGACTTCAAAAGCATCTACTTCAAGTTTCTCTTTTGTACCTACAACGATCTGGTTCTCTTCGGGTTTGATTGCCAGTACAAAATGCGGATCATGCGCACCGTTGACAAAAAAGCCTCTTCTTTTTCCTATGGTATAGTGCATATAGCCTTTGTGTGTACCGACCACATTGCCTTCGGTATCGACTGTTTCTCCCGGAATATCAATATCCATATGCTTTGCAAGAATCTCATCGTAACTGTTCTCTACAAAACATATCTCGGTACTCTCTTTCTGGGAGGCAAGATCCTGAAGTATTTCAATCTCGGAAGCCAATGCTTTGACATCTTCTTTCACCCAGGTACCCAGAGGGAAAAGCAGTCTTGGCAGAACTTCTTTTTTGACTTCACAGAGAAAATAGCTCTGATCTTTGTTCTGGTCATCTGCCGCATAGATAAACTTTCCGTCACATTTTAGATAATGCCCTGTTGAAACATAGTCGGCACCGACAGTATCGGCAAATTCAACCATTTTTCCAAACTTGATGGTACGGTTGCAGATGACACAGGGATTGGGAGTAAGTCCCTCTTTGTAACTCTCTACAAAATAGTCATAGACATCGCGGTTAAAGGCTTCACTGAGGTCATAAAAATGTACTTTGATCCCAAGGTACTTTCCTACACGCTCTGCTTTGGAGTAATTCTCTTCATGATAGCCCGGTTTGTGATGCAGTTTCATATAGACACCTTCCACTTCATAGCCCTCTTTTTGCAGAAGTATCGCCGCAACAGTAGAATCAACTCCTCCACTCATACCTACCAGTACTTTTCCTTTTGTCATTATCTTTTTACCTCTTTTATTTCTACGGCAATTTCATCATCTACCGTAACAAGTCTGCCTTTGGCAAGCATCTTTTCTTCTGCATAAAGTAGAATCTCTTCAAAATCTATATGCATCGTTTCAATCTTGTGGCCTATTGTCAGCACCCTGCTGTGCACCCTTCCCAATAAAATTTTCAATTTTTTATACTTTTTACTTTCATCTATTTCTGATCCACTATAGGAATCTTCTATAATCTGAATAGTCATTGTCTCATCATACGAAGCAAGTATAGCTTTGGCACAACCGTTAGATTTGGAGACAAGCTGCATTTCCATAGACTCCAGTCCCAGAAGAAGCAAATCGCCCACATTCAGTTTTTTAAGAAGTACTTTTCTGACGGCAATAGGAGAAAAACAGAGTTCATACTCTGGATAGCACTGATGTCTTTGCATCAATTTTTCAAGTTTGAGTGCCTGATTGTCAGCCTTCATGCACATCCCCGATAAACTGTTCAAGCAAATATTCTTTGCTGGCAACAAGCAGATCGTCAGGCACTTCCTGTCCTGTAGAGAAATAACTCATAGGAAGGTCATAAAGCAGCATGAAATTCATTAGTGTTCCAAAATGTTTTGTCTCGTCAAATTTGGAAATAATCACAGAATCAAGATTCAAAAAAGAGAAATTTTCATAAATATCTTCCATATCTTCATATTTTACTGTCGCTGCCAATACCAGAGCCACTTCTATTTTTCTGGGAATTTCCGTAGTGACAAACTCTACTGTTTTAATAAACTTCTGTGTATCGTAGGGAGACATACCGGCTGTATCTACCAAGATCACATCATAGTTTACCAATGCTTCTATCTTCTCCCCAAAAATTTCAGGTGAGGCAATCGAATAATGCTCAATCTGCATAATATCCGCATAATGTGCCAACTGTTCTATTGCTCCTACTTTATAGCTGTCAAGATTGATAAGCGCTACTTTGTATGGCCTCTCCATAAGGTAGGCATAACGTGCTGCCAGTTTGGCGATGGTTGTCGTTTTTCCGACACCTGTGGGACCGACAAGCATCATGATCTTGGAAGCGTCCATATCTTCTTCTTTGATCTTGAGAGTTTCATCTATCTCTTCAAGAAGATAGGAAACCAACAGCTGCGCATCTTCCATTACCGGTGTTCCGATAAGCGGTATGAGAATTGTATCAAGCCAACGTTCTGAGATACCTTTGTGCATAAATCGTTTCTTGACATCATCTGCCACTGCACCAAATCTTCCTGTTTGAAGCAGTCCGTCACGCATCTCTTCAAGCTGCGTTTTAAGTTCTCCTATCTCGCCAAGCAGCGCTTCTTCTTCATTTTTCTCAATTTCAAGACTTTGAGAACCAAAAGATTTTTCCATAAAAAGTGCTTTAGGTACGGCAATAACTACTTCTGCACGTAATTCATTATCGTCATATTTGATCTGCTTTGCAGATACGATTTTGATATCTCTGCCATATTTTTCTACAGCCTGGTCATACGCACCTTTTGGATCAGAAGCTACAAATGTTTCGTTGATCATTACCTTACCTTTTTCATCACTTAATTCTTTTAACAGGAAACTAAAATTCCTTAGTAATTCTATTTGTTGAAACACTATTCCTGATGAGCCATATATGACAGGGGAATCAATACTGAACTTCTCTGCATCCATCCAGGATGGGGAAGTGTCAATATTTCACTTTCCATTGTTATATCATCATAAAATATCAGGTCAATATCCAGTGTTCTGGGCCCGTCTTTAAAGAGACGTTTCCGCCCAAATTGTTTCTCTACACGCAATACATAACGCAGCAGCTCTCGGGGTGTCATATCTGTTTTAACAAGGATAAGCCCGTTAGTGAAATCATCCTGTTCCAGAAAACCAAACGGCGGATTTTTCAAAAGCGGCGATGTTTCAACAATATCTACCATATTCTGACGTTTCAAAAAGAAAAACAGATGTTCAAAACGCCGTATGACATCACCTATATTTCCGCCGATTCCCAGAAGTGCCCTGTGACGTTTATGTGATTCCTGTTGTGCATTATAGGGAAAATGTGAAGTAAAAATCAATGTCAGCTCTTTATTGAGTTGTTTTCTTTTTACCAATTTATTTCCTTCAATTTTTCATACCCGAGAAGCAGCATTACAACCGTAGAGCAGCAGATACTACCCAATTTTACAAGACCCGGGCTTTGCCATCGACCATCGCTACCATATCTTCAATACGTATACCGAATTCTCCCGGAATGTAAATACCCGGTTCTATGGTGTACACCATTCCATCTTCTATGATCGTATCTGAACGGCTGGAGATATAGGGCATTTCGTGAATATCCAGTCCTACCCCATGTCCGGTAGAGTGTACGTAGTACTTTCCAAATCCTGCTTTTTCTATGAGATCCCGGGTCAAGGCATCAACCTCTTTGGCTTTCATACCGCTTCTTGCTTTATTGATGGCACGGTCATGGGCTTTCAGCACTGTATCATATACTTTTTGAATCTTTTTTTTGGCAAAATGCTGTTTGGTATCAAATACAAACCCACGGTCGGCAAAGACCGTACGGGTTCTGTCTGAACAGTAGCGTTTGTATTTAAGACCGGCATCAACCAGAAGCAAATCCCCTTTTTTAAGTTTTTTCTTTGTCGGTGTAGCATGGGGTTTTGCCGCATTGGCATTGATAGCTACAATAGGGTCAAAACTGAGATCATATTTCCCCCAGTTAGCCAAAACAGATTTTGCCCGATATGTTAAAGTAAACTCATTTTCACCAAAACCGTTTCTGTTAAACTCTTCAGACAATGCTTTAAAGGCTTTGGCACCCAGTTTGGCAGCCTTTGCAATAATCTTAAGTTCTTCATCACTTTTGACAATACGCTTTTTATGGGAAAGGTCCGGTACCCGCTCAAACCTAATCTTTGTCTGGCCGCTCAATTTTTCAAAACCTGCCACACTCCACTCTTTGGGGTCAAAAAGCACTTTTTTGACTTTTGCTTTTTTCAACACTTTTACCGCACGTCCGTAAAGGTCTACATCTATAAGTACTTTTGCACCCCGAACATGTTCCTGTGCATCAAGTGTATAGCGGCTGTCCGTAACAAAAAATGCTTCGGAACCAAGTGAAAGGTAAAGAGCATTGTCACAGGAGTATCCACATTCGTAATAAATGGCATTTTCATCTTTAAGCATATAATTCATAAGAGACCTTTAGGAGAGATATTCCCATATTAGGTATATGGGAATAGATGGTAATGGGAGGTTTAGTTTGCTTGGGCCTGTGCCGCTGCCTGATGCTGCTTCATCGCCGCTACTTCATTCAAAATCTGTACCATACCGACCATTGCCAAATGGTAACCAAACGGTCCCATTCCGACAATCTGTCCTGCACATACCGGTGCAATGAGAGATTTGTGTCTGAACTCTTCTCTCTGGTGGATGTTGGAGAGGTGTACTTCAAGTGCAGGAAGCTGTACCGCAGAAATTGCATCACGGATGGCAATAGAAGTATGCGTATAGGCTGCCGGGTTGATAATAATACCGTCTGCATCACCGATGCACTCCTGAATGCGGTCTACAATTTCTCCCTCAAGGTTACTCTGGAAAAACTCGATCTCAAGATTATTCTGCTCTGCAAAACCTTTCATCTGTTTATGAATATCTTCCAACTTCATCGGACCATAAATATTCTGTTCTCTGATTCCGAGCATATTGAGATTGGGACCCTGGATTACGACTATTTTCATTTAACTGCCTTCTTAATATATATTTTGGGTATTATTTTATCCAAATAGGATTAAAGCGTACCTATCTAAATGCATAAAGAGGAGATATTTTATGAAGATCATCATAGCGGACTACCTTTACATGGAAGGGCAGTTCATTGAAAATCTTGCAATTGCTTTCAACACCCATATAGAGGCGGTAGATCTGCCTGAGACACTTTTGGAGCAATACCCCGATGCCGAGCTGATCCGTGCCAAACCCTACACGGTACTCTATCCCGGGTTCATCAACACCCATGTGCATCTGGAATTTTCAGCCAATAAAACTTCACTCAAATACGGTGCTTTTATGCCCTGGCTTGATTCTGTCATAGAACACAGAGATGACCTGATGAAAGACTGTAACAATGAAATGATGCAAAAAGAGTGCAATGAAATGCTGCGTTCGGGCATTACGACTTTTGGTGCCATTTCCAGTTTCGGTACCGAACTGCAAGTCTGTGAAAAAGTACCTCAAAGGGTAGTCTTTTTCAATGAACTCATCGGTTCCAATGCACAATATGCCGATATGCTCTACGGAGACTTTCTCGAACGTGTCAAAGCATCGCAAAGCTGTGAAACTTCAAGCCGTATTACCCCGGCGGTAGCCATTCACTCACCCTACTCTGTCCACCCTGTCATTCTGCAAAAAGCAGTCACTCTGGCAAAACAGAACGCCATGCCGCTTTCGGCACACTTTCTTGAATCTCAGGCGGAACGGGAGTGGTTGGAGAAAGGTACAGGAGAATTTAAAATATTTTTTGAAAAATTTTTCAATACCTCTACTCCTGTTACAAATATAGAAGAGTTCATGCATGCCTTTGACACCTGTCCTGCCCATTTTACACACTGCGTACAGGCTACAGAGAAGGAGTTGGAGTATCTGGCAGAAAAAGGCCACACCATTGCACACTGCCCGCGTTCCAACCGCTATCTTGGCTGTGGAAGACTTGCCATTGAAAAACTCAACCTCCCCTTCTCTGTCGCTACTGACGGGCTCAGTTCCAATGATTCTCTCAATATTTTTGATGAACTGCGTGCGGCACTGATGCTGCACAACACTATAGAGATTCAGTCTCTGGCTCTTCAACTTCTGAAAAATGTTACTTCCGATGCTGCCAAAGCACTGAAACTCAACAACGGCAGCCTGGAAGTCGGCAGAGATGCCGATTTTGCACTTGTTACCCTCCCGGAACTGCCCAAACGTTCCGAAGAGATCGCATTATGGAGTATTTTGCATACCAGAGAGGTTGATGCACTCTACATCGAAGGAGAAAAATATGTTTAAAACACTCAGTACGGGTATTAAATGGATCGGTGACCACTTCAAGGGGTTGCTTTTTCTGCTTATTTTGCTGCTTGTTTTCATGCCGGCATCAAAATCGGAACTTAAACCTGCCAACCTTCAGGAGATCAAACTCGCCGGCCCTATTGTGGATGCCGACAAAGTCCTCAAAGAGATCAGTCAGGCACAAAAAGATAACGATATCAAAGGGGTACTTTTCAATGTCAACTCTCCCGGAGGTGCCGTGCCGCCGTCCATAGAAATTTGCTATGCCATCAGGGAACTCAGAAAACATAAACCCGTTATTGCCTATGCAAGCGGTATTATTGCAAGCGGAAGCTACTACGCTTCCATTTATGCCAACAAGATCATTGCCAACCCGGGTTCCATTGTCGGTTCTATCGGGGTGATTATGGAGAGTCCGAACTTTAAAGTTCTCATGGAAAAGATCGGTATCGGTACGCAGGTGGTCAAAGAGGGTACCTACAAACAGGCCGGTACACCTTTGAGAAAATGGACCCCAAAAGAGCGAGAAGAGCTTGAACGGCTGACAAAAGATACTTACGAACTTTTCATCTCGGATGTGGCCAAAGCAAGAGGACTGGATGTCAACAACTCCAAAGCCTATGCCGATGCACATATTTTCTCTTCCAAAAGAGCCAAAGAGGTAGGACTGATAGATGAAATAGGAACAAAGAGTCGTGCAAAAAAAGAGCTACTTTCCATGGCCAGGGTCAAAACACCTGTCTGGAAAAAGAAAGACAAGCTCGAATCGTTCATAGAGAGTCTGAGCACCCAAAGCCTTTTAAAACTGCAAAGTTATTTCTACGGACTGAAATCTACCCTCTTTTAAAAAACCTGATCGTTCTTATCGCAATTTTGTCAGCTTCTTCTGTTTCGAAAAAAGCTGACAAAAAATCTGAAGATATTATGATCCTTTGGATAAAAGAAGATGTCCCGCACCTTTAATCCAGTAGGTAGGAACAAGTTTCTCAAAAAACTTATAGGCAGCCTTACTGTCAATAATCTTATCTTCCTGCCCAAGAAAAACTTCAATGACCGTTCCTTTTTTTAAAACTTCTTCCAACTTTTCCACATCCCATTGGTAACATAAAAGCGCTTCAAGTTCTGTTTTTGATCCGGTCTGTAGAAAGATATCCGCTTCTACGGCAGAGGGGTATGCAATATTTTTGAGAAACTGACGGACATAAGCCTCTTTCCCTGCTTCAAAATAGCGTAACTGTGTTCGGATAAAACCGGAGTTTTCTGTTTGAAAAAAAGCAGGAGAGAGCAGTATGAGTCTATCGATTCTCTCTTCTGTATTGTAAACATATTCAAATGCTCTCTGTGCACCGTAGCTGAACCCGGAAATACACTGTTCACTCTTCAGAAGATAGTCACTAAAAAATTTCTCTTCTCCATATAGGGAAAAACCATTAAAATAACGCATCTTACTAAAATAGCTCTTCAAGAATCTCTTTACACTGTTTTTGTGTAATATTTTCATATAAAAGCAAATACTTCGATACTTTTGAGAGTGCTTCATCCATACTCTTGAGCAGAGTAGTCACTTCAGAAACCGTAGCCAGCAGAAGTTCTTCTTCCTGATGTGGAGTCACAATGAAATTTTCACTCATCGCATAGGTATAGACTACCTTGTTGATCAATTCTTTTGCCTGCCTTATATCTGCACTGGCATTGGTAAACTGTTCATTATAATGCAGTTTGGTCGCAATACTTCCTGCAAGATAGACCTTGATACGGTTAATAAGTGTAGAACGTGAAATAATTTCATGCTCCGGAACAAGCAGTCTTGTATTGACTATCCCTATTTTTTCAAACTCTACATCCAGCCAGGTAGCGGCAATGGCTTTTGCACTCTGATAGACTGCCTGTATCTGACGCTCCTCTTCTGTAAAACTGAGGATCTTTCGTTTGCCAAGCAATACTTTCTCTTTGACTGCTTCAAAATCACTGTTTTGAACAACTTTACGCCCTTCTCTCATAGCATAGATAGCAGCTTCATTGGTAAGGGTGTCAAGTGCTGCCGAGTTGAAACCGACTGTCATACGGGCAATGGCTTCTATATCGACATGGTTTGGTTTGTGCGAAAGATAGAGTTCAAGTGTTTTGGCACGTTCTTCAAGATCGGGAAGCGAAATATAAATACGTCTGTCAAAACGCCCTGCCCTGAGCAGTGCTTCATCCAGTACATCGATCTTGTTGGTTGCACCAATGACAATCACACCGGAACTCTCTTCAAACCCGTCCATTTCTGTCAGGAGCTGATTGAGTGTTGCTTCTCGTTCATCATTACGGAATTCTCCACGGCTTTTACCTACCGCATCGATCTCATCAATAAAAATAATACTTGGTGCCATCTGTTTGGCTTTTTTAAAAAGTTCACTGACACGTTTGGCACCCATACCGACATAGATATGCACAAAGGAAGCCCCGCTCTGATAAAAGAACGGTACACCTGCTTCTCCCGCTACTGCTTTGGAGATAAGTGTTTTTCCTACACCCGGAGGCCCTACAAGCAGTACGCCTTTGGGCAGACGGATATCAAGTTGGCGGTATTTCTGGGGTTCACGGAGAAAATCAATGATCTCTTCAAGCTCTTCCTTGACATCTTTAATACCCGCGACATCTTTAAAGGTCACATGGGAAGTCAATGCCTGTACAGGTTCATACATCTCCGTATTCTCTTCTCTGGCACTTCGTATCTGTCTGAGCTGTTGTAGGCGGTTGACTTTTATCATCCGGAAAAGATAGAAAATAGAACCGATCAATATACCCAGAAATACAAAATCAAAAAGATAACCTTTATCTTCTCTAACCTCTACAGGGTACTTATTGAAAAATACTTCCGTATTGATAGCATCTTTATAAATTTTATAGCCTCTGTCAGCTGTTTTTAGATGGAGGTAGTCCCCGTCTACAATTATTTTTTCAATTTTGTCTTTATTGTAGAGTGTATTGGCCTGCCCGGGGGTAATAAGAACATCTTGATCTCGCAAAGCAGTATAGGCAAGCAGCACCATAGTCAAAAGAGCCAGAGAGAAGATGATCTTGACATTTTTTTTGTCAAGAAATTGTCGTTTAAAGTGTTGCTTTGTTACTTTCACTTTCCACCTCCACTTCATTCAGAAGTACCCAGTTTGAACTGAGGTCTTCACTGCTCTGTACTTCTACACGGTTAAAATACTGGTCAAAACCGCTGTAGATACCTTCTTTTCCGCTTTCCAGAAGGACTTCAAGACCGCTGTTGTGCTCCCGGCGGAAAAGAAAGTTCTTCGCCTTGATGAGTGCTGTGAGTTCACGGTGTCGTTCTTTTGCTATGTTCCCGCGTACTTCTTCTTTCATAAGCGCTGAAGCCGTGTTGTCACGCTTGGAATAGGAGAAGGCATGCACATGTGTCAAAGGAAGCTCTTTGACACGGGCAATTCCCTCCTGCCATGCCTTTTCGTCTTCTCCCGGATGCCCGACAATATAGTCTGTTCCCAACGCATAGCCCTTCTGTGCAATTTTGTGAAAAAGTGCCAGGTCGCTGGCAAAACGGTTACGGCGGTTCATCAGTTCAAGCATTTTGTCAGAAGTATGCTGTAGTGCGATATGCAAGTGTTTTGCCATCCAGGGTTCAGAAAGCAGTTCCATGAATTCATCATCGATCTGAATAGGCTCAAGACTTCCTATACGTATACGCCTTACACCACGTATAAGACTTATTTTTTTAAGCAGTTTTGCCATGGAGGTATCATGGTCCTGTCCGTAGGAGCCTACATTGGTTCCGGTCAAAATAAATTCACCAAAGCCGTTGGCTGCCAGTTTGCGTATCTGTTCTAAAACCGTCTCTTCTCTGTGGGAACGTGCATCACCGCGAACCGCAGGAATAATACAGTAGGAACATCGAAAGTTACATCCCTCCTGTATCTTGATGAAGGCCCGGCTTTTTCCTACAAACTCCTCCACAATGGTAGAATCGATATGTTCAAGATCTCCAATTTCATAAAAAGGTGTCTCTTTTTTGAGAATTTCATTAATATTCTCTTTCTCCGAATGTCCCATAACCCCAAAAACCTTTTTGTCTTCAAAAAGAGCTTCTCCCTTGGAATGTGAACCGCAACCCGCCAGAATGACTTTGGCTTCAGGATTCCTGCGTTTGACAGAGGAGATATAGTTACGTACGGAGGAGTCTGCACCATTGGTGACCGTACAGGAATTCACTACAATAATATCACTCTGGGTATCATCCAGGGAGAGTTCAAACTCCCTGAGTTTGGACATCATCACCTGTGTATCGAACTGATTCGTACGGCATCCAAAGGTTTTGAAGTAGACTTTTTTACTGCTCATGCCAGTGTATCCTCATCATCCTGTATCTCTTCGGGAGGCAACGGTTTACGTACATCCTTATCCATATAGATAGATTGCGTAGGAAAGGCAAGGAAAATATCGTCTTCTTTGTTGATCCGTTCCAGTATCTCAGCCGAAATAGTACTTCTCAATGTCAGGGTTGCATAGGCATTGGTATGATACCACGCACTTATCTTGACACCCGAAGGCTCCATAAAGCTGTAGAC
>Ga0256843_1000425_pt1 | contig 36232 bp, 37 predicted proteins | sample AlvinellametaG_FD_191572 | JGI IMG/M metagenome (GOLD analysis project Ga0256843, IMG submission 191572) | Pompeii worm associated microbial communities from hydrothermal vent at the East Pacific Rise, Pacific Ocean - Alvinella | ecosystem: Host-associated > Annelida > Integument > Unclassified ...
CTAGAGGAATACCATTTGGTAGATGTCTTGAAGTATATTTTGTAAGTTTTAGTGAAGCTATTAGTCTTGCAACTCCACCAACAAAAAGTATTAGTGTACCAATACATAAAATTAAAGATATTACTGTAAGAATGATATTTGAGTATGTTCCAAATATAGGCTCGATCAACCATACTAATTTTATAGATTCATCATTTTGTTGCTCAAAATTACCAAATATCAATGCAAGTGTAATAAGTATATACACCAATGATATAGTTATAACTGAAAATATAACTGCTTTGGTTAAAGTTTTTTTATCTTTGACATCATTTGAGTAGTTTCCTATAACTTCCCATCCAACAATAGACCAAAAAACCAATAAAAATGATTTTCCTATTTGTGATATATCTGTATGTGGTATATGAAATATATATTGATTTGCATTTGCAAGTGTAACTATACTGCTTAGTAAAAATATAATAGTAATCAGTGATGAGACTATCAACATAAGTTTTCCCAAAAAATCAATACGAATCAGTAATAAAATATATGTGATGATATATATACACAAAGCTAAAAAACTAAGTGATATATCAGGAAAAAAATCTTTAATAAATTCACCAGCAATTAAAAGTACAGCAACAGGACCAAAAAATACAGCACATATCAAATAAAAAGAGGTTAGTAGTTGGTATTTTTTACCAAGAGCCTCTTTTGTGGCATTTGATACTCCAGCTTCACCTGGAAATAAGTTTGCAAGTTTTCCAAAAATGATAGCAAATATAAATCCAAGAGTTAATATCCCCAGCCATATAAATATAGAAAAATCGCCAATTGAATTATATAATAAAGGTGGTAGCAGTATCACTCCTGAACCTAGTATTGGTCCAATAATAAGTCCAGAAAGTGTAAACGTGTTTAGTTTATTTTTTTTCAAATAATAAAATCTTAATCAAGTAGATCTGAATGTGTATCAGTGTTGTCTTTTGGTAAGATTAGGTTTAAAATCACTCCAATAATTGCACCAAGTCCAATACCTGAAAATGATACAGAACCAAAATTAAATGTCATCCCTCCAATAGAAAATACCAAAATCATAGATACAATAATCATATTTCTTGTAGATGTTAGATCAACTTTCTCTTTTATAAGTGTACCCATACCAATAGATGCAATTATACCAAATAATAATAACATAATACCACCCATAACAGGTACAGGGATAGTAGCTAAAAATCCACCAATTTTACCAACAAATGCAAGTACTATAGCAAAAATTGCAGCCCAAGTCATAATAGCTGGATTAAATGCTTTTGTAACTGATACAGCACCTGTTACTTCAGAATATGTTGTATTTGGTGGTCCACCTAAAAATGAAGCAAGTGAAGTAGCTATACCATCTCCAAGTAGTGTACTTTTAAGACCTGGATCTTGAAGGTAGTCTTTTTTTGTTATATGTGAAATTGCAAGCATATCTCCAATATGCTCAATAGCTGGAGCAATTGCAATAGGAACAATAAATATAATAGCTTCCCAATTAAATGTAGGTGTAACAAAATTTGGAACGCTAAACCATGATGCATTTGATATAGATGAAAAGTCAACTATACCATACAGTAGTGATGTAATATATCCAGCAATAATACCAAATAAGATAGGGATTAGTTTAAATATCCCTTTAGAGGTTAAAGATGCAAATACAGTTACAAATAAAGCTACCATAGATATAACCAAAGCTTTATCCAAAGGTACTAATTGTACTGCTCCATCTCCAGTTTTTCCCATTGCCATATGTACTGCAACTGGTGCTAAAATAAGTCCAATTGACATAATTACAGGACCAACTACAACTGCTGGTAAAATTTTATGTAAAAACTCACTACCTTTTATTCTAATAATAAAACTAAGTACAACATAAAATAAACCCGCTGCAACAAGACCTGACATAGTTGCAGAAATACCCCATGTTTTAACTCCGTATGATATGGGAGCTATAAATGCAAAGGATGATGCTAAAAATATAGGGGGGACATTTTTTCTGGTTATAAGTTGAAAGGCAAGTGTTCCAATTCCTGCAGTAAATAAGGCAACATTCGGATCAAGTCCTGTTAAAATTGGAACCAAAACCAATGCCCCAAAGGCAACAAATAAAAACTGAAGACCAATTAACGAATCTTTAATTCGAAAATTATAATCTGTATTTGACATATTCTCTCCTTTTGTTTTAATATTTTAACATAGTTTTAGTGATAAATTGACAATTTGAGTATGTTATTGTGATATAATTTTACATATTAAGAAGATAAATAGTAGGATGATAAATATGTATAAAGAGAGTACAAATATACTTGTAAAACATTTAGTTAATACTTTAAGAGATAGCAATACAGATGCCAGCAAATTTAGAAAGACAGTTGAAGAGATATCAAAAATTTTAGTTTCTGAAGCGTTAAATAATTTCTCAACTATAAAAAAGACAATACCAACTTGGCAAGGTGATTTGGATGTAAAGATGATAGATAGTCAAAATATTGTATTTATACCAATTTTACGAGCAGGTGAACCTATGCTAAATGGAATTTTAGATATTTTACCAGATGTTCAAGCTGGATTTTTAGCTATGAAAAGAGATGAAGAAACAGCAGTAAGTAAATTATATTATGAAAATATTCCAAATTTAGAAGATAAAATTGTAATAATCCTTGATCCTATGGTTGCAACAGGTGGATCATTGATTGATGGTATAGAGTATATATATGAAAAAGGTGCTGCTAAAGTGATGACTCTAAATATTTTGGGTTCTATTAGTGGTGTACAAACAGTACAGGCAAAGTACCCAACTGTAGATATGTATATAGCTCAAATAGATGATATCTTAAATGATGTAAGCTATATAATACCTGGATTGGGTGATGCTGGAGATAGAGCGTTTAATACTAATTAAACGCTTATTTGATACCCTTGTCCTGAATGACTTTTGATAATTGAAGGATAACTTTTATCTCTAATTTTTTTAACGATATTTCTCATAGTAAAAATTGAAGCCTCTTTTTTAGACCAAACATTATCTAAAATACTTTGATGGCTTACAATTGTGTTAGCTTGAGTAATTAAAAAATAGAAAAACTCCTGTTCTAAATTTGTAAATTCAATTGGCTCATGCTTGTCGTTAAATAATATTTTTATACTTTTTTTATAAAAGTAACCATTGCTTAATGTGATAATATCACTAACCTCAGTATTTAAATACTCTTCAATAGCATTTTCAATAGTAGTACCATTGTTTTGTGCCAGAGTTAAAAAATACATTTGCGTTTCATTTGATAAGTTTAATTTTAATTTCATGACGCAATTATATAATCTCTAAACTTAGATTTAGTTGTATTGTCATTGAAATGTAATGAATATGTGTTAAATTTAAGTTTTAAAATATATTATTAGTTAGATTGTATATAATTATGAATAGTATTAAAGAATAAATTAAAACATAATAAAATATTTTTATTGGTATTTAGAAGTTAAAAGTATAAATTAAATGATTGGATTTGTTTAATTAGCGTTTTGGTTGCGGGAGCAGGATTTGAACCTGCGACCTTCGGGTTATGAGCCCGACGAGCTGCCGGACTGCTCTATCCCGCGCTAATCGTTATTAAATTAAATAAGTTATCATAAAGTGGATGGGGTAGTAGGATTCGAACCTACGAATATCGGCACCAAAAGCCGAGGCCTTACCGCTTGGCGATACCCCAATCGTTTATGTGGATGAAATTATAGTAAATTTTTTTTTATTTGTCAAGGGTTTTTTGAAAAAATTTCAAAAAAAATTGATTTTTTATTTTCAGCTTATTAGGACATTCAATTTGATATAATTTCAAAAAAATTAAAAAGAGTATTTAATATGTCAGCAATACAAAGAGTAAAAGAAGCAATAGAGGAGATCAAGCAAGGTCGTATGGTTATCATGCTTGATGATGAAGATAGAGAAAATGAGGGTGATTTAGTTTATGCTGCAGCATTAAGCACTGCTCAGAAGGTAAACTTTATGGCTACACATGCAAAAGGTTTAATATGTGTAGCTTTATCAAATGACACAGCTCAAAGATTGGATCTAAATCCGATGGTATCATCAAACACATCATCGTATGAAACAGCATTTACAGTATCAGTTGATTGTGCAAAAGCTAGTACTGGTATAAGTGCAGCTGAAAGAGATGATACAATTAGAATATTAGCCAATCCTGTTAGTAAAGCAAATGAATTGGTTCGTCCAGGTCATATATTTCCACTTATAGCTAAAGATGGTGGAGTGCTTGTAAGAACCGGTCATACAGAAGGATCAGTTGATCTATGTAAACTTGCTGGCTTGCATGGTGAAGCAGTTATTTGTGAAATAATGAAAGATGATGGTACTATGGCAAGAAGAGATGATCTTGATATTTTTGCCCAAAAATATGATATGAAACAAGTGTATATATCAGATTTAGTTGAGTATAGATTGAAACATGAATCTTTGGTATCTCAAATTAGTAGTGAAGATAGTTTGTTTTTTGGACAAAAAGTGATAAAAAAGATATTTAAAGATCACAGAGATAATGAACACACTGTAATATTATTTGGAGATATAAATCCAACTACACATGTAAAATTTCATACTGTAGAAGCAGATATAAATCTATTTTTGAATGATGAAAGATTAAATTCTATGTTAAAAACAATTAATTTTTTACAATCAAAAGGTGGAGTGTTAATATTTTTACAAAATAATGAAAGAGTATCTGATACACAAAAAGATTTTGGAGTAGGGGCTCAAATATTAAATCAGCTTAATATAAAAGAGATTAAATTACTTACAAGTGGTGGTAAACACTCTTTTATTGGTATAAATGGATTTGGATTGCAGATAAAAGAAGAGATTCAAATAGAGGGATAACAAACATAAAAACAAAGGGTATTAAATATTTAATGCCCTCCTTACTAAATTAAATTGTGCTTTTGCATCTTTAATTCTATCTTCTAATTTATCTTTGTTTTCAAGATAATATGCAGATTGTTCAAGCTCTTTTAATCTGTTTTCAAATTTTTCAATTGTCATTAATTTAAATTCATCATCTTCAATTTGCATAATTCTTGCTGCATCTTGCTTTTCAATTTTAGACATACTCATCTCAAACAGATACTCCATATCCATAGATAGATCAAGTGTAGTACATAAATCATCATATATCTCTTGAGTACTTGAGTTGTATCTTCTGTATATTGGTCCAGCATAATCATTTAGATATCTAATATATGTGGTATAATCTTCAAATAGATTATCTAGTTCCTCTTTTGTAATATCATCTTTATTGATATCGTATATCTTTTCCAATATATGAACAGCACTTAAATAGCTGATCTCATTTTTTACATTTGATTTTATATTGTCAAGATAATCATTTATATTCATTTTGTAACCTTATTTTTTATAAAAAAAGGGCAGAGTCAAGACTCTACCCTTAGTTTATTATGTAGATGTGAAATTGTACTTAAATTTGTGGCCCTGCAGCTGTAAAATCAAAATCACTATCATCAGTTAAATATTTTTTAAAGTTCTCTACATACATAGATGCTAGTTTTTTAGCAGATTCATCATATGCAGCTTTATCACTCCATGTATTTCTTGGATTTAATACTTCTGTATCAACACCATCAAGAGTTTTTGGAACACTTAGATTAAAAAATGGAATAGTTTCAAATTCACTATCATTGATATTTCCATTTAAGATACCATTTATACATGCTCTAGTATTTTTTATAGTCATTCTATGTCCAACACCATAAGCACCACCTGTCCATCCTGTATTTACAAGATATACATTTACATTGTGCTCTTTTATTTTTTGACCAAGTAGTTTTGCATAATCAGTTGGATGTAAAGGTAAAAATGCTTCACCAAAACATGCACTAAAAGTTGCAACTGGTTCAGTAATACCTCTTTCTGTACCAGCAACTTTTGCAGTATATCCACTTAGAAAGTAATACATAGCTTGCTCATTTGTAAGTTTTGATACTGGTGGTAATACACCAAATGCATCAGCACTTAAGAATATAATATTTTTTGGATGACCTGCCATACTGTTTGGTTGAATATTTTCAATATGGTTAATTGGATAAGAAACTCTTGTATTCTCAGTTTTACTTCCATCATTATAGTCAACAACACCATTCTCATCAGCCACAACATTTTCTAATATTGCACCTTTTTTAATAGCTGCATAAATTTCTGGTTCACTTTTTGGATCAAGGTTGATTACTTTTGCATAACAACCACCTTCAAAGTTAAACACACCTTCATCATCCCATCCATGTTCATCATCACCAATTAAAGCTCTATTTGGATCAGTAGAAAGTGTAGTTTTTCCTGTACCACTAAGACCAAAGAATAGTGCAGTATCACCATCTTTTCCAACATTTGCAGAACAATGCATTGCCATTTTGCCATCAAGTGGAAGCCAGTAATTCATCATAGAGAAAATTCCCTTTTTTATCTCACCTGCATACCATGTACCACCAACAACAGCTTCATTTCCTTCAACATCAAACGCTACATAAACTTCTGAGTTTAAACCTTGCTCTTCCCAATTTGGATTTGTTGTTTTACATGCATTATACATAGTAAAATCTGGTACAAAATTTTCCAGTTCTTCCTCAGTTGGCATTATAAACATATTTTGTACAAAATGTGATTGCCAAGCAATTTCAGTAATAATTCTAATTGATTTTCTACTGCTTGGACTTGATCCTGAAAATACATCAGTTACATATAGATCTTTTCCATTTAGCTGTTTTAAACTTGTAGCTCTTAGGTCTTCATATATCTCTTTTGTGATTGGTTTATTAACATTTCCCCAAGAGATATATTTATTAGAAGGATCTTGATTTACAAAATATTTATCTTTAGGACTTCTCCCTGTAAATATTCCTGTATCAATCATAAGTGCACCTTCAGAACTTATTTTTGCACCTTCATTTTCAACAGCATCTTTGATTAACTCATCAATTGGAGCATTTCTTTTAATCTTCCCGACATTTTCTAAACCAAGTGAATTTTTGATTTCAGACATATTTTTTTTCTTCCTAATTATTTAAATATTGATAATAATACACCAGCTGCAACTGCAGAACCAATTACACCAGCAACATTTGGACCCATAGCATGCATTAACAATATATTGCTTTTGTCATATTCTTGTCCCACTTTACTTACAACTCTTGCTGACATAGGTACAGCACTAACTCCTGCTGCACCAATCAATGGATTTACTTGATTCTCTTTTGAACTGAATTTATTCATAACTTTTGCCATAATAACTCCAGCTGCTGTTCCTGCACTAAATGCAATAAGTCCAATAATCATAATCCCTAGTGATTCAAGTACAAGAAATTTATCTGCAGCTAGTTTTGAACCAACTCCTAGTCCTAAGAAAATTGTTACTACATTGATTAGTGAATTTTGCATAGTATCACTTAATCTTTCAACAACACCTGATTGTTTTAAGAAATTACCAAATGCAAATGCTCCAATAAGTGGAGTTGATTCTGGTAAAATTAAAATTGCCATCATAAGAATAAGTACTGGTAAGAAAAGGTTTTCTAATTTATGAACTTTTCTTAATTTAGGCATTTTGATTTTTCTCTCCTCTTCTGTTGTCAAAGCTTTCATAATAGGAGGTTGAATTACAGGTACTAGTGCCATATAACTATATGCTGCAACGGCAATGGCTCCAAGCATTTCTGGTGCTAGTCTATTTGCAATAAATATTGATGTAGGACCATCTGCCCCACCAATAATAGAAATAGCTGAAGCTTGTTGTAGATCAAATCCAAGTGCAACTGCACCTACAAGTGATCCAAAAATACCAAATTGTGCTGCACCACCAAGAAGTGCAGATTTAGGATTTGCAAGTAATGGAGTAAAGTCTGTCATAGCTCCTACACCCATAAATATCAGTAGTGGAAAAAACTCATTTGCAATACCCATATTGTATATAATACCAAGCATCCCGTGTTCACCACCCATATGTGCCAGTGGGATGTTGGCCAGTAAACCACCAAATGCGATAGGTAGTAATAATAGTGGTTCAAACCCTTTTGCAATAGCTAAATAGAATAATATAAATACAATTGCAATCATAATTATTCTTCCCCAAGATTGTTCAAATTTTGTCATTTTTCTTGCATTGTCTGGGTTTGGTTCTGATGTCATTACATCATCACTAGGGTTTAATATAGCATTAATACCTGTAGTTTGATAAAATGATGTTAATAATTGACCAATAGTTTTTGGTGTATATTCTTTTTTTTCAGTTGCAGTTTCATGTGTTGCTCCCTCTGAGGCAAACGCATTTACTGTAAAAATACTAAAAAATATAATTAGCATTGATGCTATTAGTTTTTTACTCATTAATTTCTCCAAATTATAGTGTGTTTAAAATCAAATTCTTAGCTAATTATAGCTATTGTTTGACCCTCTTCAACTGCATCATTTGGTGCAACTGTAATATTTGTAATTGTTCCAGCAACTGGTGCTTCAATATCAATTTCCATTTTCATAGCTTCTAAAATAGCAACAATTTGACCTTTTTCAACTTTGTCTCCTACTTTTACTAAAATCTTCCACATATTACCATTTACCGATGCTGGTACCTCTGTACCTGCTCCAGTTGGTGCTGGTGCTGCAGGAGCTGCTGCTGGTGCAGCTGCAGGAGTTGCTTGAGTTACTTGAATATCTGCTCCACCTTCTGCTACTGTTACATTAAATGACTGACCATCCACAACTACTGTATAATTTCCGCTAGCGTTACTCATAGTTCCACTTTCCCCTTTTGTATTGTTATTTTCATTTTTTCTTATATTTAATGGGCTTTCACCTTTTAAGTATGAAATACCTTTTTCATCACAAGATGCAGCGATAAATATATTTTCATCATTTATCTCAACACCCTCAATTTTTAATCTTTCTTCCCAAACTTTAATCTCTTTTTTATAATCAGCATCTGCTAAATCTAAAGGATTTTGCGTAGTTGGTTCAAGTTTTAATTTTTCACTTGCAAGTTTTACAATCTCTGGATCTGGTTCAACTGGAGTTTTACCAAAGTATCCAAGTACCATTCTTCCATATCCAGGAGCAATTTGTTTCCAAGGACCAAAGAATACATTTGCATATGCTTGTTGCCAATAAAATTGTGATACAGGAGTTACAGATGTACCATAACCACCTCTTTCAACAACTTCTCTCATAGCTTTGATTACTTCAGGGAATTTATCTAAAGTATCGTTATCTCTCATCATTTGTGTATTTGCTGTCAAAGCTCCACCTGGCATAGGTGAGAATGGAATTAATGGAGATACTTGAGTTGCTTCAGGTGGGATAAAATAATCTTTCAAACACTCTTTTAGTGTCTCTTGATATTTTAATACTTTTTCTAATTCTAATCCACCAAGGTCATAGTTTTGACCTTTAACTGCGTGTAACATTGTAAGAATATCTGGTTGACTTGTACCACCACTTACAGGACTAGCTGCACAATCAATACCGTCTACACCAGCTTCAAGAGCTGCTAAATAACCAGCAACTGAAACACCAGCAGTTTCATGTGTATGAAGTCTAATATGTGTATCATCACCTAATAGTTTTCTAGCCATTTTGATTGTTTCATAAACTTTTTTTGGACTACTTGTACCACTTGCATCTTTAAAACATATAGAATCATAAGGTAATCCACTATCTAAAATATCTCTTAATGTTTTCTCATAAAAAGATACATCATGTGCTCCAGTACATCCTGGTGGTAGATCCATCATTGTAACAACAGCTTCATGTTTAAGACCATATTTTTTAATACATTTTGCAGAGTATTCTAAATTTTGTATATCATTTAATGCATCAAAGTTTCTAATTGTAGTTGTTCCATGTTTTGCAAATAATTTTGCGTGTAAATCAATAAGGTCTCTGTTTCCTGTATCTAGCATAACTGTATTGATACCACGAGCAAGAGTTTGAAGATTTGCTTCTGGACCAACAATTTCTCTAAATTTGTCCATCATCTCAAATGCATCTTCTTGTAAATAGAAATACAATGATTGGAAACGAGCGCCTCCACCAAATTCGAAGTGAGTAATACCAGCTTCTTTTGCAGCATGAACTGCAGGAAAGAAGTCATCCATAAGAACACGACCACCAAAGACAGATTGGAATCCATCTCTAAAAGTTGTATCCATTATATCAATAAACTTTTTTGCCATATATTTTAACCTTTATTATTTGTATGATGTTGTATTGCAGCAGTAATAGCAGCGATAACTTTTGTTTTGTCATCTATTTTTGTATTTGCTGTAGCAGTTGGTTTCCACTCATTTGCTTTAGTTTTTTCCTCTACGGGAAAATATTTTGCAATAAGATATGCTTGTAATTTTAAAGCATAAACCATAATAATAAGGAATGCAAAAACTATTCCCATACCAAGAATCATAAACTTGAATGATTCACCGATTAAATTTACTTCCATATAGTTCTCCAATAATTACGATGTAACTAACTTTTGTAATTTTATAGCAAATTTGCTTTAGATAAAGTGATATGTGTATTAAAATTGGATTAAATTTGTAAATATTTATTTATGATACATATTTATACATAATTAAAATATTTTATCTCCAACTTTATATAATAGTTCATCTATATAGATTATAGATTGTATTACTTTACTATTTAATTCTTTTACTTTTAATGACATTTTGTATCCTTTTTTAAATAATATTTCAAATAATACAATTTTTTTTCAATTTACTTGAAAAATATTGCAAATTGTAATATAATTGTTTAAATTGATTAAAAAAAGGATAATTAAATGTTGGTAGTTCATGAAATTATTGAAAAATTAAAAGATATTTTAAATAGTAATTCAAATGAAAAAAAGATTTATGATAAAGATGTTGCATCAGCTTTAGGTCTGTCTCAAGTAAACTTTGCAACCATGAAAAACAGAGGTAAAATACCTTATGATGCGATATTGGATTTTTGTGCATCAAAAAAAATATCAATTAACTGGCTTTTGTACAATCAAAACCCAAGCTCTTTAATAGATAGTACTGATAGATATTGGATCAGATATTATCCAGAGGTAAGTGTAAGTGCAGGTGGTGGAGCTTATGAGGCAAATGATGATTATGAAAAGTTGGAGATACCTCCATATTTTGTAAATATGCTTGGTGGACAAAATGTGCTTAAAAATCTTGAAGCTATTAATGTTGTAGGGGATTCTATGGAACCTACTTTAAACAGTAATGATGTAATATTTGTAGATAAATCAATAAAAAATCTAAACAAAGAGGGGATATACGCATTTACTACTGAGCATGGTCTTTTTGTAAAAAGAATACAAAAAAGAGTAGATGGAAATTTAGATGTAATATCTGATAATAAGGAGTATCCACTACAGGTAATTCCACCTAATGAGATTAATCTAATAGGAAAAGTTATAGGTTCATTTGGCAATATTTATTAAATTTGTAAATTTTATGATATAATTACGCTTTTAATTTAAGGAGTTATACATTGGCAGATTCATCCCATAGGCGGATATTTATAAATTATAATAAGGTAGTAGCATGGGTACGCTAATATTCTTATTTGTTCTTGTTATTGGTGTTTCATTTTTATGTTCAATTTTAGAGGCAATATTACTATCAACTAATATGTCTTATATTTCAGTATTGGAATCAAACTCTCCAAAAGCTGGAAAACTACTTAAAAAACTTAAAAATGATATTGATAAGTCTATTTCATCTATATTGATACTTAATACTTTTGCAAATACATTAGGTGCAACTGCTATTGGGGTTCAAGCCCAAAATGTTTTTCAAACAAATAGCACAGCAGTATTGGTTGTATCAATAGTACTTACATTTCTTATATTATTTGTTGCAGAGATTATTCCAAAAACAATTGGTGCAGTATATTGGAAAGAGCTAGCTCCACTTGCCGCTAGATTGATTGAGTTATTTATATTCTTAACTTATCCAATTATTATACTTACTTTGTTTGTGACTAGAAAAATATCTTCAAAAAAAGATGGTGAAACTATCTCTAAAGAGGAGCTGATTCACAGTACACTTTTAAGTGAAGAGGATGGGGTGATTGATGATTTGGAATCAGATATTATTGAAAATACTTTAAATTTAAGTGATGTGAGAGTTAAAGATATTCTTACTCCAAGATCTGTTGTTTATGCGATAGAAAAAGGTACAAAAATCAAAGATGTAATAGAGGATTCTAGAACTTACAAATATTCAAGAGTTCCTGTATATGATGAGACTATCGATAATATTGTTGGAGTTGTTCTAACTAAAAAGATTTTTAAACAAGCAGTAAAAGATCCTAAAGCAACAATAGATAAAATTACATTACCTATATATAGTTTACACGAAAATATTCCAGTATCAAAAGCTATGAATATGTTTATTAAGAAAAAAGAGCATATGTTTTTAGTACTTGATTCTTATGATCAAACAGAAGGTATTGTTACACTAGAAGATTGTATAGAAACTGTATTAGGACTTGAAATTATGGATGAGTCTGATACTACTGAAGATATGAGAATGTTAGCTAAGAAAAAGATGAAAGCAAAAAGAAAAGTAAAAGAGGAACAAAACTAAAAAAGAGTTTGTTCTATTTTTGGTTGAGATAATATCTCAGCCATATCTTCATATAAAATTCCAACTACCAACATTATATTAAAATCATTGTTTTTTATCATTGTTAATAGATTTTTGTCATTATCTACAACCATTATGTTTGCATATTTGTAAATTTGCTTTATAAATTTGATTTGTTTTTGGGCTATTTGTTGAGTTGATATAGGTAGTATAAATCTATCACTTTTCCCAAATTCAATTATATCACAATGTAGATTTATAAAAATAGGTTTACATATTTTTGATTGTTTTAACCTATTTATATCTATATTTTTTTCAAGATATAGATATATATCTAAAAATTGATCTATATATATCTGCGGTAGTTTTAATCTTGAAAAATATTGCTCTTTATAGCTAAAAGTTGTTTCAAATGCACTATGAGTAATTAGATTTGATATATTATAATTTTGATGATTGAAATTTTTATATATAGGAGATATTTGTTTTAAATAGTTCTCATTATGTGAAAATATTATTGAGTATTCCTCTATTTGATTTAGCTTGATTATATTTTTATACATATCATTTTCTAATATAATTACAGGATGTTTAAAATCTGATATATATAGTTTAATTAGATCAATAGTAATTTCATCGCAATAGTATATTTCTAGTTGATGCAGTGATAAAATATATCTCATTAGTCTAATCATAGCATAGTTAATATTTTCAACATATATCCATGCTATCTCATTGTCTGTTATTGATATATTTTTATTATCATATATAATAGCAAATGCTCCATTTTTTATAGCAGTGTCAATATCATTTTGATTTTTTACTAAAAATAGATCACCCTGTTTTATTCTATTTGGATTGATTTTAATATCTGTGATAAATGATATTAATGGTGAATTTTGCAATTCACCATTAGTTATATCTAAGATTGAGCTAATTTGCATACAGTTTTATTAGCTTAGCTAATTTTTGTTCCAGCTTTTTTTGGTTTTTCTGGTCTTATTAGATTTAGACCATTTTCATCTCTGGCTGCAAGTAACATCCCTTCACTCATCATTCCCATAAGTTTTGCTGGTTTTAGATTTGCTACTACACAAGCTTGTGTACCTACAAGTTCATCAGCACTGTATGATTCTTTGATACCTGCAAGTATCTGTCTGGGTTTATCTTCCCCTACATCAACTTGAAGTTTTAGAAGTTTTTTTGATTTAGGAACTTCAATAGCTTCAATAATAGTTCCAATTTTAAGTTCTGTTTGAAAAAACTGATCAATAGTGATTAAATTATCTTCTTCTTCAGTTTTTTGCTCTTTTGATTTTTCTATTTTTACTTCTGCTTTTGCTACATCTGCAGTTTTTAGTAATGGTTCTTCAATTCTTGGAAATAGTGCATCAATTTTTGTGATAACTGTATCATCTAATAATTGTTTATTTTTAATCAATGAATTATACAGCTCATTGTTTATAGTTATTCCTAATGAGTGTGCGATTTGAGATATTTTTTGAGGCAATACACATTCTAGTAGTATTGAAACTTTTGCCATGATATTTGTGATAAGTGCAACTAATGCCATAGCTTGATCCTCTTGGTTATTTTTCATCATTACCCATGGTTCATAATCACCAATAGCTTTATTGGCAATAGTTAATACTTTCCAAATATCTTCAAGGTATCTGTTTATTTGCATATCAAATAGGTATTTTTCAACATTATCTAAAATTGCATCAACTTCATCAAGCTCTTTTTGGTGATATTTTTTTACATCTACACTACTTACTTTAAAATCAAAATATTTACCACTCATACCAATAATTCTGTTTAAAAGATTTCCCAAATCATTTCCAAGATCAGAATTTATTCTATCCATTAAAGCTCTTTGTGAAAAATCACCATCTTGACCAAATGGTACCTCTCTTAACATAAAATATCTAAACGCATCAAGACCATATGCATCAGCTATCTCTTTTGGATCTACCACATTTCCTTTTGATTTACTCATCTTTTCACCATCTCGTGTCCACCAACCATGAGCTGCAATATGTGTAGGCAATGGAAGATCAAGACTCATTAAAAATGCTGGCCAAAAAATTGCATGAAATCTTAAAATATCTTTTCCAACTAGTTGAACTTTTGCCGGCCAATATTTCATATTTTTTTCATCATCTCCATAACCAAGTGCAGTGATATAGTTTAGAAGTGCATCAAGCCAAACATACATTACATGTTTGTCATCATTTAGTGATTTTGGCAGTTTTACACCCCAATCAAATGATGTTCTTGAAATAGATAGATCATCAAGTCCACCTGCAACAAAATTGATAATCTCTTTTCTTTTTGATTTTGGTAGGATACACTCAGGGTTTTCTTCAAACCATTTTAGTAGTTTGTCTTGGTATGAACTAAGTTTGAAAAAGTAGCTCTCCTCTTTTACTACATGAGTTGGTTTTCCACAGTCTGGACAACCCTCATCATCTATTAGTTGTGTTTGAGTAAAAAATGTTTCACAGCTTACACAATAGTGACCTTCATAATCACCTTTATAAATATCACCTTTTTCATACATTTTTTCAAAAGCTTTTTGAACACCTAATTTATGTTGTTCATCTGTAGTTCTTATGAATTTATCATATGTAATATCAAAATCATCCCAAAGCTTTTTAAATTTTCCACTTACTTCATTTGCATATTCTTGTGGAGACTTACCTCTAGCTTCAGCACTTTGAGCAATTTTTTGACCATGCTCATCAGTTCCTGTTAAAAAATATGTATCATATCCAACTAATCTACTGTATCTTGCAAGCATATCTGCAATTATTGTAGTATAAGCATGACCAATATGGGCAACATCATTTACATAATATATAGGTGTTGTTATATATACTTTTTCGCAATTATTATTCATATTTTAATATTCCTTTGTGATATTTATTTTAAAATTCAAAGCCACCGCCACTTCCTTTGTTCATAGAAGTGTAAACTGCTTTTACATACTCTTGTCTTATTTTGCACTCCAAAATCTCTTTACAAGGTTCACAACCTTCAAAACCATGATCTTCTTGGCATTGCTGAAGCTTTTTAAGCTCCTCTTCCAAAGCTAATTCCCATTGATCAAGCTCCTCCTTGGGTTGATTAGACATTTTTAGAGTAAACCTCTTTTACTATAGATATTTCATCTTTGCTTCCAAAAAAACATGGTGATGTATCATGAATATGATCTGTTTTTATATCTAAAACTCTTTTTGTACCATCTATTGCTTCACCATTTGCAAACTCATATACAAGTGCAAAAGGGAAAACCTCAAAAAGTTGTCTTAGTTTCCCTTTTGGTTTATCTGTCGTTCCTGGATATGAAAACAATCCACCACCTTTTAGAAGGATTTGATGAAGATCTGGTACCATACCACCACTGTATCTTAATCTATAACCACTTTTAAACAGATCATCAATCATTTGTTTATGGTAAGGATACCAACAGCTTTGAGTTGAACCTGGTGCATTTAGCTTACCTTTTTGATTTAAAGTTATATCTTGAATATATTCAAATTTACCTTTTAATAATCTATACATTTTAACGCTATTATTCATAGCTACAACCATCTCGACTCTTGGACCAAATACAACATAAACAGATGCTATTATATTTGAACCTGTAAAATCGTTTTTATAAATACCGTAAATTGAACCTACACTTAAATTTACATCAACCAAACTACTTCCATCCAATGGATCATAAGCTATTAGATATTCACCATCTTCATGTAAAGACTTTATCTCATCTTGCTCTTCACTTACAATTTTTTTGATACTTGGCACAGTTGCAAAGATTTGTTCTATAATCTCATCACTTGCAATATCAAGTTTTAGTTGAGTATCACCAGTTGAATTTTGATTATCACTTTTACCTGTATCGCCTGTTTCAATCAAATCTTTTATCTGTAAAGATGCTAATTTTATTGCTTCTATAATATCATTCATTTTATACTCTTTTTGCGTTATTTTCTATCCATTGAACTATTTGTTCTGGATTGTTTAGATCTAAATATTTCATATCTTTTGGTATTGTACTTTTATCAATAGTATCATCAATGGCAAGTGTATCACTAACATCAAAATATCTTTCATCAAGTTTATTTCGACTTACACAAATTCTTGGTAATGGTAAAGTTTTTAATCCCTCAACCAACAAATAATCAAACTCTTTAAATAATGATATAAGTTCATCAATACTACTTGTATTTTGTTTAAACAAAGTGGTCTTGTTTGGACTTACTACTGCTACATCTGCTCCTGTTTGAGAAAATTTAAAACTATCTTTTCCCTCTTTGTCAAATGTGGCTTTATCTTTTGGATCGTGTTTAATTATAGCGACTTTATACCCTTTGTCTTGAAGGATATTTGATACTTTAATAATCAATGTTGTTTTACCACTGTTAGATGGTCCTGTAAATGCAATAGCTAATCTTTTCATAAATGAGATTTTATCCAAATGATGGTTAATTTATTGTAAAATGCAAAAAAGAAAAAACTCAAGGGTATAAATGAAAAACTTAATAATCTTATTTATAACATCAGCACTATTTTTTACAGCATGTACCAGTAAAAATGCAACAAATTATTTCAAGCATGATAATATGTATGGTAATGCTTTACAATATACAAAAAGTAAAAGTATAAAAGATAAAACAGAAGTAAAAGCGATATTTACAGCAACATATCTAAATGCGATTGATGAACAATTTGATAGTAAAGATTATGATCAGTTTATTGTAGGTACTTATATAAAAGATGGATATATGAATGTATATACTTTAACTTTAAATTTTAAAAGACCTGATATAAAAGAGTCTTTTGATGAAAATCACCCTTTATACAATAAATTACCACTGTTTAATAAATGGGCTTCATACCAAATTGTAAAATTTAAAAAACAAGAAGGTATAGAAAAACTTGATCTTAAAATGAAGCATTTGAGTTTAGGAAGTGTTAGTTTAAAATTTGATTCTATATAGGTAAAATAGTACTTTTTAATAATTCAGTTATAGTGATTGGATTATCTTTATTAAAATAATTATGGTAGATGTAATAATTTGCTAATACTTTATTTCCATATTTTTTAGTCTCTTTATATGGAACCATCTCCATACTTAAAAATGGTTCAAATCTTCCATTTGTAAAATACTTTTTAGAAAAAATTTGCTTATTGACAAAACCCTCTCCTGCATTGTAAGCATAAGCAATATACAGTGGATGCTTTAATCTTGATTTTAACGAGTTTATATGTAGTTTTGCATATTTTATATTTGTATCCAGATTAAGCAGGTTGGTTGTTTTAAATGGTTCATTCAATCTATTTGCTAACTCTTTTCCCAAAAATGGCATTATTTGCATAATACCAAGTGCATAAGCAGAAGATACAGAACCAGGAATAAATCTGCTTTCTTGTCTAGCTATTGCATAAAGTAAAGCTTGTGTTTTTATATCATTTGTTTTAAATTGATCCATATATGGAGTGATAAAATAACTATTTGTATATTTCTCATATATCTCTTTAACATATGCCAAAAATGGTAAAGTTTGAGGTGTATTATATGTCTCTTCGTAAGATAAATATTGTTTTAAACTTACACCTTTTCTTGTTTGTTTTATTAGCTTTACCCAATTGAATGGGTCACTTATATTAAATTGATCATTTGGTAAAGAGTTTTTACTAAGTTCAATATTGTAAAATATATTATCTAGTGGTTTATTTTGTTGCTCTTTTGCAAGAAGTGAGTATATATTTATATTTTTACTATTTAGAAGATGATCTAAATATTTGTCATCTTTTGATATTTGATATTGCCAAAATCTAATTTTATCTTTATCATATGAGCCGTAAGCTTTATTATATGAATTTTCAAGATAATTTAGTGCAAGTTCTAATTTGTCATTATTTATTGCATTAAGAGCAAGATAAAAACTTGTATCTGAAGAGTAGTTTGAATCATCTATTTTTAAAATAGATTCTTGCATCTTTTTTAGATCTTTATTTAAAACTATTTTACTAATAGTTGATTTAAATCTTTTATCATTTTTTAATCTATTAAGTGTTTTATTTGGAATAGGGTAGTTAAAATACTTACTTCTAAATGCTGATCCACAATGATTAAATACACCAAAAAATATATCTTTTGGACTTGATATAAGTTTTGTATATGGTATTGTAGAATTGATAATTTTTAGTTTTTTTGCATATTTTGGATAAATTGGTTTAACTCTTTCATATAGTGTATCAAGCTCATCATATGATAGTTTTGTTGCATCATATATACTTAATCCAACTACAACACAATCAACAGGTTGATTTACAAGAGATTTTGTTTTAGCTTTCATACATTGTGCTACAGCATATGTTTCATCATGTTTAAATCTTTTTGCAAAAGCAAAAAATATTTTATTATTCATAAATTTTACTTGGCTAATTGCTTCTAAAGATTGAGAAGGAGCTACATCTTTTTGTTTAAGATATTGCCATATATAAAAATCTTTTGTGATAGATTTGGGTTTTTGTTTTAGCCAAGAGAGGGTTATTTTATTGTTTTTTATATTTTGAATCTCATTTGATTGTACAGCCAAGTTTACATCAGTATCTACCTGTTTTATCTCATTTGATATAAGTAAACTAAAGCATAGTAATGTACAACCGATAATTCTCATTTTAAAATCCCATAAATAATCTGCTTAAAAATGTTTCTAAAAATATTAGTGCAAATATTAAGATCATAGGTGCAAGATCCATACCACCAAATACAGTTGGTATATATCTTCTTACAAATGCATAAGCTGGTTCTGTAAGTCTGTATAGCATTTGTACTATTGGATTATATGGATCAGGTCTTACCCAGCTTAAAAGTGCAGAGATTATAATAATCCATTTGTATAGACTAATGATACCTAAAACCACAACCATAATAGAACCTATTAGTGCATTTATCATTTTATTATCTCCCCTAAATAATTTTTTATATGTGGATATATTTTATCTAAATCTATATTACTTTCATATGAGTTTGTTAATATATATCTTAAAGGCTTTAAAACTGCTTTTTCTTCTAAAGAAGTTTGTTTTATAATATATTTTTTAAGTTCACTAAACTCATCTATAAAAGGTGCCTCTTTTAGACACTCTTTAATTTTTTCAAACTCAGATATAAACTCTTTTGGAGGGTTTTTAGGTATTAAAATATTATCAATTTTCTCTTTTATCTCTTTGAGTGTATCAAACTTTTGAAGATATACTTTTGCTAATTTTCCAAAATCTTCATCTGCATATCCTATAAGTTTTGAAAGACGCATATTATCAATGCTTTGAAGATGTTTATTGTTGATATCTTTTAGTTTATCAAGATCAAAATCTATTTTTGTTTGTGATATTTTTTCTATATCAAGCCATTGAATAGCTTCTTCAAGTGTAAAAATCTCTTTTGGTGTATCATTACCGATCAAAACCAAATAGTTTGCAATAGCTGAAGGTAAAAAGCCCTCCTCAATAAGCCAAGATACTGAGGCAATTTTATCATCAGTGATTGTTAGTGCAGGGATATGGATATAATTTATATTTTTTGTATATCCCAAAGATTCCCTTATATATATCTGTTTTGCGACATCTTGCAGATATTTTTCATCTTGAACTACAGTAGATATATCATAAAGCATATCATCAATAGCGCATGCAAATGTATGAGTTGGCATTTTGTCTTTTTCTAATATAATAAAACTATCAATATCAAAAGGTGTAAACTCTAATTCACCTTTTAGTAAATCATTAAATTTAATATTTTTTGATGGTGCTTTTATTCTTACAGTAAATGGTGCTTCTGTATTCATAACTGTAGCATCATCCAATTTATCACACCCACCTTCATATATATATTGTTGATTGTTTTGCTTAGCTTTTTGTTTACTTTTTTGCAATCTTTCATCTGTACAAAAACAGCTAAATGCTTTTTTTTGCATCAATAGTTGCATAGCCATTTTATGGTGCTGTTTTATATTTTCACTTTGATACACTGCTGGAAGATGATCTATACTAAAAAGACTTAATAGTTCCAAATTTTGTTTTTGCTTGGTCTGTTTATTCGTTTGATTTTGTATATCATCCATTCTAAGAAGCAAAGGTTCATTTTGTTGTTTTGATATAATATAGTTTAAAAGTGCTACTCGAAGATCATTTATATTTATATCTTGTGAAGCAATTTGTGCAAATCTTAACATATATCTATTTCCTTACTATTGAAAATGATAAGTTATTTATCTCATCATGTTTTTTTATAAAGTTATTTAGTTTTTCTAATGATAACTTTTGAATTTTTTCCAACTCTGTTTTTGGATAATCAAGAGGTAAACCTTTGTAATATAGTTGGAAAGCTCTATTTTGTCTTTGACTAAGTGTTTCTGTTCTTAATGGTTCACTACCTTGCAAAAATTGTTTTGCTGCATCAAGTTCCTTTTGTGTTACACCATCTTTTACAAATTTTTCAATTTCACTTTTAACAATCTTTTGGGCTTGTTTTGCATTTGCAAGTTTTGTTTGTAAATATCCTGTAAAATATGAGTAAGATTTATTAATAGATACCATACCATATGCAGAATATGCTAATCCTCTTTTTACTCTAATCTCCTCCATTAATCTACTTCCAAAACCACTTCCCCCAAGTATAAATGAAGCAACTTTTGCAATATACACATCTTTGTCATTTGAATCAATTTTAAATGGTGAACCAAAGTATATATAAGCTTGTTGAGTATCTTTAATAATCTCTTTTGTTTCAGAGTTTGCTGATGCTTCTATTTTAGGAAGTTGAGAACTTTTCCCTTTTGGTAATGATTTTATTAGATTTTTAATATCTTTTTTAATATTTTTAAATTCTATATCTCCCCCAACTACAATTATAAGATTACTAAGAGTTAAATTACTATTAACAAAATCTTTTATATCTTCTATTTTAAGTTTATTAATTGATTCAACTGTACCTTTTGATGGGTTTTGTAAGGGGGTGTCTTTAAATAATAGTTTTTTTAGTTGATTTTTTGCAATATAATCGAAGTCATTTTGTTTTCTTTGAAGTCTTCCTATTGCTTTAGTTTTAATTTTATGCAATGTATCTTGAGTATAATTTGGATCTTTTAATAGTTGATCCAAAAGATTAATAGCATTGTTGTATTGATCTTTTAAACTTGATAGTTCAATTACTAAAGTTTCAAATCCATGAGCAGTATGTAAACTGATAGCTTTTGATTCTAATTTATTTGCAAATTTAACAGAACCTAGTTCTTTTGTCCCTTCATTTAAAAGTGAACAAGTTGTATCACAAAGTCCACTTTTGCTTTTATCTTGTATATAACCACTGTTTTGAAAAACTAATTGCAAATTGAATGTTGGTAATGTCTTTTGTTTTTCAAAAATCACAGGTATATCTTGATCATTTACTGTAATATGCTTTATTGTTGCACTCACTAAAAATCCTTGTAGTATAAATATTGTTAATAAAATTTTGAGCATTTTAGAATCTTTCTAAAATATTGTATGCAGTATCTCTTTTTGCTGGATTTTCACCAATATCTTTTATTAGAGTAATCATCTCATTTTGGTTCATACAATTTGTAGCTCCAGCAGCTGCAACGACATTTTCTTCCATCATTGTACTTCCTAAATCATTTGCTCCAAATTTTAAAGCAAGTTGACCTATGTAGCTACCTTGAGTTACCCAAGAGCTTTGTATATTTTGTATATTATCAAAATATAATCTAGCAACTGCTAGAAGTCTTAAATATCTATTAGATGATTGTGGGGATATGTCAGGTATCTGCTCTATTAGTTTTGTATTTCCTGATTGGAAACTCCACATAATAAATGCTCTAAAACCACCAGTCTCATCTTGAAGATCTCTTACTTTTTCCCAGTGCTCTATAATCTCTTTATTAGTTTCTACTGTTCCAAACATCATTGTTGCAGTTGATTTTATATCTACTTTGTGTGCTTGGCGATGAACATCAATCCATTTTGAAGCATCTAGTTTTTTAGGAGCAATTATATCTCTTACTCTATCGCTTAATATCTCAGCACCAGCTCCAGGAATAGAGCTTAACCCTTTTGCTCTTAATCTTGTTAATACTTCTGTATATGAAAGTTTTGATATTTTAGCTATATAATCAATCTCAATAGCAGAAAAACCGTGAATCGTAATTTGTGGATATTTAGTTGAGATATGTTCTACCAAATCCTCATACCAATCAATTTTAAGTTGTGGATGAACACCACCTTGAAACAGTATTTGAGTTCCACCTATTTCTATAAGCTCATCTATTTTTTGATCTATTTGTTCATATGTCAGGATATATGCATCATCATCTTTTCCATGTCTGTAAAAAGCACAGAATTTACAATCAACCCAACATACATTTGTATAGTTAATATTTCTATCTACTATAAATGTAGTGATTTTTTTTGGGTGCATGATAGCTTTTTTTTGAGAAGCTAAATCACCAAGTTCTAATAAAGATGCATTTTCAATTAAATTAAGTGCCTCTTCATTAGAAAGTCTTTTAGTAAGATCAATACTCATATTAGAATTTTCCACCTAAGTTAAACTCAAAGCTAGATGTTTCATCACCAGGTTTATCATCAAGTGGTTGAGAGAAAATAAATTGAATTGGACCAACTGGTGATTGCCAAGATATAAGTGCCCCTGCACCAGATCTTTTTATCTCACTAAAACTGTTTTCACCAATCATACCATAATCATAAAATAATGCCCATCTCATTTTTGCTGAATCAATTAAAGGAAAACTAAGTTCAATTGCATTTGTAAATGATCTAGTGTATGGTTTTTCACCGTCATCTGGACCAAATGAGTATGATTTATATCCTCTAAGTGATTTTGGACCACCCATATATAAACTACTCCCTTCAGGTAAAAAGCCTTTATCTTCTAATGCATTTATATCTGCTCTATATCTAATAATCCAATCTTTTTCAATTAGATCTTCTAAACCATAAAAATATTTAAAGCTTGTAGAACTTTTAAGATATTTTGTATCTCCTCCAACCCCTGCATATTCTAATGAAGTTCTTGCAATTATCCCTTTTCTTGGAAGATAGTAATCATCTGTATTGTTAAATGATATATAAGGTGTTATAGAACTGTGGATATAATCTTGGTTTGTTTTTACTGTAGGTGCAACTACATCACTATAAACCTCTTCAATACTTTCAAGTTTATATGTAGCTCCAACTCTAGCATGTCTAGATATAGCTTTACCAATTCCAATAGACATCCCCAAAGTTTGTTTATCTAGATTATAATCAGTATAATCAATCTCTTGAGATTCATTATATGCTGCAATAGAACCACTATACTCACTGTCATTAATAGCTGGATTTGATAATGATAGAGTAAAATCTTGTTGTCTTTTTGACCAGTCAATAGATATACCAAGATTAAGACCTGATCCAAATATATTTCTATCATTTACAGAAGCATTGATCATTAAACCATCATAACTTCCATAACCACCACCAACAATTAAGTTACCTGTTTGTGCTTCTGTTACTTTTACAATAAGATCCATTGTATTGTTTGTAAGTCTTTTTTTCTCAATAGTAGATTTTTCAAAGAAACCACTTCTTTGTATAGCTCCTAATGAATCCATATAGTCTGTTTCATTATATAAATCTTGAGGAGCTAAGAATACATTTCTTCTAATAACTCTATCAAGTGTTCTGCTATTTCCACTAATAATTACATCATGAATATATACTTTTTCACCTGGAAGTACATTGTATACAATATCTGCAGTTCCATTTTCTGTGTTTTTTTGAATATCATATCTGATTTGAGCAAATGCATAACCTTTATTGGCTACTTGTGTTTTAATATATTTTTGATCTTTTCTAAGTCTCTTTACATTAAAAACTTTACCCTTTTTTAGTAATAATTCAGGATAAATATCTTTAGGATCTATAATCTCTTCATCAACATATATTTTAATATCATTGATTCTATATTGTTTACCTTCATCTATAAAAAAATCTAAATTTGCATTTGCACTGTTAAAGTCAACTTTTAAAAATGGTTCTTTAACTTTTGCATCAAGATAACCATTCTCTAAATATATCTCTTTAATTCTAAGGTGATCATATTGAAGTTGATCAAGTTTTAGTTCACCATCATTTTGTCCAAACCACCATGTGATAAAATCTTCCTCTTTGTTTGCAGTTCCTGGTTCAAAATCATCCTCATCTAGTTGTTTTGCACCATTGTAGTTTACTTTTTTGATAAGAATTTTATCACCTTTTCTTACAGTAAATGTAACTGCTACACTGTTATCATTAAGGTTTGTAATATCTGCTTCCACAACAGAGTCTATATATCCTTCTTTTTTAAGTTCATTAAGAAGTGATTCTTTTGCCAATGCTATTCTTTTTTTAGAATACATATTACCTTTTTTCAGTCCCATACTAGATAGAAGCATATTGATATCTTCTTGTCTTGTTTTATATCCTACAATATCTATTTGCGCAATAGAAGGTTTTTCTTTAAAGTCAAATATCAAAATCCCATTATTGTTTTGTACAGTGATATTATCAAAGTAACCAAATCTATAAAATTTCTTTATAGCTTTATTTAATTTTTTTGTATTTAATTCATCTCCAACTTTCATATTAAGTGTTTCACTTGCTATATCTGGTGAAATTTTTGATAAGTTAAGAAATTGAATATCTGTTATATCTTGTGCTAAAAGTAATGTACTAAAAAGTAAAGAACTTGCAATTATTTGTTTTTTCAAAAGGTATCCTTATATTTTGTGGAATTAATCGTAATAGGATAACTAAAATAGGATTAATGGTACTTTAATTTACTCTATATTTTGGTATTTTTTGATAATATACGCACAATAAATATTAAGGATAAAATGTGACTGTAGGTATAGTTGGATTAGGTTTGATGGGTGGATCTTTTGCAAAAGCTTTAAAAAAATACAATTTGGTATCTGAAATTGTTGGTTATGATCATAATGAAGAGCATCAAAAAGAGGCTTTGACTTTAGGATTTGTAGATAAAATAGTAGACTTAGAAGATCTTAAAAAATCAGATATGATTGTATTAACTATTCCAGTTGATGCAATTATTGAATTTAATATGAAATTAAAAGATTTACCTAAAAGTACAACAGTAATAGATTTTGGTAGTACAAAACAGATGATTGTAGAGCAATTACCAAAAGAGTTAAAATCTCAATATATACCAGCACACCCTATGACAGGTACAGAAAAATTTGGTCCAAGTGCAGCAGTTGATAATCTATACGAAAATAAAACTATAGTTTTATGTGATTTGCAGCATGTAGATGAGTTGCATAAAAACAGGGTAATTAATATTTTTGAAACTATTGGTATGAAGATAGTTTATATGGATTCATCAAATCATGATGTTCATGCTTGTTTTATGTCACATCTACCACATGCTATATCATTTTCTCTTGCTACAACTGTTATGTCACATGAGGATCCAAATAGTATTGTTGCATTAGCTGCAGGTGGATTTAAAGATATGAGTAGAGTGGCAAAATCTTCACCACATATGTGGAGCGATATTTTTAGACAAAATAGAAAAAATCTTTTGCACTCAATTGATCTATTTCAATCTCAAATGGATTATGCAAAAAAATTAATTGAGGATGAGGATTATGAAAAATTAGCTTCTTGGATGCAAAAAGCTAATACCCTTCATGATATTTTATAGCTTCATATACTTTTATAGCTTGTTTATGTTCAAATACATCATGACATCTAATGATACTTGCACCTTTATTTAGTGCATCAAGATGGATTGCCAAAGTTCCTGGCAGTCTTTGATCTGGAGATGATGGATGTATCATATTTATCATAGATTTTCTACTAGCTCCTATTAATAGCTCATATCCAAAATGTTTAAAATGTTCATGGTTTTGAAGTAGTGTAAGATTATGATCTAAAGTTTTTCCAAAACCTATACCAACATCTAGTATAATTTTAGATATACCAAAGCTTTTCGCTTTTTTTATTCTTTGTTTGAAAAAATTATCAATATCCAAAATGATATTTTTATAAGATGGATTTTTTTGCATATCTTTTGGTGTACCTTGCATATGCATTAATACAACTGTTGCATCATATTTTGCTACAAGTTTTGCAACTTTGTCATTTTGAAGTGCAGTTATATCATTTACTATTTTAAAGCCTGATTTTAAAGCCTCTTTTATAACTATTGGTTCATAAGAATCTATGGAAAAATCTACTTTTTTGTAAAGTTTATTTTTTTTAATAGTTTTTAGAATTGGTAAAACTCTTTTTAATTCATCTTGTGGTGATACAGGTTTTGTACCTGGAGCTGAAGAAACAGCACCGATATCTATAATATTTGCACCATCATTTATCATTTTGTTTATTTGATCTATTGCATCCTTTTGCATAAATCTACTTTTTGAATAAAAACTATCATCATTTGCATTAATTACACCCATTATCTTGGTTTTATTATGTTTTTTGGGTAAAAAACTTTTTAGATGATGTGCCAAATCTTTTAAGCCAAAAGGTTGTACAAGTTCTTTTTTACTTAAAATTTCAAAATGTTTACTGGTTCCTACTAAAATAGCATCCACATATTGTTGTTTTGCCAAGATTGTACCTCTTGGTACTGCTAGATCTGCCCCAATACTCAAAGCATCTTGTTTAAGTATATTTGCTGCACCAACATGCAGATCTTTTATATATAAAATGTGAGTATTGGTTTTTTTTGATATTATTTTTGCACCATAAGTTTCACATCCCAATTGTTCAAAAACTTTTTTTGTATCATTTGGTGAAATCTTAAAAAAATCCATTTTTATACCTATATTTTATTTTTTGATTGAACTAGTGTTAAAAGTATTGTTGTAAGTAGATTTATTGGTCTTGAATTTAGTTCATTTAGTTTCATAGCTTGAGAGAATACCTGTAACTCTTTTGAATTCAATTTTATATTTTGTTCATTTATTTTATACAGTATCGATTCTATCATAATTTTTAATTCTGCTTTTGTTATTTTTTGGTGTTTTTTTAAAAAATCATAAACCTGTTTTAAATCCAAAGTTTTAAAATTCAATTCACAAGATTTTACTTTTGTGTGTTGTTTTAGATATTTGTATGGCATTCTGGATAAAATAGTAGGCAATAATGATGACTTTGATGTTGTAATGATAATAAATACAATATTTTTTGGTGGTTCTTCAAGTAGCTTTAGAAGTGAGTTTTGGGCTTCGTTTCTAAAACTTCCACCACATATAATTATATATTTTATCTCATTTGTGGCTATATATGCCTCTTTTAGTGCCTGTTGAGCCTGAGCTAATTGAAATTCATCTTTTTCTTGATTTTTAATAACTCTTGTAAAGTGTTTTGGTAAGGTTGGTATCAGTTCATCTAAAGTTTGTTCTATATCATTTACTATTAGAATTTGTGATTTCATTTAAACTCTTTTATACATGTACATCAATTTGTGCAAATAATGCTGCACTTAGTGTTTTGTTATATAAGTGATACATCTGCAATAATTTCATATCCAAAGCTTCATCGCTGCTTCTTAGGTAGAAACTGTTTTGTAACTCCTCATCAAGTACCCAAAGAAAAGATTTTTTATGTACTTTTGCAATAGTGGCAAGTTTATTTTGACTTTTCCCTATATACCAAAAACAATATCCGTTTGGAAAAGATATATTTAACATATCTGTAACAAGTGATATATTCTCATCTGATTGAGTTGTAAACAGTTTCTTACCTAAAGATCTATAATCATAAAAAGGCAGATATGGTCTGTTGTTTTTATTTTGATTTATATTTGTCATAATATATTCTAAAAACCACTCTCTATCCTCATCTGTTATAACTATTACAGTACAATCTTTATCTAAGATATTAGATATAGATTTTGCTACTAAGGGGATCCATTCATACTTTTTCTCTTCAAGCCAAGGAGACAGAAGTCTATCCTCTCTGATTGTATTAATGGTCCAGTTAGTAAACTCTTGCATTGATTAAGCCTGTTTATCTAAGTTGTAAGCACTGTGAAGTGATCTTACCGCTAACTCTGCATATTTTTCTTCAATAATCATAGAGATTTTAATCTCACTTGTACTTATGATTCTGATATTTATATTTTCACTAGCTAATGTTGAAAAAGCTTTAGATGCTACACCTGTATGAGATTTCATACCAACACCAACAATTGAAACTTTACAAATAGCATCATTATAATCAATTCTTTGAGAATCATCTTTAAATTTATTCATCACCTGTTTTGTTTTTTCAATATCACTAGTTGGAACTGTAAAATCCAAATCAGTTTTTCCATCAACACCTACAGTTTGAACTATCATATCTACATTGATATTTTCATCAGCTAAACTTGTAAAAATAGATGCAGCAATGCCTGGCTTGTCTATAACACCATACATACCAACTCTTACTTGATTTTTATCTAAAGCTATACCACTAACTACTGGTTGTTCCATAATATTCTCTTCCTTTGTTATTAATGTTCCTGATACTTCAGGTGTAAAACTACTTCTTGATACTAAATTTACATCTAATTTTTTTGCCATCTCTACAGATCTGTTTTGTAATACTTTTGCTCCAGAGGAACTAAGTTCTAACATCTCATCATAAGAGATCATATCAAGTTTTGTTGCTTTTGGTTCAATTCTTGGATCTGTTGTATAAATACCATCTACATCAGTATATATTTCACAAAGATCTGCTTTTATTGCTCCAGCTATTGCAACAGCAGTTAGGTCACTTCCACCTCTACCCAATGTAGAAACTCTGTTTGTAGATTTTGTAACACCTTGAAATCCTGCAACAATGATAATTTTACCACTGTTTAGTACATCTTTCATATGTTGAGTATTTATATTTTCAATTCTAGCTTTAGTATGAGATTCATCAGTTATGATACCAGCTTCTCTACCACTCATTGAAGTAGCTGGATACCCTTGATCGTTAAGTGCAATAGAAAGTAGGGCAGATGTTACTCTCTCACCAGAACTTAAAAGCATATCCATCTCTGCTTCATTTGGAGTGGAAGTAAAATGGTTTGCATACTCAATTAATTTGTTTGTTTCTCCACTCATTGCTGAAACAACTGCAATAACATCATCTCCATTGTCTCTTATAGATTTGATAATATTTGCAACATTTTGTATTCGTTCAAGTGATCCAACACTTGTACCGCCAAATTTTAAAACTTTTAGCATCTAAATATATCCCTCGTTTTTAAAGTATTTTAAGACCTGCTTATAAACAGTTCTTTTAAAAAATGTAATATAATCATATATGTTTTTAGTCTCTACAAATTTATATTGACTAAATTCTGGTGTATGATGTGTATTAATATCAATTTTTGCATCTTTATTTAGTTTGACTAAATAGTATCTTTGTCTTTGCCCATCATATGGTTTCATTTTTTGTGCAATAGCTGGTGGAAAATCATAACTTACCCAATCTGGATATTCTGCTATGATTGTTACATCATTTGTCCCTATCTCTTCATCAAGTTCTCTAAAAAGAGCCTCTTTTGGTGTTTCTCCTTTATCAATTCCACCTTGTGGGAATTGCCAGGCATTTCCAATGTCAGAACGACTTGCTATTAAAATTTCACATTTATGAGGGTATTTATTTGACAAAACAATTGCAGCTACATTTGGTCTGTAGTTTTTCTCTTTTTTTATTGTCTCTTTATTTGCCATTAATCTATTTACCTCTATAATTCCAAAAAAAGCTTGGAACAATTTTATTGGGATTGTATCTAAAAAGGGTTTAAAAATTGCTTCTATATATACATATTCCATTTTGTGATTCTAAGTGTCACTACTGCGCATTTAATTCTTACACTGATAGGTTTCATCTAAAATCAAATTATATGAAAGCTTTAATCAAGCAATTAAAATTTGAACTTGAAAAAAACATTTATAATAGTGAAAATATTATTGAAACAATTTTTATAGGAGGTGGAACTCCAAGTACTATAAAAATTGATGAATATAAAGAATTATTTAAAGTTTTATCCCCCTATATAACTAATACAAAAGAGATAACAATTGAAGCCAATCCAAACTCTGCAACAAAGGAATGGTTGAAGGGTATTTTTGATCTTGGAGTTAATAGAATAAGCTTTGGAGTGCAAAGTTTTGATGATAAAAAATTAAAATTTTTAAATAGGTCGCATAACAATAAAATGGCTATAAGTGCTATACAAAATGCTTCTTGTATAGGTTTTAACCATATTAACTGTGATATAATATATGGAACAGCTCTTGATACTAAAGAGTTGCTTTTAAATGATCTGGATATTATATCATCATTACCAATAGATCATGTAAGTGCGTATGATTTGACAATTGAAGAGGGTACTTATTTCTATAACAAACCTGAAGTAAAGAAAGATAGTTTAAAACTTGCTAATTTGGTATTTGATAAATTAAATGATTTTGGGTTTAAACAGTATGAGATATCAAACTTTTCAAAAAATGATGAGGCATGTTCAAAACATAATCTTGGATATTGGGAATATAAAGCATATCTAGGGATAGGAGCTGGTGCTGTAGGATGTGTAGATAATGTACGCTTTTATCCCCCTAAAAGTATAGAACAATATATAAAAAATCCTATAGAATATGATATAGAAAAATTAAGCAAAGAGGATATAAGAATAGAGAAAATTCTTTTGGGATTAAGGTCTAAAGTTGGAGTTGATTTATCTGTTTTTTTAGAATCTGAATTGAAAAAAGTTGAATATCTTATAGATGAAAAAAAGTTAATAATTATAGATAATTTTATCTATAACAGTGATTATTTATTAGCAGATGAGATAGCTTTGTATATAACACAAGAATTATAAATTTTATTTATGGTACAATAGGCTAGAATTATTAGAATTAATAATATAACAAACTATATAAAAAGGTATTTACCATATGACATTTGAAAAATTAGGCTTAAATAAGTCAATTTTAAAAGCTATAAAGGAGCAAGGTTATACACAACCAACTCCAATACAAGCTAAAGCAATCCCAACAATCTTAGCTAAAAAGGATGTTTTAGCTTCAGCTCAAACAGGTACAGGAAAAACAGCAGGTTTTACTTTGCCGTTATTACAACAGTTAAGTAATAAAAAATATACAAACAACAAACACTATATTAAAGCACTTGTTTTAACCCCTACAAGAGAATTAGCTGCACAGGTTGCACAAAGTGTGCAGATCTATGGAAAGTATCTTCCTTTTAAATCTGCTGTGATTTTTGGAGGAGTTGGTATAAACCCACAAAAAGCAATTTTAAGAAAAGGTGTTGATATAGTTATTGCAACTCCAGGAAGATTATTAGATTTAGTATCTCAAGATGCATGTGATCTAAGCAGGGTTGAGCATTTAATTTTGGATGAAGCAGATAGAATGCTTGATATGGGTTTTATTCATGATATAAAAAAGATTTTGGCAATATTACCAAAACACAGACAAAACCTTCTATTTTCAGCTACATTTTCAAATGATATTAAGAAATTGGCAAACTCTTTGTTAAAAGATCCACAACAAATAGAAGTGGCAAAACAAAATACAACATCAAAACAGGTAAAACAGATAATTCATCCAGTAGATAAATCAAGAAAAAGAGAGCTGTTATCAAAGCTTATACTTGAAGGAAACTGGAAACAGGTATTGGTATTTACAAGAACAAAACATGGTGCAAATCGTTTATCTAAACAATTAGATATGGATGGTATTAAAAGTGCAGCAATTCATGGTAATAAAAGCCAAGGTGCAAGAACAAAAGCGTTGGCCGATTTTAAATCTGGTAATATTAGAGTACTAGTTGCAACAGATATAGCAGCACGGGGGATAGATATAGATCAGCTACCTTATGTAGTTAATTATGAATTACCAAATATAGCTGAAGATTATGTACATAGAATAGGAAGAACAGGACGAGCAAGTAGTCAAGGAATTGCAGTATCTTTGGTATGTATTGATGAAAAAGATTACCTCTATGGTATAGAAAAACTTACAAAACAAAAGATTAAAAAAGTGATTATTGATGGGTTTGAACCAGATCCAAGAATAAAACCTGAACCTAAGAAAAAACCATCTAATAGATCTAGACAAAAACGATCAAGATAGAAATTAAAATATTTCTATCTTAATCATATACATCATCCATATCTAGATCTTCCATTTTTATCTCTTTTAGATGTTTTAAAGACTCTTGATTTATCTCAGAACCTTTTAAATCGTAATCTTTACCCTGATAAAACTTTTGCTCTTTAGCATATTTTTGCTCTTTTTCCATCTCTTTTTTTATTTGTTGTTCAAGTAAAAGCTTTTTTTTGGCTTCAATATTATCTTGATTAGATGCAAAAAGTAAACTATTTAAAATAATAGCAAACAGTAATATTTTTTTCATTTTGAACCCTAAAATATAAATTTATCTATTGTATCATAAATTTATATAATAGTTTTCTTAATCTGAAGTTATATTATAATTTAAAACCTCTTTGGCAAAATCTATGTTATAAAAAAACAAAATTTTAAACATTAAAGATATTTTTGTATTTTTTGGTGTAGATGTATCTAGTATAGATAGGCTAAAACCCTCTAATTGTGGTTCTTTTTTTGATTTTATTGTTATTTGTACAGGCTTTAGAGCTCGTATCATATTCATTGTTGTTTTATACTCTTTAGGACTTAATCCATTTAGCATATCTCCATCTTTTTCCTCTTTTCTCATCGCTTCAAATAGCGATGTAAGCGTATCTTTGTATATAGATTTTGTCCATTTTATTATACCTGTTGGATAGTGATAAGCTGATGTTACATTTAGTAATGGATGTGGCTTTTGCTCTTTAATATCTTCTATCATTTGTAAAAAAAAGTTTTTACCACCAATACTGTTTGCGTTTGCTAATAGTTCTTTATGAAGTTCTTGTTTTTGTTCTTTTGTTAAATCTTTAAAATGCATATTTATTTCCTTAAGGGCAATTATATCGAAATATTAGGTTTTTTAGTGCTTTTTGTTTATCTATATTTTCATAAGTTTTAGGATTGTCTAATTGCTGTATAAATTTGAAGTTATTATTATGCTTTTTAAACAGCTCTTTTATAAACTCTATATTTAGTTCTGGAGCATTTAAAGCACTTAAAACTGTACAATTACAAGAGGACAAGTCACCCAATCGTTTTATGATTTTTACATAATCTTTTGTTGCAGCAAAACTTCCTTTTTGAAATGATGGTGGATCTATAATAATTAAATCATAAGGTGCATATTTTTTTATTTTACTCCAGGATTTTAAAATATTATATGGTAAAAAATGGATATTTTTTGTATCTTGATCATTTAGATGATGATTTTGCCTTCCGATACTTAAGCTTTTTTTAGACATATCTACATTTACAACCTGTTTTGCTCCACCACTTTTTGCACACACTGAAAAAGCACAAGTATATGAAAACAGATTTAGTACATTTTTATCTTTTGCATTTGCTATTATATACTCTCTTCCATTTTTCATATCACCAAAAAAGCCTATATTTTGGTTTTGCATAAAATTTATATGATATTTTAAATTGTGTTCATAAGCATAAGATTCATTTGGCAACTCTCCATATACTATCTTTGAAGGTGCTTTTGGTTCAAATCTATTTTGTACAATAATACATTGCCAAATATTTTTATTATATAGAGTTTGTAAAAGACTCTCTAAATGGTTTTTATGCTCAAGTGGAGGGGCTTTGTATAAAGAGACAAACAATACCTTATCAATAGAATCTATACATAAATACTCAAATCCACTATATAAACCACCTCTACCGTGAAAGATACGCTTAAAATCTTTATTTATATATTCACAATTTTTTAATATTACTTGTTTTATATCTTCAAATATTAAATTCATTTTTACTTCTTTAAACTTAAATATGTAACTACACTAATACCAGAACTTCCAAGAACCATAGCCATCACTACCATTTGGTATCTTACAGCTATAAGTGGGTCAACTCCTGAAAGTATTTGTCCTGTCATCATTCCAGGAAGTGAGACTAAACCTACAGCTAAAAAGGCATTTATACTTGGAATTAAAGCAGATTTAAAAGCTATATTTCTAGCTTTTATATAGTTGCTGTGTTGAATCTCTTTTTCAAACCTTTCTGCACTTATTGATACTGCATTCATACAATTTGCATATATCATACCTGCTATTGGTATTACATATCTTGGCTCATAAAAGTTATTTAGATCCAAAACAAACTCAATTACCAAAATAAGGTTGATACTTCCTCCAAAAGCTATAGAGAAAAATATTGGCCAATATGAGTTAAAAGTTTTGGTTTGCAAATTGCGTAAAGTTATAAAACTAGACATAGTGATCATCATAAGAATAATAATACCGCCAACAATATATGAGCTATTTTGAAAAATATAAATAAGAATATATCCTATTGCTAAAAGTTGGATTATCATTCTTAGTGTGGCATATATTATCTCTTTGCCATTATCTAGCCAATTGTGATAAAAATATCCAACTATTACTAAAGGTAATAGCATATATAAAAGGTTTGGTATTGGTATTAGTTGCATATTTTACTCTTTATCTAAAAAATCTAATATATTTTTATACATCAATTGGTTATTTATAATAGTACCATGTGTAGTATTTGCAATAGTTTTTACTATTGTTTTATCTTTATTTAGATGTTTTATTAGATTATTTGCATATTTATGTGGTACTACTTTATCACTACTTGCAAGAAAAACCAAAATATTAGATTTTATATTTATATTTGCTACATATTGCAATGAATTAAAAGGATCTTTTATAAGAAGTGGTATAGGAAATATGGGATATCTTCCTTGTGCTACATTTGTAATACTATCATAAGGTGTGATTAATACTAGATTTTTAATATCTTTTTTTGAAGCTGTATATATAGCTACACCTGTACCTAAACTTCTTCCTATTGTAGATATAGTTTTATGTTTTGCCTTTATTTTATTATATAAAAACAAAGCATTATCAAATATATTTTTTTGAGACAGTTCCCCTTTGCTATTTCCATATTGTGGGTAATAGAGCATATAAATAGTATGATTTGGAAAATTTTTCTTAAAATTTGGTGCAGTTTGACTTATATCTTCTGCATTTCCTCCAAAGTATAGTATTGCATTACTTTTATTTTGATTTATTACTAAAACATCTATTTTTTCATCTTTTTGTTTTAATATCATCTCTTTAAATGTGTGATTTTTTTTTGGTTGTGGAAAAAATAGTAAATCTCGTTGGTAAATATATAAAATAGCTACCATTACAAGATATATTAAAATAGATAATTTAACTAGATTTTTGAGTATCTTTTGCATTTTGTTCTCTAAGTTTATCTTTTTTGCTTTTTCTTTTACCCTTTACAGGTGGCTTTCCTTTTTGTTTAACAGGTGCTTTACCTGTTA
>Ga0256843_1000426_pt1 | contig 36187 bp, 36 predicted proteins | sample AlvinellametaG_FD_191572 | JGI IMG/M metagenome (GOLD analysis project Ga0256843, IMG submission 191572) | Pompeii worm associated microbial communities from hydrothermal vent at the East Pacific Rise, Pacific Ocean - Alvinella | ecosystem: Host-associated > Annelida > Integument > Unclassified ...
TCCGAAACTAAAAGAGCTTTATAATCCCAAAAACAGATATTATAAACAGCATGCTTTTTTAAGAGATTGTACCAAATGTCATAAATCTCATCCCACAAAGGGTGAGGATAAATGCGGAGCGGATTGTTTTGATTGTCACAGCAGAGAAAAGCTTATAAACACTCCTATTCCAGATCATCAAAAACTAAAAACCTGTACTAAATGTCATACGAGTCAGAAACTTTATGAAGAACTAAAACCGGGAGGAAGTTGGTTGAAGCTTCAATAAGATTTTTCACATTTTAGAATGTTTCTTATGAGCTCTCCCGGAGTTTTTGATTTTTTTATAAAAGGTGCTATTTTTTGTTTACATTGAGGGGATACTAAATATTTTAAATCGTTTACTCTTTTATTTTGCTTTAAGTCGTAAAAATAAAACAATACGAAAGAGATTATATCGTCTCTTTCGTTCGTTTGTAAATATTTATAGTGAAATTTACTTCACTTATTAGGGTCACAGTTAGGAATTTTTTCAAGTTTAATGTAATAATGGTTTGGTGAATATTGACTGATTGCACCTGTAATGAAGTCAGTTGTACTTAAATCCCAGAAAATATTTAAAAGTGCAACCGGGTCAAATGTTTTTTGTAGAGAAATAGTTACGGGTTTGTAACATTTTTTTCTGATTGTGATTGTTTTAAATTTGCTTTTTTTAAGAGTTAAAGTTGTAGGTGTCGTACCCATTAGTTGTCCGTCAACGTAAACTTTAGCACCTTCAGGGTCAGAATCGACTGTAATATTTTGAGTAGTTCCGTGAATAATAGTTGCAGACGCGAATAGTGAGCTGAATGCAAGCATAAGTGCGAAAATGATTTTTTTCATTCTTTCTCCTTTTTGGTTAATTTTAGGTTAATTTTGAGGTATAATTCTACGCAAATTTTATTTAGGTGTCAATGATGAATAAAGGTTTATTAATATTTTTTTCTTTATTTTCTTTAATTTTTGCAGCTAATGAAAATAATTTTGAATTCAAATGGAAAAATATAGTCCATTTGTATAATAAAAATTTAGGCAGATACAATCAATATTTTTATTTTTCATATCCTAATGTTACATGGAAAAACGAACTTAATGCAACTATAGAAGCTTTTAGAAAAGATAAAAAAACAGCCTGTATTTTTCCTTATAGATATAAATTTTTAAAAAAATATTACTCATTGCCCGAAGTTGATTTGAATAAATGTAGTGAATTGCAAAAATTTTTAAAAACCTTTAAAGACGAACGAAAAATAGGACTTGTTTTTTCTTCCGAATACGAGAGCTCTCCTCAGTCGTCGTTCGGACATGTTATGCTTGTATTTTTAAACGATAAGTCTTTTATCGATTCCGATGTCGTTCATTTTGCGGCAAAAGCTAAAAAAGAGGGATTTTTTAAATATTCGTATGACGGGTTAATGGGAAATTTCGATGCATTTTACATCAGAGAAAGACTTTACAAAAAAATATATATTTATAATATCGTACAGCAAAGAACGATGTATATTTATGAATTGAATCTTACTAAAAGCGAAATAGAAAACTTAAAATTACATCTTTTCGAGCTTAGGCGATTTAGAGCGAAATATTATTTTATGAATTACAATTGCTCCTCCGCTACTATCGATTTATTAAATGCCGTTTCTCAAAAACCTGTAAATTATCAAAAAATATTCGTACTTCCTATTGATAGTGTCATTTATGAAAAAAAATTGATATCTTCAAGAAAAGTTTTGATACCTCTTAATAAACAGATTATTTTATTGCTTCATAAAATGACTCTCAAGCAAAAAAGAGAGTTTCAAAATGCACTTAATGGAAATATAAAAGATTATAAGTCATTACCGAATATTGTAAAAGAAGCTTTGAATAAGTATGTAGAATATTCATTTAGGACAAAACGTTATGTTTATGGGAATTATGATTTAATAAAAAGTTTAAAATATAATCCAGTTAAACTTGACGAATCCGAACTTTCCGATCCTTTAGATTCAGTTTTTCCAAGAGAGATTAGATTTTTTGTTACAAATAACTATAAAGAGTTATATTTAAGACCGTTTTTGATTGATAAATATGACTATCAGACTTCATTGACAAATGAAAAAAGCTATAGGCTTTTTACTTTTGATTTAATATATAAAAACAAAAAATTAAAAATTAACTATTTCGATATTTTTTTAACCGAAAGTATGCAAAAAAGATACGGGGAGTTTTTAAAACCTATTAGTTGGAAAGTTTATATGGGATTTAACAGATACAACAAAAAAGATAAGCTGAGTTTTAATTATGAACTCGGTTTCGGACAAAGTTGGCAAAGTTTCGTATTTTTTAATTATTTTATCGATTTCGGTTTTTATGCTTTTAATTATAGTCGTGCTTATATAAAGCCTGAGTTTAATCTTTTTTATTATTTAAATAGAGTGAAGTTTTTCGTAACATATCAAAAAAAACTTTTCGAAGGTTATTACTCAAAACAGGTAGGATTTAATTATAAGATAAATAAAAATTTCGGATTTATAGGAAGCTTGGAGAAGAACTCGAATGAGTTCGTTAGAAAAGCGGGAATTTATTTTAATTTTTAGTTTTTATTATTTTAATAATTTCTTTTTTATTTATTTTATGGTTTGTGCCTTTATAGATGTTTTCTTCGAGTTTTTGAAGAATCTCTTTTATTTCCGGAATGTCGCTATAAGGTATCAGCAAGTTAAATAGTTCTTTTTGGTCGGCTTTTTTTATTTTTGAGAAGATATCGTCTTTTTTCTCTTTTGACGTTATTTTAGAAATAAAATACCCAAGTCCGATTCCCAAAACGATTAAAATTAAATAAATAGCGTATTCGTAATAGTTTTTGTTGTTTTCGGTGTGTTGTTTTGTAGGTTTTATTGATGTTTTCGTAACGGGCGGTTTTGGTGTTGTGATAGGTTTTGCACCTATTACTTTGACTTTTATAGGATTAGTCGAGATTACGTTTAGGGTGCCGTTATACTCTTTTAATTTGAGTGGAGGAATGGTGTAGTCGTTATCGGCAATGATTGTGAATTTTTTGGTATACGTACCGCAAAGTTCGTTATCTACGATAGAGATGTTCGTATCCGCTTTTGATGCGTAAATAGTGGTATTTGGGATATCGAGTTTAAAATCGGGTAAGTCGTTAAAATCTCCGCAACCTTCTACTTTTAAGATAGCCGTATTGGGTTCTCCTGCATTTATTATATTTTTTGCTTTTAAAGAGATTTTAAAATCCCCGTAAACGCTGTCGTTAGGTATCGGATTTACTTTTACTTTTATTTGATTTGAGTATATTGTTTTATATTTTAAACTTGAGACGCTGAGGTTAAAAAACGGGTCGTTAAACGGATTTTCTTTTACTAAAATACCGATATTCGCCATTAACGGCCCTATTGTGAATTCTCCGGACTTTAGAGGTGTTATTAAAAATTTATATTCTGCTTCGGTATCGGTTGCCGTTTTTAAGATTTCTTGGACTAAAAAACCTTTTATTTGAGGTTTTTGAAGCTGAATGGATTCTACGGGCGGTTTATAATGTAATTTGACGTCAAGAATCGCACTTTGGCCTAAATAGAGATTTTTTTTGGATAGGTTGATATCAAGAGTATAGTCTCCTTTTGTCTGTTTCGGTGTTTTTACGATAATATGAATCGGTTTTGTTTTATAAACTTTTCCGTCGATTATAACGCTAAAAGAAGGAATCGTTAAGTTTTTATCGGGTACGATAATGTAGCTTTTTGAGAGACTCTCGCTCATAGCTCCGTTTATTACTTCTATATTACTTACAAGCGAAGTTCCGATAACATTATATCCGTCTATGTTGTTTATTTGAGGAAATTTGATATCTTTTCCGGTGGCGGTTATGGTTATGATAAGTTCTTCTCCTTTTGTCAGCTCTTTTTTATTTACTTTGACACTGACGTTTGCAAGTAGCAATAAAGGGAGAAGAAAAAGTATCAGTTTTTTCATTCTTGGCTCCTTAATGGAATGAGTAGGCTGTTAAATTGTAAATTTTTCAGCGCTTTTTCGTAAAATTTCATTCTTATATCCGTCGTATTGGATTCTTTTACGCTTAATGTTTTTTGATTCGGCTTTTTATTTTCGTTTTTGAATTTTGAAATTTTTTGATTCACTGCGAACTTTTTATTTTGTTCTTTTTTTTCGTTGTTTTTGCTTTGTTTTTTTTGATTTTTATTTTGGTTTTGGTTATTTTTTTGCTGTTTTTCTTTTTGTTTATTATTTTTATTTGCGTTTGAATTTTTGTTTTTATTTTGTTTTTTATTGTTTTTTTGGTTTTGTTCGTTTTTATTTTGATTTTTTTTGTTTTGATTATTATTTTGTTTTTTGTTTTCTTTGTTGTTTTTATTTTTATTATTTTTTTGTTTGTTGTTTTTTTGCTTTTGTTTTTGTTTAGGCGGTTTTTTCTTTAATAATTTTTCTAAAAGTTTTAGATTATATTGTGCATCTTTGTCTTTTTTGATTTTTAGCGTTTTTTTATAAAGCTCTATAGCTTTTTGAAACATACCGAGTTTTGCATATGCATTTGCCATATTATAGAGCTTGTCGAATTGTAACTTTTTATCATTAATTTTAGAGTAAATCTCAATAGCTTTTTTATAATCTCCGGTTTTATAATAGCTGTTTGCCGCATCAAGAAGTGCTTTTTGAGAGTCTATTTTTAAATATTCTTTTGCCGCTTTTAAGTACTCTTTTTTTTGAAAAAACTCATCCGCTTTTTTTATCGTAAAATAGTCAAACGCAAAAAGCGGCACGAAAAGAAAAATTAAAAAATATCTCATTTTTTAATCCTTATTGAAAAACTTGCTATAAAAATCAAAAGAATAGCTATAAAAAGCGGATAATAAAAGAGCTCTTTTTGTTTTTTTATGGTAATTTCTTTTGATTTGCTGATTTTGTTTATTTCGTTTGCTATTTGTATAACGTCTTGGTCGGAGTAGCTAAAATGTACGCCCTCTTGTGAAGTTTTGAATAATTCTCCGTCGATTACGCATGTTTTGCTACCGACGATATAATTAATCGTATTTTGAAATTTGGGAGCTTTATAAGAGATTGTAAGAAATACTCTTGGCTTTTTAGCTATGCTTTTTGCGGTTTTGAACGCTTCTAAAAAGTTGCTATCGCCTTTAAAGAGGTCTTTTTTGCTGACATGTGAGAGCAAATAAAGAATAGAAGAATAATCCGTCGTCAAAGGCGATAGCAAATAAGGATTTTCACCTACCAATATTAAAGCTACGTTTTGGTATTTTAGGTGTTTGAATAAAACTTTCAGTTTATTTACGGCGGCTTCGTATCTGTTTGGATATATGTCTTTGCATGCCATACCTTTTGAGATATCCAATAAAATTACCAAATTAAGATTTGAAACTTTCACTTTTTGAGAAGAGTTTAAGATTACCGGTCTTGCAAGCGCTATAATCAAAAAAATATAAGCTAAAATAAAAACAGAAAATCTTCTTTTTTTGGTAAATTTGTTTTTTATAATTACTTTTTTGTTTATTTGTAATGTTTTTGACCTTATCGCAAAAAATAGAGGAATAAAAATCAAAAGCAAAAAAGCCCAAAAGTTTAAAAATTCCATATTTTTCTCCTATAATCGAATAAAAAGAAGATAAAAAGTATAATCCCGGCAATTAACGGATAGAAAAAGTAATACTCTTTTTGGATTATGATATTGCTTGCTACTTTTGATTTTTCGAGTTTGTTTATTTGTCTATATACTTCTTTTAGTTCGTTAGCGTTTGTGAGATAGAAAAATTTACCTCCCGTTGATTTTGCTATTTTTTCGAGTACCGTCGCATCTACATCCGGACCTAAGCCTATAGTATAGACCTTTATGTGAGCTTTTTTTAATTTTTTTAGTGCTATATCAAGAGGCGTGATACTTGAGTTGTCTTTTCCGTCGGTGATGAGGATTGCTATTTTATTTTTGGCGTGGGAGTTTTTAAAAAGTGTTGTGGATAAAAATAGAGCGTCATAAATAGCAGTTCTACCACCGGCTATTCCGACATAAATTCTTTTTAGTATTTCATTGAAACTTTTTTTATCGAATGTCAAAGGAGAGGCGATATAAGCGATATTTCCGAATACTACGAGTCCGATTCTGTCGTTTTTTCTTTTTGTAGCGAAATCCGAAATAATCGCTTTTGCGTTTTCTATTTTTCCGTACTCTCCCATAGACCCGCTGGTATCCAAAATCGTTACGATATCGTATCCGAAGTTGTTGTTTGTTTTTAATATTTTCGTTTTAACGGGCGAAGCCAATGCAATAGATAAAAGAGTGATAATCAAAATTTCAAAAAAAGATATTTTATTTTTTATTTTGTCAAAATAGCTCGCATTCGGAAAAATAAGCGCTTCCGTTTTTGCCGGACATAAAATCTTGCAAACTATAAATAAAATCGGTATCAAAAGGAAAAAAGGATACTCAAGACTCATCGCATAACCTTATAAACTCTTTAATCATCTCTTTTATTTTTTCATCTATAGGTGGGACGTTGGGTTTGTATTTGTATTTTTGAAGTTCGTTTTCTATAAGCTCGAAAAGTTCTTTGTTGTTCTCATTGATTAAATTTTTAGCTATAGGAGCGAAATTATAAGCCACTTTTTTAGGATTTGAGTAATCGAGCTCTTTTAGTCTTTTAATTAGTAGTTTTTTAGGATTTGGAGTTTTGAATTTTTTGTATAGTTTGTATCCCAAAAAAATCGATACCAAAACCACTATAAAAACAACGAAAAGAAAGATATAAAAGTTATAATCTATTATTTCGACGTTTGGTTTTATATCTTTTATAGGCACGTTCATCTCATAAGCTCCATAAGTTTCATAAAGCTATCTTCGTGAGTGTATATTTTTTTGTATTTTATTTTCTCTTTTAATAAAAACTCTTCGAACTTTTTATCGTTTTGTAAGATATCTTTTTTGTATTTTTCTATTTGGGATTTGTTTAGGTTCGTTGTGACGTTTTTTAAGGTATGAGGGTCTAAAAGCTCTATTTCACCGAGGGTGCTCGGATTTTCTTCGAATTTGTCTCTTACCCAAAGGACGTAAGTTTCGTGTTTTAGTTTGTGTAAAGGCGGATGTTTGTAAAAATCTCCTATTAAAAACAGAAGTGATTTTTGAAACTTATTAAGATAATCGATAAAACTAAAATCGTACTCTTTTTTTAAATATTCGCATTCCAAAATTTTTTCTACGAAAATAGGGATGTTTTTTTGAGATTTTGTCGGTTTTAGGTGAGTTATAGGTTTTTTTTCATATAACAAAAGACTTACTTTATCATCGAAAAGTACGGCGCTATAGCCTAAAATAGCGGCAATTTCGGCAATTGTTTCTGTTTTTAGCGTTTTGGTGCCGAAATATAAGCTTCCGTCCACTAAAATCGTGATAATTACGTTTAGTTCTCTCTCTTCTTCAAATTCTTTAATCAGAGGTTTTTGAAATTTAGCACTTCTTTTCCAATCTATTCTTTTGGCGTCCTCGTTGTATTGGTACTCTCTTAGTTCTTTAAAATCAAGACCTATTCCTTTAAAAGGAGAGGTATGTCGTCCGGCGAAATTACCGAATACTTTCTGTTTTGCTTTTAAAGTAACGGTTTTAATCATGGTATAGGGATGATTTCGAGTATTTTTTTGATAATTTCGTCGCTTGTCACTTCGTCGGCTTGGGCTTTATAATTTAAGATAATTCTGTGTCTTAACACTTCGGGTGCCACTTCAATAATATCCATAGGCGTTACGTAATCTTTTTCTTTTAGCATTGCGTTTGCTTTGCTTGCGTTTACGAGTGAGATAGTGGCTCTCGGGCTTGCACCAAGCTCGATATACTCTTTTATTTCGTTTAAAGGATGGCGAGTGTAATCTACTATTCTTGCTATATATTTAATAAGCTCGTCGTCGATGTGAATGTTTTTGTGCATTTCTTGGAATTTGAAAATATCTTCTTTTGAGAGGATTTTATTTATTGTAGGAGGGTTTTGTAACATTTTTACGATTTTTACTTCATTGTCTAATGAGTTATATCCGACTTTTACTTTTAACATAAATCTATCAAGTTGCGCTTCGGGCAGTGGGTATGTACCTTCTTGTTCTATAGGGTTTTGGGTCGCAAGTACCATAAAAGGAGAAGGAAGTTTGAAGCTCTCTTCCGCAATAGTCACCTGACGCTCTTGCATAGCTTCAAGCAGAGCGGATTGAACTTTTGCAGGAGCTCTATTTATTTCGTCGGCTAAGATTAAGTTTGCGAAAATAGGACCTTTTTTTATTTGAAATTCGTTTGTTTTAGGATTGTATATTTCTACTCCGGTTATGTCGCTTGGTAGAAGGTCGGGTGTGAATTGGATTCTTTTAAATGATAAATCGCAAACTATTCCCAAAGTTTTTACGGCTGTTGTTTTTGCGATTCCGGGTACACCTTCTATTAATATATGTCCGTTTGTAATCAGACCTATTAACATAGAATTGATAAGCTTTTCGTGACCGATGATTGCTTTTTGAATTTCTTGTTTGGCAAGTAGTAGTTTTTCCATACAAATCCTTTTTTAAGTATGGGAAATTATAAGAGGTTATTGTTAAGATATGATTAAAAGAAATTTTTGAAAATTTTTTCAAAAAAGTCTTGACTTAGGAAAAGTTTTTCCTTATAATTTCACCCACACAACGACAAGTTGTGAGAATAAAGATGACCCGTTAGCTCAGTCGGTAGAGCATCTGCCTTTTAAGCAGAGGGCCGCTGGTTCGAATCCAGCACGGGTCACCATTTGTCCCCATCGTCTAGTGGTCTAGGATACCGCCCTTTCACGGCGGCGACACGGGTTCGAATCCCGTTGGGGATGCCACTTTTCGGTCGCTTAGCTCAGCTGGGAGAGCACCAGCCTTACAAGCTGGGGGTCGCAGGTTCGAGCCCTGCAGCGACCACCATGCGGAGCCGTAGTTTAGCTGGTTAGAATGCCGGCCTGTCACGCCGGAGGTCGCGGGTTCGAGTCCCGTCGGCTCCGCCATCAAAATTCATTCATCGTTTAAATCCTCAGACACTTTTTTGTAAAGTCCTTCTTCATAGTTTTGTATCCAATCGACCGGTTTAATCGATTCGAAAAAAGAAAAAGAGGCTTAATTACAATCCGTAAACCTCATAAGTACGCTTTTTTGCTTTCCGATATAGATAAATTCTATTTGATATCCCTCTTTTAGAAGCTTTTGGACTGTCGGTTTTTTACACAACTCTTTTTTTGCGTTTTCGAATGTAGGCTTGATTTTGTCTATATTTATACCTTGCAAAGGTTGTGCGTATGTGAAGATTTTGTTTTGTTTATCTATAAAACTTGCGAAAGCTTTGTCGTTTTTTACTTTATTATCTACTATTAAATATATGTTTTGAGCAAAAAGAGTTCCGATTGTTAGTGCGGTTAAAAGTATCTTTTTCATTTTTTCTCCTTTTTATCCAAATTATAACATTATGATATAATTTTTCAAAAAAGGCGGAGTATGAAAAAATTGATTCTTGTAATGATGACGGGGATGATGTTTGTCTTTACCGGATGTACTCAAATGTACAATTCAAACGAAGTTGCGTTAAGTGACGTAAATACTGAGCTTACTTATCAAACGGGAGTGGTTACGGGTGTTAAAAACGTAATTATAAAAGATGACGGAAGCGGTGTATTTGTCGGGGCTTATACGGGAACGGTGCTTGGTAGTATGTTCGGAAGAGGTAATGGCAATATATTATCGACTCTGCTTGGAGGATTAACGGGTGCTCTTGTAGGGTACGAAGCCGATAAAGCTAACGCGCAAGAGCTTTTTGTCAGACTTGATAACGGCAAAAACGTCGTAGTGGTTGTAAAAGGCGTAAATATTCACAAAGGCGATAGAATAAGAATCATAAAAAGAGGAAGCAAAATAGTTAGGGTTGAAAAAATATGATATTAAAAGTCTTAACTACAAAACGACAAATCAGGGAATATATTAAAAGTTTTGATAATCAATTTATCCCCAAAGTCGTCTCAATCGGAGAGTTTTTACAAAAAGCGATTGTGGTTGATGGAAAAAAGTTTATTGACGAGGATTTAAAAAGAATCTATTTATACGAAGCCGTAAAAAATTTGGATATTGAAAAGTTAGGATTAAATAAGAATTTTTTGGATTTTTTTAAAAACAGCGATTTGATTTTCGGGTTTTTGAATGAAGTATATCTTGAGAGAGTGAATCTTGATGAAATAGATTTGGCGGATACTTATCAGGAGTATTCAGAGCATATAGCACTATTAAAAGAGATATATGTTAATTACAAAAAACTTCTTGATAGCGAGGGGTTTGTAGATAAAATTACTATTGAAGATTTTAGAATCAACGAAGGTTTTTTTGAGAATATAGAAAAAATTGAACTTGAGGTTTTAGGGTATCTTAGTAAATTTGAAAGAGAGATTTTAAATAAAATACCTATTAATATCGAAGTCTCTTTCGAGGTGACTAAGTTTAATAAAAATCTAATAAATAAAATGTTCGGAGATTTTAAAGAGGGCAGATATATTATCGATTATCATACTAAAAACGTACTTTTTTATGAAGAAGTCGATAGAAAAATGGATGTAGAGGTTACTCATTTTTCAAAAAGAGCGGACCAGGCGAATTTCGTTTTCGCTTCGATCGAAGAGTTTGTAAATGACGGAATAAAGCCGGAAAAAATAGCAGTAATTTTACCCGATGAAAATTTCAGTGAATATTTGAAACTATTTGATAATGCAAATGAAGGCAAAACGAATCTTAATTTCGCTATGGGGGATAGTTTTGTAAATTCAGAAATTTATAAAAAACTAAAAGCAATTTATGATTATATAAGTGAAAACGATGAAATTGCTTATCTTAAATGCAAAGATTACTTAGAAGAGTTTCAAACAAGTGATATTTTCGAGTTTATAGAGAATAATACGAGTGAAAAAGAGAAGAAAATTTTAGACGAAGAGCTTTATAAGCTTAAAAAATTAAATGCTTATCTTCAAAATCACACAAAGCAAGAAGTTTTAAAATTTATCTTAGAAAGGCTTTCGGCTCTTAGTTTTGATGATGTAAAAGGCGGAAAAGTAACGGTTATGGGAGTTTTGGAGAGTAGGGGCGCGGATTTTGATGCGGTGGTGATTGTCGATTTTAATGAAGAATTCGTCCCGAACGTCAATGAAAAAGACTTCTTTTTAAATACTTCCATAAGAAGAAAAGTAAATCTTCCGACTCGTGAAGATAAAGAAGCTTTGCAAAAAAATTACTATTACACTCTTTTTACATCCAAAAAAGTAAAACTATCATATGTAAAAAACGAAGAAAAATCTATAAGTCGTTTTGCTTATGAGCTTGGAATTGATGATGGAAAAAACGGAGATAGTTATTACGCAGAAGTTTTATATAAATTTTCACAACCCGAAAAAGTGGAGTACCAAGAAAAATTCGAATTACCGAAAGTATTATATCCTACAACTCTTGATATTTTGCTTAGTTGTCCTAAAAGATACTATCTCTCAAATATTCTCGGTATTTCAAACGAAATAGAAGAGGAAGAGTTTTTCGGAAGCAGATTTCACTCTATTATGGAAAATATAGATAAGCTTAAATTTTCGACATATCTTGAATATTATGATTATATAATTTCGAATCTTTTAAAAGACGTCAATAAAAGAGATTATTTTTATATAAAAAGCGTTTGGGATGATAGGATTTTGGAGTTTGCAAAAAAAGATTTCGAATTTTTAAGTGGAAATATTACAACGGAAGTTACTAAACAACGACCGAAAAATGATTTTATATTAAAAGCCAGATACGATAGGATTATCGATAATATGGCTTTTGATTATAAAACATCTACTAAATCTCAAAATTATGAAGAATCCACCCAAGCCGAATTTTATAAATACATATTGCCGAATCATAAAATTTATTTTTGGGATATTTATAATGTGAAACTTGTTGAGGTTAATCCTGAGCTTAAAAACTTGGATGAAAAATTATCTCAAATAAAAAACATATCGTTTAAAACGGAAGACGAAAAAAATTGCAGATATTGCGAATTTCAATTTAGTTGTAATTTATAAAAATAGGGAAAAGGGAGGGGGATTGGGATTTGGGATTGGGTATGTCGGTTTTCGGTTGAAATCATTTTCGGTTGATTTCATATACTAAATCGGTGTATAATAAGAAAACTTTACATTTTTTTTTAAAATTTTTAAAATTTAACCGAAAAAATTTAATTCGAGTGAAGAAATAGGGGGTTGAGAAACTGCTGCAAAAGAAAATCTTTATTAATTAATATTAATTTCATTAATTTATGTCACAATTCTATAAAATGTTGTTAATGCAATTGAAAAATTTTACAAATTTTTGACAAAAATTACTAAATTTGTGTAAAATTTGTGTAAAATTTTAAGTGCAATATAGTGTCAAAGGAGAAGATATGGCAAGAAAACCGAGAGTGAACGATCCGGGGTTTTATCACATCGTTAACAGGGGGGTTAACGAAAGCGTAGTATTTAGTGAGAAAGAAGATTATTTTAAATTTATGGAACTTATGCTTAAAACAAAATATGATTATAAAGTGACTTTCCATGCATTTACTATACTTCCAACTCATTATCATATTTTAATAGAAACTCACCTGCCGAATATTTCGGAAGCTATGAGATTTCTAAATAGTGCGTATGCTGCATGGTATAACTATAAAACGGGAAGAATAGGACATTTGTGGAAAGGAAGATTCGAGAGTTATATGCTTTTTGATGAAGACCACTTCTGGAAAGTTGTGAAATATATCGAAAGAAACGCATTGGCTCTTGATTTGGTGGACGATATTACTAAATATGAATATCAATCATTGGCTTTAAGACTCAAAAAGAATAAGTTTTTCGAGATTATCGACGATAGTAAAATTTTGAGCAAACCTCTTGAAGAGTATATCGAGTGGCTTAAAAAACCTCTTGAAAAACACGAACTTGACGAAATTTATAAAGAGCCAAAAATTATTAAAGACGAAGACGGAAACATAAGAGTCATAAGAAAAAAACTACAAGATTTCTTCAATGAATATAAAGATAAAAAAGAAGCTATCAAAGCTGCAAAAGCAAACGGATACAAATATTCCGAAATTGCAAGATTTTTAGGAGTTTCCAACGCTTATGTAAGTAAATTGGCAAAAAGCTAAAATTTAGCTTTTTGCTTATAGTTTGGAAGCTATCATATCTGTCAGTTCAAGCACTCTTCTTGCATAACCGAATTCGTTATCGTACCAAGTTAAGATTTTAGCTTTGTTTCCGTCAACTACAGATGTAGAAAGTGCGTCGATAGTACTTGAATGCGGATTGCTTATCATATCCGTAGATACTACTTCTTCATAAGTAATTCCTAAAATACCTTTCATTGCTCCGTTAGCGTATTTTTCGAATGTTTTGTTTAATTCTTCAGCAGTCGTTTCTTTTTTAAGAGTTACGGAAATATCAGTTACGGCAACATCAGGTACCGGAACTCTAAGAGCCATTGCGTGCATTTTTCCTTTTAGATTAGGGATTACTTCGATAGTTGCTTTTGCAGCTCCCGTCGTTGTAGGAATGATATTCACGGCAGCAGCTCTACCTCTTCTGTGTTTTCCAGGTTTTTTCTTATCGATAGTCACTTGGCTTGAAGTGTAAGCGTGAATAGTAGTTACAAGAGCGCTTTCCACACCGAATTCGTCTTCTAAAATTTTCATAACCGGTGCCAATGAGTTTGTAGTACAACTTGCATTTGATACTACATGATGATTTTCAGGGTCGTATTCATTATCGTTTACTCCCAAAACAAACGTTTTATCTACGTTTTTACCAGGTGCCGTGATAATTACTTTTTTAGCTCCCGCTTCAAGATGTTTTGCCGCGTCTTCTCTTTTTGTAAATTTACCCGTAGCTTCGATAACGATATCTATTCCCATCTCTTTCCAAGGAAGTTTTGCAGGGTCTCTTTCGCTTACGATTTTAATCTCTTTTCCGTCGATTATCAAAGAGTCGTCAGTATATTCCACACTTGCGGGAAATCTTCCGTGAACCGAATCGAATTTTAGCATATAAGCTAAATCTTCAGGAGTTCCGCTTCCGCCGTTTGCCACAACGATTTCTACGTTTTTAGGTTTTGTTTCAACATAATGCCAAAGAACCATTTTTCCGATTCTACCGAGTCCGTTAATTGCAACTTTTGCCATTATCTCTCCTTTTTATTCTATTTATGAAATTTTATCATACTTTTTGTATTTAAAACCTTAAATAATGCTTTGAGACGAATATAAAATGTATTAAAAAAATAGATTTGTAAAATTTTATAAAATATAGTATAATTACGCCTCAAAAATTAAAAAAACGCCTCCTTGCTCCTGAAGCGGGGGCTATAAAGCCAAAAGGAGATTTAATGAGCTTAAGACATTACGAAACGATGTTTATTACGAAGCCGACACTTACTGACGAAGAAAAAGCGGCAATCGTAGAAAACGTTAAAAAAGTTATCACTGAAAGAGGTGGAGAAGTAGTAGCAATTGACAATATCGGTGTTAGAGAACTTGCATATCCTATTCAAAAATTCGAAAGAGGACATTATTATATAGTTTATTATAAAGCGCCTGCGGATGCGGTTCTTGAACTTGAAAGACAAATGAGATATAACGAAGATTTATTAAGATTCATGACTGTTAAATACGAAACTAAAAAAGATATCAAACGCTGGGAAGAGATGGCTAAGAATGTTCAATAAAGTCATCCTCATCGGCAATCTCACAAGGGACGTAGAGCTTAGATATACCCCGAGTGGGACTGCTATTGCCAAATTCGGCCTTGCAACAAATAGAACTTATAAAGACAGCGTTACTGGTGAAAACAAACAAGAAGTGATGTTTATCGATATTACAGTATTCGGTAGAAGTGCCGAAATTGCCAACCAGTATCTTGCAAAAGGCAGAAGGGTATTAATCGAAGGAAGACTTGTACTTGATACGTGGGTTGATAGTAACGGACAAAAAAGAAGCAAACATTCGATCGTAGCTGAGAGAGTGCAGTTTATGGATAGTAAAGCGAGTGCTGAAAATAGCGGTTATCAAAGCGGTGGATATTCAAATCAGGGATATAATAATCAGCCTCAGCAACAGCCTCAGATGCAACCACAACAAACACAACAAAACAATAACGAAATTCCGTCAATTGATATTGATGAAGACGAATTTCCATTCTAAAAGGAGATATTATGGCAGCTGATCCAAAGAAAAAATACGGTAAAAAAAGATGTAAATACTGCGAAATGAAAGTTGATTACATCGGATATAAAGATTTAGATTTAATCAAATATTCACTATCTGAGAGATATAAAATTATGCCAAGAAGACTTACAGGTACATGTAAAAAACACCAAGATATGGTACAAAAAGCAATCAAAAGAGCAAGACAAGTCGCACTTATTCCTTACGTAGTGGATAGAAAAAGAGTTATCGAAAATCCATTCGATCTTATCAAGCCACTTAAAGGGTAATCCCTTGTGGCTACTTTATACATAAACAAACAAAACCTTTTTAAAAACCTCGACAAAATTTCTTCAAAAAATCCTAATATTTTAGCCGTTATCAAAGATAATGCATACGGACACGGAATTTTTACTACTTCAAAACTTTTAAAAGAGTACGGAATAAAAAAAGTATGTGTAAGAAACAATCAAGAAGCCGAGCTCGTTAAGGATTTGTTTGAAGAGATTTTGATTTTCAATCCTACGACGGGTAGAAGTTTTAAAAACTTCTCATATGCTATCAATTCTCTTACTCAGCTCAAAAAAAACAGACATCCTAATATTCATCTTAAAATAGATACCGGAATGCATAGAAACGGGATATTAATAAGCGAACTTGATGAAGCTCTTGAATTAATTAAAGAAAAAGAGTTTAATTTAATAGGTGTTTTTTCTCATTTTTGTTGTAGTGAAGAGGTCGGTTGCGATACTTTTATTCAATACGATAAATTTTTAAACGTTAAAGATAAAGTTTTGAAATTTTGCAAACAAAATTCTTTAAATAAGCCTTATTTTCATATTGCCAATTCCACCGCTATTTTCAAACTTCCCGATACTTTGGATTATGTTAGACCCGGAATTGCAATTTACGGAGGAATAGAGGGGTTTGAGCCCGTTATGAGTTTGGTGGCGAAAGCCGTAAGCGTTAGAGAGCTTGATGCCAAAGAGGGTGTGGGATACAATAAAACCTTTATAAGTGATGAAAAGATAAAAATCACTACCTTAGATGTCGGATATGCGGACGGGATACCTTGGTTTAAAAACGGATGTAAATTAAAAAGCACTCAAGCAATCGGTAAAATTTCTATGGATTATATGAGTGTTATCGGAGAGCATAAAGAGGTTGTTGTTTTTGATGATATAAAAGAATTCGTCAAAAACTTCGATACCATAACATACGAAATCCTTGTAAAAATGTCTCCGAGAATCAAAAGAGTAGTCAAATGAAACCTATAAGCGTTACTCAATTAAACAATCAAATAAAATCGATTTTGGAATCTCACTTTGAGATAGTGTTGGTTGAGGGTGAAGTTAGTAAGGTGGTATATCACTCCTCGGGGCATCTCTATTTTACCCTAAAAGATGACAAATCTTCCATAAATTGCGCAATGTGGAGAAGCAATCTTGCTAAAATGAAATTCAGACTAAAAGAGGGTGAAAAAGTATTGGTTTACGGAGCTGTGAATCTTTATGTACCAAGAGGGGAATATAAAATCATAGCCCAAAGTATCGAACCCAGCGGAATCGGAGCTTTACAGCTTGCATTCGAGCAGTTAAAAGAAGAACTTAAAAACTTAGGATATTTTGACGAAAGCAAAAAAAAGCCCCTGCCGAAGTTTCCTAAAAGAATAGCAATAGTTACTTCTTCTACGGCGGCAGCGCTTCAGGATATGCTAAGAATTGCTAAAAAGAGATGGCTTTTGAGTGAATTTTATCTTTTTAATACGCTCGTTCAAGGCGAGGGTGCTGCTGAGGATATAGCAAGAAACATAAAAAGAGCTGATGAGTATGTTTTTGAGGACGGCAGAGGTTTTGATTTGATAATTATAGGAAGAGGGGGAGGTAGCAAAGAGGATTTGTGGGCTTTTAACGAAAGAGTGGTGGCTGATGCCGTGTATCAGGCGAAAACTCCGATAATTTCTGCTGTTGGGCATGAGATTGATTATTTGATTAGTGATTTTGTTGCGGATAAAAGAGCTGCTACTCCGAGTAACGCTATGGAAATTGCCTTGCCTGATAAAAACGAAATATTGATGATGATAGATGAGATGATAAATTCGTTTTCTTATAAAACCTCTCATATTATCCAAAAAAAAGAGAAACTGCTTCACCATTTGATAGAGATTTTCGAAGCCAATTCTTTAAATAAAAAACTTGATATGAAATTAAATGAAATTAACGTTTTAAAAGAGAGGTTTAGGTATTCGTTTAAATCTGTGCTTGATGATAAAAATTTAACTTTGGAATCTTTAAAATCTTCTTTTATAAGCTCTTCTCCGAAAAACAGACTATTAAAAACCGAAGAAGAGATAAAACTTTTGAAAAAAAGTTTTGGTAATTTAATGGTTGAAATCATAAGAGTTAAAGAAAACTCCCTGCCTCTAAAAGAGGATTTTAATTCAAGAGCATTGAATATTATTTTTGTAAAACAAAAAAGCCTAAACTCCCTAAAAGAAGCCTATAAACTCGCAAATCCTAAAAATAAAGAAAAAATCGGTTTTGCGGAAATAGTTAAAAATAACAAAAGAATTCCTCTTGAAAATCTACAAATTAACGACGAATTCAATCTCCAAAACACTTCGACGATAATTACCGCAAAAGTTTTAGATAAAAAATAAAAAAATTTTTTTTTCTGCCGATTTTGTTTTAACAAAAAACAAAAAGGACAGAGTATGTTTTGCGGTAAGTACATCAAAGAAATTGAAAAACTCCAAACAAAAATAGAGTATTTGGAGGATAAAAAAAGGGAGCTTGAAAGAGAAAACGAAAGGCTCTCAAGTGAAAATCTGAATTTGAAAATGCAAATTGACGCTCTTGAGAGACAATCCGGAATGAAACCGAGTGTAAATACCACACAACCGAATGCAATTCAGTGTGAAGTAAGTGAGATTAAAGAGCTGGCGGAAGAGAGTGAAGAGAGAGTTGAAGAATTAAAAGCTCTTGAAAAAATGAAAGAGAGTGTTCAGACTTTAATCAAAGATTTAAGAGATACGTTTAATTTACTAAACCTTGAAATCGATAAAATAGTCGGTTTTACCGATACTACAAAAGAGAGTTTCAATCAATTGGGCTCTTCAATCGAAGAAATTAACAATGTTATTCAATTAATCAAAGATATCTCCGAACAAACTAACCTCTTAGCTCTTAACGCTGCAATCGAAGCCGCAAGAGCAGGAGAGCACGGAAGAGGATTTGCGGTAGTTGCCGATGAAGTTAGAAAACTTGCCGAGAGAACTCAAGACGCTACGAAAGAAGTTGAAATTACTATCAATACTCTAAAACAAAGCAGCGGAAATATTACGAGTGAGAGCGAGACACTTGTAAATATTACAAGTAAAATGTATGAACTTATGAGCGAATTCAAATCGATTTTCGAAGAACTTTATGAAGTGGATATCAATTCCGTAGAAGAATTTAAAGAGATTCTAAAAAAAGTAGAAGATTTGAATAAAAGATTGCAACTTCTTGCAAAAGAGGTAAAAAGATAGGAATACTTTTTGCTTCTTTTGTAAAAAAGGGTTGATATGAGAGTTACACAATTTACTTTTTATAACAACTTCGTAACCGACCAACAAAGAACTTTAAGCGAACTTACAAAAGTCCAAACTCAAATCGCAACGGGCAAAAAAATAGAAAATATGTATGACGACCCTACCGTATATACTAAATTTTTGAAACTTGATGAAGAGATAAACTCTTTTACTCAAATATCTTCATCCGCAAAATTCGCAAAAACATTCGCACAAGAGAGCGATACGACTCTAAATGATATCGTATCAACCCTGAGTAGTTTCAAAAGCAAGCTTTTAACCGCGGCAAACGATACCAACAATACGACGAGTAGAGAAGCTATCGTAAGTGAGCTAAAAAGCGAACTCGAACATCTAAAAAATTTAGCAAATACCTCACTTGACGGGAAATATCTTTTTAGCGGAAGCGCTTTTGATAAAAAACCGATAGGAGACGATTATTCTTATCAAGGAAACGATAAGAACGTAAAAGCGTTTTTGGGTGCAGGAGTAGAAAGAGAATATAATATTCCCGGAAGCGAACTTTTCTTAGGTAGAGATAACGACTATAAAAAGCATATGACTCTAAATGTCATACAATATGACAAAATGAAAGCAAATCCTCAATTTGTCGTAAGAGGTGCCGATGGGAATCTGTATATCGACAAACATCAACAATTAAACGGCACTCATCCTGATAGTGACAATCCTCCTATAAACGAAACGATAACTATCGATTCTCAAATAAGAATGCTTACGGGAGTTGAGGATAAATATGTTGGTGATGGGAAATATGAAGACGGAATCAGTTATTTTTATATCAAAGGTAGAAAACCAAACGGCGAGAGTATCAATACGAAATTTTCTTTATCTAACTCTCAAAGCGTAAAAGATTTGCTTGATAAAATCGGCGCAGCATACGGAAATACCGCAACCAACAAAGTAGTTGACGTAACTCTTAACGATATGGGTGAAATTCAAATCAAAGACGTAAATAGCGGAAAAATGATGAGTGATTTTTATATGGTGGCAAGTGATAGCGATGAGGCCGATATTTCGGATTTGGTAAAAAACGGGGATTATATCGTCGAATTTCAAAAAAGTAACTTCAAAGGAATAAGAGATTTATCTCAAGCTACCGCGAATAATAGCGGTTTTGACAATAGAGTATTTAATTTCGGATTGAAGTTTATAAACGGAAATAGAGATGCGATTCCTCAGGATTTGGCAAAAGACGTTTTTGGAAGCGAAGCTATAAAAGAGGGTAGCGATACGATAAAAGAGAGTGTCGATTTTGTTAGATTTACAGGTACCGACACAAGTGGGAATGCGGTGGATGTAAATATCAAAATCACCGATACTACCACTATGCAAGATGTGTTGGATACTATTAAAAATAGTTTCGGGGATGTTAACGTATCTCTTGAAAACGGCAAAATAGTAGTTACGGATAATTCTCTTTCTTCCCCGAGTGACGATTCGAAACTATCAATTACAATGCAAACATATAGTGACAGCGATAATGACGGAGTTTTTCATACTCATGACGATATGGTTAAGGCATTAAGAAGAGATGACGTAGCTAATTTCGATAAGTTGTATATGGATAAAAACGGCAACGAAATAAAAGGAAACGTTTCGAATATCCAAAAAGATTATATTACGTATTTCAAAGACGGACAAAAAATTGTAGAAAAAAATCCTAATGCCCAAACTTACGTAACTAATGATACCACTCTTGCGGATAGTATGGGAAGTGATGATATTGACGGCAAAGTGTTCGAAGTAACGTTTAAAGACCAAAACGGAAATTTCCAAAAAGCAATCATTACTTTAAGAAATACTCCCGATGCTGAGGGACATTTATCTACTTTTTGGATAGATAAAAATAACGACGGAGTTAGAGATAGTGACGAAGTTTATGATATTTATGACGCAAACGGAAATAAAACGCCGGCAAATACTTTTATTACCACCACTACCGAAATAGACCCTACTACATGCGAACTTTGCACAAAAGAAAACGTTCAAAAAGGTTTGACTTACAGACAATTGGGAGATGTGGTTTCTATGCTTGTAAGCGGCGATATCCCTGCCGATAATACACCTCAGTCATATGAGAGTGCTCTTGCAAACGCAAAAAACAGCGTTGAGAGCGGTGTGGATGAAAAAGGTAGATTTTACGTAAAAGACAAACAAAACGCAAATACGAATATAGAACTTGCAATAGACGATAAAAATTCAAACGATTTATATTTTCAAGCGAACGACGCAATTACGATAGACGAACCTCAAACCGACTTTTTTGAGATATTGAATCAAGCGATAGAAGCGGTCGAAAACGGAAATAATTTTGCCGATTCTTCTTCAAAAGACGCAAGAAATTTCGGAATTCAAGGTGCGATTGAAGCGATTGATCACGTAATGGATAGAGTTAGACGCTCTCATGCAAAAATAGGAGCTGTCAGTAACGAATTCGATATGACGATACAAAGAGTCGATATGTTAAAAATAAACGTACAAACATTGCAATCCGAAAATATAGATACCGATATCGGTGAAGCCACAATGAGACTGAATTCTCTAAATACGTCGTATCAAGGGCTACTTGCGAGTATTGCAAAAGTAAATAATTTGACGCTTCTTAACTATTTAAGATAAAATTTCAATAAAAAAAAGGATAAGTGATTTTAAGAAAAGCGTTTTTTGTCTTTTTGGGTGCCCTTTTAATCTATTTTGCTATTTCTACATTTTTACCTTCGGCTTCCGTAGTCGGTAAATTCGGAAAATTTTTGGGTGATAGCAATTTACTGTTATTCGGATTTTTGGCATATCTTGATATTTTATTTTTTGCGTGGATACTTTATATGTGGTTTTTTAACAAATTCAACACTCAAAATTCACTTAGAGCACTCGGTATTATCTTCTTATTTTTGGGCTTTTTGATATTTCAGGCACTTATTTTTCAAAAAGGTGTTATCGGAAACGTAATAGCCGTATCGCTTAAAAAATATATCGGAATTTTAGGAGTCGCTCTTTTAGGTTTCGTAATTTTGGCATGGGGCGGATTTTTGATTTTTGAAGAGAAAATTTTCGAATACATACATAAAAAAAGAGCTAAAAAAGAAGAAAATGATGTTTCGATAAATGAAAATAAAAATATAGAATCGGAAGAGAATTTAGAATTTGAAGAAGACGATTTTGAAGAAGAAAATATTCAAGTTTTCGAGCAAAAAGAGGAGTTTGTAGAAAATATTGACGAAAAAGTTACGAAAAGTGACAATGACGAAGATATTTTGGAAACTTTAAAAGAGTCATTGGATGAAGAAGATTTAAAACCTGCCGCTAAAAAAGCTGAGACTAAAAAGAAAAAAGAGACAAAAGATAAATTTGAAGATATAGCACAAAAAATAGAAGATAAAAACGAACACAAAGTAACTCAAGTCCAAGAGCTTGAAGATACTAAAAAATTATTATCCGAAATAGAAATAGGAGAGCGTGAAAAACCGAGAGATTGGAAGTTTCCTCCTCTTGATATATTGCAAAAACCGCCTAAGAAAAAAAGAGAAATAAACGAAGCCGAAATAGATAAAAAAATAAAAATTTTGCTTGAAAAATTAAAGCAGTTTAAGGTGGAAGGCGATGTAGTCAGATATTACGTAGGGCCGGTCGTTACTACTTTTGAATTTAAGCCTTTACCGCATATTAAGGTTAGCAAAATTTTATCTTTACAAGACGACCTTGCAATGGCTTTGAAAGCTAAATCTATAAGAATACAAGCCCCGATTCCCGGAAAAGACGTAGTAGGTATAGAAATTCCGAATGATAAAATGGAGACTATTTATTTAAGAGAAATACTTGAAAGCGATATTTTCAAAAAATCGAAATCTCCTTTGACTTTGGCTCTTGGAAAAGATATAGTCGGAGCTCCTTTTGTTACGGATTTGGCAAAACTTCCTCATCTTTTGATTGCCGGGACTACGGGAAGCGGTAAAAGTGTGGGAATTAATGCAATGATTCTTTCATTACTTTATAAAAATTCTCCCGATGAGCTTAAATTCGTAATGATTGACCCTAAAATGCTTGAATTTTCAATTTACGAAGATATTCCTCATCTCTTGACACCAGTAATTACGGAGTCTAAAAAGGCTATCGTCGCACTTAACGCAATGGTAAAAGAGATGGAGAGACGTTATAAACTTATGGCTAAAAAAAGAGTTAAAAATATAGAAGGGTATAATAAAAAAGTCGATAAAAACGAAAGGTTGCCTTATATCGTGATTATAATCGACGAGCTTGCCGATTTGATGATGACAAGCGGAAAAGACGTCGAGTATGCAATCGCCAGACTTGCGCAAATGGCAAGAGCCAGCGGCATTCACTTGATAGTCGCTACTCAAAGACCGAGTGTTGATGTTGTGACGGGACTTATTAAAGCGAATTTGCCAAGTAGGATTTCTTTTAAGGTGGGGCAAAAAGTAGATAGTAAGGTAATTTTAGACCAATACGGAGCCGAGAGTCTTTTGGGGCGAGGTGATATGCTATTTACACCTCCTGGAATTGCCGGACTTCTTAGATTACATGCTCCGTTTACAACCGAAGAAGAGATTGAAAAAGTTGTCGAATATCTTAAATCGCAACGACAAGCCGATTATGACAATACAATAATCAATACAATCGAAAGCGAAGCGCAAGAGCTTGAAGAAGTCGAAGATTTGGACGAATTATTCGAAGAAGCGAAAGAAATTATTCTAAAAGAGAGAAGAACGAGTATCAGTTATCTTCAAAGACGTCTTCAAATTGGGTATAATAGAGCAGCCAATATTATTGAGCAGATGGAGAGAATGGGAATTTTATCGCCGCCCAATGCAAAAGGGCAAAGAGAAATCTTAATTTAGGAGAAAAAAATGAAAAAAATGCTTTTTTTAGCAAGCGGAGCTTTACTTTTTTTGGTAGGATGTGCTGAAAAACCTATGGCGAATAGTGTTGTAGGACTTGCCGGTAATCAGACTATTGCAGGTTGGAAAGACTATAATAAAACAAATGTGAAAAGTACAAATGAAGTTCAATGCAAACCTGAGATTAAATATGTAATTCCTAAAGATTCGGACGGAGACGGAGTGCCAGACATTAAAGACAAATGTCCTAATACGCCTAAAAATTTAACGGTTGATCATAACGGGTGTCCGGTAATTGCAAGACTTTATATCAATTTTGATTTTAATAAAGCGTATGTAAAGAAAATCTATTATCCTCAAATTAAAAAAGTTGCGGAAGTTTTAAAATCTAATCCTAAGCTGAAAATCGAAGTTGCAGGATATACGGATAATGTTGGAAGCGCTTCTTATAATCAAAAACTTTCATACAAAAGAGCAAAAGCGGTTGCTAATATTTTAATTAAAAAATACGGTATCGATTCAAAAAGAATCGTAGTAAAAGGTTACGGTGAAAAATATCCGCTTGTTCCGAATACTACAGCAACAAACAGAGCGTTAAACAGAAGAGTGGAGATTGTAGCTATCAGCGGACTTAAATAATCTCCTCTCCGTTTATGTACATTTTTTCGACTTCATTTGTGTGAAGGATTATTTGTAGAGGTAATAGCTCTAAATTTTTAACTTTGTTAGGAAGCTTGAATGCAATGATATCGGCATCTTTTCCTTCTTCCAAACTTCCGTTGTTTAAATTTAAAGATTTTGCGGCATTGATAGTTACCGATTTTAATAAATCTTTTGCGAGAATTTTCGGATGTAAGTCGGTATGCATTAAAAGCGCGGCTCTTATTTCTTTGAATAAATTTAAAGAATAATTAGAACTCATCCCGTCCGTTGCTACGGAGTAGTCTATCGAAAAGTTTTTTACTCTCTCAAGATTCAAAATACCTACGTTAAGAAGTCTGTTTGATACGGGACAATGCGCTATTAAAGCGTTTAATTCGCTGATTTTTTGTAACTCTTCGTCGTTTGCGTAGACGCAGTGAATAAAGGTCGTGTGTGTGTTTTTGAATTTTTCTAAAAATTCGAGAGGTTTGATTAAAGGCTTTGCGTTTTTGAAATGTTTTTCAAAGAATAGCTTAAATTCTCCTTCGCCTTTATCAAGCCAGCTTCTTTCAGCTTTGCTTTCCATAAAATGCGCTTGAATAGGCAGGTTTTTTTCTCTTGCGATAGATATTACTTTTTCCATTAAAATAGGATGAACGGAATAAGGAGAGTGAATTGAGATTCCTACTTTAAATTTTTCGTTTCTTTTTTCTATTTTGAAAGATTCGTGAAGTCTTGCTTGAAAATCTTGATAGAGCATATCCACAGCCCCCGGAGTCGTTCCGATTATCTCGTTAAAATAGACTACTTTTAGGGGTGAATGTTTTATATATTTAAGGTCATCTCCCGTTGAGCTTATCTCGCCAAAAGCGCAAACACCGCTTTTTTTCATCTCTTCGATAGCTTTTTTAAAGCACTCTCCCTTACATTCGACGAATAACGTTTCTCTGTGCTCTATTACGGAATTAAGCCATCCGATAAAATCTCCGTATTCAAGTAAAGTTTTGTTGGAGCTGAATTCAAGATGAGTATGAGTATTGATAAGTGCCGGCATTAAAACGGAGTTTTTGCCTAAATATATCTCTTTTTCGACTTTCGGTAAATTTTTTCCTATTTTTTTTATCTCTTTATCAAAAATAACTTCGGCATTTTCCAAAATAGTGTAGTTTTTATCCATACAAACGACATAATCGGCCTTTAACTTAACCAAACCATTTCCTTTTTTAAATGATTTTAGCAAAATTTTAGTAAAATAACACAAAAAAAGGAGAATTTATGAAAATCAAAGTAATTCACGGACCGAATTTGAATATGTTAGGTATAAGAGAGGTACAACTTTACGGACCGATGAAGCTTGAAGATATTAATAAAAATATGGAAATGGCTGCAAAACAAAACGGATTTGATATCGAATTTTATCAATCCAATCACGAAGGCGATATCGTAGACGCTATTCAAGAGTGTCTCACAGACGGAACAGACGGACTTATTATTAATCCTGCGGCTTTAACTCACTACTCTATCGCAGTTAGAGACGCTATTGCAGCACTTAGAAGTAACGGAATGCCTGTTGTAGAAGTGCATATGACAAATACTGCGGCAAGAGAAGAATTCAGGCATAAATCGATGATTTCGCCTGTCGTAATCGGAACTATTACGGGATTCGGGCCATTTAGTTATCACTTGGGACTTGTTGCCATTATGCAAGTTTTAAATGAAATTAAAATGGCAAAAGAGCAAAAACAAGGACAATAATGAATTATATCCTTAACGGAGAAAACGAAATCTATTACGAATGCGGGTGGTCGAGCGATAACGCCATATTTTTATCGCTCTCACACGCTCGCTATGTAATTACGGACGGAAGATATACGCTTGACGCAAAAGAAAAAGCAAATGCCGAAGTTATAGAAGCTAAAGATTTGTTAAAAAAAGCAAAAGAGCTTATTTTAAAACATAAAATTAAAAAATTAAAAATCGACCCGACAAAATGGAATTTTAAAGATTATATTTCTTTGCAAAAAGTCGTTAATTTACAAAACGAATCTAATATGTCTCATAAAAAAAGAATGATAAAAAGAGATGACGAGCTTGAGATAATAAAAGAAGCGGTTAAACTTGGGGCTCTTGCTTTTGAAGAGTTTAAAAACGAAATTGAAGAAGGATTTGACGAATACGAGCTTTCTTATAGATTTAAAGAAAAACTGACTTTAAGAGGTAGAAGAGCTCTTAGTTTCGAACCTATTGTGGCTATTAACGAAAACGCCGCAAAACCTCACGCCGAAGTTAGTGAAAAGCGTCTTAAAAAAGGCGATTTGCTGCTTTTGGACGCCGGAATAAAATATAAAAGATACTGCTCGGATAGGACTCGTACTATTTTTGTGGGCGATAATATCAGTATGTCTAAAAATCAAAAATTTTCGAATAATGAAATTCAAAAAGTATACGATATCGTAAGAAAAGCGCAAGAAAAAGCCTTAAAAGCCGTAAAAGTCGGAATAAAAGCAAAAGAGCTCGATAAAATCGCAAGAGAAGTTATAGAAAAAGAAGGATACGGAAAATATTTCGTTCATTCTTTAGGTCACGGTGTAGGGCTTGATATTCACGAGTGGCCTTATATCAATTCGAGAAACGAAACGATTATAAAAAACGGAATGGTGTTTACAATAGAACCGGGAATTTATATTCCTGGGGCTTTTGGAGTTAGAATTGAAGATATGGTAATGATAAAAGATGAAAAACCAATCATTCTTAGCGAGGAGATATGAGAAGAATCATAAAAACCACCTTTTTCCCCGCTCCTTATAAGAAAAGTACCAAAAAAAACGTCGCTTTGATAGGTATAGGCTGTAATCTCGGAAATTGTATCAGGAGATTTAAAAAAGTATATAAAACTATAGATTCTCATCCTAAAATCGATATAATCCAAACCTCAATCATTTATCAAAATCCGCCTTTTGGGTATTTGGACCAGCCCGATTTTTATAATTCGATTTTGGTCGTAAAGACTTCATTTTCTCCTTTTGAGCTTTTGAGGTATCTTTTGTGGATAGAAAAGAAATACGGAAGAAAGAGAAGCTTCAAAAACGCCCCGAGAACTTTGGATTTGGATATAATATTGTATAATAATGTTAAAATTAATACAAAAAAACTCATTATACCGCATCCGCATTATAAAAAAAGAGATTCGGTTCTCGTACCATTAGCATTAAAGGATTGAGTTGAAACTAAAAACATATACGGCGCCGACATATACTGAGGCTTTGAATAAGATAAAAGCCGAACTCGGAGATGACGTTGTTATCGTATCAAGTAAAGAGATTAAAAAAAAGACTCTCACAAGTCCCGGGCTTTACGAGATAGTGGTCGCTATTGAAGAAAAACACGAAAAAAGTGTCAATAATAAAAAAAGCGACGTTGATGACGTAATGCTTAGGCTCTCAAAAGCCGCAAAAGAGATAAATACCATCTCCGCAAAACAAAACATAGAAAAAAGCGCTAATATTTTTCAATCTCAAAAAGAGCCTCAAAATACTAAAAACTTACAACCTTATAACGATGAAGAGATAAAAGCATTAAAAGACGAGCTTAGTAAACTTTCGGATACTCTAAAGTTTCTACAAGCCGCGGTTTGGGATATTTCTCACAAAGACGACCTTGATTTACCGCCTGAATTTAGCGAAATATACGCACTTTCACGTGCAAGCGGAATGAGTGCCAAACATCTTGACGAGATAATGAAACTCACTATTAAGTATATGCCTGTAAAAATGAGAAAAAACAGAGATACTATAAGGCGCTATTTTCATACTCTTTTGAAAAAAATGATTCCTATAAGAATCGAAAGAGAAATAAAGCCTCCTCACAAAAAAATAATGATGTTCGTAGGGCCTACGGGTGTTGGAAAAACGACCACCATAGCAAAACTTGCCGCAAGATATGCTTATAAACTCTCTCAAAGACATAAAGTAGGAATTATTACTCTTGATACCTATAGAATCGGTGCAGTCGAGCAGTTGATGACGTATGCTAAAATGATGAGACTTCCGATTGAAACCGTAGTTGACCCTAACGATTTCGAAGAAGCCTTAAATACTCTAAGACATAACGATTATATCTTAATCGACACCGTAGGTAGCTCTCAGCACGATAAAGAAAAAATAGAAAGACTCAATTCGTTTTTGAAAGTAAATACTTTTGCGGAAATAAACGTCTCTTTGGTACTCTCTGCTACGACTAAATATGAAGATTTGTGCGATATTTACAATAATTTTTCGATTCTTCCGATAGATACGTTTATTTTTACTAAACTTGACGAAACCAAAACTTACGGAAATATCTTTTCTTTGCTTCTTGATACAAAAAAACCTATCAGTTATTTTTCTATAGGTCAAGAAGTACCTGATGATTTAATGGTAGCCGATGCTGACTATTTATTAAAAGGTATTTTGAATAAGGAGCTTAGTTGAAAACGCAAGCCGATAAACTGAAAAATTTGGTTCGAAACGAAAAACCAAAAGATTTAAAAACAAGAGTAATTGCAATAACAAGCGGAAAAGGCGGGGTTGGAAAAACTACGATTACCGCCAATTTAGGATACGCACTAAGCGCTCTTGGATTTAAAGTGGCACTTTTTGATGCCGATATCGGACTTGCGAATTTGGACGTAATGCTAAGAGTCAATCCTAAAAGAAACATTTTAAACGTCCTAAAAAACGAGTGTACTTTAAAAGATATCGTAATAGAAGTCGATAAAAACTTTTATTTAATTCCTGGTGAGAGCGGAGAAGAGATAATCAATTTTGCGGATGAGATGAGTTTGAGTAACTTTTTATCTCAACTCGATTATTTTGAAGATTTCGATTTCTTTTTGATTGATACGAGTGCTGGAATCGATAAAAGAGTACAAACTTTTCTTGATGCGGCCGATGATGTTATAATTGTAACGGTACCGGAACCAGCAGCAATAACAGACGCTTATGCAATGGTGAAAGTAATAAGCGAAAAGAGAGATATCGCATATATGATATTAAATGAAGTACATTCTCCAAAAGAAGCGAACAATATTTTTGGTAAAATAATAAATGTGGCAAAAGCAAATTTAAGAAGCGATTTTAGATTATTGATGCTCGGGTACATAAAAAACGATAAAAGCATCTATATTTCATCAACCAAAAGACTTTTGTTTACAAAAGAATATCCTAATTCGTCGGTTAGCGAACAGGTCTTTTCGATTGCGAGAAAAATAGCAAAAATTTCGGAACGAAAAGTGCTTGAAAAGGAAAAAGGACTTAGTAGCTTCTTTAAGAAGATTTTTTCAGGATTTTAAAAAGGGTGGGCTATGAGAGGAGAGAATTTCATATATTTCGCAACGGTCAGCGGATTTTTTATAGGGCTGATTTTCTCGGTTTTAAAGGATTTCGGGGTTGAAGAGCTTTTATTATATACTTTTCTAATTACTTTGATTTTTTATTTAGTGGCTCTTGCAAGCGTGGCTTTTTATGTAAAATATATAGATATTAAACAGATAGAATATTTAAACAAAAAAGAGATAGACTCGGTACTTGACGTGCAGATTAAAGAGCTTGAGAAAAAAGAGGATAGCATATTAAATAACTACGAATTTATTAAAAAAGTCGAAGAAGAAGAGCTGGAAATCATCAGAAAGAATAAATCATGAGTTCGCACAATCCGTATAACGACAACATAAAAGCTTATAGAGACCATTTGGCTGTCGATTATATGCCGGCTGTAAAATCTATGGCCGCAAGATTAAAAGAGAGATTACCAAGCAGTGTGGATTTTAACGATTTGGTTTCTATCGGATTCGAAGAGCTCGTTAAACTTGCAAAAAGATACGACCCGGCAATTAACGATAATTTTTGGGGATACGCGCAAACGAGAATTTACGGCGCAATGCTTGATTTTTTAAGAAGTTTGGATACTGTCAGTAGAGGTGATAGAAAACTTATTAAAGAGATTGAAAAAGTAATAGAAAAATATACTTCCAAATTCAATACCGAACCGAGCGATGAAGAGATAGCGGAAATTCTCGATGTTGATGTTGAAAAAGTGAGAAAAGCCAGAACCGCAAGCGATATTTATACGGTAATGCCTATTGAGGACCAAATGAACTACTTCGACGACGTTTCGAAAAAAGTCGAAGAAGAGGAATTAATCGATAAAATAATGGAAGTTTTGGAAGAATTCGGCGAAAAAGAACAGATGATAATTCAACTTTACTATTTCGAAGAGCTTAGTCTAAAAGAGATAAGCGAGATTTTAGGCGTAACTGAGAGTAGGGTTTCGCAAATACATAAAAAAGTTATTAAAAAACTAAGGGAAAGATTAGCAGATGGCTGATATTTTATCACAAGAAGAAATCGACGCGCTACTTGAGGTTGTCGAAGAGGAAGATATAGCTCCTGAGGAACTTGAGAAAGTTCCCGATATTTTAGAGCAAAAACAGGTAACGCTTTACGATTTCAAAAGACCCAACAGAGTCAGCAAAGAACAATTACGTTCAATTCGTGCCATTCATGATAAAATGGCGAGAAATTTGGCAAGTCACATCTCTTCTTTGATGAGAAGTATCGTAGAGATTCAGCTCCACTCCGTAGACCAAATGACATACGGCGAATTTCTTATGTCTTTGCCAAGCCCTACGTCTTTTAACGTTTTTTCTTTAAAACCTCTTGACGGAAAAGGAGTAATAGAGCTTAATCCGAGTATCGTTTTTCCTATGATAGACAGACTCCTCGGTGGCCCGGGAATGCCTTTTGATGCAAATAGGGAATTTACGGATATAGAAATAAATCTTTTGGATCAGATATTAAGAGTTATTACTCAAAATATGAGAGACATTTGGTCTCCGATTATGGATTTGTATCCTGTTATAGAAGCTAAAGAATCAAGCCCGAACGTCGTACAAATCGTTGCTCAAAACGAGATTGTCATAATGATAGTAATGGAGATTATCATCGGTCAAACAAGCGGTATGATGAATATATGCTATCCGGTGATTACGATTGAGAGTTTGTTACCGAAACTTGCGAGTCGCGATTTGATGCTTAGCGAAACGAGTAGCAGAAAAAGTAGAAACAAAGAATTAAGAGCGCTTCTAAGAGGAGCAAAAATCGAGCTTGAAGCGGTGCTCGGATATGCCGAACTTACTATGAAAGAGATTTTGGAACTTCAAGAGGGCGATATCATAAAACTAAACCGCCCGGCGGATGATACTGTGGTAGTTAAGGTTGACGGAAGAGAAAAATTCATAGCCGAATTCGGTGTGAAAAGGTATAGAAGGTCGATAAAAATCAAAGAAATCCTAAAAACCGAACACGACGAAATTAAACAAATCCTTGAAAAACTTGAACAAAAAAGAAAACAAAGACTTGAACAAATAACAGGAGAAGAGAGTGAATGAGTTTATTGAAATACTTCTTAACGAAATAAAATCCACAATTGAGGGATTAATAGGTATAACGCCGGAAATAAACCTAATTAATCACTCCAAAAATACCGGGACGACTTCTCCTTCATACGTAAAAGTATCGGCAAAAGTAAAACCTAAAGGTGAGATAGTTTTTATTATTCCTCCCGAATTTGCGACGGCTGTTACCGATTTGATGTTGGGAGGCGAAGGAGAAGCCAAAAGCGAAGTTAACGAAGACGACCTTGATGCGGTAAAAGAGATTGTTTCTAATATTTTGGGAGCTCTTTCTACAGCTCTTGAAGCCCAAAGCGATATGCCGGATTTGAAATTTGAAGTAGGCGAAGTTACTTTCGTAAGCGTCGAAGAGGATTTTGAGGATTTCGGATATGTGATAAATATAGAATGTAAAGTAAACGATATATTAAAATCTTGTCAGGTATTTTTGGATAAAGCTCTTTATTCTTTGATAGCCAAAGAAGAAGTCCAAGAAGCTGCGCCAAAAGAAGCTCCAAGCGATATTGCAATACCTGAAGAAGCCAAAAACTTAGAGATGCTTCTTGATGTCAAGCTTCAGCTTAGAGTTAGAATCGGTAGTAAAGTTATGCTTTTAAAAGATGTTATTAATATGGATATCGGAAGTATTGTCGAGCTAAATCAACTTGCGAACGAGCCTCTTGATATTTTAATAGAAGATAAAAAAATAGGTGAGGGCGAAGTGGTGATAGTTGACGGAAACTTCGGTATTCAGATAACTTCTATCGGAAGTAAGGCTGATAGGTTAAAATCACTTAAAGGTTGATTTTTTTTAAATTGTTTGATAAATTGCGATTCAAAAAGGCAGGGCGTGTTTAAGTTTAGCGAAATAAGCGATATGTGTATTAAATGCGGTAAATGTATTCCGGGTTGTACCATTCATAGAGTAAATCCCGACGAAGCCACTTCTCCAAGAGGATTTTTGGATATCCTAAAAGGCGTCGAAGAGGGTGATATCGAAATAGATAAAACATTAAAAGATACTGTTGAGAGTTGTTTTTTGTGTAATCAATGTGTTGAGGTGTGTCCTAACTCTTTGCCTACCGATTTTATGATTGAAAACGCCAGAGCTAAAGTTGCCGAAAAATTCGGTATTGCATGGTATAAGAGGGCGTTTTTCTTTTTGCTGAAACACAGATGGGCTTATGATTTGGTAAGTAAGCTCGGATTTTATTTTCAAACGTGCGGATTTAAAATAGAAGAAGAAAAAAAAGCTATCAGAAGCCGTTTTTCACTACCTATGCTTCACAAAGGAAGACTTCTTCCGGCGTTTAGGAAAACGTCGTTTTTAAAAAAATATCCTGAAAAAATACCGGCGAAAAATCCTCAAAAAAGAGTGGCAATTTTTATAGGATGTATGGCGAATTATAACTATACCGAAGTCGGGGATGCTCTTGTTAAGATTTTGAAATTTTTAGATATTGATATTTTTATTCCTAAAAAACAAGCTTGTTGCGGCGCGCCAGCATATTTTACTGGAGATTTTAAAACAACGGAAGAGCTTATAAAAAGAAATATCGAATACTTCGAAACTTTTATAGACGAAGTTGACGCTATTTTGGTTCCGGAAGCCACATGTACGGCTATGCTAAAAAAAGATTACGAAGAATACATAAAATATCATATGGATAATGAATGGCTCAAAAGACACGAGAAGCTAAAAGCAAAAATTTTCGGAACTACCGAGTGGCTTTATAAATATACGGACCTTGAAAAAAGATTAAACAAAAAGTTAAATTCAAGCGTTACATATCACGACGCATGTCATTTCGGAAAAGTATTCAATATAAGAAAAGAGCCTCGTGCTTTAATATCTAAAGTCGTGGAAGTAAAAGAGATGGAAGACCCGAATGTTTGCTGCGGATTCGGAGGTATTACTATGCAAACGGAAAAATTCCACCTCGCAAGAAAAGAAGGGCTAATCAAAGCCGAAATGATAAAAAAAGTAGATGCCGAATATGTAAGTGCGGAGTGTAGTGCTTGCCGTATGCAGATAACGGAACACCTCGATAAAGTAGGGGATAACAAAATATTCGTTCACCCTCTTGAAATAATCGCAAAAGCGATAGAGGGTTAAAAAACAAAACCGTATAAAGGTTTTGTTATTTACACTCCTTATTGGCTAAATCATCAAGAGATTTGTAAGCTTTGGAGTTGTAAATATAAAGCGTTTCTTCAGTTTTGTTTTTGTCACTGATCATAACGGATTCGATTTTTTCTATTTTCAGTTCTTTTGAGTTATCGCATAAAAGAGTAATAATTTCTTCATTTTCGTCATTTATATGAGAGTCGATTATTTGATAACCGAATATTGTTTTTACTAAAATTAGAAGAAATATAAATTTTTTCATTAGTTCTCCTTCATATCAACATATAAATTTATCCCTCCATGTACCCATCTACCACCGGCTCCGTTTCCTATTTCCAAAACATCTCCGCATCCGTCAACCCATCTCATAGTTTGGTGTCTATGAGCAGTCCAAGATTTTTCAACCAAATTTCCGTTTTCATCATAATATTTAACGACAAATGTATATTCATAATACGGAAAACAGCTACATCCGTTATATCCTACATTATAAAAAGTGTCATAATCTATAAACTTATGAACATCTTTATATGAAATATCAAATCCGCATTTTACTTTTTTTTCAATTATATCATCTGTCGGAGCGAGCCAATAACACTGATTTTCTTTTTTACTTTCCCATGAATCTTTTATCTCTTTTCCTCCGCATTCAGAAGCGATTACATATTTTCCGTTTACCGGATAGAGTTTATACTCTTTAGTATTAAACGGATATATGTTTGTAATATTTTCTATTTCATTATCAAACTTATGAGCCATTTCAACTCTTATATCTTCACATTTATCATAACTTTTAGGCTTTTTGTCTATTTTCCACATACTTTCTTTTTTGGATAATATCTCAAGTCCGTCTTTTATAGCTGCTAATATCGTGTTTTTTGCATCTTGATTGGTTAGTTCCGTGTTATAAAAAATATCAGTGTCGGTTTGGTTGTTTTCGCTGCTTTTTTTAACAGGCTCACCCATATAAAAACTAAAAGCGTGTACACCTGTACTTTTATCAAGACCGCTTATAGATTCCAATGCGACATAATCTTTATATTTTTTCCCGACATTTTCGGCATAAAGGTGATTTGGAAGTTCGTTTTTTACGCTTTCATCACATGTTTCTTTTAGGATATTTTCAGGGTCTGTTTTAGTGCAATTCCACCACACACCTCTTACTATATTATATATTCCGTCATGAAGACCTATTTTACATACCAAGTCGTTGTCAAAACAAATAACAGGCATTTTAGGAATAATGTCTGACTCTAAAGGAGAAGCAACGCTTACAACATAAATATATTTTGTCATCCAATTAGTATCTTTATTCATTTCTAAAAGTTTATATGCTTGATATGTAAATAGATTTCCTTGTGAATGAGCTACAATCAACACTCTATGAGAATTGTTTTTTATACTGTCAATATAGCTTTTGATTTGTTTATCTAAATCTGCAAACCATTTATTCTCTTTTTCCGCTTTTTCTTCTTGGTCTTTATAATATTTTTTTAATGCTTCGAATTCTTCTTTTATATCTTCATCCGAAGATAATTTTTGTTCTATCGATTCTAAAATATCTCTTATAAAACCTTCAGTATGATTATATGCCAAATCAAACTTCCCTATATGGCGGTTCATTTCTTCTTCGGAGTTGTTGAAAAGATTATATTTTATTTTTAATTTTAGAAGATTTTTATTTTCATTTGCAGCTCTTTCATTGGTTAAAATACCATTTGCGTAGTAAATATCTGTTAAACATTCGTTTATTTGAGATGTAAAAGCAAAATTAAAAAGTAAAATAAAAATAAATAACTTATTTTTCATTTTATTTCTCCTTCTATTACCGTAACATTAAACTCACATTGTTTAGGATAATCTTTAAAATATTTTGTCCCACTAAAAACACCGCCACTTAATTGTTTATCATACTCATAATAATGTTGTTTTCTATCTTTTGTATTGTAAGTTATTGATTCTGTTAAACCACCAGGACTTACATATTTTATTGATTTTTTTATATATTCAAAATAAAAACCACATTCTACAGCTTTATTCACTATTCTTTCCAACCTATACGCACTTTCCTTAGTACCGTCGAATTCTTTAAGAATTTTCTGATATGTTCTTGCATACTGAAAAGCAACAGCAATAAAAGCGGGATTATGTGATAGGTTACACTCTTTTGCATCAGGTCTGAAACGACATATACTCGGTTTGAAATTTAATATCTTAATCTCCACATCATCTCTTATTCCGTTATTATTCGAATCAATCCCAAGAAGAG
>Ga0256843_1000427_pt1 | contig 36088 bp, 34 predicted proteins | sample AlvinellametaG_FD_191572 | JGI IMG/M metagenome (GOLD analysis project Ga0256843, IMG submission 191572) | Pompeii worm associated microbial communities from hydrothermal vent at the East Pacific Rise, Pacific Ocean - Alvinella | ecosystem: Host-associated > Annelida > Integument > Unclassified ...
AAATTTATCTTTTACTTTTTTTACATTAGGACAAAGTTTCATAATTTCATCTGCAAGTTTTCCAGAATCATTAATCTCTTCCCACTCATCTTGTGAATGTTTTGCAGCCATTTTAGCTCCAGTAAACCCACAAGCTCCTTTTAATTTTTTAGAATAAAGTTTTTGCCCTTTTACTGCATCTGCACTCGCAGCTGTTGTACTTAATGCCAGCATTAATCCCGCTGCTGCTAGTATACTTAATAATTTTTTCATCTGTTCTCCTTGAATTTAATTGCAAAAATTATAACACATAAATATAAAAAGTTTCTGAAATTTATGATATTATTAAGTTTATATTATAATACAGGGATAAAATGAAATACTATATATTAAAAGAGTTGGTAAATAAACTAAATAATTATACACATATCAAGCATATAAAAAGAGTTGATAACAATACTATTCAAATAGAATTTAATGATAGAGCAATATACTATTTTGATATGACAAAAGGTGATGCAACTGTTTATAAAAAAGATACAACAAGTAGTGCATATAAAGACTTTAATGCTCCATTTGATGTATTGTTGAAAAAAAGATTTATTCAAGCAAGGATTCAAAAAGTATATCTTTATCAAGATGATAAGATAATCAATATTGATGTATTAAGCAAATCATCATATAAAAGTTTAAAAACAACACTTCAGCTGGAGTTTACAGGTAAACATACAAATATTATAATCTTGGATGAAAATAGAGTAGTTTTAGATGCTTTGCGTCATATTGATGGGGATGTTTCAAGCAGAATTGTAAAAGTGGGGCATAAACTGCAAGATATTCCAAAACCACCTTTTACTCCTAAGTTGGAAGATATAGATGATATAGATAAAATATTATATGAAGTATATGAAAACAAACAACAACAAATAATCAATCAGATAAAAAAACAAAAAATTAATATACTAAAAAAAGAGCAAAAAAAGATTCTAAAGATTTTAAACAGTTTGGAATCAAAAGAGCAATTGGAAAAAAAATCACAGGAGTTATATAAAATAGCTACATTGCTTTTGGCAAATTTACATACAATTAATAATTATGATAGTGAAGTAGAATTGATAGATTTTGAAGGTGAAAAGATAAATATAAAACTAGAACCTCAAAAATATAGTGTAAAACAATATACAAATATTTTATTTGATAAAGCAAAAAAACTAAAACAAAAAGCGTTAAATCAGTATCAGGAGAAACAAAATCTTGATAATAAGCTGGAGTTTACAACTAGAATGATAGAGGTAATACAGAGTTTAAATAGTGTGGATGAGATAGAGTTTTATTTCCCTAAAAAGCAAAAAAATCAAAAAAAGACAAAAAAAGCACAACCATACCAAAGTTTTTTTTACCAAGGGTATAAAATTATGCTGGGAAGGGATGAGAGGGAAAATATATATCTTCTTCAAAACTCAAAAGCAAGTGATTTTTGGTTCCATCTAAAAGATAGACACTCAAGTCATGTAATAGTAGTAAACAGTAAAAAAACTATCCCTGAAGATGTGATACAAAAAGCTGCAACCATATGTGCAAAATTTTCAGTACAGCATAGTGGGAACTATTTGGTTGATTACACACAAAGAAGAAATGTTGATATACAAAATAGAGCAAATGTACTTTATAACCCTTATAAAACAATAAGTGTAAGCGTTTAATCGACACATTTATATAAAGATGTTAAAATATAACAATATTTAATTTAAGGTAACAAATGGAAAACAAATCAAATAAATTTTTTGATATTATCAGTGATAGTTCAGTTCGTATAAAAACAGGTCTTGTTCTTGCAGTCTCTTTGTTGATTATAGGATTTATAGATTCATATTTTATCACTTGGGTAGTATTGGGAATAATCTTAACTATTGCTATTAGTGAGAGTATGAAACTATTTCAAATTGAAGATGATAAAATATATTATTACAGTGGTGCATTGTGGCTTGGAGCGTATATGCTTCCAAATCCACAAGAGTTGATTTTTGTAGCACTTATTGTTATGGCTTCAGTTTTGGCATATTCAAAATCTATAGATAAAAAACTGTTTTTGCCTTTAATCTATCCAACTGCTTCATTTTTATTTATGTTTGCTTTATATGTAAATTTTGGGATGCTAAGTTTGTTGTGGTTGATTGTAATTGTAGCTGGTGCTGATATTGGTGCATATTTTACAGGAAGAAACATAGGTAAAACCCCTTTTTGCCCTACAAGTCCTAAAAAAACACTTGAAGGGGTAGCTGGTGGAGTTATAGCTTCTACAATATTTGGAATTATATTTGCTATTGATGAAGTTTCTATTTGGGGGGCTATTTTAATTAGTGTAGTAGTGTCTATATCTTCAGTATTTGGGGATCTTTTTGAAAGTTATCTAAAAAGGGAAGCTGGTGTAAAAGATAGTGGAGATATTCTTCCTGGTCATGGTGGTATTTTAGATAGAACAGATGGTTTCTTATTTGGTGCTGTTATTATGTTTATTATGTTAAAGGCTATTGTTTGATAGTTTTAGGATCAACAGGTTCAATTGGAGTTAATACTTTAATTATTGCAAAAAAATACAATATTGATATAGAGGTATTAGTTGCTGGAAACAATATAGATCTTTTAAACAAGCAAATAGAACAGTTTGATCCAAAAACTGTAGTAATCGCAAATAAAGATGATATACATAAGGTAAATCATTCAACAGTATATGCTGGAAATAGTGCAATTGTAGAAGTTATTCAAAATAGTAACAGCAATTTAGTAGTAAATGCACTTGTTGGTTTTTTGGGGCTTACCCCTACACTTGAAGCTATAAAGTGTGGCAAAAAAGTAGCTTTGGCAAATAAAGAATCATTGGTTGTTGCAGGGGAATTTATAGATAAATCATATCTTCAACCAATAGATAGTGAGCATTTTGGATTGTGGTATTTACTTCAGGATAAAAAGATCAACAGCATGACGATTACTGCAAGTGGAGGTAGTTTTAGAGATACACCTTTGGAAAAATTAAAAGATGTAAGTATTAAAGATGCTCTAAATCATCCAAACTGGGCTATGGGTAATAAAATTACAATAGATAGTGCAACTATGACAAATAAACTTTTTGAGTTAATAGAAGCAAGATGGTTGTTTGATACAACAAAAGTAGATGCTATAATTGAAACAAAATCTTTAATTCACGCTATGGTAAATTTTAGTGATGGCAGTACAACAGCACATATTGCAAATGCCTCTATGCAGCTTCCAATAGCATATGCTTTAAAACAGAAAGTAGATGATAAAATTTTAAATCATGTAGATTTGCTTGAAGTTGGCTCTTTAGAGTTTAAAAAAATTGATCCCAAAAGATATCCAATATGGGATATTAAGGAAGAATTACTTAATAATGCTCATTTAGGTGTAGTTATAAATGCTGCAAATGAGATTGGAGTAGCTAAATTTTTAGCTGGAGAGATTGGCTTTTTGGATATAAGTAAAATCACTTTAGATGCATTTGATAAGTTTCATAATATTCATGCAAAAACTATAGATGATATTTATATGATTGATGATGAGGTAAGGAGATATTGTGCAGATTGATATGTTGATCCCACTTGTTATTTTAGGTGCAATTATTGTATATCTTTTATACTCAAGAGGTAGATATGAAAAAGAGGTCGTAGATATATACGAAGAAAAATTTGAACAATGGAAACAGCACAGTGATAAAAGTGTTACTTCTCAAAAACGATTAGTGGCTCTTGTATTTGACAAAGACTATGAACTTAGTATAGAAACACTTGATGATAACTGTGTAGATAGACTTAGTCGTGGTAAATTTCATATAAGGAAATTAACATGAAAATTATACTTGTAATATTAGTTTTGATACAGTTTTTAAATGCGCAATCTTTAAGAAGAGATAATTCAAGAGAGGTTGTAATATCTTCAAAAAATCATCTTATGTGGATGGATACAAAAGATGCAGTTTTGATAGAAAAATCTCAAGCAGAAGCTGCCAAATATTGTGAAGATTTAAAATTAGCAGGATATAGCAATTGGCGTTTGCCAAGTATTGAAGAGTTTAAAACAATAGTAGATAAAAATAATCATCCAGTATATATCAATAAGGCATTTAAATATAGTGTCCCAAAAGGTTACTGGTCAAACAATGTAAAGTGGAGAACTTTATGGTTTTATGCCGATTATATGCATTTTTTAAGTGGTACACCATATTATGATAATAAAACAAAACCAAAAAATGTAAGATGTGTAAGGCAGTACTAATGGGTAAAAAAGTTTTAATTTTACATGGTTGGGGTGGAAGTGACTATCCACATTGGCAAGCGTGGGTAGCTACTAAATTAATAGAAAAAAACTATACAGTTTCATTTCCTGCTTTACCAAACAGAGATATGCCTGTGTTTGATGAGTGGATAGAATTTATTTATAAAGAGATAGATCATTTTAAACCAGATATGGTTATATGTCACTCTTTGGCAAATATTGTTTGGTTTCACCTTGTTGATAAATATGATATTGAAATTATAGAAAAACTCATGCTTGTAGCACCTACAAGAAATAATTTGGATATTGAAGAGGTAAAAAGTTTTTTCCCTTATCCTATCCCAAAAGATCTAAGAGCAAAAGAGCAAATAATGGTATGTAGTGATAATGATATCTATATAGATGTAGATGAAGCTATACAATTATCTAGTGAACTAAATATAGGATTAAAAATACTTGAAAATGCAGGGCATATCAATGTAGATAGTGGATATGGTGAACTTAGCTGTGCAGTTGAGTGGATACAAAGGGAAGTAGAATAATGATATTAAGTATTGAATCAAGTTGTGATGATAGCTCTATAGCTATTACTGATATTAAAACAAAAAAAATACTATTTCATAAAAAAATATCTCAAGAAAAGGAGCATAGTATTTATGGTGGAGTAGTTCCTGAATTGGCTGCAAGATTACATGCCCAGGCTTTACCAAATATTTTAAAGCAGTGTGAAGAGTATTTTTCAAAATTAAAAGCTATTGCAGTTACTACTCATCCTGGATTATCTGTAACACTAATGGAGGGGTTAACTATGGCTAAGGCTCTAAGTATAACTTTAGATATTCCATTGATTAGTGTAAATCATTTAAAAGGGCATATATATTCACTTTTTTTAGAGCAAGAGGAGCAACTTCCCTGTTTGGTATTATTGGTTTCTGGCGGACATACCCAATTAATAGATGTAAAATCTTTAGATGATATGCAAATAATTGCTACAACTATGGATGATAGTTTTGGAGAGAGTTTTGATAAAGTTGCCAAGATGTTAGACCTTGGCTATCCAGGTGGTCCAATTGTTCAAGAATATGCACAAAAAGGGGATAGCAATGCTTATGATTTTCCTGTTCCCCTTAGACAGTCACCAAAAATCGCATTTAGTTACAGTGGACTTAAAAATGCTGTTAGAATGGCTATAGCTAAAGAGCAAAACTTAGATGAACAAACAAGAGCAAATATATGTGCATCATTTCAAAAAACAGCTGTTGCACATATTATGCAAAAAACAAAGAAATATTTTTCAACTCATCAAATAAAAAAATTTGCTATAGTTGGAGGGGCAAGTGCAAATATAGAATTAAGAACCCAAATAGAACAACTTTGTGATAAAAACGGCTGTGAGTTGCTTTTGGCACCTTTGCAATATTGTAGTGATAATGCAGCTATGATAGGAAGAGTTGCACTTGAACAATATAACAACAAAGATTTTAGTTCAATAAAAGATATAGATGTACAAACAAGAGTAAAAGGGTATTAGATGTTTGAAATAGGGGCAAAACTTGAAGGGGAAAGTTGGGCTAGTAAAAAACTTAAAGAGCCTAAAACTTCATTTGAAAAAATTGGTAAAAATGAGCATCAACTGGTTTTTACATTTGAAAAAAGAAAAGGTAAACCAGTTACTTTAGTAGGTAGATTTTATATGAGTGACAAAGAGAAAAAAGCTGTATTAAAACTTCTTAAAACAAAACTTGCCTGTGGTGGAGCAATCAAAGATGAGTGGATAGAGCTTCAAGGTGATGTAAAAGATAAAATCAAAGATATACTTCAAAAAGATGGTTGGAAATTTAAAAACAAAGGCTAGATTATGCAAAAAGTTTATAAAGAGGTAAATAGTTTAGATCAAAGATGTTATAAGCAGTTTGGATTAAGTGAAGATATCCTTATGGAACATGCAGCAAACTCTATGGCACAATATATTTATAAAAATTTTGCATTGGGATCTAAGATATTGATTGCATGTGGAGCTGGGAATAATGGTGCAGATGGTATCGCTCTTGCACGACAGTTAAAAGATGATTATACAATCAATATGTATATCCCTTTTGGTGTAAAATCACCAATGGCACAACTTCAATATGATAGGGCAAAAGCAGTTGAACTTGAACTTAGTGAAAGTTTCTTTGATGATGTTGATATTGTTGTTGATTGTTTGTTTGGAAGTGGACTAAATCGAGCCTTGGATGAGCTGAGTGAACAGATAATTAAAATTTTAAATGATATAGATGCTTTTAAATTAAGCTGTGATATACCTTCAGGAATAAACAAGCAAGGTGTAATTGAGTCTATTTGTTTTAAAGCTGATTTAACTATAACTATGGGAGCATTAAAAACTTCCCTTTTTAGTGACAGTGCTAAAGATTTTGTAGGAAAGATTCAAGTTGCAAATCTAGGAGTCAGCAGATCAAATTATGAGATACCAAGTGATATATATCTGCTTGAAAAATCTGATATGAGATTACCAACAAGAGAAAAACTTTGCTCACACAAAGGGGAGTTTGGGCATCTAAATGTGATATTTGGAGAAAAAATAGGTGCTGGTATGCTTTGTGCAAATGCTGCTTTTGCTTTTGGAGTTGGACTTGTTAGTGTAATAGGGCATAAAGAGTTAAATCTTGAGCCACATTTGATGCAAGGGCATAAAATATCATTAAATGCAACGGCAATAGCTATTGGTATGGGACTTGGAAATCATGATGAGTATGAAATAAAAGATATTTTAAAGACTGATTTACCAAAGATTATAGATGCTGACCTATTAAGAGATGAGAAGATTAAAGATATTTTGTCTCAGGAGAACTGTGTATTAACTCCACACCCAAAAGAGTTTTGTAGTTTATATAATATTGCTGATTTGGGATCTATTAGTGTTCATGAACTTCAAGAAAACAGATTTTTTTATGTAGAACAATTCACAAAAAAATACCCAAATGTAGTATTGCTTTTAAAAGGGGCAAATACACTAATAGCATATCAAAATAAGGTATATATAAACAGCTTTGGAACTCCTGCTTTATCGCAAGGGGGAAGTGGAGATGTTTTAAGTGGTCTTATTGGTTCTTTGATTGCTCAGGGGTATGATTGTTTAGATGCAACCATAAGTGCTAGTTTGGCTCATAGTTTAGCTGCATCAAATTATAATAAAAACAACTACTCAATGCTTCCTCAAGATTTGATTGAGCTTGTAAAAGTACTAAAAAATTAAAAGTAAAATTAAAGAATAAATCGCTATTATTGGCAAAAATAAAACAAAATATAAAGGTTAGAGTATGAATGATAATATATTAAAAATAGGAAAGTATGAATTTAACAGCAGACTGATTGTTGGAAGTGGAAAATATGATTCATTTCAAACTACAAAAGATGCAACACTTGCAAGTGGAAGTGAACTTATAACTGTAGCAATAAGAAGAGTAAATATTACAAATCCAAATGAGGAAAATTTATTAGATTATTTTAAAGATACAAATATCAAACTTCTACCAAATAGTGCAGGGTGTTTTACTGCAGATGAAGCAATTACTACATTTAGACTTATGAGAGAAGCAACAGGAATTGATATAATCAAACTTGAAGTTATAGGTGATGCAGCTAAAACATTATATCCAGATGTAATTGAGACTATAAAAGCTTGTGAAGTTTTGAAAAAAGATGGTTTTACAATTATGGCTTATACTAGTGATGATCCAATTATTGCAAAAAAACTAGAAGATGCTGGTGCTGATGCTATCATGCCATTGGCAGCGCCTATTGGATCTGGGCTTGGGATTCAAAATCCATACAATATAGCATTTATCAAAGATGCAGTAAGTGTACCAGTTATTGTAGATGCTGGACTTGGTTGTGCAAGTGATGCAGCTGCAGCTATGGAGCTTGGAGCTGAGGGAATCTTGGCAAATACAGCAATAGCTCAAGCTCAAGATCCTATGCAGATGGCACAGGCATTTAAACATGCAGTAATTGCAGGAAGAATGAGTTATAAAGCAGGAAGAATTCCTAAAAAACCTTATGCTACTGCATCTTCACCAGTTGATGGATTAATACAATTTTAGAAAATTTCTAAAATTGTATTAAATACTCTTGACTTATTTTAAAATTTAGTGTATAATTCCGTCCACTTTTCGTAAAGTGATGTATGTCGGAGCGTAGCGCAGCCTGGTAGCGCACCTGGTTTGGGACCAGGGGGTCGGAGGTTCGAACCCTCTCGCTCCGACCATTTAAATATTATTGTTTTATAAACTTAACATCATGGTAGGTGTAGCTCAGTTGGTTAGAGCATCAGGTTGTGGTTCTGAGGGTCGTGGGTTCGATTCCCATCACTTACCCCATTTAGGTTTATATTGATGCTTCCATAGCTCAGCTGGATAGAGCAACGCCCTTCTAAGGCGTAGGTCGCACGTTCGAATCGTGCTGGGAGTACCACTTTTATTATCAATTAACTACATTTTATGCGGATGTGGTGAAATTGGTATACACGCCAGACTTAGGATCTGGTGCCTCGCGGCGTGGAGGTTCAAGTCCTCTCATCCGCACCATTGTGTAGTTAGTTGATAATAAAATACGAAAGCTTCTTTTTTAAGAAGCTTTTTTTTTGCCCAAAATCATAAGGATATATTATGAATGCATTTGAAAAACTAAATTTAAATCCCCAAATCTTAAAAGCTATAGATGAACAAGGGTATACAAACCCTACAAAAATTCAAAAAAAAGTGATACCTTTAGTATTAAAAAATAAAGATATAATTGCTGCATCAAAATCAGGTACAGGAAAAACTGCAACTTTTGTACTACCAATACTTGAGAAAATGAATCAGATAGTAAAACCTGAAAATCATATACCAAGAACAATTATAATAGTACCAACAAGAGAGCTTGTAGATCAAATATCTAAGAATCTTTCAAACTATGGTAAATATTTGAAAATAAGACACACTAAGATTCAAGGTGGTATAAGCAAGTCTATACAACTTGAAAAACTATCAACAGGTATAGATATAATAGTAGCAACTCCGGGACGATTGAAAGAGCTAATAAATGAGGAGTTAATTGATATATCAAGTGTAAATACAATAGTATTGGATGAAGCAGATACAATGCTTGAGCTTGGGTTTTTGGAAGATATCGAGCTTTTAATCTCTAAATGTGCCAAAAAAAGACAAATTATGATGTTCTCTGCTACAATTTCTCAAAATATTAAAAAATTAGCCAAAGAGTTTTTGATCGATACGGTAAGTGTAGAGGTCTCAAATAGAAGAGATACAGTTACACTAATAGAACACAAAGCATATAAAGTAGATAAAAAAAGAAAAGATGAACTCCTTGCATATCTTATAAAAACAAGTGAATTTGACCAAATTTTGGTATTTGTAAATCAAAAAGAGACAGCAGATGAATTAAATAATAAGTTGGTATCAAAAAAAATAAAATCTGCAACTATACATGGTGATGTTGAGTATAAACAAAGGGTAAAAGCTATAAAAGATTTTAGAGCCAAAAAAGTAAAAGTACTTATTGCTACAGATATTGCAGCGAGAGGTATTGATATAAAAGAGTTACCTTTGGTTATAAATTATGAACTTCCTGAATCAACTGATGATTTTACTCATAGAGTTGGAAGAACAGGAAGAGCTAATAATAAAGGGGAGGTTATAACTTTACTTACTACAACTGATTATAATAGATTTACAAAAATTGAAAGAGATTTAAAATTAAGTATAAAAAGGGAAGTTGTAGATGGATTTGAGCTAAAAGATAGACAACCAAGACAAAAACAGCAGGTAAAAAAATCACTTAGTGAAAAAAAAGGGAAAAAAGTAAAAAAACCTTCACCAAAAACAGGTGCAAAATCCAAAAAAACAACCAAAAGAGATGCTAATCGTACATTTAGAAAATAAATAAGGATTTTTTAAGGTTAAATGACTCTAATTGATGATACAATATATACGATGAAAAATAAGGCTAGAGTTTGATTTAACTCTCGATATTTGACTCCGCTTTATAAGTGTATATAAAAACAAAGGTATTAATATGGCAGCATTGCTAGAGGGAACTGTGAAATGGTTCAATGAAGAAAAAGGTTACGGATTTATCCAACAAGAAAATGGACAAGATGATTTGTTTGTACATTTTAGACAAGTTAATCATTCTGGACCAGGAAGAGTATCCCTTGCTGAAGGTCAAAAAGTTACTTTCGAAGTAGGTGAAGGACAAAAAGGTCCTCAAGCTGAAAACGTAACTGCACAATAAGTGCTACTTCACGGGAATCTTACCCGTGATTTATTCAAAATTAGCAATTTATACAAATTTAAAACAAAATTTGTTACTATTTTTCACATGAAAAAATCAATATTAACTATTTTTATACTGTTTAATTCTTTATTATTTGCACAAGTGCATTTAACAAAAGAGGAAAAAGAGTTTATAAAAAATACTACCGTACATTGTGCGACTACTTCTACTTGGGCACCATTTAATATAAAAGATGAAGATAATAATCTTTATGGGCTTGGACTTGATTATATAAATTTAATTAAAAAACATACCGGTTTGAATATAGAGTGTAAAGAATACCCTATGTGGTCGGATGTTGTATTTGCATTAAAAAGCAAGCAAACAGACTTAACACCAGCAACTAGTATATCTGATGATAAAGAGAATTATGGAAGTTTTACAATTCCTTATTTGACATATCCTATAGCAATTGCAACAACAATTGATAAAGTTTTTATATCAAGTGCAGCATATTTGGAGAATAAAAAAGTTGCTGTTGGAAAAGGGTATAGTACAAAAGCTATTTTACTCAAAGAGTATCCAAATATTAATTTTATAGAAACTGAAAATATTGATGAAGCTTTACTTCTTTTATCAAAGGGTAAAGTTGACGCTGTTGTTGATATTTTACCTGTACTTAGTTATAACATTACAAAATTGGGTATGGCAAACCTAAAAATAGTTGGAACAACACAAGTAAAATTTGATATGAGAATGATGATAAGAAATGATTACGAGTATTCACCATTATTATCAATATTAAATAAAGGATTAAAGGATATCACTCTAGAGGAGAAAACAAAACTTTCCAATAAATGGGTATCTGTAAAGTTTCCTAAAAAAGTTGATTATATATTGATATTAAAAATTGTGATTCCTCTATTATTGTTACTGATTTATTTTATTTATTATAATAGAAAATTAAATAAAGAGATAAAACTTAGAAAAGAGATTCAAAAAAAATTAGAACATCAAATAAATATTGATCCTCTTACAAATCTTTATAATAGAAGGTTTTTAGAAAAAGAGTCTCCTCAATTGATCTCATCATGTAAAAGATATGATGAAACTTTCTCTTTGGTAGCCATTGATGTAGATTATTTTAAAAAAATAAATGATTCTTATGGGCATGATATTGGAGATAAGGTATTAAAAGTTTTAGCTTCAAAATTATTAGAACTGACTCGTCCAAGCGATATGATATTAAGAGTTGGAGGGGAAGAGTTTCTTATAATTTTACCAAAAACAGATATTGACGGGGCATATGTAGTGGCACGAAAAATCTTAAAAGGTGTAAGAGCTATTAATGTAGCTGTTGACAAAGATATTAACTGTAGTATAACTGTAAGTGTTGGTGTCGCAACTTTTGATGATAGAAAAGATTCAACAATAGATGATGTTCTTAAGCGTGCAGATGTTGCATTGTATGAAGCAAAAAATGATGGACGAAATACCATTCGAATCTCTAAATGAAAAATATAGCAATATTTGCTTCTTATAATGGAAGTGGATTTGATGCTTTATATGAAGCTATAAATCAACAAAAAATAGATATAAATATATCTGTAGTTATAAGTAACAATAGTGATGCAAATGTAATTCAAAAAGCCAAAAAGAGGCAAATACCAAACTTTGTTATCAACGAAAGAAAATATCCAAATCAAAATATATCAAACATTATAATAGATATTTTAAAAGAGTATAATTGTGATATTATATTTTTATCTGGATATATGAAAAAAATTGATACCATACTTATAGAAAAATTCAAAATTTATAATGCCCATCCATCGCTATTGCCAAAATTTGGTGGAAAAGGTATGTATGGTAGATATGTACATGAAGCAGTGATTAAATCAAGGCAAAAATATAGTGGTGTTACTATTCATGAAGTTACAAAAAATTATGATGAGGGTCAAATAGTTTTACAAAAAAGTTTACAGCTAAATGAAAATGAAACAGTTGATTCTCTTGAAACTAAGATAAAGCAATTAGAAAAGTTAGCTATAGTAGAAGCATTTAAAGATAAGATATTATAAGGATATAAGATGAACAATTTAAAAAATAAAACAGCATTAATTACAGGAGCAACTTCAGGTATAGGTAAATCATGTGCTAAAAAATTGGCAAAAAAAGGTGTAAATCTTGTACTAACAGGAAGAAGAAAAGGCTCTTTGGTTGAATTTCAAAAATATTTGTCTAAATACAATGTAGATGTAAAAATATTAGCTTTTGATGTAAGAGATCAAAAGGTAGTTGAACAAAAAATATCAAGAGTGCTTAAACGAAAAAAAATTGATATTTTAATAAATAATGCAGGGTTGGCTCTTGGGGCTGAAAAGCTAGATGAAGGTAATATTGAAAATTGGGAAAAGATGATAGATACAAATATCAAAGGATTATTGTATGTAAGTAAAATGATTATCCCATCAATGAGAGCTAACAATACTGGACATATAATCAATATTGGAAGCATTGCTGGACTTATGACATATCCAGGTGGTAATGTATATTGTGCAACAAAAGCAGCAGTACACACTTTGAGTGAAGCTATGAATATAGATCTGGTTGGTACAAATATAAGAGTATCAAATATAGCACCAGGTGCAGTAAAAACAGAATTTTCTGATGTTAGATTTAATGGTGATAAAGAAAAATCAGATGCAGTATATGCTGGATATAAGCCATTAAAAGCTAAAGATATAGCAAACTTAATTTTGTATATATTAAATGCTCCAAAGCATGTAAATATACAAAATGCACTTATAATGCCAACTGCACAAAGAAATCCATATACATTACATAGAGAACTTTAGTGAATTTTACATCTGAACAAATTGATAATATACTTGATATATTGCATGAAGAGGTAGTGCCTGCTCAAGGTTGTACCGAGCCAATTGCTATAGCATATACTGCTGCAAAAGCGATGCAAATAATAGAAGACAAAGATATTCAAAAAGTGGTGATAAGAGCTTCTGGTAATATTATAAAAAATGTAAAAAGTGTTGTAGTTCCAAACAGTGGTGGATTAGTAGGTATTGAAGTTTCTGCTGTTATGGGAATATTACATGGTGATGCCAATCGTGATCTTATGGTAATTTCAGATATTACACCACAACAAATGGAAGATGTTAAAGAGTTTATAAAACAAAAAGATATAGAAGTAGTTCATGAAGATACCCCTACAAAACTTTTTGTTGAAGTTGAGCTTCATGCAAAAGATACATGCTCAAGTGTGCAAATAAAACATCTTCATACAAATATTACCCAAATCAAAAGAGATGAAAAGATACTGTTGCAGCAACCTTGTAATGATAAGGTTTTTAATACGCCATTAAAAAAAAGAGAGAAGCTAAGTGTAAGACTTATTTATGAATTAGCAAAAATAATTGATATAAAACGAATTGAACCACTTATGAATAAAGTGATAGATTTAAATTCTAAAATTGCTCATGAAGGGCTAAGTGGGAATTATGGTGTTAATATTGGAAAAGTTATTCAAGAGCATATAGAAAATGGTTTTTACGGTAATGATGTAAGAAATAAAGCAGCAAGTTTTGCAGCTGCTGGAAGTGATGCTAGAATGAGTGGCTGTGCAATGCCTGTAATGACTACAAGTGGAAGTGGAAATCAAGGTATGGCAGCATCCTTGGCACTTATTAAATATGCTCAAGAGATGAATATAGAGCATGAACAATTAATAAGAGCATTGTTTTTTTCTCATCTTTGTACAGTTCATATTAAAACAAATGTAGGAAGACTTAGTGCTTATTGTGGTGTGATATGTTCTGCTGCAGCTGTTAGTGGAGCACTTTGTTTCATAAACAACAACAGTTTTGAGATGATATCTCATGCTATTGCAAATACTCTTGGAGATGTTTCTGGTATCATTTGTGATGGAGCAAAATCATCTTGTGCTATGAAAATAGCTACAACTATATATGCAGCTTTTGATTCTTATGTATTGTCTACTCATGGACAGTATTTACATGGTGGAGATGGAATTATAGCCCAAGATATAGAACAAACACTAAAATATATTGGTGAGCTTTCAAATGAGGGGATGAAAATTACCGATAAGGTGATAATTGAGATAATGAATAAAAATGTTTGATTTTTTTATTCATTGCCATTAAGCAAATATAAAACATATTTAAAGTATTATTCCATTTTAGTTTAAGGTAAGCATTGAGAACATTTTGTGTTTTGAATGCTTCTCTTAGACCTTTGCAATCATAATTAAAGACAACTCCCCAGGGTAGGAATACAGCAAGGAACCTTTCTTTATGATGTGCTTGGGTATCTGGGAGGAGTGCTTACTCCTCATCTAACACAATCCAATAAACCCCATAAACAAAGCCTTTACAAAGAAAAATCATAATATTATTATCTGGTAAATTAATAAAAATTAGTAATCATAATGAATTTTTGTTACCTTATATGTTACATCGTTATAAATCAATCTCTTCTTTTGCTAATACAACTCCATCATTATCAGCATATAGATAATTGTCTGGTTTGAAAATTATCCCTGCAAAATTTAGTTCACAGTTTTGTTCGCTTGGTTGTTTTTTTGTACTTTTTAATGGATATTTTCCAAGAGCAAGTAAACCTACAGGTACTTGAGTAGTTTCGTGAGTATCTCTGATATATCCGTTTATAACAATACCACTCCATCCATTTTTATATGCAAAGCCCATTAAAGTTTCACCTACAACTGCACAATAATCACCAACTACATCAACTACACAAACTCTACCTTCCCCTTTTGTATCTCTTAAAAGTGCTACCAAATCAGAATTATCTTCAAATAGTTTAATTGTATATATTTTACCGTGGAATGTATTTACCCCTCCATAGGAGTTAAATATCGGATGTGCTACTTGTATAATATCACTGTGATGATCACAAATATCAGCTGTATAAAATTTCATAAATATCCTTTAAATAAATTGCATTATTATAGTTAGATAAACTATAAACTATAATTAGGTACAATAAAGAATTATTAATAAAAGGCAATATTTATATGAAAGTTGTAACAGGCGTAGTTGGAAACGATATTCATGTGGTTGCAAACAGATTGATTGATATCTCTTTGCAACAGCGTGGGTATGAAGTTTTTAACTTGGGAGTAAATACATACTTAGAAGAGTTTATCGATGCAGTTATTGAAACTGATGCAGATATTTTACTAATATCATCTTTAAATGGAGAGGCTGAAGGGTGGTGTAGGGATCTGCACTTTTTAAAGCAAAAATACCAATTAAAAGATATCATTTTTGTAATAGGTGGAAACCTAAGTGTAGGAGAATCTACTACAGAGGAGATTGTTCCAAAATATAAAGATTACGGATTTGATTTGGTATTTCATCAAGTTGATTTAATAGAGGGACTTGATACATTAGATGAGTATGTAAAAGGGTTGAAAACATGAGTTTACTTCAAAGAGACAGACAAATAATAGTATCAAATGAGTTTGTAGATCATTTTGATTTTGCAGAGGTTGAAGAGTTTGTTAAAAACGCCTCAAAAGATCTGTTTATATCACATAAATTTAAACAAAACCCAAATAAAACACTTGTTCAACCAAGAGGGGGATTCCCTACATATGAGAAGATGTTTGCACTTTATGAACATTTTACAAAAGCAAATGTAGATGTATTGCCTTGTACTATTGATTCTCATACAAGACTAAATGACTACGCAAGTGCAGCTAAGATGTTAAGACTTAGTGAAGAGACTGAAACTGATATGTTAAATGGTTACCCACTTATTAATCAAGGGTATAGAACGACACGAAAAATGATGACACATTTTAATACCCCTATATCTTTGCGTCATGGAACACCAGATGCAAGGTTGCTTGTAGATATGGCAATAGCATCAGGAATATTTGAAATAGAAGGTGGTCCAATTACATATTTGCTTCCATATTCAAAAAATTTCCCACTTGATAAAGCCTTTTTATACTGGAAGCATGTTGAAAGAGTTTGTGCAAAATACTCTCCACTAAATGAACCAATCAATAGAGAATCTTTTGGACCACTTACAGCTACACTTGTGCCACCAGTGGTTACTATAGTTATACAAATATGTGAGATGCTTTTATCTTTAGAGGAGGGTGTAAAATCATTTTCAGTTAGTTTTTCTCAAACAGGATCATTAAATCAAGATATTGTAACAGCTGCAGTATTAAAAAAATCAGCAAAAAAATATGCCAAAAAAATTGGATGCGAAGATGCAACTATAAATCTGGTTTATCACCAATGGATGGGTGCATTTCCAAGAGATAAGGAAAAATCAGATTGTTTGATAAATACAAGTACAATTATTGCAGCTATGGTTGGGGCTAATAAGATTATTACAAAAACCAGAGCTGAAGCTTTTGGGATACCAACAAAAGAGGATAATGCACAAGCCGTATCAAATGTACAATATACACTAAATATGTTAAAAGGGTTACCTACAATTGTAGATGAGGAAGAGGAAGAGAATCTTACAAATATGGTAGATGAGGTATTTGAAGCAATTTTCAATGATAAAGCAGATACTTTATGGAGAAAAATATTCAACAGTATTAAAAATGGAATTATTGATGTTCCCTTTTCTCCACATATTATAAACAATAATGAAGTGATAACAGTAAGAGACCCACAAAGCAATATACGAATATACAAGCGTGGTGCTATGCCTATATCAGATAAGTCATTTAAGTATGAACAATCAAAAATAAAATTGGGTGAGGATAAAAATTCTATAGTTAATCAGATTATTAAAGATATTGGGGTGATGTTATGAGTAAGTTATTTATAGATGTGGGAAGTACATATTTTAAACTATTTACAAAAGATAAGATAGAACACTATTTTAGAAACTTTGATACTACAATATATGATGATCTTACTTCAAAATGTAGTGATACAATACAAAAATATTCACCAAAAGATATACATATTTGTTCATCTGCAAATGGTGGTTTAAGTACACTTATTATTGGACTTACCCAATCATTTTCATTAAAATATGCTTCAAATATAGCGTATAATTCTGGAATAAATATTATTGATACGGTTTTATATTCTAAAATCGAAGATAGTACAATCCCTAGTGATTTAATTGATGTGGTGATTGTTGTGGGTGGAATCGATAGTGTAAAAGAGGTGTTTGATCAAAAACTAATAGATTACCTACAAAAGGTAAACTACAGTAATATTGTATATGTTGGGGCTTGTTCTCAAGTAGAGTTTTTAAGTGCAAATATTGATGACCTTGTAGTCTTGCCAAATATTATCACAAATAAACTTCAAATGAACGAAGATGAGCTAAAGCAATATCTTACAAATCTTTATAATCAAGATATTGTTGGTAAAGAGGATATAAAACAATTATATGAGATCACATCAAATCAGATATATTCAACGCCATATATTGTAAATAAATCTTTGCCATATATTCATACAAAAGTAGATGTAGTAGATCCATATATTGTAATAGATATTGGTGGAGCAACAACAGATATTCACTATAGTAAAGATTTAGTTGATGATAATATACTTACTCAAAATGAGTATGACAGACTTGTATTTAAAAAGCTTGGAGTTTATAAGTCTCGTGAGAGTTTGGTATATACAGCAAAAAACAATGAGTTTGTTTATGAACTTTTGGCACATCTTAATAAAACAGAAAATATTTTAGAACAAAAAACACAAGAAGCTACACAACTTCTAATGCAGTTGGCTATTTTTCTTGTATTGTATAAAGTATCACATCAGCATAACAAATATCTAAATCTAAAACTAAATGGTTTAAACTCTATAGTTTTAACAGGTGGTATTACAAAAGTATTATCACAAGAACAGATGGAAGATATTGTTACATTTTTTTATAAAAAGATATTAAATTATGATGTATATCCAACAGTAGTAGTTGATAATGATTATACAATTTGGACTTTGGGAATGAATATATAAATTAGGAGCAAAATATGTCAGTAAATAGTGTAAGAAACCTGTTAGAAATAGCATACGAGAAAAACCCTAATAAAATAGCGTTAAAAGATAAAGAAGCAAGTTTAACATATGAAGAACTTTTTAAAAAAGTAAATCAGATAGCTTTATATCTTGAGCAGTTAAATTTGCCTTTTGGAAGTCGTATTGGTATATATGGGCATAAAAATATTGCAAAAGTTATAGCAATATTAAGTGTTATGTCCACCTCTTATGTATTTGTTCCTATTACCAGACTTCTTAAAAAAGAGCAAGTAACTCATATAATCAATGATTGTGATATTGCTTGTATTATTACAGATGCTTCTAAACTTGAAATGATAAAAGATATAAACTTTGAAGGTAAAATTATCTCAACACAAAGTGTAGATGATAGTGATATAGTAAGTTTTGATGAGATATATAAGTGTTTTTCTACACAATATACCTGTGAGATAAAAGGGCATAATAATGCTGCAATTACTTATAGTTTTAGCAGTAGTGGTTTACCAAGAGGGGTAGTTATATCTCATAGAAATTTTATAGATGGAGCAAGAGTTGTATGTAAGTATCTTGGATTAAAACAGGATGACAATATAAGTGGATTGTTGTCATTTAGTGTTGATTATGGATTAAATCAGATATTTTCTAGTTTATACAAACAAGCAACATTTTGTATATATACCTTTGTAACTCCAGGTGATTTTTTTATGTATCTTATTAAAAACAAGATAAGTGTATTGGCTCTTATGCCTGTACATTTATCACAGATGTTTGATGAGGATGAACATAGATTGCCTGATCCAAGTCAACTAAATGGTGTAAGAATTATAACATCTTCAGGTGGAAATGTGACATCAAAAATGATGGATAAAACACATAAATTTTTTACTCAGGCACAGTTTTATTATATGCATGGATTAAGTGAAGCGTTTAGATCTGCTTATCTAGATCCTAAGCAGTTAAAAATAAGACCTACTTCAATAGGAAAAGCTATCCCTGATGTGGAGCTTTATATTATCAATGAACAAGGGCAGGAGTGTAAACCAAGAGAAGTGGGGGAACTAATCCACAGAGGTGCAGGAATATACAAAGGTTATTGGAACTGTAAAGAGGAAACCAATAAAAGATTTAAGTCTATAGATATTTTAAAAGATGTAGTTGACCTTAGTGCCAATTTAATAGATGAGATAGTAGTAGCAAGTGGTGATTATGTATATAAAGATGAAGAGGGGTATATATATTTTGTAGGGCGACACGATGATATGATAAAATCTGGTGGTTACCGAATAAATCCTTTAGAGATAGAAACAGTAGTATATGATAATATTAAAGAGATTACAAAATGTGCAGTTTTTGGTATAGATAATGAAGATATAGAGGAGGAGATTGTTTTAGTTTATCAAGCACCAAAACAGTTGGCAAAAAATGAGTTGGTATTGGAGCTTAAAAAACATCTACCCATTTATATGATCCCATCAAAAATTATATTTAAACAATATTTACCATTAATGAGCAAGGATAGTACAAAGGTAAATAAAAAATCTTTAAAAGATGAGGTTATAAGTCTAGAACTTTAATCTTAATATGATTTTGTTTATCTTTAAAATCTATTTTTGGTTTTGAAAACAGTTCATATAAAAAAGTATCTTTATAGCTTTTGTGCAGATACTGCTTGTTGAACTCTTTTGAAGTTTGACAAGCAAATCTGTCTTTACATACTCTATCTTTATATATTGTTAGTTCTAAAACAGTATTTCCTGCATTGTATATTTGCAGTTTGATATGATCACTATATTTAGAGATAAAACCACTATCATAATATTTCATTGTTGGCGTTTTTATCAATATAACTGCACTTTTTGTAACTGTTGGTTGGTTTATGGCACAAGATGTAATAAAAATAGCAATAAATATTGATAAAATATATCTCATAATCAAACCTAAGTAAGTGATGAGGTTTGATAAAGATTCATTAAACTTTTGTAAAAATCTGTAGATTCAAAATCATCCAAAAGTCCACTAGAAGGTGATAAATCTTGATGGATTTTAGCCAATTTTGCTGTTCTATTTGGAAATAGATGAGATAGTATTAGTGAACTGATCTCTGATCTCATAAGAATAGCAGGTGGCATTATCCCCATCTCCAATAGATCCAAAATAGAGCTTGAGTGGTATTTAATATGATGGTGGCTACCATGAGGACAGGCATTTGTACTTACTAATGTGGTACATTCATTACAGTATACAAATTCACTCATAAGATCTATATCTATATTTGTAAGGGTATCTGCAAGGGTATTTAAACTATCATGATCATAATAGGCTCCAAGTCCTGCATGATTTTGTCCTATTATTAGTTCATTACAGCCAAAATTTTTAGCAACTATACTATCTAATAAAAGTTCATTATACCCTGCAAATATATAGGTGTGTTCAAGAGGGATTAGTACAACTTTATTTTTTGGTATAAAGTGCTCTACAAAATATTCTACTGTTTTGTATCGTATATCATAATTTAGTAGTTCATCCTCATAATTCTTTAAAATAAAGATTACCATAAGATCAGATTTTACAAGAGTTGTTCTAATAAGTCTTTCATGAACCCTATGAAATGGTTTTGCTGAAATTATCATAGATGAGATATTTTTTGCATGTGTTTTTTTTATAGCATTTTGACAAAGTTGTTTTTGCTCTTTTATTGAAGTGGTATCTATATCGTACTCTCCACAAATTGCGTATGAGCCAAGTCTTTTAAGTGTATTTTTAACCCCTGGATGTTCAGGGTTTGTTGTACCATATATCAGTTTTATTCTTGCTTGTTTATCTATTTTAAAACTTTGTTTTGTTGTAATTGTTCCTACAATCTGTTTATCACATACTAAATCAAAAACATCTCCCTCTTTGGCATTTTTTATTATTTGTTCATTTTGCTCTCCACTTGGAGATAGCAAAAAAGAAAATGGAAACTTTTCACCTTTAAATATACCTGTTTGATCTACCTCTTTAGCTTGAGCCTGATCCATTAGTCCATCTACTGGGGCTAATAGACCCTCTTTTACCATTGCTAATGTGGTTACTGCTTCTTTATCTATATGAATTTGTTTTCTTGACATACACTTACCTCTTATTTGGAATAATTTTACTATAATTACTCTTTAATAAGGAGTTTAATTGCTAGTTCATATATGTTGTTCTGTAGATAGTCACTATTTTCTACAACAATTACAAAAAGAGTATCCAAATGAGACTTTAGTAGGGTTTTTTTATGATCCTAATATTCAACCATATAGTGAATATGCTTTAAGATTATTAGATGTTCAATACTCATGTAATAAGTTAGGTATAGAGCTTATTGAAGGTGATTATGATTTTGATGTTTGGCTAAAGCTTGTAAAAGGTTTGGAGCATGAACCTGAAAAAGGTGACAGATGCACTGTTTGCTTTGAAAACAGGCTTGGTGTAAGTGCAAAAAAAGCAATAGAACTAGGGCATAACAGTTTTACAACAACACTTTTAATATCTCCTAAAAAATCGCAAGAGAAACTAGAAATTATAGGTAAAGAATTAGAAAAACAATATGGTATAAAGTGGATATTCAAAGATTATAGAAGTGGAAATGGTGTACAAATACAAGGGGAACAGGTAAAACAAAATTCACTTTACAGACAAAACTACTGTGGATGTTTATTTGGACTTATGCCACAAAGAGAGTATCAAAACAAACTAATGGATGAGATGATATGTCATATTGGTAAACAGATTTTACCAGAATCTATAGAGGAAAGATTAAAACTGTACCATTTAAGAGATGAGTATGAAAAACAAAATAAACCATATAAGATAATAAAACAAAGGTTTTTAAATTATAGATTATTAAGTGGTTTGGTTAAAGTAAACAAACAAATCATCCCCTCATATATATTAAACTATTCAACCCTACAAAATGGCAAAGCAAATGGAAGAGTTGAATATAGTTATGATGGGGTATCATATCTTAATAGAAATGAAGTAAAATTAATAACAGTTGATTATCTAAACAGATTTTTTAATCTTAATTATGAAAATACAACAAAGCTGATATTTAATCCTCTTACAATAGAACAGGAGAATCAAATCAGACAAAAAGTATCACAGGGAGCTATATTTGATCTTAGTTGTATAGTTGTAGTTGATAATATTTTAGATGCCAAATATGAGTTTGTTTTAAATTGTAAATCTTATGAGGATGTAAAAGAGGTTTTAATAGATATCTAAAGGTATCTTGATAAAAACTCTTTCATATTATCTGGAATTTTTGAAGGTTTTTTATCTTTAACATACGCTACAGTTACTTTCATCTCAAACAGTTTCTCACCATCTCTTGTGATTGTTTGAAGAAGTACAGCTGAAGCATTTTTTAGTTTTATCACTTTTGTATCAATATCTAAAATATCAGCAAAAACAGCTGGTTTTATAAAATTTGCCTCCAGATGTTTTGCTACAAAAAACTGATTGTCCTGATGTGGAGATAATCCATGTTGAAAAAACATCTCACTTCTTGCTCTCTCACAAAAATTTATATAGTTGGAGTGATAAACAACCCCTCCAACATCTGTATCTTCATAATATACTCTAACTTGCATTTTCATCCTCTAGTATAATGCTAAAAGATGCACCCTCTTTATTGTTTGTAACAATTAGTTTCCCATTACAATGTTCTTCCACAATTGTTTTACTCATATAAAGTCCAAGTCCTGTACCATCTTTTTTCTTTTTTGTTGAAAAATAAGGATCAAAAATTTTATCTATAATATTGTCAGGTATTCCACCTGCATTATCCTCTATAGTTAATATATTATCATCACTTTTTATGATAATTTTTGGATTTTCGATTTCCCTTTCAAGCAATACATCTTCTGCATTTTTAATAAGGTTTAAAATAACCTGTTTTAATTCATTTGGATATGTATTAAACACCCTTTGGCTGTTTAAGTTTTGTACCAAAGTTATATCCTTATTTGTTAAAGATACCTCTATTATACTTAAAACACTTTTAATAAGTTTATTGTAGGTAGTCTCTTTTTTCTCTTTATTTGCTTTGAAAAACTCTCTAAAATCATCAATTGTAGAACTTAAATGTTGTGAATATTCAGAGATTTTTGTGGTAAGTTCTACAACAGTGTCATTATCAAGTTTATTTAGTTTTGCTTTTAAATTTATAGCCATACTTGTTGAACTAATAGCAGTAAGTGGTTGTCTCCACTGATGTGCAATCATACTGATCATTTCACCCATTTGTGCCAATCTTGATTGTTGAAGCATCTGTTGATCTTTTTTTCTATTTTTTTCTATCTCTTGTCTAACTCTTTCTTGAAGAGAATCATTTAAAGCAGTGATCTCTTCTGTTTTTGTAAGTAATAGTTCATTTGAAAGTTTTAGCTCCTCTTCCCTTTTAAATATTTTATCTTGCATAGTGTTAAAGCTTTCAATAATTCTTTGAAATAGTGAATATTCTAAATTTTCAATTTCAATCTTTTGTGGGTGATTCATTTTTGCCAAGTTTTCCATTTTGCTAATAAGTATCTCTAAAGGAGTTACAATTTGTTGTGTAAATTTTTTAGATGTTAGTAAAATTACAATCAACAATAAAGGTAATAAAATGAATAAAAAAGGTAACAAAGATAATACTTTATCATCTAATGTGTCAGAGTCTTCTATTGTCACAATAGTCCATCCTGTATCTGCACTTTTGTAATATACTACAAAATTATCTTCACCCTGTTCTTCATTGTAAAACTCTTCATACTCTAATGGGTCATTTACCAATACAATTTTTTCATAGTATTCTGTATCAAAAAAGTTGTTTTTAAAATATGGTTGATTTGATGTATTATATATATAATTACCATCTTTATCAACAACTACAATAATATATTCAATATTTTCTTTTAGATAGTCAATATATGATTTTACATACGCCAAGTTTATATCAAATACATAAATATATTTATCTGTTGGTACAGAGTATGATATAGTCATTTTTTTATTGTTTATTGATTTGTGAGCAGTGTTATATGTAGGGCTTTTAATATCTTTATATTTTTCAAATGGGTTGTTTTTTAGATATAATTCTTTATCATTTTGTGTCATATTCAAAGATGATGCAAGTTTTACTACTTTTCCTGAAGATCTATCAAAAACAATCAATGTATCAAGATCACTATTTGCTTGTAAAAATTTTTTTAAATCTAAATTGTAAATGTTGTTTTGTATATATTTTGCTTTTTTAGTCACCTTTTTTAGAAGTTCATCTGTATGAAAATCTATATCTTTTAATACCCTTTCATGTGAATTCTCACTAATCTCATCTATCATAAAATAGATTTTTCCAAATAAAAATATCGATATAATAATTACAGGTACTACACCAATAAGGAGAAATTTTTTTCTTAAATCATTACTAAAATTATTATATTGTTTCATTATAGTGTCTCTTTAATAGATTCTGGTTTTCCAAAATAGTAACCTTGAGAGTAATCAACTCCAAGCTCTTTTAAAAGATCATAAATTTCTTGGTTCTCAACATACTCAGCTACAATTTTTATATCTTGCTCTTTTGCAAAAGCAATAATAGTTTTCACAACAGATTTTGAGTAATTGTTTGTAGTGATATCTTTAATTAAGCTACCATCTATTTTTAATATATCTGGTGAAAAGTCTACTAATCTTTCAAAATTACTGTATCCTGCACCAAAATCATCAATAGCAATTTTTACACCTAGTTGCTTTACATCACATATAAATTTTTTGATTACATTAAAATCTTTTACATTTTCATCTTCCAAAAGTTCAAACACTACTCTGGAACTATACTCTTTGTGTTTCGTAAGAAGGTGAAAGATTTTGTCTCTAGTATTTTTGTTTTCTATATCTACTGCTGATATATTGATTGATATCTCTTTATTTGTATGTGTCAATGCATAAAAAGAGTGCTCCAATACAAGGTGTGTTATTTGAGAGTAGTATCTACTTTTCTTTGCAATATCCAAAAAGAAATATGGACTTAGTGTATTTCCATTTTCATTAACAAGTCTTACAAGTGATTCATATTTTTCAATCTCTTGGGTTGTATTATTTATAATGGGTTGAAAGTACGATATGATTTTGCCATCTTCTATAGCTTTTTTTATCATTGATATTGTTTTGATATTCTCTTTTGCTGTTTCAAGCTCTTGTTGAGCCAAGTCATTAGCTATTATAAAATCTTGTTTTTGTTTTAGTAGTTTTTTGATTCCAAGCATAGCACTTTCTAATACTTTTTCAGAAGAGTATGAAATACTAATTATTACAGCTAAATCATAATCAATCTTACCAACATCAACACTGTCTTTTTGAATCATATCTTGAACCATTTTTAGTTTGTCTATGAAATCTTTTGGATTCTCTTCAATACAAAGGTTTTTCTCTTGAGTTATGGCATACTCTCCATTGCCTAGTTGATAAACCTTTTCAAAACTACATATTTTTTGTACAGTGTTTTGTAGATAAATTTTTATTTTTTCTTGTATCATCTCAACTGTATCTGTATCGTATAGCTCTTCCAATGTACTGTAATCTTCAAGCTTCATATAAATAACAAGTGGATCTTCTAAATTCTTTATGGTGTCATTTAATTGTTTTTTTGGATTCATTACATCTGTTATATCTTTTCTTAGTGCGATATATTCAACTATATTCCCATCATTGTCTAAAATTGGTTTTATTGTGGCATCCATATAAAGACTTTTTTCATCTTTGGATAAAACTTTTATTATACCATTCCATATTTGTTTTTTATTCTTAATAGTATCCCATAATTTTTCAAATAATTCAGCAGGAACTTCAGGATGTCGTATTATATTGTGATTTTTCCCTATTAGTTCATCTTTTGAATATCCCATTATTTTACAAAAATTGTCATTTACAAAAGTTATATTCCCTTCTAAATCTGCTTTTGAAACAATGGCACTACTGTTTGTAAGCTCTTCATACTCTTTTAGGAAATGAAGGTTTGTTTTAGCTTCTTGCACAAGTCTTACTTTACTTACAACTTTGTTTAAAATACCAATAAATTGTTCCATCTCAATAGGTTTAAGTAGATATCCTTCTACTCCAAGTTTTATACTATCAATAAAAAAACCAGATTCATTATACGCAGATAATACAAAAATAAGAATATCTTCATCAATTTCTCTTATTTGTTTAATCATATCTAGACCATTTAATTTTGGCATATTAATATCTGTTATGATTAAATCTATATCATTATTCTTAAATTGTTCTAATCCCTCTTCTCCATTATTTGCTACAATAATATTACAAAAGAATTCATTGAGTACTAAAAGTGTAGTTTCTCTTGCCTCAGGATTGTCTTCTACATACAAAAGCTGTAACTTTTGTGTATAAATTATAAGATTTTCTAAATCGACCATATACCATACCTCGCCTATAAATGTTATTTATTATAGCATAAATAATTTTTATTTTGGTACATTTCTTAAAAAAAACAAAGATATGTCTGGGATGTGTTAATAAAGTTTGTAATTTTGTAATTTAAAAATAATTTTCTCAGCTATATTTATCATTGATATATTTAGAGCTTTATATTGAATATTTTTTTGATTTATCAACAATGTATCATACACTTGCGCATAAGGGTATAATGTAAAATAGATATACTCTTTGGAAGTTTTTTCATGCTCAAGTTCAGCAAACCAAGTTGATAAAAAAGCAAAATAGAGCATTGCTGGATTAAACGGTTCTCCTTGTTTTAACTCTTTGCTCAACTCTTTAGATATAAATTCATATGATGTTATTATTGCTTTTATTCTTGAATTTCTAGCATTTTTTATATAGTAGTTATGATTATGTATAGTTGAATCAATAGCTTTTAATATATTTGCTGTAGTATAGTTGATCATACTTTTTGTACTATCATCTACATCAAAAAGGTTTTCATCACTGTTTTGATATTGAGTGATTAAATCTTTGCAAATAAGTAACAATGCTTCCGTTTTTATTTTTGATAAATTTAAAACCATGCGTTATTGTACACTAATTTAAGTCTAATTAAGTTAAAATATATAAATTTTATAAAAAAAACACAAAGGAAATTGTTGGAACCAATAGGAATTGTTAAAGATGGTCAGATATATGACCTTCAAACTGCTGAAGCATTAGGTATTGAAGGGGATGTTATCAAATCAGATAACTCACCACAAGCACTTGAGATTTTAAGACACTCTACAGCCCATCTTATGGCTCAGGCTATAAAAGAGCTTTATCCAGAAGCAAAGTTTTTTGTAGGACCCGTTGTAAAAGAGGGATTTTACTACGATTTTAAAGTGGATAAACCTATAAATGATGATGATCTAATCATAATTGAAAAAAAGATGAAAGAGCTTGCCTCTGCAAAACTTCCAATTCAAAGATATGAAGCCTCAAGGCAAGAGATTGAGAAAAAATTTGAAAATGATGAGTTGAAACAAGCTGTATTACAAAATATTACAGATGATACTTTAACTTTATATAAGCAAGGTGATTTTGAAGATCTATGTAGAGGTCCACATGTGCCAAATACAAGGATGATAAGATCTTTTAAACTAACAAGAGTAGCTGGTGCATATCTTGGTGGTGATGAAGATAATGAGATGATCACTCGTATATATGGAATATCTTTCTTTGATAAAAAAGAGTTAAGAGATTATGTAGCTATGCTTGAAGAAGCAAAGAAACGGGATCATAGAAAGCTTGGAACTGAACTTGAACTATTTACATTTAGTGAAAATGTTGGAGCTGGTTTACCATTGTGGTTACCAAAAGGTGCAAGACTAAGATCAAAATTGGAACAAATACTATATAAAGCGCATAGAATAAGAGGGTATGAACCTGTACGAGCGCCAGAGATATTAAAAGCTGAAGCTTGGGTAAAATCTGGACACTATGCAAACTACAAAGAGAATATGTATTTTACACAAATTGATGGTCAAGAGTATGGGATCAAACCTATGAACTGTGTAGGGCATATTGAGATATTTAAAAATTCAACAGTATCATATAAAGATCTACCAATGAAGTTTTTTGAATATGGTGTAGTTCATAGACATGAAAAATCTGGAGTTATGCATGGACTGTTTAGAGTAAGAGAATTTACTCAAGATGATGCACATATCTTCTGTATGGAATCTCAAGTAAAAGATGTAATTATTGAAGTACTTGGATTTGTAGAATCACTTATGAGTAAATTTGGATTTACTTACGAGATGGAAGTATCTACAAAACCTAAAAAAGCTATTGGTGATGATGCATTTTGGGAAAGCACTACAAAAGGGATTATGGATGCTCTTGATGAAAACAATATCCCATATGGTATTGATGAAGGTGGAGGAGCATTTTATGGTCCGAAAATCGATATTAAAATCCTTGATGCAATTGGTAGAAAATGGCAATGTGGTACAGTTCAAGTAGATATGAATCTACCTGAAAGATTTGAGATCGAATATGTAACTGCAGATAATGGAAGAGCCAGACCAGTGATGATTCATAGAGCAATACTTGGTTCATTTGAAAGATTTATTGGTATTTTAACTGAACATGTTGCAGGGGAGTTTCCATTTATTATTGCTCCAACGCAAGTGATATTTGTACCAATTGCACAAGATCATGAAGCGTATGCACAAGAGCTTAAAAATGAGCTGTTACAGCTTGAGATTGATAGTGAAATTTCAAATAAAAATGAGAGTTTAAACAAACGAATTAGAGTAGCAGAGAAACAAAGAGTTCCAATGATAGTTGTAATTGGAGATGAAGAGGTTGAGCAACAAAAAATTGCTTTAAGAAACAGAAGAACAAGAGAGCAAAGTAATATAACTAAAGATCAGTTTATTGATATGCTAAAACAATTAAAAAGTGAGGGAGAGATTTGAGCCACAAAGGTAAAAAACAAGATGATGTAATCATGAATGATGACATCAAAGTGAGTGAAGTAAGATGTAACCATGATGATGGTACACAGTATGGTATTATTAGTACACAAGAGGCTATGAGATTAGCAGATGAAGCTGGATTGGATTTGGTACTTATTGCACCAAATGCAAAGCCACCTGTTGCTAAGATTATGGATTATGGTAAATTTAAATATCAACAAGAGAAAAAGAAAAAAGAGGCTAAGAAAAACCAAAAAGTTATTGTAACTAAAGAGGTTAAATTTTCTGTAAAAATAGCTGATAATGATATAAAATATAAAGTAAAACATGCAAGAGAGTTTCTTGAAAAAGGTTATCATGTAAAATGTAGAGTATTTTTAAGAGGTAGAGAGATGGCTAATCCTGAAGCTGGTATTGAGGTTCTTAACAGAATCTGGCCTATGCTTGAAGATATTGGACATAAAGATAATGAACCAAAACTAGAGGGTAGATTTGTAAATATGTTGGTTTTACCAAATATTGAAACAAAAAAACACCACTCGTAAACTTACTATATTGACAACAAATTAAACTGTTATTTTAATTTGTTGTCATAAACTTTTCACTATAATACTATTTCAATATATAGTATATCTATAAATAAACCATAAAGATTTTATATGTCAAAAATTCCACAATTTACACACCTACACCTACATACAGAGTACTCTTTACTTGATGGAGCAAACAAAATAAAAGCACTTGCAAAAAGGGTTAAAGAACTTGGAATGACAAGTGTTGCCATGACTGACCATGGTAATATGTTTGGTACAATCGATTTTTATAATACTATGAAAAAAGAGGGTATAAAACCTATTATTGGTATGGAAGCATATATACATAATCAAGATGATATAGGGGATAAATCTACAAAACAGAGGTTTCATCTGTGTTTATATGCAAAAAATGATGTGGGATATAAAAACTTAATGTTTTTAAGTTCCCAAGCCTATATGCACGGGTTTTATTATTATCCAAGAATAAATAAACAACTATTAAAAGAGAATTGTGAAGGTTTGGTATGTAGTGCAGCTTGTTTGCAAGGTGAGATAAATTGGCATTTGAATTTGCAAAATGAGAGAAATGTAAAAAATGGTGCAAAAGGGTATGATGTAGCAAAAGAGATAGCTTTGGAATACAAAGAGATATTTGGTGATGATTTTTATCTTGAGATTATGCGTCATGGTATAGGTGATCAACACTATATAGATACTCAAATAATAAAGCTTTCTCAAGAAACAGGGATAAAAATAGTTGCAACAAATGATACTCACTATACATATCCAAAAGATGCTGATGCACATGAAGCATTTATGTGTATAGCTATGAATAAACTTTATGATGATCCAAACAGACTAAGACACAGTGTTCATGAATTTTATGTAAAATCTCCACAACAAATAGCAAAGCTGTATGCAGATATACCACAAGCAATACATAATACTCAAGAGATTGCTAATAAGTGTAATCTTGAGATAAAATTAGGAGACCCAACTCCTCCAAATTTTAAGTTTACACGACAAAAAGCACAACAAAGTGGTATAGAGTTACCACAACCAGATGTTGAATATTCACTTGAAAATGATAAAGTTCTTTTTATACATGAGTGTTGGAAAGGGTTGGAAAAAAGATTAAAAATTGTAGATCCTAATAAACATCAAGAGTATAAAGATAGATTGCAAGTAGAGATAGATATTATTAATAATATGAAATTCCCTGGATATATGCTTATTGTTTGGGATTTTGTTATTGTTGCAAAACAGATGAAAATACCTGTTGGTCCAGGAAGAGGATCTGCTGCTGGTAGTCTTGTTGCATTTTCTTTAGAGATTACAGATATTGATCCTATGCCTTATGGGTTACTTTTTGAGAGATTTTTAAATCCAGAAAGAATCTCTATGCCAGATATTGATATGGACTTTTGTCAAGCAAGACGGGGTGAGATTATTGATTATGTTGTTGAGCAATATGGAAGAGCCAATGTTGCTCAAATTATCACTTTTGGTAAACTTCTTGCTAAAGGGGTAATAAGAGATGTAGCTAGAGTTCTTGATATGCCTTATGCAAAAGCAGATGCAATGGCAAAACTGATTCCAGATGAATTAGGAATTGATCTTCAAGGTTCATTTGATAAAGAGCCAAAAATAAAAGAGTTGATAGACTCTGATCCTCAAGCTGCCAGAGTTTGGGAGTATGCATTGGCACTTGAAGGGCTTAATAGAAATGCAGGAACACATGCAGCTGGAGTAGTTATATCAAATGAGCCTTTATGGAAAAAAACACCACTTTTTAAACCAAGTGGATTAGATACTCTTGCAACTCAATACAGTGGAAAATATGTAGAGGATGTAGATTTAATCAAATTTGACTTTTTGGGTTTAAAAACACTTACAGTTATTGAAGAAGCAAATAAACTAGTAGAGAAACGACACGGTAAAAGGGTAGATTTTATTTTACAAGATGTAAATGATCCAGGTGTTTATGAACTTATTCAAACAGGTCATACAATAGGTTTGTTTCAAATAGAATCTAGTGGGATGCAAGATCTAAATAAAAGATTAAAACCATCAAATTTTGAAGATATTATTGCCGTACTTGCACTTTATAGACCAGGACCTATGGAATCTGGTATGCTTGATGATTTTATTGAAAGAAAACATGGACGGGCAAAAATTGATTATTTTTATGATGAGTTTGAAAAACCATTAAAACCAATACTTGAACCAACATATGGAGTTATTGTATATCAAGAGCAGGTTATGCAAATAGTTCAGACAATTGGTGGATTTAGTCTTGGTGGAGCAGATCTGGTTCGAAGAGCCATGGGTAAAAAGATCAAAGAGGAGATGGATAGACTAAAAGGCGAGTTTGCAATAGGTGGTGTAAAAAACGGTTATAAAAAAGAGCACTGTGAAGAGCTGTTTGATCTGATTGTAAAATTTGCCGGATATGGTTTTAATAAATCACACTCTGCAGCTTATGCGATGGTTACCTTTTATACAAGTTATCTAAAAAAATATTACCCTACAGAATTTATGGCAGCACTATTAACACTTGAAAAAGATAATACTGATAAAGTTGTAAAATATGTAGATGAGGTAAAAAGAATCGATATTGATCTTCTTCCGCCTCATATAAATAAATCAGATCTTGTTTTTAATGCACAAACAATTGACGGAAAAGAATCAATACTATTTGGTATGGGTGCAATAAAAGGTGCTGGGGATGTAGCTATTAAATCAATTATTGCTTCAAGAGAAGAGGGTGGAGAGTTTAAAAATCTAAGTGATTTTTTATCTAGAATTGACTCATCAAAAGTAAATAAAAGGGTAATAGAATCGTTGATTAAATCTGGAGCTTTAGATAGTTTTGAATACTCACGACAAGCTATGCTTACACAAATAGAAAAGATTGTAGAAACAGCAAAAAAAGCTGCAGATGCTAGAAAAATGGCTGTTGGATCATTATTTGGTGATGATGATGAGATGGTTACTGTTGATATAAGCTTAGATCAGCTTGAAGAGTATGATCAGATGCAAATTTTAGAGTTTGAAAAAGAATCTTTGGGATTTTATGTATCTGGGCACCCTCTTGATAAATACAGAGAACAACTAGATGGGATAAATTATACTTTAAGTAGTCAAATTGATGAGTTAGCTGATGGTAGTGAAGCGTTGATTGTTGGTAAAATTGAAGAGATTAATGAAAGAATTTCTAAAAAAGGCAATAAATTTGGTATTGCTACATTGATGGACCTTCATGGTAACCTTGAATTAATGTTATTTGAGAGTCACTTAAAAGAGTTGGAAGAGGATTTTGATTTAACAAAACCAATAGCTTTTAAAGTTAGAGCAAAAGTTAATGATTTTGGAGTTCAATTAAGTATCAAAAAAATTGAATCTCTAAAAGATGCAAAAAAAGAGAAAATAAAAACCAAACAGATTGAAGTTGAACAAAAGCCTTTACAAATAGCTATTGAGTACAGTCAAAATGAAGCTTTGATGTATGAACTTTTCGAGATAATAGCTCACAATCAGGGTAAAAGAGAGGTAAAATTAATTTTTAAGTCAAAGCTTGGAGAGATAGAGTTGGAGTGTGGATATAAAATAAATTCCAATGTAGAAAAACTTTTGGGTGGCTTAAAAGAGAAAGGGGTTTATCTCGTTCAATAGTTAACAGTATTTTTCTATTTGATTATTATCTAGCTTGATTGGTGTTGTAAATGGATTTATAGCATTTGACTTAATCAATTTTGATTCATCAATGATTTTAGAAGGTAGTTTATCTGTAGCTCTTCTTCTTTGATCCCTTTGTCTTCTATCTTTTCTAATCTTATCAGAACTTCTTCTTTGCAGATTGGTAGATGAAAGATTATTTGATTGAATGAATGGTTTTGTTAACAATGTAGATATAAGAAGCTCTACAATATTAAAATAGTTATCTTTATTTAGTTTTTGATCTACAGAAAATTTTAGTTTGTGAAGAACATTTAATAGGTGAAAACTTATATCATCAATTATATTTAATGTTAATGCATGCTTTAAAACAGTGTTAGCATCATAGTTTTCCCACCTTAATAACACTTTTTGTTCATCTGCTTTGTAAAGAGACAGTTGAGGATATTTATCTAAAAAATGTTCTAAACTAAAATATTCTACTCTTCTTAAAAGTTGAGAATAAAAAGCTAACCATGTCTCATTTAGTGCATATAGAATATAGTTTTTTTCAAGTAATATATTAGCCTCTTTGAATGCCAATAACTCATTATCATCAATATTGTAATTATGATTATTTATATTTAGAATGTAGTTTAGATTTTCCATTTTATATCTCCTGTGATTATTATACTAAATTTAAGAAATGTTTTTCCTTAAATGAATAATTTAGTTTATTATTCAAAATATTTTACAATTATTTCACAATTAGTATGCTATGATACTCTTAATAAAATTTGGGAGATATTTATGAAAAAACTTGCAGTGCTGATTATTTCATTTTTATTGTTTACCCCTTTGTTTGCTACAGATTATACTGAGATGAGTACACAAGAGCTTATTGCAATAATGGGCTATGTAAAACCAGCCAATCAAAAGTCTTTTGAAGCTGAATTGAAAAGCAGAGTAAAAGATATGAACAAAAAAGAGAAAAAAGCATATCTGAAAAACCTGGAAATAATAAAAAAGAAAAAATAGATGAATAAAAAAATTTTACTTCTTGAAGATGATATAGCGTTAAGTGAAACAATTGTGGCTTATTTTGAAGATCTTGATTATGAAATAACTGCAGTTTATGATGGTTATAGTGCTCAAGAGGTTATTTATGAAAATAGCTTTGATATATTTTTACTAGATGTTAATGTACCTGATCTAAATGGATTTGAACTTCTAAAAAGTGTAAGGGAGCAAGGGGTTCAAACACCTGCGATATTTATTACATCACTAAACTCTGTGGTTGATTTGGAAAACGGATATGATAGTGGTTGTGATGACTATATAAGAAAGCCATTTGCCCTAAAAGAGTTGCTAATAAGAGTGGAGACTCTTTTGAAAAGGGAGTTTTTTCATCAAAAAGAGGAAAAAATAAAAATATCTGATGATATATATTATGATATAAACAGTAATATTTTAACTATAAAAGATGAAGTTGTTCAGTTGAATAATAAAGATGCAAAATTGTTAAAATTGTTTTTACAAAATCAAGATCAGCTAATAACTCATGAAACAATATATTCAACTTTATGGGATTATGATGAAGATATAAGTGAGAGTGCATTAAGAACTTATATAAAAAATTTACGAAAATATTTAGGAAAAGAGAAAATTGTCAGTCTTAAAAAGCTTGGATATAGATTTACCACAAAGTGAGAAGCGAACACTAAAAAGTTTTTTACTTTTATATATCTTTTTTGTAACTATACTGTTTGGATTTATAATATTTTTGTATTATGGATTTCAAAAAGATCTTATGCTACAACATAAAAGAGTACTTTTAAATCAATATGCAAATGAATTAATTGTAAAATTAAAACATCTTCATATCAATTTTGATAAAAACAGAGTCTATCCAAGAGATAATAGATTTAACTCTGCAATATATGATAGTGATTACAATTTAATATTTTCTACACTTAAAAATCCAAAAGCTAAACTGGATAAAATAATATATACAAATAATGAAACAATACATTATATAAAAGAACCAGAGTCATATTATCTTGGAGCACAATATGTACTAATAGAGGTTGAAGATGATAAAATCTGGTTACAAAATGTTATAAAAAATATAGCTATTTACGGATCAATTGCATTTATATTTATAATTATTATGGGATATTTTTTGTTAAGAGTTTTATTAAAACCAATGAGAGATGCCCTTCACCTGCTTGATACATTTATAAAAGATACTACACATGAACTAAATACACCAGTAAGTACAATAGTTGCAAATGTTGAGATGATAGATACCAGTAAAATTGATGATGAAAAACTTATTAAAAAAATAAATCGTATAGATATAGGTGCT
>Ga0256843_1000428_pt1 | contig 36035 bp, 35 predicted proteins | sample AlvinellametaG_FD_191572 | JGI IMG/M metagenome (GOLD analysis project Ga0256843, IMG submission 191572) | Pompeii worm associated microbial communities from hydrothermal vent at the East Pacific Rise, Pacific Ocean - Alvinella | ecosystem: Host-associated > Annelida > Integument > Unclassified ...
CAAAACAGTACAACACCCTCTCTCTACTAGTAGAGATTAAACTTTAACTATCTTTATTTCATCTGCTAAAAGATAGCAGATGAATCCCTCTACTCTTTTACCGCTTATCTCTTCTATTGCTTTTACATAGTAACGTACTTGCTTTGTATGGTGTTCACTAAAGGAGAGAGAACTTTTATAGTCTATCACACTAAATGAGCCATCTTTATGCTCCACTAAAAGGTCGATATAACGTAAAGAGTTTTTATATCGTAAAGCTTTTTCTCTATAGGTCTCTCCATTAATGATGTTTGCAACTTTTTCATTTTCACAGAACATATGTACTCTGTTAAGTATATCTATGATTTCAGCTTCACTCAGTGAAAATCCATATTTATTTATAAGCATATTTTTTGCATCAGCTATATGAGTAAGTGTAAAATCTTCCATCATCTCTAACATATAGTGTAGTGCTATACCAAAGTTAATCGCCTTTAAATCATCTTCACTTTGACTCTCTAAAGCAAGTATATCACTCTGCGAGCCATAATAAAACTCCTGAAATTTTAAAGGTTCTCCCTCAGGTACATCCTCTTTTAGCTGTTTTTGAACAACTAACTCTCCAAAACTTCCTATGGATAAATCAAGTAAATCAAAACTAGATTTTTCACTTTTTTTAATGATGATAAGATGCTCTCTTGCTCGTGTAAAAGCAACATAGAAGGCATTTAAGTTATCCTCTTCTACTAAAATTTGCTCTTTTTCCAAAGCATTTTTATAAGTTCTATCTATTACGTCCCTATTTTTAGTTCTCAAGTAGATATTTTCTAAAACAATACCATCATACTCAAAAATAATACTCCCCCTTGATGTAGGTGGTTTTTTTAGTCTATCCATCACTATTACATGTTCATACTCAAGTCCCTTTGATTTATGAACAGTTAACACTCTTACTCCACTTATATCTGATGCAGCAGCAGGAGCATCTAATCTCTCATACTCAAAGAGTAGAGACTCTATGTCACTATATTTTTTTATAACATTTAAAAAACGAATGAGATGAAAATCATTACTAAAGAGCCTATATCTCTCTATAACTCCCTTAATTAGGTCAAAAAGTTTTATCTCGTTGAGATTGAAATACTCAATTTTTTTTGGCTCTTGGGCAACAAGTGAAAAGAAGTTTTGTCTATATATTTCCTCTTTAAAGTACTGATACTTTAAGTACTCTAAAATAGCTTTTACCGATTTTTGGTTGATAAGCTTTGTGGTTGTTTCAGTTACAACCTCAATATTCTCAGCAATAAGTGCATTTTTTATCTCTTCTCCATCCCCATTTGTTGCACATAAAATAGCTATATTATTAACATCTGCTCCTAAAGTTATAAACTTTTTGACCTGAAGAATCGTCTCCTCTAATAGTTCATCATTTTGTACTATCTCTACATAACCACTATTAGCCTCTTCTCGAACAAGTTGGGGAGTATAGTTCTTTATTTTAGTGATAAATACACGGTTTACAAACTCTATCACCTCTTTTTGTGACCTGTAATTTGTTAAAAGTTTCTCAACCTTTGTCCCATTCTGTTTTACAACTTCACTAAAAAGTGCAGAGACACCACCTCTAAATCTATAAATAGACTGTTTGACATCTCCTACAAAAAAGAAACTCCCATTTTCAAATACACCCTGCCCTGAAGTTATCTCCTGTATAAGTGGTTTTAAAATCTCATACTGTACTATACTTGTATCTTGAAACTCATCGAGTAGCATATGCTCTATTTTTGCATCAAGTCTGAAGTATAAAAACTCACTATCGTTAATACGATGGAGTATCTCATAGACAAGGGCTGTCACATCAGAAAAACTCAGCTCACTCTCTTCCATATAGAGTGCTTTTTTTGCTTTTTTATAGATGTTTGTCAGTTGATGGAGAGCATAAAAGAAATTTTTCTCTTTTGCTTTATAGTAGGATTCTATACTCGTTTGAATAGTATGTAAACAACTGTTCATCTCTAGTGTAAAACACTTTTTAAAGACCCAGTACTCTAAAGAGTCTTTCAGTACCCATGATTTTTCTCTGAGTGCATCAAAACTCTCTACTTGAACAGCACTTACAAGTGAGGGAGAAGCACTTTTACAGTTACTCACAATAGTTTGAAGAGTTGCTAAAGCCTCCATAGCCGAGGCTTCAAACTCTCTCGTATCCTCTTTAGAAAACTTTATATGCCTAAACTCTTCCTGTTTTATGTAAAATGCATCAATCAAAGAGAAAATATCTGTTACTCTTTTGTTTGACTCCAAAGAGAGGTTTATAAGTAACTCTTTATTACCACTTACACTTACCTCTTTTAAAAATCTTGTAAGAAGCTTTTGTTCATGTTGTGAAGCAAAAGTAGAAAAGTCTGGCATAAGAGATGCGTAGAGTGAAAACTTACGAAGTATCTGTGTGAAAAAGCTATCGATAGTCATTATCTTAGAGTTTGCATTTAAAAACTTACTTAAAATAAACTCTCTGTTACTGAGAAGTTCCTCTTTACTAAGAGATGTCACCTTTGCTATTTCATCTAGTTCACCACGGCTTTCTAGATCTTCTAGAGTCTCTACAACTCTCTCACTCATCTCTCTAGCTGCCTTATTTGTAAAGGTAAGCGCTAAAATTTTGGATGGGTCTGCTTCCATAAATAGTAAGGAGAGATAACGGACAACAAGCATAAAAGTCTTTCCACTTCCCGCACTTGCTTCATAAGCTAAATTGTTTATAAACATAGGTTTCCTATCAAGTTTTTCAAGAAACATTTTAGCATTATTTTTATTATTAGAGAGAAGATTACTCTACATTAAGCTCAAAACTCTGTATCGTAAATATAGCTAGCTATCTCTTTTGCCACACTCTGCTCATAACCTAAAAGTGGCATAAGTTTATATTTTTTAACTTCTTCACTCATTATAGAGTGCTCTTGTGTTGGGTTTAAGATAAAGAGTGCCATATAGTTTACAAAATCCTCTTTCTTACTAAAGACTGACTTATAGTGACGTTTCACCTCTCGCATAGATGGAGCAGAAAGAGCTTCTGTCATATGATGGCAAGTGATACAATTACCATTAAAGAGAAGAGCTCTATCATCTGCATAAAGAGATTCGCTCAAGAGGAACAATAACACTATTATAGGCAGGGAGATTTTCTTCATTACTCTAATCCTATATCACTACTTACTCTACGAAATGCTTTTTGCACATCTTCTTGAGTTAAAGGAGCATCTAAATCATTATAGTAACTATATAGAAGCTTTGATTCTTTATATATATCTAAGCGTAAATAATTTACAGGGAAATTACTCAATGCTTTTCTTTGAACATTTTGATTTGAGTTACAAACTATACCACTTTTTTGAGAGGCATGTAACTTATACTCACAACCTTTATCAAAGCCATATAACTCTAATAATGTATTATTTAACTTTATCTCTAGAGGGGAACTCACTAATGCGAGACACTTTACCTCTTTTATATTTGTATCATACTTTACAACACTCGCACTCTCTTGAGTACAAGAGATGCTAAAAATAGTAATGATAATAAAAAGTAAAAAATTTAAAGAGTTCATAACAAGAATTTTATCTAAAAAAGATTAAATTATTATAATTTATAAATATATTTATTATTTGTATAGATTAACTTTCTCTTTGACACATCACTTTATAGTCACAAAATTTGCACTCATTTACATCTTCACATTGAGTTGTGTCAATCTCTTCTATCGCTAATAAATCTTTTATATGTGAAGAGAGTATGGCTAATTTCTCCTCTAAAAAACTCTCCCTTACTATCTTAGACTCCTTAAGATCATAAAAGGAGCACTCCTGAACATCTCCTAAACCGGATGCTAAGAGATAGTAAAACTCTAGTTGAAAGTCGGTAGCTTCTGTATAGTTGTTTTTATTGTAGAGTTTATAAGAACCTGTTTTATAGTCTAATACTTCCACAAGATTCTCTTTTTTATCTACTCTATCTATCTGCCCTATCAGTTTAATACCTTGAAAGTCAATTTCAAACTTCTCTTCACATTTGTAGACTTCCCATCCATCACGAAAACGTAAAATTTCATTTTGAGCAAATAAGGAGAGTCTCTTTTTTTGTAAACTTATAAGATATTTTTCAAGTTCACTTTTTCCACATACTTTATCAAGTTCTCTATCAAGATCTTTTTTTAAACTCTTGACATCACTGTAAGTACTTTTTTTAAGATAGAGTTCTTTAAGAGCAAGGTGAACAGCATTTCCTATTTCATACTCTTCTGGTACATCTTTTGGAATAGTATGCCCTTGTATAAACTCTATGTATTTATAGTAGTACTTACGTTTACAAGTTAAAAATACTTTTAACCTACTTGCTGAGAGCTTAACATTTTTAAAGCTGTACTCTATTTTTTTATCTTGAAACTCCAGCTTATCTTTACGCTCCATACTAAAAAGTATCTTAGCATACTCTGACTCATCATATTTTATCTCTTGGACTATAGCTAACTGTTTTAAAAATCTTGATGCACTACTCTCCTGAGAACTTACAAAAGAGATAGCAACCTCTTTAGAAGAGTTTATAAGAGAGGTATAGTAATGTTTTTGAAGATTCTCTCTATCATTCATAGTTGGTAGATTTGCATTTTCTCTGAGTTGTGAGTTTAAAAACATATCTTTATCACTTCTTTTTGGCACATTCTTATCATCAAAATCTATGATGATTACTCCATCAAACTCAATACTCCTGCTCTCCAATACCCCCATAACAGTTACTTTTCCACCCCGTATATCATCTAATGTTCTTGCAGATAAACGTTGCATAAAAAGATTTAAAAGAGATTTTACACTCATATCTTTCATAAAGTGTATTATTTTTTTAAAACTAAAAATTTCCTCTTCATATATCTTCAACTCTTGTTTTTTACTAAAGAGTACTTTTAACTCTGTTAAAAATTCAATAAAATCTATTTCATCTGCACTTTTATAGTAGATAGCATATAGTTTCAAGTATAGCTCATCACCAATTCGCTCTACTCTCGCTTCATTTTCACATGAATCTAACTCTATCATTTTTATGGTAGCTTCTATTTTTCTATAAATCCAACTCTCTGAATAGGGTTCACCCATAGCTAAGTTAAGATTTGACTTACTATCAAAACTTCTCAAAAGTGGAGCCATTGACTCATTGGGAAGAATAACTGCTATCTTATCTGGAGCATACCCTTTTTCAACATACTCATATATCTTCTTCTTTATAAAAGCAATTTGAAGTAGTGACTCACTAAAACTTTCACATACTACATTATCATTTTGTTCTATCGTCTCTTGGCTTAGTATCTTTTGTTCGTTGAGTGATATTTTGTATCTATAATTATTTTTGACTTCTAATCCTAGTTCATAAAATCTACTTTGCATTTTAGTATTAAACGAAGAGGTATTAAAAAGTAGTTCAACTTCGGAGTAGTGTGTTAACTCTTCTAATAATTCAAACTCAAAATTTGTAAGATGCCCATCTATGCTTAGAGTAATTTTTTCATGTTTCTTTGCATAAGCCTTATTAAAAGTATAAAGCTTAGGTAAAAAAATTCTATCCAAGTATCGCTTCTCTTCACATAATTTTTCATAACGTTTATGTAACTCGATTAATATGCTTATATGCTCTTCATATTCACCATATATATCTGCACCAAGTAAATTATTTATATCATATTTTTCAGCACTCAACTCTGCAAAAAACTTAAAGATATAGGCACTATTCTTTGTAAAAGTAAAAAAACTTCTCTCAATTTGTAACTCAGAAAACTTTTTAAAATCAGAAGCCTCTAAGAGAAGTAATACTCGTGTATCATCATCTATATATTTATAACCATCTACTATACAAAGTTTCGATATAAAATCACTCATCGTTATATAGTTTGGTAAAAAAGTGGATTGACTATTAAGGGAAAGTTGCTCGTGACGAACGGCACGAGCAGAAGGTAGGACTATGGTTCTTTTATCCATAGTTTAAAATTCAAAAGCCTCTTTTATTCTTGTATCTGCTTTTATATTATAAAACTTATAATCATCATCAACAACTACTTTGAGTATTAAGTTCCAAACACCTACTTTAGGAAAATCTGCTCCAGAAAAAGTGTAAACTCCATTTTCTACTTTTGGGTTTTCAAACTTTTGGTCATACTTACTCGTTTCAGGTCTACTAGTAGCTAAAATCAATTTTGCATTATTAATAGGATTGCCATTTACATCAGATACTTTATATTTAATAGTTGCATCTTTTGCCACTATACCATCTTTAATATACTCTACTTTATATTTTTTATCAAATGCAATTCTTGCTTTAATTAAGTTATTTGCATTTGCATCAGCATCTTGATAATGCGTCATATATGCATCACTCTCTTGTATATCTGCCTTACTTGTAACTACTATGGTTGCAACACAAAAACCAAAAACTAATGTAATTGCTCCACCTATAATATAGGGCCAAACTCTGCCGCTACTACTTTTGCTCATTCTTATGCCTTCTTCTATAAATTGTTCTTCTAATATACATAATTATACCATATAATACAAAACCATAGAAAAACAGTTTTACAAAGAAGAGAGCAGTTTGATTTGCATGACCCGGATCATTCTCCAACTTTACACCCTTGCTTTGTGATATCTGTTGAACAATATCTATATAACCATTAAACATAGAACCAGAATATTTTCCAACTACTTGCTCTTTTTTCGCTTTTCCTGCTAAAAGAGGTAGTATTGTTCCTCCATAATCTTTTCTCATTTCATTAAAAGAGTCCCAACTATCAGCATAGGTAAGAGCTAAAACAAAAGCTTGTACTGCAGAAGCAACAGGACTTAAAACCTGTCTTTTGTTAAAATACTTATATAAAGATTTATCATTTGCCATCAAGTCAACTTGAGAATCCATTTCAGAAAAAACCAATACTATTGTAGGTTCATTAAAGTTCTTAAGAATCTCTTTTTCATACTCTGTTATGCTCATTCCACTTGGAAGTTCTCTTAACATTATAAGTCTTAAAGCAATTCCAGTTTTCTGATAAAGTTCACTACCAAGTCTCTCTACTTGTTCAGTAAATGCCGGACGATGAACTATTTCATCTTTATATAAATATTCTGCTACTAATTGTGTTTGAAAAAATATTATGAGGATGAGGGCATAAAGCCCTCTATTTAAAAATTGCAATGAAACTTCCTAACCAACATAAAGATGGTTTGGAGTTACAACTGCGAAGAGTGTGTATGCAGCCATAATAATTAGACCTAATGTAATAATTTTTTCCATTATATACTCCTTACTTCACATCAACAACATGTTTAGCATTTTCAGTACTAAACATTTTGATTGATTTTTCATTTTCAATTTTATAAAAGTTCTCTGCATTAGCATTTTGAACACTTAATGCGCCCATAGTTAAAAATGCAAGAATACTAAGTAATAAAACTGTTGCTATTAACATACCAGTTACACCATCAAGAGCAAATACGCTTCTATTCTCATTCATACCTGACTCCTTATTTAGCACTTAAGCTAGTGATGTATGCACCAACAGCTTCTTTTTGTTTAGCATTTAATCTCTCAAATGCAGGCATAGTACCAATAGCACCTTTTTTACCATGATTAAGAACATTTGTTACAAGTGTTGGGTTGAAATCAGCAATACTTGGAGCAACATACTCCATACCTTTTCCATCCGCACCGTGACAAGATGAACATACACCAGCAAAAACTTCAGCACCAGCTCCACTCATACCATTTGCTACATAAGTAGAAACAGCATCAATTTCTGCATCAGTAATTAAAGCACCAGTTGTCATATTAAATAGACCATTACGATCTGGCATAGGCATTTCAGTACCTAAAAGCTGATTGTTTGAACCATTTTCAATAACATACTTCACTGAATTAGCTTCAAGTCTAACATTTAAGTTAGCAGCTTTACCATCAATACCATCAGCAGCAAGACCGTGACATACTTTACACTCTGCTAAGAATACTGACTCACCCATTTCAACAAGTCTGTCACCAGTAATTGAAGCATATTGAGCATTAAACTTAGCGTTATGAGCTGCAGTATCTTCATTGTACTCACCAATTTGAGAATAAGCATTTACTGGATAACCAATTACCCAGTACCACATACCCCAAATCATTGTGCCTAAGAACATAACTGCCCAACCAAATGGTACAGGGTTTTTATATTCACCTATATTATCCCAAGACTCATCTGCCAACTCACCCTCTGCAGTATCAGTTTGCATTTGACGAACATACTTGATTACAACAAATACTGTAATAATTACAAGTGCAACAGCACCAGCAACTGCAAGCATATTGACGATATCACCGTTTAGTCCACCCTTAGACATACCTACTGAAACGTAAGTAAAACCTAACATAGCAACTGTTATGATAATTCCCCAAAGATAAAGCTTATTCATATATCTCTCCTATTTCTCTTTATCGTCAGATATAGCATTTACCGGAGTATCTACTATATCATCTCTTAGTGCCATATTACTATACTCTTCATAATCATGACCATCTGCATCTTTTCTATTTTTATAGAGGTGGTATATGTAAGCATATAGAGCCACCGTCATAAATACAGTCAGTGCAAAATACCCATAAGCTTGAAATTCAGCAATATTCACTCTAAATTCCTAACTTATTTAAGACTATTTAAATATGCAATAAGTGCTACGATTTCAGGAATCTTACCACTAGCAACTGCATCTTTAACATCTTGATCTTTCATATCTGCTGCGATAACTTTTGCTTCAGCTAAAGCCATAGCATTTGCTTCTGCAACACTTCCACCCATTTTAACAATTTTAGTTGACCCATCTTTCATAGGAACTGGTTTGTTATAAGGAACTGAGAAAAATTGATTTACTGTTAATTGCTCAGCAAATGCAGTATCAATATCCGCAGTATTTGTAAACATCCAAGCATAACCTGGCATGATAGAACCTGGAACAACTGATGCAGGATCTTTCATATGATTTTCATGCCAATCAGTAGTACGATAGTTACCTACACGCATTAAATCTGGACCAGTTCTTTTTGAACCCCAAAGAAAAGGACGATCATACGCATACTCACCACTTAAAGAGTAGTGACCATAACGATCTGTTTCTGATTTAAATGGACGAATAAGTTGTGAATGACAAGCATTACAACTGTTCTTAATATAAACTTGACGACCCGCTAACTCTAAAGTAGAGTATGGAGCAGTTCCGATTACTGGACGAGAAGCTTGTGCAAAGTTTGGAACGATTTCAATCAAACCTGCAAAAGCAATTGCAACAAATACACCTACCGCAAAGAAGAACGGGTGTTTTTCTAACCAATGAAACATAATAATATCCTCCCTTTCTTAAGCGCCCATAGGCGATGCATTAGCTGGCTCTTGCTCAAGCGCTTTTCCAGCAGTCATAGTTTTATAAATGTTATATGCAAACATTAAGAAACCAGTTAAGTATAATAATCCACCAACACCACGAATAGCATAGTAAGGGTGAAGAACTGTAACAGTATCAATGAATGAGTAAGCTAAGTTACCAAACTCATCGTGAGCACGCCACATCATACCTTGTGTAATACCTGCAATCCACATAGAAGTGAAGTATAAAACAACACCTAAAGTTTGAATCCAGAATTGTGAAGCCATTAAAGACTTAGAGTAGATCTCACGTTTAAATACACGTGGAGCCATGTGATAAAGTGCAGCCATAATCATAAAGCCAACCCAACCAAGAACACCATCATGAACGTGACCAACAATCCAGTCAGTAAAGTGTGCAATAGCATTAACAGATTTAATAGCTTGGATAGGACCTTCTAATGTTGAGAACATATAGAATGTAGAACCAAGAACCATAAACTTGATTAGTGGAGATGCTGCAACTTGTTGCCACTCACCTTTCATAGTTAAAAGCATATTGATTGCTGAACCCCATGATGGAAGAATAAGAACTATCGAAAAGATAGAACCCATAGTTTGCATCCAATCAGGAACAGTAGAATAGAGAAGGTGGTGACCACCAGCCCATAAATAAACGAACATTAGACCCCAGAATGAAAGTAAAGACAGTTTATAAGAATAAATTGCTTGACCTGATTCTTTTGGTAAAAAGTAGTAAATCATTGCAACAATAGGAACAGTAAAACCAAATGCAACTGCATTGTGTCCATACCACCATTGTACTAATGCATCATTTGTACCAGCATACATAGAAACTGAATGATACCAAGCACCAATTCCAGACTCACCAGCAGCAGAAGTTGCAAGCATTGTAGGAACTTCCATGTTGTTGAAAAGGTAAAGCATAGCTATACCAAGGAAAGTAGCAATATAATACCAAACTGAAATGTATAATGACTTCTCACGGCGAATACCGATAAGACCAAAGATACTCATACCAAAAAGTACCCAAACGATAACGATAGCGATATCAATAGGCCACTCGAATTCAGCATACTCTTTTGAAGTTGTAATACCCATAAATAGAGAAACAACAACTGCAGCAACACCTACAATATATAACCAAAAGTGTAACTTACCAATAAACATCAAAAAGCCTGATTCTGCCATTGACACTTTAAGTACACGCTGACCAACATAATACCAAGTAGAAAAAATACCACTTAACGTAAAACCAAAAATTACTGCATCCGTATGCAGTGGACGAAGACGACTGAAGTTTGTGTATTCAGCTAAACCGCTTCCAAACATAGTATTAATACTAGGGAACGCAAGCTCAAATGCTAAAATTACACCGATAGTCATACCAACAATACCTAAAACGATAGTCGTTAGCATAAACATCTTTGCAACCGTATAGTCGTACTCTAATGGACGATTCTCCATATATAGCCTCCTTAAGATTCAAAGCAATTAAGTTTAAGAAATATCATTAAAATATTTACTAAACTAATTAACATGGTATATTAGCAGTAGATTGGTTTAAATTATCTTAATTTGATGTTAAATTTGTAGATTTATTATCTTTTTGTTTACTTTTGGAATTTTATATAATTTTAAGAAATGAATGGAAGGGAAGTAGCCATAAGAGCTACTTATATGTAAAGAGGACTATCTTTTAATAAGAGTAAGGAACTCTTTAAATATATAACGGCTCTCTTTTGGTCCAGGACTTGATTCTGGGTGATGTTGTACTGAAAATATTGGTGCATCGTTATACTTTAAACCTTCAATAGTGTTATCAAAAAGATTTGTATGAGTTACAGAAGCAATCTCTACAATATTATCTGGAACATTGTAATTATGATTTTGTGCAGTTATTTCAACCAGTCCAGTTTTTTCATTTTTAACAGGATGATTTCCACCATGATGACCAAATTTCAACTTATATGTATCATATCCATGAGATATTGATAAAAGTTGATGTCCTAAACAGATACCAAACATAGGGATTTTTGCTTTAATTAGTTTTTTAATTTGCTCTTGCTCTTTTTTTAAAACAAGAGGATCCCCTGGTCCATTTGAAAGAAAAACACCATCAATTTTCTTCTCATTAAATTGCGTTATTAACTCGTCTGCCTTAAAATCATTTGGGATTACATCTACCGCTATACCTGCACTTACTATCTCATTTAAAATATTACGCTTCACGCCAAAGTCTATAACAGCAATCTTCGCCTCAGCAGATGGAGCTTCTTCATACTCAAATCCATTTTTATCATTATAAGTACCTGAAGTATGTTTGTAAGCTTTTTTAGTACTCACTTGCTCTATATAGTTAACGTCTTCTATACGAGGTGAATCATTTAAAATTTTTGCTAACTCATCTTTATCACTTATTTCTGTTGATGCTATCATCATCATAGCACCTTCACTTCGAATCATTTTTGTTAAATATCTCGTGTCAATATCACAAATACCCATAACATCATACTTAAGTAAAAAGTCTGCCAAAGACTCCTCTGCCCTAAAGTTAGAGTATCTATCTTGATATTTTCTAACAATCATACCTTTTGCATGAGCAGAACTACTCTCCATATCTTGAGCATTTACACCTACATTTCCTATCTCTGGCATTGTAAATGTAACAAACTGACCAGCGTAAGAAGGGTCTGACATAATCTCTTGATAACCACTAAGTGAAGTATTAAAAACTATTTCTCCAACTACAGTTGCTTCAGCACCAAAACTATTTGCCTTTAAATATGTTCCATTTTCAAGATAGATATATACTGTTTTAAGATTTTGATTCATACTCATTACTCCATACCTCTTTTCATCATCTCTTCACGATAAAGTTTTTCATGAAGAATTTCAAACTCATCTGTTCCTGGGATAAATTTTCTTTTATATGAACGTATTTTATCCATAACAGCATCTTCTATCTCTGATGTATCTGCAATAAAGCCTGTAATTGCATTATAAATAATGTTTTTAATACGATTTTCAGTTACATCAAAATGGATAAGATCTTCTTCATAAAGTTCATCTAAGATACTATGACTTACATCAGAAAAACGCTCTTCATAGTTAAGAATGACCCCAAATTCAGGTGCTATTTTCTTTTTAATCATAAAGAAAAGCTGTCTCTCATCAGCGAGCATAAATTCTATCTCTTCTTCATTCTCGTCACATATTTCATTTACTTTTTCTTCTAAAGCTATCTCTTTTTTCACATCTTCTTCAAGAACTTTTTGGGCTTCATATGCCACAGGTTCAAGACCTTTAGTCATTGTAACAACACCACTTTTATTTAATTCGATTGCAACTTTGTTAGCTATATGGGGAATAGTTTTTAGTGATATTTTCATGTGTGATAACCCTACTTCATTTTTTAAATTTTGTGATTTTACAATATTTTAGGTAAAAGTCTTATTAGTTGAGAGTTATTTGCTTAAAAGTTGTGTAAGTTTTGAAGCTTTTTTAGGATCCATTTTTGTTAATATTTTACCTACTACTTTAGGTTTTAAAGATTGTAAAATATCTACCGCCTCTTGTTCATTCATGTCGGAGAGTATATTTGATGCCGAAGCCGGCTTCATTTTTGCAAATGTTTGGGCTATTTTACTCATTTTTGTACTTTTAAGTTCTTTTAAAACTAGTTCATTTTGTTTTAGCATTTCTTGAATATTTTTCTCTTTTTGAGTAATACTCGCTAATTTTTCATTGACAGATTCTTCTTTTTGGTTGAGTTTAGACTCTTTTTGTTTTAAAAGTTCTTCTGTTGCAACTTTTAGTGAATTGAGTGCTTGTTTTTGTTCATCTATTCTCTCTAATTCAACAAGAAGTTCACTTTTTCTCTCTTGAAAAATTTCGGTACAGTCAAATAGTCTATCACTTGTTTGGAGGGAAAAAAGTGAATTGACCATAAATAAAACTATTAAAATTACTTTCAAGATACTTCCTTTAAAATTCTTTTGTTTTCATACGTCATCAATGCTATTTCATCAAGATCTTTTGCTTCTTGTTGTTTACGTTTTGTGAGTACTTTTTTAATCTCTTCGAGTTCTAAATACTTGAACTTTTCATACTCTATCATACTCTTTTTAAGCGATTCTTTAGCACTCTCTATTTCTCTTTTTGTAAATAAAATCCACTCTTTATTATGTTCTATAATAACCCGTTGTGAATCCAGGAGTGCCCGTGCAGATAAGAAATTAGAAATTTGTCCAGATGTTGGAGAGGGAATATCATTTAAAAGAGTAAGAGAAGCATCGTATGCACTCTGTGCACTCTTTAAGTTGGCATTAGCATTTTGAAGCTCACGTTCACTCTTTTGCATAATGTTTTTTTTAACACTTACCAAAGATGTGTACTTTGTCTTCATAATGCTACTCCTTATAAAATTATAGTATCATCTCTCTCAGGTGATGTAGATATGATACCAACTTTTGTTTTACTAATCTCTTGGATAGTTTTCACAAAATCTTGTGCATCTTTAGGAAGAGCATCAAAAGTTCTAGCACCTACTGAGTTATTCCACCCTTTAAATGTTTTATAAACCGGTGTAACATCTTCTAAGTTTGATGGCATATAGTCTATCTCTTTTCCATTTAACTCATAAGCAACACAGAGTTTCACTTCGTCAAAACCATCTAATACATCAAGTTTCATAAGTGCTAGCTCATCACAACCATTCAATCTTGCTGCATGACGAGTTGCAACTGCGTCAAACCAACCACAACGACGAGCACGACCAGTAGTTGTACCAAACTCATGTCCTTGTTCACCAAGACGTTTACCATCTTCTCCAAAATCTTCACTAGGGAATGGTCCATTACCAACACGAGTACAGTATGCTTTTACAATTCCTATCACTTTACCAATATCTTTAGGATTTATACCAAGCCCTGTACAAGCACCAGCACTTACAGTAGCTGATGAAGTCACATAAGGATATGTTCCATGATCAATATCAAGAAGTGTACCTTGTGCACCCTCTAAAAGGATTTTTTTCTCTTCATCTAATGCACGCCAAACAAGTTGTGTAGTATCTGTAATAAATGGAGCTAATTTTACTCTATAGGACTCTAACTCAGCAAAAAGTTCTGACTCAATAGGTGTAGGTATTTCATAAATATCAAAAATAGCTCTATTTTGCTCAAAATACTCAATAATAGCTCTTGTTAATTTTGCAGGATGTAAAAGTTCACCTACACGAAAACCAGTACGGTTGATTTTATCTGCATAAGCAGGTCCAATTCCCTTACCAGTTGTACCAATAGCCTTATCACCTTTAAGACGCTCTTTGGCTTGGTCCACTAAAGCATGGTAGTAAAGATTTAAGTGTGCTTTATCCGAGATAAAAAGACGACCTTCTAAGTTTTCAAACTGTACCATCTCTTTAATGATAGACTCAGGAGAGAGAACAACACCATTTCCTACTACATTGATTGCATCAGGATTTAAAACACCAGAAGGAATGAGGTGTAAGGCATACTTTACACCATCTACCCAGATAGTGTGACCAGCATTATGTCCACCCTGTGAACGACAAACCATATCATATTCACAAGCTAGTCTATCTACTATTTTACCTTTACCTTCGTCACCCCATTGGATACCTACGATTAAATCTGCTTTCATTTTATTCCCTATTTACTTTGTTAATTCTTCACAAACTGCGTCTGTGTATATTGCAAAACCTACTGATGTTAGGTCGTTGTTTTTGTATCTTCCACCACGTGCATAAACTTCATTATCTTGAATGACACGGAAAAAAAGCTCATCATAGTAGAGCATTTTTGCATAGTACATTGGTGCAAGCACTGTATTTTCACACTTCATTTGTGTGCATAGCTCTTTCATCTTAAGAAGTTCTATCTTTATTGCCTCGGGAACAAGTGCTATTACTTCATCTATCTGCTCAATATACTGAAGATAGACAAGCTTAGTAAGCCACTCCACTTTAAGACTAATAAATTTATCAATGTTTATATGTCTAAAATCATCTATTGTAAGTGTATCAAACATCTCTACTAAAAGCTCAGGAATTTTAATGTTAGAAATCTGCATCAAAGGAGTGACTTCAAGTTTTTCAAAGATAGCAGTTGCGAGCGATGCAACACTAGAGAGTTTCGTCTCACCCATAAACTCCACACCTACCTGATACTGTTCAGTCGTAGGATATGTCACAACAGGTTGAATATAAAACCATTTTTTCTGCTTAGTATTTCTACCAAGACGCTTCTCAATGATGCGAACTACATCTATGGTAGAGTCAGCACGAAGAGAGAGTGCATTGTTTTTTGCATCGTTGACACGAATAAGTTCACGTTCATCAGCGATACTAAGGTGTTGATGGTAAGAAAATATTGGAGTTACTATCTCTTCATACCCATTTGCATCAAGTATCTCACTTGCTATGTTCTCAATATGGCGTTTTACTTTAGCACTCTTGCCAAAGTATAACTTACTTCCATTAGGAATCTCATGCTCTAGTATCATTATTTGCTCATTTTAAATGTAATCTCGTTAAAGATTTTGTTTGCTGTACCATCGTATGTTCTGCGTCCAAGTTTTGCCATTGCAAGTTCAACAGCATTCACAACCCATGCCATCTCGTAGTTGTTAATAAGACCCATCTGGTTAATTCTAAAAATTTTCCCTTTAAGATGATCCTGTCCACCTGCAACATTCACATCAAAATCCTCTTTGAGTATCTTTCTAATCTCACTCGCATCTGCATCATCAATAGTCGTCATAGATTTAGCAGGATTTTTAGGGTAAATATGAAGTCCTAAAGCCTCTAGTGCAGACTTTACAGCCTCAGCACGAGTAGCCGTTCTCTCATAAAGTGCATCAACACCACCCTCCGCTTCAATCGTTTCTAAAACTTCTAAAAGACCAATAGTAAGCGTAGTTGCAGCTGTATAAGCCGTAGTGTTTTGCTTCTGCTTTTTAATCTCTGATGCAAGGTTAAGGTAGTAACCCTTTCCAGCTCCTATTTTACTAATAGCACTACTGCTTAAACCTAAAAGAGAGAGACCAGGAGGAAGCATTAAGGCTTTTTGACTTCCAGCTAAAAGTGCATCGATATTTGTTACATCTATAGACTCAACACCCACAGCAGTAATCCCATCAGCAATAATCATAATCTCAGGATTTATCTCTTTAGCAGCTTTTGCTATCTCCTCAACCGAGTGACGTAGCCCACCCGCTGACTCACTTATCTGAATAGCAATTGCATCAATCTCTGGATTCTCTTTGAGTGCATTTACAACAGCTTCTACCGATGCAGGAGTATCCCACTCGTTTTTTATCTCAACATTTTTAAGTCCATGAGCAAGAGCGATTTTTCCAAAACGCTCACCAAACTTTCCAGAGTTGATACTAAGAAGTGTGTTGTGACAGAGGTTGATAACAGCTGCTTCCATTGCCCCTGTACCACTTGATGCAAGCATAATAACTTCATCAGTTTTAAAGAGCTTAAAAAGGTGTGAGCGAGTCTTCTCAAAGATAGCTTCAAATTCAGGTGTACGGTGATGCATAGTCTCATCACTCATAGCATTACGAACATTTTGAGGTACTGGAGTTGGACCAGGTGTAAAAAGTAACATATATATTTCCTACGAAGTTTAAATAAAAACCTCGTATTATATCGAAATATTTTTAAAATTAGGAAAGAGTGTCTCTATTTTGGCATTCTAGCTGTGATAGTGTTAAGTGTTTTAAAAATTGCATCTTCTTGAAATGGTTTTACCATATAACCATTTGCACCTTTTTTAATCATTTTAAGAACACTTGCTTTTGAACCCTCTGTGGTAGCCATAATAATACGAGTTTTATTCCACTCTTTATTTGCTCTTACCGCATCTACAACCTCTTCACCAGTCATATTAGGCATGTTCCAGTCTAGAAGCATAATATCTATTTTCTCTTTTTTCATTACTTCCATTGCTTCTAGTCCATCTTCTGCCTCAAAAAGATTTAACTCTTTCCACTCTGGTGGCTTAAAATAACGCTTTACTGTATTTGTTAAAACACGTCTTACAATTTTACTATCGTCTACTATTAATAAGTTCATATTATTTACCCTTCTTTATGATAAAATACCGTTTTTAGTAGTTTAACACATATAAGTAAAATTTACTTTAATTGTCGTTATATAATTCTAAATTTACTTTGAGGTGTGTATGAATATTTTTGATTCTGTTATTTTAGGTCTTATAGAAGGCTTCACTGAATTCCTCCCTATATCCTCAACTGGACATTTAATAATCGCTAGTAGTTTTTTAGGTATAGAACAAACATCCATTACAAAATCTTATGAAGTAATTATTCAGTTCGCTGCCATCTTAGCAGTTATATTTAATTACAAAGAAAAATTCACTATTAAGAAAATAGACTTATGGACAAAAGTTTTTATTGCATTCCTCCCTATTGGAGTAGTAGGATTTATTTTTTCTCATCAGATTAAAGAGCTTTTTAGTATAAATATTGTTGCAACGATGTTCATTCTTGGAGGTTTAGTTTTTTTAATTGTAGAGAAATTTTTTATTCCAAATGAGACATCCACTATAGATGATGTAGAACAAGTTACATTCAAACAATCTATCATCATAGGTTTAGCACAAGTTTTCGCTCTTATTCCAGGAACGAGTAGAGCTGGTTCAACCATCATTGGTGCTCTTTTAGTTGGACTCAGTAGAAAAGCAAGTGCTGAGTTTAGTTTTTTACTTGCTTTTCCTGTTATGAGTGCTGTTACAGCCTATGATTTACTCAAACACTATAATGAATTCAATGAAGCAAACCTTCTCAATCTTGGTATTGGTTTTGTTGTCTCTTTTGTAGTAGCTTTTATCACTATCAAGCTTTTTTTGAAGTTTTTAGAAAAATTTACATTTGTTGCTTTTGGTATTTATAGAATCATTTTTGGTATCACTCTGCTTCTGTTTTTCAACTAAAAACTCACTTTTAGCTCACTTTTGGAACTTTTTTTGCTTGATACTTCTTAACAAATCAATGTTAAAGGAGATATCATGCAAACATTTAGCAGATATAACGCCCATCTACATAGACTTTTAGATACTTTAGAAGAGAGATTTTATGAGCTAAGTACAAAGTTTTTATAAACTTTTTAGAACTTTTTTCATAAGAGCTAATGCTTTAGAACGATGTGATAATTTTTTCTTTATCTCATTTTCAAGCTCTCCCAATGTTTGCTTATACCCCTCAGGTATAAACATTGGGTCATATCCAAAACCACCCTCACCTTTTGCTTTAGTTAAGGCTGTGCCGTACATCCAACCATGCACTGTTCTTTCACTCTCTTTTGTAACAATTGCAATGGCAGCTGTATAGTGTGCAGGAGAGTTCTCAAAACCTCGCTCTTTTATATCTTGCATCAGTTTATAAAGATTATCTTTATCACTTGCATCCACTCCACCATACCTTGCACTAAAAATTCCAGGTGCACCATCTAAGACATCCACACTTATACCACTATCATCAGCAATAACTACTAAAGTATCATCATCAAGTGCTTTATAAACTGCTCTTGCTTTTATGAGTGCATTCTCTTTAAATGTCTCTGCATCTTCAACTATTTCAAACTCTTTTATCAACTCACTGTATGGTATAACCTCATACTCTGGGCATAACTCTTTAATTTCTCTTACTTTGCCTTTATTAGATGTAGCTAAAACTAATTTCAAATGTTTTTCCTTAAACTCTATTAATTATCTTTTGTATATAATTCCATTATTATACTACATAAAAGGCTTTAAATGTTTAAAAAAGTACTTCCATTATCTTCCATTTTATTCTTAAGATTTTTAGGATTATTCCTTGTTTTACCCGTTCTTTCAGTTTATGCACTTGATTTAGAAAATGCAACTGGATTTCTTGTTGGTATCATTGTTGGTGGTTATGCACTCACACAAGCAATATTTCAAGTTCCCTTTGGAACTATGAGTGATAAGTTTGGTAGAAAACCTACTATACTTTTTGGTTTACTCATCTTTTTAGTTGGTTCAGTGATTTGTGCTTACTCTACTGACATCTACACACTTATGTTTGGACGTTTCTTACAAGGTGCGGGAGCTATTGGTTCTGTTGTAACGGCGATGATTTCTGACCTTGTTGAAGAAGAAGTTCGTGGTAAGGCAATGGCTATCATGGGTGGATTCATCGCTATGAGTTTTGCACTTGCTATGGCTCTTGGTCCTGTTGTTGCTGCAAACTTTGGAATTAGCACTATCTTTTTAATTACTGCTGGTTTAGCTGTTTTAGCAATCATTGTTCTCTTTACTAAAGTACCAACACCTCCAAAGATAAAACATATTTACCACAATACTTCAAAAACATCAGATATTTTAAAAGATAATAACCTTTTAAATATGATTATAATCAATGCTATGCAAAAAGGTTTAATGACAATGGCTTTTGTTCTTATCCCTATTATTCTTACAAAACCTCAGTATGGTTTTGGATGGGAAAAGTCAGAGTTATGGATGGCTTATGTTCCAGCAATGATAGCAGGTCTTATAGCTATGGGTCCAGCCGCTGTTTTTGGTGAGAAAAAGAATATTCCTAAACAGATATTTTTACTCTCTATCCTTATGTTTCTGATTGCTTTTCTTATCATGGGATTTACAACATCAGGAACTCTGTTTGTTATAGGTGTTGTAGCATTCTTTATCGGTTTTAATATGATGGAACCACTTGTACAGTCTATGATAAGTAAATTTGCAAAAGTACATCAAAAAGGAGCTGCACTTGGTATATCTAACTCAGCAGCATATTTCTTTACATTTTTAGGTGGTACATTTGCTGGTCTCTACCTTGACATCAGTGATAGAGAGACACTCGGTATTACTATCTCTTCTATCATCGTACTTTGGTTCGTTTGGACAGCTTTCAAACTTCAAAACCCTTTAAGACACTCTCACCTCTATATCAATAATGATGATGTAGATTTTGATAAACTCTCATCACTAGAGAGCGAGCATATAGCAGAGTGGTACATCAATGAAACAGATAAAATTGTTGTCATCAAATATGTAACAGACAAGATAGAAGAGGATGACTTAAAGTCTAAAATCATACATAGTTAATCTCTTTTCTCTCCAATTTTGATGGTTTAGTAAGAGTTACTAAACCATCTCCTATCACTTATCTTACAAACTTAATATCTCTTTAATACAAAATCATATAACATACGAAAAAGCCATCTAAAGATAAGCGTATTTAATAATACATTGAAGGATATTTATAGAGATGAACGTCACGCTATCACGAAGAAAATTTCTCCAAGGCTCTGTTGCTCTTAGTATAGTAGGCGGGTATAATGCTTCCATACCACAACTCTTTTCCAAAGAGACAAAAAAGATTCCACTCTCATACAGAGTAGCCACACTTTGTGAGATGTGTGTTAACAAATGTGCTGCTTTTGCTCAAGTAGAAGATGGCATCATCAAAAAACTCGACCCAAATCCTCTCTTTCCAAAATCTAAAAATATGCTTTGTGCTAGAGGTGACGCAGGAATACACTCACTCTATGATCCAGATAGATTAAAATACCCTATGATTCGCATAGGAGAAAAAGGAGAGGGGAAATTTAAACGTGTAACATGGGATGAAGCGTATGAAGCGATACTTCACGGTAGTGATAAGTTTAAAGGTTTACAACAAATCCTAGACGAAGAGAAAAACAATCGCTCTACGATAGGCTACTGTGCAGGAGAAGGTATGGGGGAGCATACTTTTAAAGAGTTTATGGGTGGACTTTTTGGTTCCACTAACTTTGTCAACCATGCCTCTATATGTTTACAGACCACTATATCTGGTTACTCTCTTACTATCGGTGCATATGGAAAAGCTGATCTTGAAAATGCAAGTTATGTCATCATGGCAGGAGCAAATAGAGCAGAAGCTATCTTAACACCAGATACAATGGATATGTTTAAAAGAACAAGAGGTAGAGGTTTAAAACTTATAGTACTTGACCCAAGATATACAAATACTGCTATGCATGCAGATAAGTGGCTAGGTATCAAAGTAGGTACAGACTTAGCCTTTGTTCTCGCTCTTACTTATGTAGTTTTTAAAGAGGTTCTTTATAACAAAGAGTTTGTAAGTAAAAATGTCAATGGTTTTGAAGCCTATAAAAAACATATACTAGACAATAATTATACACCCGAATGGGCTGAAAAAATTACAAATATCTCTGCAAAAGATATAGAAACAATAGCAAGAGATTTTATGGCGAATGCTCCTCGTGCTATCTACTACCAAGGACGACGAACAGCTTGGAGTAAACAGGACTTTCAACTTAGACGGGCACAGGCTATCTTCAGTGCATTAGGTGGTGGTATCGACATAAAAGGTGGTATCGTCTTTGGAAAAAAGCTTCCTTTAGATAAACATATAGTGGAGGTACCCTTTTATGCAACCAATAAACCTCGTATAGATAGAGAAGAAGCTAGCTTCGTTGGATCCAATGGTACTTGGATAGGGTTTCGAAATATGATTGCAGAAGAGAGAACACCCTACCCCGTTCGAGGTATGTTTGTATATAAACAAAATCCTATGCAGTCTGTCCCAAACATCAAAAAAACAAAAACAATGTTTGAGAAGATGGACTTAGTAGTCACCATAGATATACTCCCTAGTGATACAGTTATGATGTCAGATGTAGTACTTCCTGAGTGCACATATCTTGAAAGAGAAGACCCTGTAAAGTCATTTTCAGGTGTAGAACCCGCTATTGTTTTAAGAAACAGAGTGATAGAGCCTATGTATGAAAGCAAACCAGTCATTCAAATACTCAAAGAACTAAGTAAAAAAGTATCTCGACCTCTTTTTGACTTAGTTGTAAAGTATGATAAAGCTGTTCAAAAAAATATGCTAAGTGAAGATTTAGAAGATATTTATGAAGATAATAACTTTAACTTCACCCTTGCATATAAACATACACAAGAGGAGATAAACAGAGAACTCATTGTGGATGAGTATGGTGAATCTGCTTATACAATTTTAAAAGAGAAAGGTGTTTTTTATCCCCATATGAACAAGTACTTTAAAAAACTTTCTGAAAATGAGTACCAGTACTATCCTGAAGATAAAAAGTACTACACAACACCTGGTGGAGAGCGGATAGATGCACAAGATACTTGTATAGATGAGAAAGCAATAGCCTCACTAAAAAAGAATCTTGGTACCTCTTCTGGTAAAGTAGAATTTTACTTAGAAAAGATGCTCCAAAAGGGCATCGACCCAATGCCAACTTGGCATGATGAACTTTACAACGAAACACCTCAAGGAAAGTTCAAGTTTGTCACAGGACGACACGCTCAACATACTCAAACAACTACTGCCAATAATATCATGCTTTTAGATGTGATGCGTGAAAACTACTTATGGATCAATAAAGAGCAGGCTGATGCAAGAGGCATAAAGTATGGAGATATGCTTGAAGTAAAAAGTTCGGTAGGTAAAGTTCATATAAAAGCCTACCCAACCATAAAAATCATTCCAGATGTTGTTTTTTATGTTCATGGATTTGGTTCAGAGTCTACGGGACTAACATTTGGGTATAGAAATGGAGCAAGTGATAATCTCATCATTGAAGATACCATGGAGAGTGTTTTTGGTAGTGCAGCCATGCATGAAACTGTTGTTGAAGTAAGGAAGGTATAGATGAATTATGCAATGGCATTAGATTATCAAAGCTGTATAGATTGTAAAGCATGTGAAGTTGCTTGTAAAGAGGAAAATGGGGTACAACTTGGAGCAGATAAACAGAGAATTTGGGTAAGTCAAGTAGAAAAAAGTATATTTGGACAACCCTTTTTATCTCTACATCCATCTCAGTGTAATCACTGTCTTGATGCACCATGTGTGGATGTCTGTCCAACAGGAGCGAGTTACTTTGCTCTAGGTGGTATCGTTATGACCCAAAAAGATTTATGTATACTTTGTAAAGGGTGTATGGAAGCTTGTCCATATGATGCAAGATTTGTTGATGACACCTATGTCGCAGTAGATAAGTGTACTTTTTGTTACGATACACGTCTTATACATGGTGAAACAACAACCGCTTGTCAAGCAACTTGCCCAACTAAAGTTCGTCTCTTTGGCGATATAGATAATGAAGAGTCAGACTTAGTAACCTTACTTAAAAGTAGAAAATTTTATGTCTTAAAAGAGGAAGAGGGAACTATACCAAAGCTTTTTTATCTACTTCCAGAACATGATGATTACTATGCTATAAACTCCGTCAATCCAAATACAAAAATTTATACATGGGAAGAGTACAAACCTATCATAGAAAAAGCAAAAAACAAAAGGAAACCTCAGTGGAAAAATGCCATTCTTCAAGAACAAAAATAGAAAAAATATCCTTTAAAACTATCTTTTTCAACAAAGGTATGTATATCTCTTATATGTTTTTGATTCTCGCACTCTTTGGTATGTATGAAGTAGTAAATGAGAGATATTTTATGCTCTCAGCAAATGCCTTTGATGCAGGGTTACACCCTGGAAGTAGAGCAGTTGCAGAGGCTATGAAAGAAGCTGTTTTTGGAGAGGGAGGAGAAGTAAAAAGAGAACTCCCTTGGTCTTTATATATCGTAAACTATATGTATATGATATATGTTGGTTCAGGCATCATCTTCATCGTTGTATTAGCTAAACTCTTTAATTCTAAAGAGATTATGAAATGTGCTGCATATTTTCTCACACTTGGGTTAGGGATGTTGTTTGCAGGACTCTTCACCATTATGATGGACCTAAATATTCTCACTCTCAAATGGATTATTTTATCTCCACAACTAGGCTCTGGTATGTGGCTTATGCTACCGCTCTATATAGTCTATATTCCTCTTGTTATGTTAGAAATCTACTTACTACTTAAGAAAAAAGAGGAAGAGATTAGAAAAGTTGCTTGGATTATACTGACGATTAGTATTGTTATAGAATTTGTTGAGTTTTATATACAAGCAAAACTTTTTAATATGAACTCAGCACGACATCTATGGACTACTTATCCTATCTTACCCTTTTACTTTATGCTCTCCTCGTTTGTTGCATCACTAGGCATTATGAGTATCCATACATATATAAAACATAAAAATAAGACACTCAAATATTTTTTAGAAAAAATAACTCTCTACGCCATTATCTCTTTAGGTGCATATGAAGCGATAGCCTATCTTTTCATCGACCAAAAGTGGGCACAAATCATACTGTTTGGTGATTTTAAGTACTACTTTTATATCTATATCATTATGACAGTTCTACTACCTATAACACTTCTTTTTATCAGAGCTTTTAATAACTTCTTTAAAATTTTAGCTTCCATATCCATCATACTAGGTACTTACTTAGGTAAACTTATCTTTGTATACGGAGGAAACGCTTATCCTATGAGTGATAGATTCGGGATAGGGTTTGAAAAGTATTCAGAGTATGAAGAGGTCAAAAATGTCATCTTTTTCATGCCGTCTTTTGGTGAGATTGCTATCGTTATAGGTTCAGTAGGGATTATCTTCTTTACTTACACATTAATGGATATTTTAGTGTTAGAGAAGCATTATCGTAAAGTTTAATATTTTAGTAGTTATACTAATGAAATAAGTATTCTTACTAATAAGAGTATCAAATATAGCACCGAATAATTTAAAAGTTGTTTGAAAGTCACTAATTTAGGGGTTTAAAAAGTTGTGGCTCCGGATACTGGATTCGAACCAGTGACCAAGTGATTAACAGTCACCTACTCTACCGCTGAGCTAATCCGGAATATTTTTAATTGATTTTGTGGTGCGGACGAAAGGACTTGAACCTTCACACCTTGCGGCACCAGATCCTAAGTCTGGCGTGTCTACCAATTTCACCACGTCCGCGTGGAATAAGTATTTTACGTCACTTCTGACAGTATAACATAATATTTGTAAGTGGTACCCCCTACACGATTCGAACGTGTGGCCTACGCCTTAGAAGGGCGTTGCTCTATCCAGCTGAGCTAAGGAGGCATATTCTAAAGGTGGTACGCTCGATAGGATTCGAACCTATAACCCTCGGAGCCGAAATCCGAAACTCTATCCAGTTGAGCCACGAACGCTACTACATATTAGTTATTATATTGTTATTATGTTTTAGATTTTAAATTATGGGGTGGGATACGGGATTCGAACCCGCGACCCCCGGCACCACAAACCAGTGCTCTAACCAACTGAGCTAATCCCACCATGTTTAAGTCTAAAATATAAAATAAAATTTAAAGTGGTCGGGGTGAAAGGACTCGAACCTTCGGCCCCCTGGTCCCAAACCAGGTACTCTAACCATACTGAGCTACACCCCGACCTACACAAAAATCAAACATTGCTGATGATTAATGAGCCGGAATTATAGTAAATAATTTATGAAATGTCAATAGTAATTAGTAAATTCTTTTATATATCTCTTATTTTTAGTATAATAAGCCTATCAAAAGGGGATAGTTTATTATGAAAATTGCTAGATTTAGTAGAATTGGGTTTATTATGGCAGCAGCAGGATCAGCTGTTGGTCTTGGTAATATTTGGAAGTTTCCTTATATAGCTGGTGTTTATGGAGGGGGTGCATTTGTATTAGTTTATCTCCTCACTGTATTACTTATCGGATTCTCTATTATGATTGCTGAAATGCTTATTGGTTATTTAGGAAGAAAAGATACTGTCTCCTCCTTCGAATCCTTGGCACCTACAAAAAAGAAACTATGGAAAATTGGTGGGTTTCAAGGTTTAGCTGGTCTGTTTATAATGATTTTTTACTCTGTTGTTATAGGGTGGATTTTCAATTATATAGTAACATCCCTTACTTATCTACCAGCTACTGTTCATGAAGCAGAAAGTATTTTTAACACAATGTTACACAGTGATTTTTTAACACAACTTTTTTATCATACTATTGCATTTTTATGGATAACTTATGTCCTCAACAAAGGACTTAAAGGTGGTATAGAAAAGCTCAACCTCTTTTTAATGCCTTCACTTATGCTGATCTTGATAGGAATGTTTATCTATGCAACAACACTTGGTGCTTTCTCTCAAGCAGTTGAGTTTATGTTCTATCCCGACTGGTCTAAAATCAATGGGGAAGCATTTGTTACAGCTGTAGGGCATGCCTTTTTTACCCTAAGTCTTGGTATGGGAGCTATTATGACCTACTCAGCGTCTTTAGAAAAAGATTCAAATCTTGTAAAAAATGCTTTTTGGATTGTCTTTTTGGATACAACCATCGCAATCGTAGCAGGTTTAATGCTTTTTACATTTCTTTACCAGTATGGTTCAGGTCCAGCAAAAGGTCCTGGTCTTGTTTTTATCTCACTTCCTGCTGCATTTTATGAGATGGGTATTATTGGAAATATCTTTGCTATTCTCTTTTTTATAGCACTCGCCTTTGCAGGACTTACATCGTCGGTTTCACTCGTAGAACCAATGGTGCAATACTTCATAGATAGATTTTCATGGAGTAGGCTCAAAGCTTCTCTTTCTATGGGACTTTTCTTTTGGTTTTTTGGTATCTTTGCCATCCTCTCAAATATAGATGGAGCAAAAGAGTATCTTACATGGGGAGATAAAAACTTTTTTGATTGGGTTGACTTTGTAACTGCTGCTATCATGCTTCCATTAGGTGGCTTAATTATGGCTGTTTTTGTTGGCTTTGTCATACCAAAATCACAAGTAGAATCAGTCATGCGACCACAACTAAGGTGGGCATTTAATGCATGGTACTTTTCTTTACGATACATCACACCCATAGCAATGTTTATAGTCATGTTATCACTCATAGGAGTTTTATAATGAGTAAAGTATCTGATGCATGTAAAAGCCTTCTCCTTAAAGAAAATATAGATTTAGAAAGCTCCATAGATTTTGATGTTAACGGAGAGCTTCATACTATGAGTTTTGAGTATATTATAGACACCTATATGCAAGCTTCTAAAGATTCTCAGTTAGTCTTTTTCAATGCTCTTGAGAAAGCTTCTTCTACTGATGCAATGGGAATAGATAAATTTTTTGAAGGGATGGGACAACTTCTTTTGATGACTCATCTCTCTGAAAAGTTTGAGGCATAAAAATGGGTTGGACTTGTCAACATGACTTTAAAGGTCACTGTAAACTTCTCAACGTTCCTTGTGTTCCAGGCATCAAAGGGTGTATCCTAAACAAAGGGAAACATGAGTATATCTTTACAACAGGGAGTTTTGAAGAGGACAAAAAACAACAAGAGTCAAAGGCACAAGAGATTGACTTTGCTGCTTTAGCACGAAGTAACTAAATGAAAAAGAGACTTTTACTCCTTGAAGATGATGTTACTCTAAATGAGACTATTGTTGATTATCTCGAAAGTTTTGGCTTTATCGTTGCTCCCGTATATGATGGTAAGAGTGCACAAGACACCATCTATGAGAACAATTTTGATCTCTTACTTCTTGATGTGAATGTTCCTGATATCAATGGATTTGAGATACTAAAAACTCTACGAAATGAAGGCTCTACTACACCTGCTATTTTTATAACATCACTCAACTCTATGGATGATGTAGAAAACGGATATAATAGTGGTTGCGATGATTACATCAGAAAACCTTTTGCTCTCAAAGAGTTAAAACTAAGAATTGATACCATTCTAAAAAGAGAGTTTTTTCATAACCCTAGTGATAAGGTAGAGATAGACAGAGATATCTACTATAATACACAAAGCAATCTACTCACAATAGATGGAGATGAGATACAGCTCAAAAACAAAGATGCTTTACTGCTTGAACTTTTTTTGAAAAACGGAAACACTCTCGTGACTCACGAGACTATATATGAGCATCTTTGGGAGTATGGCGAAGATATAAGTGAGAGTGCTCTACGAACATATATAAAAAACTTACGAAAATATTTAGGGAAAGAGAAAATTGTCAGTATTAAAAAACTTGGATATAGATTTACCACAAAGTGAAAAAAAGAGTTTATATAGATTTTTAGCTCTCTATATCTTTTTTACTCTTGTCATTTTAGGTTTAACCGGATCTGTATACTACACTATGCAAAAAGAGCTAGCAACAAGTAAAAGGACAATACTCCTTGATGAGTATACAAATGACTTTCTTATAGCCCTAGAAGAGCTAGGAAACGATACAACAAATACTCTCCTTTATCCGAGAGATGAAAAATTTAAAACTTCTCTCTACGGAAAAGATTATAAACTTATCTACTCAACTCTTGATAACCCAAAAAATCTACTAACAGAAGTAAAATATACAAACAATAAAAGAATCCGCTATGTCTCAAAACCTGAGAAGTACTATCTAAATACCCAGTATATTGTAGTAGAAATTCCAAACGATGAAGAGTGGTTACAAGGAACTATAAGAAATATCATACTTTATAGTTCTCTCTTTTTTATCTTTATGTTAGTTCTTGGATATTTTTTAGTCAATCTCTTTTTAAAACCAATGAAAGATGCTCTTCGTCTTTTAGATATGTTCATAAAAGACACTACCCATGAGTTAAATACTCCAGTAAGTACCATAATGACAAATATAGAACTTATAGATAAAAAGAGCATCGAAGATCAATACCTTTTAAAAATCATCAATAGAATAGATATAGGAGCAAGAACAATCTCTAATCTCTATAATGATTTAACCTACCTCGTTTTAAACAATAAAATAGTATCCAACAATCATGATATCAACCTCAAAGAGATTATAGAACAGAGAGTTGAGTACTTCTCCATTTTAGCAAATATAAAAAAGATAACAATCTCAACTGATTTAAATCCAGATGTATACTTACATATAGATGCTCAGAAGTTATCAAAACTTATAGATAATCTCTTATCCAATGCAATTAAGTATAACAAAATGCATGGTTCGATCTCTGTTCATCTCGACTCAAAACAACTTATCATCAAAGATAGTGGTCGAGGGATAAAGCAGGAGCATATTGATGCGATGTTTGATAGATACGCAAGATTTGACAAAAGTGTTGGTGGTTTTGGTATTGGGTTAAATATTGTAAAAATGATCGCTCTTGAGTATAAATTCACCATAAGTATAGAGTCAGAACTAGACAAATGGACGAAAGTTACAATCACCTTTTAACTTCTACAACCATTCCACAACCGTTCCACAATATTTTTCTATACTGCCTCTATAAGAAAAATTAAGGAGAATAAGATGAAAACGATAAACAAAGTTTTATTAGGTTTAGCAGTAGTTGGTTCTTTAACAGCTGTATCAGCAGATGGAGCAAAAGTATTTCAGAAGTGTACAGCATGTCATGGTACAACAGGTGAAAAAAAAGCCTTAGGTAAATCAGCAGTTATTAAAGGATGGGAAGCCTCTAAAACAGTTGCAGCACTCAAAGGTTATAAAGACGGAACTTACGGTGGAACTATGAAAGGTGTTATGAAAGGGCAAGTAAGCTCTTTAAATGATGAGCAGATTGAAGCCGTAGCAAAATTTATAGAGACACAAAAATAATAAAGGAAAATATTATGAATAATTTACTCAAAACAGTTTTAACTAGCGTAGCAATACTTGCACTCACTGCAACAGTTGCATCAGCAGATGCTAAAAAAGGTCAAAAATTTTACCTTAAAAAATTAAAAGTATGTAAAAAAGATGGTCTTAAAAATGGTGCAGTATTTGCAACAAAGCATGACCGTAAATCTTGGGAGAAATTAAAATCTTCAGATAAGTTGGTAGAAGAGTGGAAAAATATCTGCCCGAGTGGTGTGAAGAAAATAAATAAAATGAAAGAGAAAGATGTAAAAAACTTATATGATTTCGTCTGGAAATATGCTTCAGATGGAGAAGTACCATCTTGTGGTTAATCCACAAGATGTCACTTGACCCTTCATTCTTTTCATTCTATAAAATAAATCATATAATCTAAAATTATTTTAATCTAATTATGTTAATTTCTGTATAAGACACTATACTGTATGATTATTTAAAATAAATTACTACAGGTATAAACAATGAAAAAAATTCTCTCTACACTTATCTCAATCCCTTTACTTTTTACTCTAAATTCTTGTGGTACATCAACTGATGAATCAAGTGAAGAAACAACATCACCCTTTACTCAAGAGTTTGAAACTATTGGAATAGTATTACACTCTACATATGAGCAGTGCTTAATATTTTTAGATTCTCTCCAATCAAATACTAATACTCAAACTGCTGCTCTCATAGAGTATACTGACAACGAAAAAAGTTGTTCTGACTATGGACTGACCGAAGGTAATGGCTGTATAACAAAAGACCTTGGTAGCGCTGTGTACAATAGTTGTGTTACAGGTTTTACTGTTAAAAACAGTACTGAATCAGACACATCAAGTGAAACTACTACTCCTGACATAAAAGAAGGAACAGTAAGAATATTGGACAATTTGGTCTGGGAAGATACAAGCTCAAGCCTTACACTTGTTACTGACTACTACAGTGCAAAATCATACTGTGAAAATCTTTCTTTGGAAAACCATACAAATTTCAGACTGCCTACAAAAGATGAACTTGTTAATTTAGCAGAAAATTCTTTTGATGTTTTCGATAATATAAGTGAATTTCAGTACTGGACATCAGAGGAAGTGACTGATGTATCACCTCAATTTGATGGATATATTGTTTGGGTAAAAATGAGTAATGGAAATGATGGCTTTGCAAGTCCAAACTCACCAATCAGCCACGTAAGATGTGTAGAGTAATTTTGTAGGAATTCAAAGAGAACATAAATATCGAAAGAGATTACTTTACTACTTTAGAAAGAAGTAATTAAACAGTTATTTCTTTAGATAAAAACATTTTCATCTCTTCTGCGGGAATGGGTTTTGAATAAAAATATCCTTGTATATTGGTACATCCATGTTCAACCAAAAACTCTTTTTGTTTTTTAGACTCAACACCTTCAGCTATAAGACGAAGATTAAGACTTTCTGCAAGAGCTATTACAGCTTTTACTATTGCTACATCTTCTTCATCATCTGGAAGTTCCCTTACAAAAGATTGATCAATTTTTAATTTATTAATAGGAAGTCTCTTAAGATAAGCTAAAGAGGAGTAACCTGTACCAAAATCATCTATTGCAAGGTTTATACCCAAAGCACTAATTTTATTGAGTATATCAATGGCATATTCAGGGTTTTTCATTATTTGCCCTTCTGTTACTTCTAGTTCTATCCACTCTCTTTTACACTTTGTATCTTCTAAAAGTTTTTCTAAAACTTTTAAGAAATTTCTATTCTCTAGTTGTTTTACTGCTAAATTAAGCGCTAAAACACCTGGATTTAACCCCTCTTTATACCATTGAACTATCTGTGACAAAGCACTCCTCATTACAAAAAGGTCTATCTCTATGATTAAGCCCGTAGCTTCAGCTAAAGGAATGAATTTATCAGGTGGAATAAGACCCATTTCTGGATGTTTCCATCTCACTAATGCTTCCATTCCTACTAAGTTATTTTTTTTAGCATCCATTTGTGGTTGATAATAAACAGTAAATTCATTGTTTTGAAGGGCATAACGTAAATTACGCTCAAGTGTAATTCTTTCTAATGCAATTCTTGTCATTTCTATATCATAAAATTGAAAATTATTTCGACCTTCATTCTTTGCTTTATACATTGCAGTATCGGCATATTGTAAAAGGTTTGAACAACTCTCTCCATCATCTGGATAGAGACTAATTCCCATACTACTTGTGACATAGAGAGTATGTGAGTCAATAACAATTGGCTCTTTAAAAGTGGCAAGAACCTTCTGTGCTAAATATGCAATATCCTCTTTCGTTGCAAGATTTTGAGTGATAATAGTAAACTCATCACCTCCTAAACGTGCTAAGGTATCCTCTTTTCTAAAAGATTGTTTTAATAGTGTTGCAACTTTTTTTAGAACTTTATCACCTATATTATGTCCTAGCGTATCATTTATCTCTTTAAAGTGATCTAAGTCTATAAAAAATAGAGCTAGCGTTTTTTTGTTTCTTTTGGCATTAAAAATACCTTGTTTTAGTCTGTCAATAAAGAGAGCGCGATTAGGAAGTCCTGTTAAGTCATCATGATTAGCTTGAAATTTTAGTTTTTGTTTTTGTACAAGTAATTTTTTTTCAAAATCTTTTCTTTGAGTAATATCTTTAATATATCCAATCATATTAGTTGGATTACCTCTCTCGTCTCTTAAAAGCGAAAGTGAAAGTGCCACAGGAATTATATTGTTATATTTATCTTTTAAATAGGTGTCAGCTGTATATTTTCCTTCTTGAAGAAGAATTTGAATACTTTTATCAAAAGTTGAGATATACTTTTCTGGATATATACAAGATATATGCTGACTTATAATTTCATGAGGTAGATATCCTAAAAGTTTTGTAGTACCATTATTCCAACTGGTTATATTACCATCTAAATCAGTAGATATAATTGCATCGTTTGTCTGTTCTATAATTTGTGCGAGTTGAGTATTTCTATATTTTAGATTTGTTTCATTTGTAACATCGCTCAGTGTTCCTGTCATTCTTAATGCTTTTTTATCATTATCAAATTGTGCTTTTCCTCTTAAATGAATCCAAATCCAATGACCATTTTTATGCTTGACACGATGAATATTATCAAGATATTCTGTTTTTCCATTTTTACTATTTATTATGTTTTTCATAAGAGTATGATAATCATCTGGATGTATACATGACTTCCATCGGGAAAGTTTATCATAAGATTCAAAATCACTAAAACCTATGATATCTTTCCATCTAGAAGATATATACAGAGAATTATCCACAAGATTCCAATCCCAGATAGCATCTCTACTACCTTCAAATGCTAAATCCATTCGTTTTCTGATATCTATAACTCTCTTCTGTCCAATATAAATCTGATATGCTCCAAGTAGGTAATAACCAGTCATAATAAAATAGAGTGTTGCACTCACATAATCTACAAAATTATTTTTTAAAATCATAAATATAATAACAGGAAAGGTTAATGAAACTAAAAATAGCATATAAGTAAAGAGCACACTTCCAAGAGAAGCAATGCCGGCACCTGCAAGACCAATTATAATAGTGTACAATAAGTATTGATACTCTACACTTACAAAAAAAGATATATATATTACAGTAGCACTCCAAATAACTGCAGAGAGAAAGACCCCAATATTATATAGAAAAATCCACTTATAATTTGAAATTCCAGGTTCTTTATTATTTAAATAGATAACATATATTCGATAAAACACGATACATAAATGAAGAGCCATCCCCATGTATAAAACGGTAGGGTTTATATTTTTATAAAGTATAATAGAAACTAAAAAAGCTAATAATCCAAATCCAAGAGTACTAGGGAGAGCCATTGAATACAACTGTTGTCGTTGATCATCATTTATATCTAAATATTTTTTAAACACTCAGCATTTCCTTGCTTAACTATAACTATCATATATAAATAGTGATACATCTTTTTAGTTTAAATAAATATTATTACTATAAAAATAGATATTGTACTAAAAGAGGGAAGAAGAGAGAAAATTCTCTTCAGATATAGCTTTAAAACTGTATCATTCCATTTACAGGTGATGATGCAGTTGCGTAAGGTTTTTTAGGAATACGTCCAGCAAGATAAGACATACGACCAGCCACAACAGCATGTTTCATAGCCTCAGCCATAACCATTGGGTTTTGAGCTTGTGCTATTGCTGTGTTTGTTAAAACACCATCCGCACCAAGTTCCATAGCATAGGCTGCATCACTAGCACACCCTATTCCTGCATCAACAATAATAGGAAGGTTTACCGCTTCACGAACAAAAACGATGTTATAAGGGTTCTGAATGCCAAGACCAGAACCAATAGGAGCAGCAAGAGGCATAATAGCGTGAGCACCAGCATCTTCAAGTCTTTTTGCCATAATCGGATCATCTGATGTATATGCCATGATAGTAAAACCATCTTTAGCTAACACTTTACACGCTTCAATAGTCTCAAGCACATCAGGATAAAGAGTTTTTGTTGTATCCCCGATAACCTCTAGTTTTATTAAGTCGATACCAGTAGCTTCACGAGTCAATCTAAAAGTAGTGATAGCTTCTTCAGCGGTTACACATCCAGCAGAGTTTGGAAGAAACTTGACATTTGTTCCTGCAAAAGTATCTCTTAGGTTCTCTTTATCTGGATCTGTAATGTTTAAACGTCTTACAGCAACAGTGATAAGCTCACTCCCTGATGCAAGAGTTGCCTCTTTTGTAGTCTCAAATGAGTCATATTTTCCACTTCCAACGATAAGTCTTGAGCCTAGCTCATATTTTCCAATTTTTAAAATGTTATCCATATTTTATTTTCCTAATTTTGTTTCTTGTTTTTTCCACTCAGTAGTGTTTTAGATAAGTAATGCAATTAAGTAACAAGAGTGCACTTATCTTTTATTATCAGATTTATAACATAAGCTATCTTATAACTTTCCTATACCTGCTATTAAATCTTCAGGCGTAAGAGAAAAATCAGAACCTGTGTAGTTTTTGGCTAATGTCGTATGTGCTAACGATGCAGAGATTGTTGCATTGAGAGGTGAATACCCTTGTGCTAAAAGTGCTCCAATAAGACCACTTAATACATCACCACTGCCACCTTTAGCTAATATAGATGTTCCATGAGGATTGATATAATATGCTTCAGCTTTGGCTATGATAACATGAGCCCCCTTTAAAAGTAACACTACATTTGGAAATTTTTCACTAAAAAGTTCTACATATTTAAATCTATTCTCTTGAAGTGTTTTAACATCAATATGAGCTAATCCTGTTAAGTTGAGTAGTGAAACAAACTCTTTTGGATGAGGCGTTATCACTACATTTTCTCTTTGTAAAATTTCTACAATTTTTGGCATGCAAAACACATCTGCATCAGCTATAAGAGGCAAGCTGTTATCTAAAAACTTGTTGAGTTCTCCCTCACTAAACTCCTCTCCTAACCCCATACCTAATGCCAGAGCAGTTGTGTTATGTGGAAGTGTTGATGCACACATAAGAGAGTGAGGGAGTGTAATATCTTTAAACCCTACAAGTGTGACAAGACCTGCTCCAAACTTTAGTGCTGATGATGCACTCAGTATACTTGCTCCAGATTTTTCTCCACAAGCAAGTGCTAAGTGTCCATAACTTCCTTTATGACAATTTTTTTGTACTCTATTGGGTAGTTTTATATCTGATTCATCAAGAAGATGCCACTTTGCCTCCCCCTCATAAATAGCCCGTGAAACACCAAGTTCTATTACTTCGACTTCACCCACAAACTCTTTTGCATTATCACTATACATGGATTTTTTCAGTGCACCCATTGTAAGAGAGACATCTGCTACAAAAGTATTCTCATCACAAACTCCTTCGCTATTTATACCAGAAGGAATATCACAAGCAATTTTAAATGCATCAAGCGTATTTATAGCTTGGAGTACTGCTTTTTGTTCATAGTCTAAGTTCCCATTAAAACCCGTTCCAAAGACTGCATCAATGATAACATCGCACTCATCAAAGTAGATTGTCGTTTTTA